>Tephra_p2__coassemble_2878_pt1 | contig 12972 bp, 11 predicted proteins | sample Tephra_p2__metabat2_low_PE_021 | metagenome-assembled genome bin Tephra_p2
GGGTGTTGCCTTCGCGAATCTGCGTGAAGATGGCGGCGGTGGCACGCGACACATTCACGTCGTCGTTCATCGCAGCTGTGAAGTCAGCTGGTAGATCGTCGGCCGAAACCGCAGTGATTTCGTCACGCGAAGGCTGCTCGCCCAGTGCGTCTGCGGCGTGCTCGATGAAGTTCATGATGCGGTCGTATGCGGCCTGAGCCTCGTTCAGCGTCTGGTCGCTCCATTCGAGCATCGAACGGTATTGCACCGAGCCGAGCGCATAGCGCACAACCCACGCGGAGTGTTCGGCAAGCACGGCCGGAACCGAAAGTCCGTTGCCGAGCGACTTGCTCATCTTCTCGCCTTTGGCGGTCACCCAAGCCGAGTGCATCCAACGGTTTGCGGACTTGTAGCCGGCAGCGCGCGTCTGCGCCATCTCGTTCTCGTGGTGGGGGAAGCGCAGGTCGAGTCCGCCGCCATGGATGTCGAACATGCCATCCAAGTAGCGGTAGCTCATCGCCGAGCATTCGATGTGCCAGCCGGGGCGTCCCACCCCGAACGGCGTCTTCCAGCGTGCGTCGATCGGATCGGTCGGCTTCGGGCGCTTCCATAGGGCGAAGTCGCGTGGATCGCGCTTGTTCTCCGACATGTCCGCCGGATCGACCGGATTGTATTTATCATCGCCGGTCGCATCCACCGAAGGACCCATGCGATCCGCCACTTCAGCAGCCTCGTCTACTTCAGCGGTCTGCTTCTGGTGGGTGAGCTCGCCGTAATGCGGCCACGACGCCACGTCGAAATACACGTCGCCGGTCAGCTCGCCATTCTCGTCGCGAATCACGTAGGCGTGCCCGTTGTCGATGATGCGCTCGATCAGATGAATCATGTCGAGAATGTGCCCGGTTGCGCGCGGCTCGTATGTCGGCGGCAGCACGCCGAGCTTGTTGTATGCGTCGGTGAATTCGCGCTCGTAGTGGTACGCGCGCGCCCACCACTTCTGCCCGGCCGCCGCCGCTTTGTCAAGAATCTTGTCGTCGATATCGGTGACGTTGCGAATGAACGTGACCTTGTAGCCCAGTCGTTCGAACCAGCGGCGGATGATGTCGAACGCGACGCCCGCGCGAATATGCCCGATATGCGGCGAGCTCTGCACTGTGGCACCACACACATACATGCCCACTTTGCCCGGCTGCAATGGCTCGAAACGCGAGATCTCGTGCGTCGCCGTGTCATACAGCTTCAAATCGACGGCAACATTGGCAATGCCGTTATTGCCCGCCATCTTCGTCTCTTCGAACTGGGAAACCTTGGAATTATCTGTGTTGTGAGTGGTGCTCATAAGACGAGCGTATTGCGTTTCGCCGACATCTCGCGCCGTTCACAACACAGATAACGCATTATCTGAAATATATTATTTGCCGAGCTGCTCGGAGAGGTCGAACCACTCGGTTTCCAGTTCGCCCGACTGCGTTTCCAGCTCGCTGATCTGTGCGCTGAGCTTGCCCAACCCCTCGTAATCGGTGGGATCGTGCGAGTTCATCTGCTCTTCGAGCTCGGTTTTCTGCTGCTCCAACTTGTCGAGTTTGCGTTCGATCGCGGAGACGCGGCGCGACGCATCAGCGTACGCTTTGCCGGAGAGCTTCGGTGTCTCGTCCGCGCTCTGCTCGCTGCTCGCAGAAGCCGCAGATTCTGCGGAACTGTCGGCAGAATTGCCGGTATTATCAGCGTTGCCGAGCGCGGCGGAACCATCTTTGCGAATGCGCTCGACCATATCGAGGTAATCCTGCACGCCGCCGGGCAGGTGGCGCACCTTGCCGCCGATCAGCGCGAACTGCTGGTCGGTGACGCGCTCGAGCAAGTAGCGGTCGTGGCTCACGACGATCAGCGTGCCCGGCCAAGTGTCGAGCAGATCCTCCATCACGGCGAGCATGTCGGTGTCGAGATCGTTGCCCGGTTCGTCGAGAATAAGCACGTTCGGCTCGTCAAGCAGAATCAGCAGCAGCTGCATGCGGCGTTTCTGCCCGCCGGAGAGGTCGCGGATCGGTGTCATCAACTGCGCGGACTCGAATCCCAGCCGTTCCATCAGCTGCCCGGGAGTCGTTTCCTTGCCGTCGACGATGTAGCTCGGCTTGTAGCGGCTCAGCACTTCTTTGATCTTGTATTTGCCGAGTTTTTCGAGCTCGTCGAGGCGCTGCGAGAGTACGGCGAATTTCACCGTCTTGCCGATGTTCACACGGCCTTGCGTAGGAGTGAGCGAACCGTCGATGATTTTGAGCAGCGTCGATTTGCCCGCGCCGTTCGCGCCGACGATGCCGAAGCGGTCACCTGGACCGATCAACCAGGTTTCGTCGTCGAGAATCTCGCGCCCGCTCACAGTGATCTCTTCGGTGGCGCGGTCATCGGCGCTGGTTTCGCGCGACTGCAAACCGTGCTCCTGCGCAACCACCGCGGCGCGCGAACCGAACGCGGAGACCAAGCGCGGGTCGTCGGCGTCGTCGATGTTCATCGTCACCGAGCCGAACGCCTGCGGTTCCTGATACATCGGCGTCACGATATCGACTTGCGACGAGCTGCCCGACGCTCCCTGCGCCTCCTGTGCGGCGATATCCGGATCGATTGACGCGACGGAACCTTGCTCGCGGTCGAAGATCTGCGTCACATCAATCAGATCGACCACCTGCTTGCCCAAGCGAGACGTGGCCATCTGCTTGAGTTCCACGGTGTTGCGCATCGGCGGAACGTCAGCGATCAGCTCGCGCGCCGCCTTTACATGGAACTTCTGCTTCGTGGAGCGCGCGCGTGCGCCGCGCGACAACCACGCGAGCTCCTTGCGCGCAAGATTGCGGCGCTTCGTCTCGCGCACGTCAGCCTGACGGTCACGCTCTACGCGCTGCAGCATGTATGCGCTGTAGCCACCTTCGAACGGCTCGATTTCGCCGTCGTGCACTTCCCACATCGACTCGCACACTTCGTCGAGGAACCAGCGGTCGTGCGTCACGATCAGCAACGCTCCGGTGCCTTTTGCCCAACGGTTCTTGAGATGCTCCGCGAGCCAGTGGATCGTCACCACATCCAAATGATTGGTCGGCTCGTCGAGCGCGAGCACATCCCAGTCCTTGAGCAGTAGGCGCGCGAGATCTGCGCGGCGGCGCTGACCGCCGGAGAGCGAACCGATCTTCGCGTTCAGATTGAGCCCGCCGAGCAGTGCCTCGACTATTTCGCGCGACTGCGTTTGCGCCGCCCACTCGTAATCTTCGCGTCCCTCGAGCGCGGCCTCGCGAATCGTGGCGTTGTCATCGAGCTGATCGCGCTGGTCGAGCATACCGAAGGTCAGGCCGTTGCGTGTGGTCACTCGGCCGGAATCCGGCTGTTGCGTACCTTTGAGCAGGTGCAGCAGCGTAGATTTGCCGTCACCGTTGCGGCCGACGATGCCGATGCGGTCGCCTTCGAACACGCCTTGCGTCACGTCTGTGAAAATATTCTTCGTAGCGAAGGCGAGCGAGACGTGCTCGAGTCCCAAATCAAAAGTTGGCATAATAATATTATTTCTTAAAAATATAAATTAATTTCTATTACTAGCTGTGCTAGTTGTTCATAGAATGCAGATATGTGCTGCAGCGTGCGGCAAACCCGGAGAATGCCTGCTCGCCGAGCGCCTGCGTCTGCGAATAATTCGCGGCGAAATCCTCGCGAATCTGCGATTTCGAGCAGCCGTTCGCCTTGAGATCTTTGACCACTGACGGCTCGTCGAGCCATTCCTCAAGCAGCTGCGGAGTGAGTTCCAAATGGAACTGCAAGCCAAGCGCCGAGCCGAAACGGAACGCCTGCACCTTCGTGTTCGTGGAACGCGCGAGCAGCGTGGCGTCGGCGGGCAGGCTGATGCACTCGCTGTGATATTGGAACACATTGAGTTCCTTGTTCCACATGGAGAAATAGTCGTGTTTTGCGACGCGCTTGATCGGGTAGATGCCGATTTCCGGTGCGCTCGCCTTCTTGATTTTCGCGCCGAGCGCCGCGCCGATCAGCTGGTGGCCGAGACACACTCCGAGCACTGGTTTATTGGTGCTGATCGCCGCGCGAATCAGCTTCATTTCCGCTTTGAGCCCGGGGTAGTCGTCGGTGTCGTTGACCGACATCGGCCCGCCCATCACCACAAGGCCGGCGATCTCATCGAAATCAGGAAGATCGGGTTTCTTGTGCTTGGCGATGTTCAACGTTTGAGTGGGCAGATCGATCTCATCAAGATCGGAGAGAATGAGCCCAGGTTTCTCCCAATCGGCATGCTGAAGAATAAGAACTTCCGGTTTCGTCATGCCTTCATTCTCTCATTGCCCTTAACATTGGCGGTTTTCTGGTTCAGCTGTAGTGAAAATGCCTCTTTCAGCTCGAGGTACTGGGCAGTAGCCCGAGCTGAAAGAGGCACTAGTGAGATTAACTATTATTATTCGTTCACGTATTATTCGCTCGCGTCAGCGGCCGGTTATTTCGGAACCGACCACTTTCTCGCTCAGCGCGCGCGGTCCGCGGGTCATCGCGACCGCGCCGGAACGCACGAGTTCAATGATGCCGTAGTGTTCGAGCAGTCCGAGCAGTGCGTCGATTTTGCCGCCCGCGCCGGTCGCTTCGATCGTGAGCGACTCCGGGTTCACGTCGACGACGCTCACGCGGAAGAGACGTACGATCTCAAGCACATCGGAACGATTCGACTCGTCCGCCGCCACTTTGATGAGCACGAGTTCGCGCTCGACCGTGGTGGAGTCGTCGAGATCGACGATCTTGAGCACATGCAGCAGTTTGTTGAGCTGCTTGATGATCTGCTCGAGCGGCACTTCCTCCACGTCGGCGGTCACGGTGAGACGTGAGATGTCGGGGCGCTCGGTTGGAGACACCGACAGTGAGTTGATATTGAACGCGCGGCGGGCGAACAGTCCGGAGATGCGGGCGAGCACGCCTGGGCGGTTTTCTACGAGCACCGACAGCGTGTGACGCTGGGAACCCGGCTTGGATGCTGGATATGATGCCATGATTGCTGCTCCCTTCCTCAGTTCTGTTCCTCGGTGATGATTGCGGCTTCTTCGTCGGCTTCAGGGTCTGAATCGACGTCATCGCCAGCGGGATCGGTGTTGAACGAGGTGCCTGCCGGCACGGTGTCAACGCCGTCTGCTTCGTGCAACGGCTTGATGCCCGGCAGATAGGTGACGTTGTCGTTCGAATCGCCGGCGGCGACCATCGGCCATACCATCGCGTCTTTCCACACACGGAAGTCGATGAGCACGGGGCGGTCGTTGATCGCATTGGCCTGCTTGATCGCCTCGACTGCCTCTTCCTTCGTGCGGGCACGCAGACCAACGCAGCCGTAGGCCTCGGCGAGTTTCACGAAGTCCGGCACGCCTTCCAAGCCGGTCTGCTCCTCTTCGTGGAGGATCGTCGCCGAATAGTGCTTGTTGTAGAACAGCGTCTGCCATTGGCGGACCATGCCATACACCGAATTGTTGAGCAACGCGATCTTGACGGGAGTGCCTTCGAGGAAGGCCGCGGCGAGCTCTTCGGAGGTCATCTGGAACGAGCCGTCACCGTCGATGAGCCACACCGGCTTCTTGCCATCGAAGTACCGCTGGGAGCCGACTTCGGCGCCGATGGCGGCAGGCAGACCAAAGCCCATCGTGCCGAGGCCACCGGAGGAGATCCACTGGTGAGGCTTATGGAAGGTGATGAACTGCGTAGCCCACATCTGATGCTGACCCACGCCTGACACCCAGATCGTGTCTGGGCTCGCTTGCGCGGAGAGTTGCTCGACGACCCACTGCGGGGCGAGCGTTCCATCAGGCGACTCCTGATAGGTGAGCGGGTACTTTTCACGCCATTTGTTGATGAGGTTCCACCATGTGGTGAGGTTCGGCTTGCCGTGCATCGCGTGTGCGCGTTCGATGCGGGGGAGCAGTGCCTGAATCACCGTCTTCACGTCGCCGACGATCGGCACATCCGGTTCACGGTTCTTGCCGATTTCCGCGGGATCGATGTCGATGTGAATCACGCGTGCACCGGGAGCGAAGGCCTCCAGCTTGCCGGTCACACGGTCGTCGAAGCGGGCACCGATGGCCACGAGCAGGTCGGAGCGTTGCACGGCTCCGGTCGCGGCGATCGTGCCGTGCATGCCGAGCATGCCGAGCACTGCCGGGTCGTCGTCGGGCACGATGCCGCGAGCCGGCAGCGTGGTGACGATCGGTGCGCCGGTGAGGTCGGAGAGCGCCTTGATCTCTTCGCCGGCGTCGGAGCGCACAGCGCCTCCGCCCACATACAGCACCGGGCGGAATGCGTGCTGGAACAGCTTGGCGGCGTCGTCAAGTACACGACCGTGCGCTTCGGTGGTCGGATTGTAGCCGGGCAGAATCATGCGCTGCGGCCAAGTGTAGAACATTTCGCCGTTCTGAGCGGTTTTCGTCAGGTCGACCACAACAGGCCCAGGGCGGCCGGAACGGGCTATGTAGTGCGCTTCGGTGAGCACGCGCGGAATGTCTTGCGCGTTCGTCACGAGGTATGAGTGCTTGGCGACGGGGTAGGTCGCTCCCACGATGTCGGCTTCCTGGAAGGCATCGGTGCCGATGGAGTCAACGCCCACCTGACCGGTGATGACGATCATCGGAACCGAATCCATGTTCGCGTCGGCGATGGCGGTGATCACATTCGTGGCGCCTGGGCCGGATGTGACGATGCACACGCCCACTTCACCGGTTGCGACGGCATAGCCTTCTGCCGCATGGCCTGCCGCCTGTTCGTGGCGGGCGAGCACGAAACGGAACTTCGTGTTGCTGTCAATGGCATCGTAGACCGGCAGAATGGCGCCGCCCGGAATGCCGAATACGTCTTTGACACCCAGATCTTCCAGCGAGCGTACCAGCGCTTGTGCGCCGGTCATTTTCTCGCCGTCGACTATGGTGCGCTTGTGCATATGCTGGCTGGCGCCCGGCTTGGCTACGCCGCTGAACGCCTGCAAGGGTGTTGGTGACACTGTGTCCTCTTTCGTGCTGTGTTGTGTTGTGCCACGCATCGCTTTCCGGTTGTGCCGTCCGCAGTGCGCGAATGTGAGACGTCGCACGAAGGCCCATTCGCCGTCGCGTGCCGGTCTTGCGAGTCATACTACTGGATTTGCCACGGCGATGACTTCTGTGACCGCATGCTGAATGCATTTATGGGCAACACTAAAAATGACCCATATACACAGATCGCACGGAAAAGCATCCAACGATCCGCATATATAGGTCGGTCAATCAGCCAGTAAAAGAAATCAGGACTTGCTCGCAGTCTGCTCCTGCTGCTCAGCTTTCTCACGCTCGTCGAGCACATGCCACGCCTGCTCAGCTGCCGCGAGCTGTGCCTTGCGCTTGCTCGATCCGACGCCGACGCCCAGCACTTCCTTCGACTTGCCGAGCATCGCATACGCGGTGAACTCGAGCGCATACTCCGGCCCGCTCACAGCCATGCGATACACCGGATCCGGCAGCTTCATCTCGTGCGCCTTCACCGTGAGCGACGTCTTCCAATCCAGCGCCGGTCCCTCAGTGGCGACTTCCGCGAGTGTGCTGTCGATCAAACGGTGAATCACTTCGCGCGCAGTGTCAATGCCGTACTGCACGAACGTCGCGCCGACCAGCGACTCGAAAATATCGCACAGAATCGAGCTTTTCTGCGCGCCGCCCTGATCCGCCTCGCCCTTGCCCAGCAGAATATATGGGCCGACGTGCAGTTGGTCGCGCGCAATAACACTCAGCTCTTCCTCCGACACCGCCTTCGCGCGGATTTTCGCGAGCTGACCCTCGGTTTTGTCGGGGTAATGCTTGAACAGCGTCTCGGTGACGACGAACTCGAGCACTGCGTCGCCCAGAAATTCGAGACGCTCGTAGTTCTTCGCGCCCTCGTGCTCGTGCGAGAACGAGCGGTGAGTGAGTGCCTCGACGAGCAGATCGCCGTCGAGCGTGACGCCCAATGCGTCAAAGAGTTCCTGTGGTGCCAGTTCCTGTGTGCTCATGCCAACCTCAAATAATCCGTAGTGTATTCGTAGTTTGTATTCATAATGTCCACGTACTCTTCCCGCCAGTGTAGCCGGTGCAATCTACGCACAGTAGTGTTGTCAGCAAAATGCCATATGCAAAAACGGCAAATCTAAACTACAGAACGGCGAAACTAGCCGGCATTTGCTGCTTTGACATTTGGATTTGCTGTTTTTACATACTTTTGGGCTGTTTTGTGTGTGTAAACGGCGAAACTACTGGTAAAAACGGCAAATCAGCTGGCAGAAATGGCAATAAAAAATCCCTGCCACCCGTCGATGGCAGGGATCTAAAGAAGTTCGACTCACTTGGTGTGGGCGGAACGGATCGCTTCACGATAGACGCGGCCACGGTAGGAACCGCAGCTCGGGCAAGCCACGTGTGCGAGCGTCTGAGCGCCGCAGTTCGGGCAAGTGATCGTCTGGAGCGGCTTCGCCTTCCAGGTGGAACGACGCGTGCGCGTATTGGCGCGCGACATCTTGTACTTTGGCAGTGCCATTGTTGTATCCTCTGTTTCGTTCGAACAATATGAGCTTAAGCGTTCAGAATCTTAACGCGCGGCCAGTACAAATACTGAATACTGCGCGGCGCGAGCGTGAACTCGCGCAGAGTTTACGCAGAAGCTCACATTACTCGTTCTGTTCGCGCTCGAGCTGCTCTTTGAGTGCTTCCAAGCCGGCGAAACGGTTGTCTACAACGTCATGCTTATGCTCGGGATGCTCGTTGAGATCGACGCCGCACTGCGGGCACAGTCCCTTGCAATCCGGCTTGCACAGCGGCTTCAGAGGCAGCGCGTCGGCGAACGTGTCGCGCAGCAGCGGCTCGATATCCGCAAACGCGCCGTTGTCGATGAGCGGATACACGTCGCTGGATTCCTCTTCGCCGGCGATGATATCGACGTCTTCGTTCTCGTTTTTCTTGGAATCTTCCTCTTCATATGGGAAGAACGCGGTGACCTGCTCGCTCCAATCGCCGTCGAGATTCTTGTCGCACCGCGCGCACACGGCATGCACGGGCGCGGTGAGAGTGCCGGTGAAGATCAGTCCGTCGACGATCGAATCGAACTGACCGTCAACGTGGATCGGCGCGCCCTCCTTGACACCCACGATCGTGTCGCCGATGCCACTCGGCGCGGGGAATTCGCGCTCGATACGCGACGTCTGCCCTGCGCGCGAACCAACCTGCGCCACAGGAATCGTCCAATCTGTGTATTCAACACGTGCCATATCTATTCAGTCCTCTAAAAACTCTATATAATTACTTATTTTCCGATTATTCTCAACCGAGCCGCTGAGCTTGCTATTCCTGTTATTCCTGCGGGTAGTCGCTCTCCTCGGCGTGCGGCAGCTCCTCGCGAGCCTTCGCCTCGCGTTCTTCGAGCACGTTGAGCCCGCCCTCCACGTCGCGGGTCATCTTGCCGAGCTGCGAGTGCAGCTCGTTCATCACTTTGAGGCAATACTCGTCAGCGCCTTGGGTGAGGCGGTCGCTCGCGGCCTGCGCCTTGTCGATCATCGCCTTGGCTTTCTGGCGCGCGATCTGCGTCACCTTTTCTTCGGAAGCTAGGTATTCCGCGCGGTCGTTCGCGTCGCGCACGATATTCGCCGCGCGCGACTGCGCCGCCGAAATCACCACGTTCGCCTGCGATTGCGCGTTCGCTAAGCGACTCTCCGCCTCGCGCATCAGCGCGGAGGCGCGCTCGAGCTGCACGGGAAGCTTCGTTTTGAGATCTTCGAGTTTGTCGAGAAAATCATCGCGGTCGATTTTGATGCTCGACGGGGAGAAAATCGAACCTTTCGCATCGGTGAGCATCGATTCCATTGAATCGATGATGTCGTAGACCGTGGTGAATTCCGCCTTGCGCAATTCATCTGGATCGGGCGCGCCTTCGCGCAGATCCGGCAGATCGTCCATGTTGAACGCAGGCTTGGAGTTGTTGGAACTGGTTTCCCCGCCGCTCACCACCTGCGTGTTCCGGGTATCGTCATCGTCCTGCTGAGCCATCTTCGCTCCTCTCCCTCTGCTTGCGTGCGCGAACCGTGCTCTGCGCGCGTGCTTACTGCAGCGCCTTCTTCAATAGTGGCACAACATAGTCGGGCACCATGCCGGTGATGTCGCCGCCGTGTCGCGCCACGTCTTTGACTATCGAGCTCGAGATATGCTCAAGTGCCGGATTCGCCGGCAGGAACATCGTCTCGACGTCTGCCAAATGACGGTTCACCAGCGCCATGCCAAGTTCAGCTTCGTAATCACCGTTCTGGCGCAGTCCTTTCACGATGACCGGTGCGTTCACTTTGCGGCAGTAGTCGGTGATGAGTCCGTCGGTCCATGCGACCACATAGTTCGTGTAGCCGGAGTCTTCCAACGAATGTTTGATGATATCGACGCGTTCGGTTTCAGTGAACAGCGGTTGCTTCATTGCATTGACCGCCACGACGACGTGCACTTGCGTGAAGAGTTTGCAGCAGCGCTTGATAACGTCGAGATGGCCGTTCGTCACTGGGTCGAACGAGCCTGGGCATACAGCGATTGTCATACGCACCAGCCTACTTACAGGCGTGCGCAAACCGTGTTTCGCACTGGGTGTAACGGGGTGGTTCTGCACAATGGGTGCACATTGTGTACATCGTGCGATGAATGGGAGGGTTGGCGTAGAATCGTGCAATAGCTGGAATAGCGACGACGTTGGTATGTTGCACATATGTGTGCGTTCATGTGTGTGCTGATGTGAGGAGGTTACATGGATCTCAATTTGGATCTCATTGATGTGAAGAATGCGTTGGACGACAACACGGCGGCTCAGACGGAACCGAGCAGCGACACCGGCACTGCCGTGCTGGAGAAGACTCAGACCGAGGAAAGTCGCGTTGACGACGGCGATGCCGACCGTTTCGCACACTATGTGTCGCGTGACCGCATCGCTGAGTCGCGGTTGACCGGCCGCCCTGTGGTGGCGTTGTGCGGCAAGGTGTGGGTGCCGAAGCGCAATCCGAAGGATTACCCGATCTGCCCAGATTGCAAGCGCATCTACGACGAGATGACGGGCAAGTAAACCTTCGCATTTCTCATAATTTTTATACAAAGTGGGCTTGCTCAGCTGCATATCGTAGCTGAGCAAGCCCACTTCGTATATACGCTGTTATTGGTCGTAAAACAGCGTGCAGTAATACAGTATTATTAATTTGCTGTATTACTTATTATTTAGAGATTTCGTCGATTTTTGAGAGCTCATCTGCTGAAAAATCAGTATTATCGAGCGCGGCGAGATCGTCGAGAATCTGCTGCGGTTTCGATGCGCCGACCAGAACCGTGGTCACTGCGTCGTCGTGCAACAGCCACGCGAGCGACATCTCCGCGAGCGACTGCCCGCGCGACTGTGCGAGCTCGTTGAGCGCGCGAATCTGCTTCATGCGGTCGTCGGTCAGCGCAGACGCGTTGAGGAAGCGCGCATCGTGCGCAATGCGGCTGTCTGCGGGGATGCCGTTGAGATAACGGTTCGTCAGCAGTCCCTGGTCGAGCGGGGAGAATGTGATGAGTCCCTTGCCGAGTTTCTTGCCCGCTTCTTTGAGACCGTTGCGTTCGATGGTGCGGTCGAAGATGTTGTAGCGGTTCTGATTGATGATGAACGGCACGTGGCGCTCGGCGAGCATGGCGGCGGCGCGTTCGAGCGTCGGGCCGTCGTAGTTCGAAAGTCCCACGTAGAGCGCGCGCCCGCTCGTCACCGCGGTCTCCAGCGCGCCCACCGTCTCCTCGAGCGGAGTGTTCGGGTCGGGGCAGTGGTGGTAGAAGATGTCAACGTAGTCGAGTCCGAGCCGTTGCAGTGACTGGTCGAGGCTGGCGAGCAGGTATTTGCGGCTTCCGCCCACGCCATTCGGCCCGTCCCACATGTCGAAGCCGGCCTTCGTGGAGATGATCAGCTCGTCGCGGTACGGCATCAGGTCTTCGCGCAGAATATGGCCGAAGTTGCGTTCGGCGGCGCCATATTCGGGGCCGTAGTTATTGGCGAGATCGAAGTGGAAGATGCCGTTGTCGAACGCGGTGAACACCACTTTTTTCATCTGCCCATACGGCGTCAGGTCTCCGAAATTATGCCACAGTCCCAGTGCGATGCGCGGCAGTTGCAAGCCGCTGTTGCCGCAGTGTTTGAACGCCATCGACAAGTAGCGCGACGGGTCGGGCGTGTAATGCGAAATAAAATCAGGCATCTAAAATCTCCTTCAGTCGAGCACGTCGAGCTGGGTCGGGATGACCGGCTCGCCACGCATAAGCGACTGCGCGGTAATCGGCAGCTTTGCCAAAGCCTTGGCGTGGTAGTCCTGCGCAGCCATCAGACCATCGTGCCCGCGGAATTGCGGGTCGATCTCGCCATCCACCACGAAGTCGGTGAGCAGATTCTCCCAGCCTTCGCCGGGCTGGAACGCGCGCAAAGCGTTAGGGCTGCCGGAGATCACGTGCTCGCAATCCGCCAGCGAATACTCGTAGGAGCGGAACGCGAGCTTCGCGCCGGGAGCGGTCGCCTTGTCTTTCGACTTCTTCGCGACCGGCTGCATCGTGCCGTCGTTGTTCGCGCGTTCGGTCAGCTTGTAGACCATCGCGCAGGTGGGAGCGCCGGAGCCGGTCACCAGCTGCGTGCCCACGCCGTAGGAATCGACGGGAGCGGTCTGCAGCGACGCGATCGCATATTCGTCGAGATCGTTCGTCACCGTGATCTTTGTGTTCGTAGCACCGAGCGCGTCGAGCTGGTTGCGCACGCGCTGGGCAAGCGCCGCCAGATCACCCGAGTCGATGCGCACTCCACCGAGCTCAGGGCCCGCAACCTCCACAGCCGTTTTCACAGCCTCTTCGATGTTGTAGGTGTCGACGAGCAGCGTCGTGTTCGTGCCGAGCGCCGCGATCTGCGATTCGAAGGCCTGGCGCTCGCTGTCATGCACGAGTGTGAAGCAGTGCG
>Tephra_p2__coassemble_2901_pt1 | contig 12704 bp, 7 predicted proteins | sample Tephra_p2__metabat2_low_PE_021 | metagenome-assembled genome bin Tephra_p2
CGGGCTTTGGCTTCACGCACGGCGACGTGTATTCGGTGCACGTCGGTTGGAGCGGCAATTCGCTGCTCGCCGCTGAAAAACTGCCGTACACCTCCGGGCAGATCAGTGGTGCCGAAGTATTGTTCGGCGGGGAGATCTCACTGCCGCTGTTCGTGGACGGCGAGAGCGACGTGAGCGAGGAATCACGCGACGTGTACACGACTCCGTGGGTGTATGGCGCGTACGGCGACGGGCTCAACGAGGTCGCCGACCGCTTCCACGCCGAACTGCGCAACGTGCACGCGCAGTGGCGTGCCGAGCGCGGCATCAGCGAGAAACCTCGTCCGGTTATTCTGAACACGTGGGAAGCCGTGTATTTCCAGCATGATTACGACACGCTGACCGAGCTCGCAGACAAAGCTGTGCGCAGTGGAGTCGAACGATTCGTGGTCGATGACGGCTGGTTCGGGGATCGCCGCGACGACACCGCTGGCTTGGGCGACTGGCAGATTTCGCCGGACGTGTGGCCGGAAGGCAGCAAGTCGCTGAAGGCGCTCGCCGACTATGTGCACGGCACGGGCATGGAATTCGGACTCTGGTTCGAACCTGAGATGGTGAATCCGAATTCGCAGATGTTCCGCGAACACCCCGAATGGGTGCTGAAGCCGACGCCGAACCGCCTGCCGATGCAGGGGCGCAACCAGCAGGTTGTGGATCTGACGAATCCGCAGGCGTATGACTACGTGTATGGTTGCATGGACTCGCTTATTGGCGAGCTCGGCATTGACTACATCAAGTGGGATCACAATAAATATGTGACAGAGGCGGTGTCTCCGCTGAGCGGACGCCCCGCGATTCACGAGCAGACGCTGGCCGTGTACCGCATCTTCCGTGATTTGAAGAATGCGCACCCCGGCTTGGAGATTGAAAGCTGCTCGTCGGGCGGCGGCCGTGTGGATATGGGTATTCTCTCGCTCGCAGACCGCATTTGGGCTTCCGATTGCGTTGACCCGGTGGAACGCGCGGATATTCAGCGCTACACGTCGCTGCTGGTTCCGCCGGAGATGATCGGCGAGCACGTTGGCGCCAGCCCCGCTCACTCCACGCACCGCGCGACGAGCCAGGAGCTGCGCATGGCCATGGCGTTCTTCGGGCACTTGGGCATCGAGTGGAACCTGCTCAAGGAGCCGCAGAAAGATCTCGACGAACTCGGCGTGTGGGTGAAGGCATACAAGGAGCATCGCGACGATTTCGCGCACGGAGTTGTGGTGCACGGTGACGATGAGGATCCAGCCGTTCGCGTGGATGGCGTGATCAGTGCCGATGGCGCACGCGCAGTGTATAGATTCACGCAGCTGACCACTTCGCAGACCTACCCGGCTGCGCCGGTTCGCTTGGCTGGACTCGACCCGGATGCCACGTACCACATTGCTCCGCTTGCGCTGAACTTGGAGAGTGGTGAGCCGTTCACCGAAATCGGCAACGGCCAGAGCGCCCTCGGATGGTGGAATGCGGACGGCATCGATATGAGCGGTGAGGCGCTCGCCACTTATGGTTTGCGCCCGCCGAGCATTCACCCCGCCAACGCAGTCCTCTTCTCCGTCACTCGCATCTAGGCGGTTTGAGTAACCAGCTTGAGTAGCCAGCGCTGAGCTCTACCTACGCTTTTGAGTGCGGGCTGCTCAAGTGTGACTGGCAAAAAATTCAGAAGCCTTGGCGTTCCACAATGCTCTGTGGAACGCCAAGGCTTCTTGTCGATCAATACAAATATTGAATAGGCGAGCGGTCAGCTGATGAAGGCGGCGATGGCGCGGGCGGCTGCGGAATCCGACCAGAGCCGCCATGTGAAGTTCGGAATCGTGAACTCCACCGGAGCGGCCTGGCTGTGGCGGAACGCGTCGATGCCCTTGCGAATCGACTCGCGGTTCTTCTTCGCGATGAACGAGCTCTCGCCGCTGATCAGCACGCGTGATGGCATCGCCAGATTCGCCACCGTCGCCACCAGCACGCCCAGCCGGTAGCACGTGCGTTCGCACAGTCTGCGTGCCTGCGGTTTGTTAGCGGCGAGATCTTCCTCAAATTCTTGGAACGTAGCCACGTGCCCGATGATCGATGAATATTCTTCGGCGATCGAATCGGAAGTCAGGCACTGCGAGCAGCCGATATGCCCAGCCGAGCAGCGCGGCCCCTCGGGGTCGATCAGCACGTGGCCTGCCAATCCATAGCTTTTATCGGGGTTATCAATCGGATTGCCGTGTGCAGAGAGCGAATAGCCGACACCAGCGCCAATCGTGATCACCGCAAAGCGGGAAACGCCGATCGCATCACCGAACCAGCACTCGTAGAGCAGCACCGAGTCGAGATCGTTGAAAACCTTGGTCGGGATGCCGGTGGCCTCCTGCAGCAGAGCCCCCAGGTCAACGGTCGCATCCCAATATAAAAACGGCGCGTAGGTGACGAAGCGGTCATCGTCGATGTGCCCGCCCAAGGAAACCCCCATCGCGGTGGGCTTCGGTGCGGAAGCGTCAGTGCACTGCGCGACCATGCGCGCGATCTGAGCCGTAACCGCCTCAGGTGCCGTGCCTTCGATCTTCTCGGTGAGTTCCGAGCCGATCGGCCGGCACATCGCGTTCACCTGAGACACCGTGATTTCCTGATCGTGAATATTCACGCCGATGAACGTGTGCGAATCCTCGCGAATACGCAGCGCGGTCTGCGGTCTGCCGCGCCGCTCGCTCGACTCGTGCAGTTCGAATCCCTCGGGCAGACGCCCCGCCTGCACACTGCCCGCTGGCATCTCCTCGATCACGCCGTCGTAAATCAAATCACTGGTGATGCGCGACAGCGCACCCTGCGACAGATTGAAAATCTGCGCGAGCGGCGTGCGCGCAATCGGCCCGTACTGCATGATGCCGCGCGCCACATTGTGCGTGGCCTCCGATTTGCGGAACCAGTGCGGGTATGCGAGCTCGCGCGTGCTGTGCGCGCCGCTCGCCGTGCTTGCCGCGCCCGCCGCGCGACCCGCGCTGTCTTCAATCCGCGCGTCTGCCCGTTCCGCCGTCATAATATTCCCCTTCTGCCACTGCGCCAGTCGGTTGCGCTCGCCAAGTGCCGGTATCTGCCGCGCTCGCAAGCTAGTCAAGCTAGTAATTACTCACTACTACTCACAATAACTCAAGTTTACTTTCCGTGAGTATAAAAATCCCCGCGTTTTTACTTCACCGATTTCGGGGCGCGCGGAGGGGTGGGAATAAAAAACGCGAATCCATACACTTGGCAACTGTTGGCAGGCGTAATGAGGCGCTCGCCAGTGAGGAACATAAGGGAAACCAAGAGGATAGGAAGACGAGGTAGTCTATGAAACTCGCAACAACGAAGTTTCGGCGCGTACTGCGCGGCGCGTGCGCTGCAGTGTGCGCGGCGGCCATCGGGCTGGGCGCGGCCGCGTGCGGTGGTGCGAACAGCAACGTGGTCACACTGGATTTCTTCCAGTTCAAAGCCGAGGCCGCAGACTGGTTCAAGCAGGCGGCGCAGGAGTTTGAGAAAGAAAATCCAGACATCCGCATCAATATCAATAATTCAGCGAATGCGCAGACTGATTTGCGCACGCGTTTCGTGAAAGACCGCGTGCCCGACGTCATCACGTTCAACGGCGACTACAGCTTCGGCACATTCGCCGCGTCGGGCGTGTTCTATGATTTCACCGACGATCCGATGGTCGACGACCTCAATGAGGGCATGGTGAACATCGCGAAGAATCTTGTGCAGACTTCGGATCCGGCGAAGAAGCGTCTCTACGGTCTGCCGTTCGCGGGCAACGCCTCCGGCTACATCTATAACAAAGATTTGTTCCGCAAAGTTGGGCTCGATCCAGATAATCCGCCGACAACTTGGGATGAATTTATTTCTATGCTCAAGAAATTCCGTGACGCGGGCATCAACCCGGTGCAGGCGACGCTCGCCGACGCGTGGACCACGCAGGCTCCGCTCGCCTCGCTCAACGGCACGCTCGTGCCGGAGAGCGAATACACCGAGCTCAAAGAAGGCAAGACCACGTTCAAGAATATCTGGACGGACGCGATCACCAAAGAAATCGAACTGTTCAGCTATGCGGACAGTGAGAAAGGCGTCACATATCAGCAGGGTACGCAGAACTTCGCCAAAGGGCAGGCTGCGATCATTCCGCTCGGCACATACGCCATTCCGCAAATTACTTTGATTAATAAAGATATTGACCTGGGATTCGCGCAGATGCCCGCGACGAACGACGCGAGCGAGCAAGTGCTCACCGCGGGCGACGACGTGATGCTGACGATGGGCGCGAACACTAAGCACAAAGAGCAGGCAATGCGCTTCATCAAGTTCCTGATGAGCAAGGAGCAGCTGGAGTCGTACGCCGACAATCAGTCTGCGATCACACCGCTCAAAGACACGTATTTCGGCAACAAAGCGCTCGAAACAGTGCGCCCGTTCTTCGAAGACAACCGCGTCGCCGACTTCTGCGACCACTACATTCCATCGTCGATCAATATTGGCGGATACTTGCAGTCCGCGATCCTGAGCGGCAACGTGACGCAATTCATCAACTCCATGCAAAGCGAGTGGGACAAGGTTCAGGCTCGCGACTTCCGCAACTAGAGAACCAGAGAAAGGAGTAGACATGACTTCGCTTACCAATTCAGATCAGCAGGCGCGCGCCATGGAAGACGTGCTCGCCAACGACATCGATACGCGAACTTCGCGCGCAAACAATGCGAGCGCGCCGAGCAATGCGGGCAAGCCGCGCAAGAAAAAGAAGTCCGCGTTCTCCGACCGCAAGGTCGACCGCGCATATTATTGGATGGCAGTGCCGGCCGCGATCATCTTCGCGATCTTCCTCTACGTGCCGTTCATTCAAGGCATCATGTATTCGTTCACGAATTCGCAAGGCTACGGCAACTACGACTGGATCGGGTTCAAGAACTACGTTGCGCTGTTTCAAGACGAGCGAGTCGGGCACGCGTACTTGTTCACGTTCCTGATCGCCATCGCCATCACCGTGCTCATCAACGTGATTGCGCTGTTCTTGGCAGTGGCTCTCAACGGCAAGATCGCGTGCAAGAACGGTTTCCGCGCGATTTACTTCATTCCGTACACTCTCGCCGTGCTGGTGATCGGCTACGTATTCAAATACATCTTCATGGAGCCGCTGCCCGCGCTCGGCAAGGCACTGCACATCGGCTGGCTGAGCGAATCACTGCTCACGAGCGAACGCTACGCATGGATTCCGATCGTATTCCTCGCCGTGTGGCAGGGCGTCGCATACTCGGTGCTCATCTACCTCGCCGGCCTGCAGACCGTTGACACGCAGGTGTATGAGGCCGCCGCAATCGACGGCGTGAACGCCTGGCAGAAGTTCTGGAAGATCACGTTCCCGCTTATTGGGCCGTTCTTCACGATCAACCTCGTGCTCACGATGAAGAACGCACTCGGCACATTCGACCAGGTGGTCGCGCTGACCGACGGCGGCCCGAACTCGAAGACCGAGACAGTGACCTACCTGATTTGGAAGGGCGGCCTGACCGGCGGCGAATACGCCTACCAGACCGCGAACGCCGTGCTGTTCTTCATTGTTCTGGCGATTATCGCGTTCATTCAGCTGAAGTTCTTCGGTAGCAAGGAAAAGGTGTGAGAGAGATGAGTGCTGCAAATACTGCGAATACTATGACTGGAAATACTGTGACTGCTGGTGCGCCCGGCACGCTCGGCAAGCCGAAGAAAGAGAAGTATCGCAAGGATCGCCGCATCAACTGGTGGCTCACCGCGGTCATCGCGGTGTTCAGCCTGACGATTCTCGTGCCGCTCTATTTCACCATCGTCACCGCACTGAAGACGCCAGCCGAAGCCGGCACATTCAGTCTGCCGACGAGCTGGCAGTGGAGCAACTTCGCCACCGCCTCGAATATGGTGGATTACCCGCGCGCCGCACTCAACTCGGCGATCATCACTGTGCTCGCGGTGACGCTGACGTTGCTGACGAACACGTTCGTCGCCTACGCGATCGCGCGCAACATGGATAAGCGATTCTTCCGCTTCCTCTATTACTTCTTCATCGCCGCGATGTTCGTGCCGTTCCCCGTGGTGATGCTGCCGATCGCCAAGCAGATGGGCTCGCTGCACCTCGACAATCAGGCCGGACTGATCCTGCTCTACGTGGTGCTCGGCTTGGGCACGAACCTGTTCATCGCCACCGGCTTCATCCGTTCGATTCCGGTGTCGCTTGAAGAGGCCGCCCGCATCGACGGCGCCGGCACGTGGCGCATCTTCTGGAAGATCATCTTCCCGCTGATGGGGCCGATCAACGCGACGATCGCGATCACCACAACCCTGTGGGCATGGAACGACTTCCTGCTCCCGCTCATCATCCTGACGAACCAGAGCAACCAGACGATTCCGCTGGCACAGTATGTGTTCAGCTCGCAGTTCGCCACGAACTACCCGGTTGCGTTCGCCAGCTACCTGATGGCCATGGCTCCGGTGCTCATCGTCTACATCTTCGCCCAGAAGTGGGTGATCGGTGGCGTGATGCGCGGCGCCGTCAAGTAACCGATCCTCTTTTTCCTCCTCGCATCAGCAAGCCCGGCGCGGTCTCTGTTCGCAGAGTTCCGCGCCGGGCTTTTCGTTGCCATCGGTGACGGAGGAAGAGGGGTGGCGGCGTGGCGGGTTGTGGCTTGGAGGGGTGGCGGTTACGCTGTTGGCAGCGATTGGATGTTGGCGCGCAAAGGAGAGTCATATGGTTAGCATCTTGCTGTCGGTCACATCGGTGGCGGCCCATACGGAATCCGGACCTGCCGGTGAGCGTGCCGTGGTAGAGCTGCCGCTCAATGTGGCAAGCGTCAATGAAGGCTCAACTATGGGTGAGCCGGTAACCGCCGTCACCGTGCATGCCCAGCTCCCCGTGGAGAATCCGATTCTCGAACACGCTACATTCCAAGCGGGGCGCTCGCTGTCCATTGGTTTGCGGTTGCCGGCGAGCCAGCTGTCGTCCTCGATCCTGTGCCTGTACCAGCACAAAGAGTGGTGGATGCGCCCTACGTGGGTGAAGAATCTGCACGATATACCCGAGCGTACGCAGATGATCATGTGGAAGACGAGCAGCGAGCTCAATGACAATCACGATGAGCAGTGGCACGTTTTACTCGCGGTGAGCAACGGTGCAAGCCGTACCGATATTCGCGCAAATGCCAGCGCCAGCGCCGGTTCCGGTGATGCAGGCACTGAGCGTGCAACTGATCAGGTGCTCGTCGATATATCTTCGAACCAAGCCGGCCACAGCGGTCTCGATGGCTTGGCGCTTGTGTACGCGCACGGTGACGATCCATATGCGCTCGTTCAACAGTGTGCGCTCTATGCCGCCGAAGCCAACAACATTCGAACGGTAAGCGAGCGCCCGTTCCCGAAGGCTCTGCAGGGCTTGGGCTGGTGCACATGGGATTCGCTCGGCCAGAATGTGAGCGAGCAGGCCATACTCGAGAAAATGCGTGAATTCCAGGCGAATCGTGTGCCGATTTCGTGGGTGCTCATCGATGACGGCTGGTCGCGAACCAGCGACAGCAAGCTGACGGGCTTCGAAGCCGCCCCAAGCTGTTTCCCGCAAGGCCTTGCGCACACCGTCGAAGTGCTCAAGAGTGAATTCGGCGTGCGCTATGTCGGCGTATGGCAAGCGTTCCAAGGCTATTGGCGCGGCATCGATCCTGCTGCTCCCGACTTCGCACCTCTGCACAATGTGCTGGAAATGCTGCCGAACGGCATGACAGTGCCCGCTGTGCCGTCCGCGCAATCATCGGACGACGCTATGTTCTGGCATCGCTGGGATACACAGCTCGCCGACGCCGGCGTCGACTTCGTGAAAGTCGATTCTCAAAGCACGATGTCCGTGTTCACCCGCGGTGTGGAATCATTCAGCGAACTCGGTGAGCGGCATCGCGTGCTGGACGAGGTCACCGCCGAGCTGTTCGACTCCGCGCTCATCAACTGCATGGGCATGGCACCGGAGAACTATTGGCGCCGCCCAAGTTCGCCGATCACCCGCACGAGCGACGACTTCTTCCCGAACATTCCGGAATCGCTCGCCGAGCACGCCATCGAAAACGCGTACTGCTCGCTTTTGCTCGGCAATCTCTACCACTGCGACTGGGACATGTTCTGGACCAAGCACCCGCACGCGCGCACCCACGCGTTGCTGCGGTGGATCAGCGGCGGTCCGATATACTGCTCCGACGCACTCGGCGACACCGACGCCGAATTATTGTGCGCGTTCGTCAACGCGGATGGAACAATCAATCGACCGGAACACGTTGGCATACCCGTGGAGAGTAGTCTGCTCGCAGATCCGGTGCACGGCGAGACGCCGCTCGGCATCCGCAACACGTACCATGGTCACGAAGTCGTACTCTTCGTCGGGCTCAACGCCGACCGCGCGCAGCATGTCACCCTCACTGCCCGGCAGGAGCCGATCACTGTCAATCTGCCGGACGCCAGCGAGCACACCATTGCGTCAGGTGAGATTTTCGAGCACGACCTGAACTACGGAGACTCGCTCCTCGCGCGCTACTAGCCGCTCTTCCAGCGCTTGCGTCCTTCCCGTTTTGCTGGCGGGGATAAAAAACTCGATTACTGCCATGTATGCGTGTGCCAGAAAGGGCTATTTTCCGACGAAATAATCTGCTAGATACTTGCTACTTTGGAAGTTTTATATCCCCGCCAGCAAAATACAGGCAGAGCGAGTGGTCTATGAGTGTACTTCTGGCGTCACTACAGTTGGGGCGGTAGGCCAGTGTTTGGCGCAAGAACTTCCGGAGTATGTAACTCGTGTGTATGCACGGTGTAGCCACCATAAGTAAGCATCGGGTGCGTGATGCCCTGTAGACTGCGTGCCGTTTTGGTGTAAGAATCGTTGCTTCACCCGGCACGTTATGTCTAATTGGAAACTACGCGCTCTATTTGTAATTTGCGCGCTTTAGTTGGAAAATACGTCACTTTTTGGGTGAAAACGTGACGTATTTTCCAAATAGCACGCGTATTTTCCAAATACCGCGCGTAATTTCCAAATAGAGTGACCGTTTTTCCAACTAGAGCGCGCAAATTACAAATAGACATAACGTGCCGAGGGCGGCGATAAGAAGAGCACGGCGGAGGGGATTGGGAAGGGCGGAGGGGATTGGGAAGATGGCGTGCGCAGTTGAATTGCTAAGGATGCTGTGCCGCTTTGCGCGTTGCGATGTGAACGAAGAGTGAATTACTTTCCCACACGCCCATCGAGAAAGCGCAGTGGGCAACTAATTGGGCAGGGCATAGCATGTAAGCGTAAAAACGTGAGAAAGCGTGGCAAAGGAGCTTACATGACAACAATGAATCGCAGTACATTGCCGGATTCGGTGCGCACGAACGGTGCGACGCCGAACCCGTGGTGGGCGAACGCGGTGGTTTATCAGATCTACCCGCGCAGCTTCCAGGACTCCAACGGAGACGGCATCGGCGATCTCAAGGGCATCACGAGCCGCTTGGACTACATTGCCGATCTTGGCGTCGACGTGATCTGGCTGAGCCCGGTCTACAAGTCCCCGCAGGACGACAACGGCTACGATATCTCCGATTATCAGGCGATCGACCCGCTGTTCGGCACGATGGACGACATGGACGAGTTGCTTGCCGAGGCGCATAAGCGCGGCATCAAGATCATCATGGATCTGGTGGTCAACCACACCTCCGACGAGCATGCATGGTTCCAGGAGTCGCGCGACCCGAACTCCGAGAAAGCCGACTGGTATTGGTGGCGTCCGGCCCGCGAAGGCAAGGAGCCGGGCACTCCGGGTGCCGAGCCGAACGAGTGGGGTTCGTATTTCGGCGGTTCCGCGTGGGAGTATGACCCGAAGCGCGGCGAATACTTCTTCCACCAGTACTCGAAGAAGCAGCCTGACCTCAACTGGGAGAACCCGGAGGTGCGCAAGGCCGTCTACAAGATGATGAACTGGTGGATGGATCGCGGCATCGACGGCTTCCGCATGGACGTGATCACGCAGATCTCCAAGGTGGTCGATTCGATGGGACGTCTGCCGGGTGAGCCTGGCAGCGAGATCGACGATTACCCGGCAGGCCCTGAGGGCTATTCGTCGCCGTACCCATTCTGCTCGGACGGTCCGCGCATCGACGAGTTCCTGCAGGAGATGCGCCGCGAGGTCTTCGAGAAGCGTGACGGCTACATGAATGTCGGCGAGGCTCCGGGCGTTGATGCCGTGCGTAACGAATACATCACCGATCCCGCACACAAAGAGCTCGACATGCTCTTCCTCTTCGACCACGTTGGCATCGATCAGGCCGGTCCGAAGTGGGAGAAGGTCGATTTCGACGTGCGCCACCTGCGCAAGCAGCTCGAAGCGCAGCAGAACGCGGTCAGTAAGCACGGCTGGGCGAGCCTGTTCACCTGCAACCACGATCAGCCGCGAGTCGTCACTCGTTGGGGCGATGACAGCACCGAGGAGAATCGTGCGCACTCGGCGAAGGCCTTCGGCATGCTCGTGCATCTGCACCGTGGCACGCCGTACATCTACCAGGGCGAAGAGCTCGGCATGACCGGCGCGCACTTCACGAAGCTCGACCAGTACCGCGACCTCGAATCGATCAACGCATACCGCCAGCGCGTGGAAGAGGCGAAGGTGCAGTCGAAGGAGTCGATGATGGACGCCCTCGCACTGTTCGGCCGCGACAACGCGCGCACGCCGATGCAGTGGGACGGCTCGAAATACGCGGGATTCACCGCGGCCGACGCTCCGACCGAACCGTGGATCAGCGTGAACCCGAACCACGTGGAGATCAACGCTGCAGCGCAGTTCGACGACCCGGACTCGGTGTTCGCGTTCTACAAGAAGCTCGTCAACCTGCGCCACAACAGCGCGGTCGTTGCTGCCGGCGAGTGGCAGCTCGTCGACGACGATGACGAGAAGATCTACGCGTTCACCCGCACGCTTGGAGACAAGCGCGTGCTCATGGCGATCAACCTGACCGGCCAGCACGGCGCGCTGCCTAAGCCGGTCGCCGATTTGATCGGCGACGGCGTGCGCGAAGACCAGATCATCCTGAGCACGTACGACGCCATTCACTCCGAGAAGTCGCTGGCCAGCGGCGAGCTCGCCGGCTGGGAAGGCGTTGTCATCGAGCTGTAAGTAATTTAAATAATTTGAATAATTATTGATTATCATGCGCGCGTGTTTCACGGGAAACACGCGCGCATTTCTTATTACATGGTGTCAACACTCGGACAGTGCGTGACGAATTCGCGTTTTTCTCTTAAACTTGCGCGCATGGAACAGAAAGATGTGTTGCAAGCAATGCGCCGAGACCACGCGGCGGAGCTGAAACTGGCCGCCCAGCGTCTCGAAGGAACCGCCCGCCACACTGAGATCATCGAATCGCCGGTGCTGTCTGAGATGACCGGTCACAAGATTCTGCTCAAGCCGGAGAATCTGCAGGTGACCGGATCGTTCAAAATTCGCGGTGCGTACAACAAGATTGCTTCGCTTTCTGACGAAGAGCTCGCGCGCGGCATCGTCACCGCGTCGGCGGGAAATCACGCGCAGGGCGTGGCATACGCGGCACGTGAGCGCGGCGCGAAGGCCACGATTCTGATGCCGACGATCACTCCGCCGCTCAAGGTGGACGCGACGAAGGCGTATGGCGCCGAAGTCGTGCTGCACGGCGACGTGTTCGACGAAGCCGCCGCGTACGCGATCGAGCTGAGCAAAACCGAGGGCATGACCTACGTTCCGCCGTTCGACGATTACGAGGTGCTGTGCGGGCAGGGCACGATCGGCATGGAGATTCTCGAAGATGTGCCCGATGTCACCGACATCGTTGTGCCGCTCGGCGGTGGTGGACTTGGCGCTGGCGTGGCGCTGGCGGTCAAGACGTTCCGCCCGGACGTGCGCGTGATCGGTGCGATTCCCGAGGGATCGCCTGCGTTCCGCCGCTCGTTCGCGGCTGGGCATGTGGTGTCTGCGGAGAAAGTGGTCACGTCTGCGGAAGGCGTTGCCGTGCGCCGTCCCGGAGATCTGACGTTCGCTCTGCTCAACGAGTTCCTCGACGATCTCGTGGAAGTGTCGGAGCGCGACATCAACGAGATGATTCTGCTGATGCTCGAAAAGCACAAAATGGTGGTCGAGGCCGCCGGCGCGGTGTCGCTTGCCGCGCTTGAGCATCTCAATCTGCGTTCGCGCAAGTTCGCGGAGGCTCCGGGCGAGCACGTCGTCGTGCCGATTCTTTCCGGCGGCAATATCGACACGGTGACCATTGGCGCTGTTATTCAGAAGGGCATGATCGCGCGCGGCCGCATCATGAACTTCGAAGTCGAACTGCCCGACACCCCTGGTCAGCTCGTCAAGGTGGCGACGATTCTCGCGCAGGCGCGCGCCAATGTCATCGCGCTGGATCACGACCAGTTCAAGGCGAACGGTCACTACACCAACTCGGTGGCGCTCGGTGTGACCGTTGAAACGAACGGCCCCGACCACATCGAGCAGGTGCTGCACATGCTCGCCGAGGCTGGCTACACGCCAAAGCGCATCTACTGAGTCGCGCACTGCGGTCGGTATGTATTGGGCGCGCGGCGCGGGAAAACGATTCTCCCGCGCCGCGCGCCGTTTATTTTGCTTTGTTTGCTGCTATTTAAAATAATTAATTATATATTATAT
>Tephra_p2__coassemble_2938_pt1 | contig 12392 bp, 9 predicted proteins | sample Tephra_p2__metabat2_low_PE_021 | metagenome-assembled genome bin Tephra_p2
ATATATAATTGCGGGTGTTTGATTATCAATACAATAATCAAACACCCAAATTTATAATTTAGATAATATATTCAATACTGTGACTGTCAGCCGGCGATCGTGTCGTCGGGGGTGAGCACGTTGCCCTCGTCGTCGAAGTTGTTCATCAGATCGCGGTACGGGTCGTAGTCGGCGGTGAACATCTCTTTGTCGACGAAGTTGTCGAGACGCGTCGCATCGTCATCGGTGCGGTTCAGCCCGCGCAAAGCGTTGTGCAGACGCGTGCGCATTTCTTCGCCGGCGTGCGAGAGGTGCTTGACGATATCGGCCTCTTCCTTCGTGAACTTCGAGTGCTTTTTGTCGCCGTGACGAGCCTGGTATGCGTGGTCGACGACGTGGGCGAGCTGATCGTCGTTCAAGTCTTCTGGTTTTTGTGCGGTCATCGGAATCGGGGTCCTTTCTAGGGTTGTGGTTGTTCGATTATTGGCGTTCTGCGGGGAAGCGCCGGTGAGCTGAATTGTGTGCGTGAGTTAGGTCAGCGCATTTGGCGGCCAGCGCACCACACGTGTTGCACGCTCCAATCATTTGGGTCGAGCAGCAGCACGTCGGCGGCGTAGCGTGGGGCGATCAAGCCAAGCGGGGCTTTGGTGACGGGGTTCGGCTGGTCGAATCCGAAAGCCTTCGCAGGGGTGAGCGTCGCCGCTTCCACAGCTGCCGGAGCTTCGAAGCCGAGCTCAAGCACAGCGCGTTGCACGGCACGTTCGAGCACGAGTGTGGAGCCGGCGATCGCGCCATTGGATACGAGCCGAGCGTGACCGTGCTCCACGTTGACGTCGAGTGCGCCGAGCAGATAGTGCCCATCGGGGCAATCCGTGGCGGCCATGGCATCGGTGACGAATGCCGTGCGGTGTGGGGCGAAGCCGAAGGAAAGCTCGACCACCGGATTCTGCACGTGGAAGCCGTCGTTGATCAATTCGATCGTGACGCGAGGGTCTTCAACGGCTGCCGGAATCGGTCCTGGTTTGCGGTGGTGAATGCCGTTCATTGCGTTGAACATGTGTGTCATGAGCGTGGCGCCGGCGTCGAAGGCGCGACGGGCGGTGTCGTAGTCGGCATCGCAGTGGCCGACCGCGGGGTGCACGCCTGCTTGCGCGAAAGTGCGTATGGCGCTCATGCCATGCTCGAGTTCAGGCGCGATGGTTATTTGGCGCATGCATCCGTCTGCGGCGTCGAGCAATGTGCTCACCAAGTCGGGCGTCGGGTCTTTCAGGCATTGCGGGTCGTGTGCGCCTTTGCGCGACAGCGCAAGGAACGGCCCCTCAAGGTGTGCGCCGAGCACGTCGGGCCTCACCTGCATCGCTGCGCGCACGTTGTGCAGGTTCTCGCACATCACGTCGATTGGATTGGTGATGAGTGAGAGCACCTGCCGCGTTGTGCCATGCCACATGTGGCCTGCGCGAGCGATTTCAATGCCTTCAGGCCCGTCGTCGAACGCGCTGCCCCATGCGCCGTGCGCGTGGATGTCGACGTAGCCGGGCACCATGATCGCGCCATTGGCGTCGATCGTGCGCTCGGGCGTGATCTGCGCGGCGCGCGCCGCAGCTTCGAATTCGTCGTCGCTTGTGCCGGTTGCTGTGATGACGTTGTTCTCAAGAATCACCCATGTGTGTTCCTGAATGCCGTGCGCGTCGATTCGCCGAGCGTTGCAAATCGCGGTCGGTGCCGCCGGTTCGGTGAGTTTCTGCGCAATGGCATGCGAGATTTCTTGTCTTGTTTGTTCCATGATCACCTCATTGTGTCAATGTGAAGTCATACTATCACGTTCAGTGGTCAGACGTCATATCTCTCGCAAATATTTCTTCGAAAGCATCGCAACGGGAGTCTCACCGCGTGTCATAAGAGCGGTGTGAGCGTGTCGTCAGGAAAGCGCCAGTTTCAGTTCGGTGAATAATACCCACGATTTCGTGCACATGCGTGCAACACGCGCATAAAAATGCAGATTTTGTGTCGTATATTGAAGACAATCGTGATAGTATTGATTTGTCAGACATCTGATGAATTTGAGTTTTAGTAGATGCACGGTGGAGACAACGTGTTTTGGCAGTGATGTCGAATCACGGGAACTTTTGCAGGCATAAGGGGCATCGGCACATACTTGAAATTTGGAGGGCATGATGAGTGCAGCCATGGGGAAAATCCCCCAAGAAGACAGCTATACCGCAGATGAGCTCGCCGCTTTAGCGCGATTATCGTTGACGCCGGAGAAGAAGCCGGCGCCGCTGACGACTCGCAGCCGTTGCGACGAAACGATGGATGCAATCAAATCATATATTCTCAGCGAAAGACTGCAGCCGGGCGATTTGCTGCCGACCGAGACGAAGCTGTGCGAAGCGGTGGGGGCGTCGCGCTCGTCGGTGCGCGAGGCGATTCGCAAGCTCGAAGCTCTTAACATAGTCGACGTCGAGCATGGTAAAGGCACGTTCGTCGGCTCGTTGTCGCTCGATCCAATGGTTGAAACACTGGCGTTTCGCTCAATGGTGTCGGTGGGCAAGAATTTCTCTGATCTGCGCGACGTGGTGGAGCTGCGCAGGTTCCTCGACCTCGGCTGTGCCGACGAAGTGTGCGCGGTGTTCGAGGGAACGCAGCAGCCAGACATCGATGAACTCGTAGACCGCATGGTCGAGCGCGCAGACAAAGGCGAGGACTTCCTCGACCTTGACATCTCGTTCCACATGGCTCTGCTCGATCCGCTGCACAACACGGTGGCGAAGCAAATGGTGCACTCGCTGTGGCTGGTGCACATGGCAGTGCTGCCACAGCTCGGTTTGGCGCCGTCCGAAGAGATGGCGCACACCGCGAAGGCACACCGCCGCATGCTCGACGCGGCGATCGCCGGCGACGCGGACGCGTACCGCGCCGCCGTGCGCGAGCACTATCGCCCGATCGAATCCATTCTCGACAAGCACATCGAGAAGTAGCCGCTCATTTTCACGGCCGCTATTTGCGACCAATATATATGCCCGTTTGTTCTTGTGCGAACGGGACATATATATTGGTCGCAAAACGCGTTGTGCAAGAAAAGCTGGCAGCGCAGAGATCCGAGCAAAAATATAAATCGCAGATAGAGAACTGTGCGACATGCCGAATGTAGACATCTGATGTCTGATGTATGATTAACAACTGAGTTGGCAAATATTTCAAGGAGGAAATATGAAGCCTGAATTTATTGTCGGCGCGTATGCGTCGTTACCACAAGAACGTGATGATCAACCGGCATATTACGAACTGCTTGGCAAGCAAGAGTGGATCAGCGGCGCGGAACTGCCGTTCCCCGGAGATCTGGCCACCACCGCGAACCGCGCATGGCTCGCGCACGCGTTGCCCGCGCACTGGCACAGCAACGTGGTCACCGCAATCCCCGGAACCATGCGCCATGTTGGTGCAGACCCGATGTTCGGCTTGGCGAGCCCAGATAAAACCGGCAGAAAAGCAGCGCTCACCTTCTTCGAAGATCTGCGCACTGCTGTTGCCGATCTCGCGAAACTGCGCGGTGCACAAGACGTGCGCTTCATCGAAATACACAGTGCGCCGACGCGGTATGCCGACGCTGATCGCATGGCTGAGTCGCTACACGAAATGAAGAACTGGGATTGGTCGGGCGCGCAACTGGTGATCGAGCACTGCGATCGCTACATCGAAGGACAGCCGCCGGAAAAGGGCTTCCTGCCGCTCGAAGACGAGATTGAACTATGCAGACGCGAAGGCGTTGGGCTGACGCTTAACTGGGGTCGCTCCGCTGTGGAGGGCCGCAGTGCGCAAACCGCATTCGACCAGGTGAAGCAGGCCACGGCAGCCGACGTGCTCACCGGCATGATGTTCTCCGGTGCTGGCCCTGACGAGACGCAATACGGCTATTCGTGGATCGACGGCCACTTGCCGATGGCGCCGGACGAACCGACTTCGCTCATGGGGACGAAGGAAGTGCACGAATGCGCGCAAGTGGCGCTTGAGCAGGGTTCGCCGCTCTCTTACATCGGAGCGAAGGTGTGCGTGCCGAAAGACGCCACGCTCGATGAATGTCTCGCATTCCTCACGCACATCCACGAGGCGGTGGTGGCATGAGCGGCATACTCGCCTTCGACATCGGAGGTACGAAAATCGCCTCCGGCGTCGTGCAGCTGCCGAGTGACGACAGCGGCAGGCCGAAGATCACGCTTCAAGACGAGATTCCCACCCGCCCGTCCGAGGGCGGTGACAAGGTTCGTGAGCGATTGATCTGTTTTGCGGCTTCGCAGCTTGAGTCGGCAAGACTTGACGGTCTGGAGATCGAAGGCATCGGCATCGCAGCCGCAGGCGTGCCCGACAGCGCGACCGGCGAGATCATTTCGGCAACCGACATTCTTCCCGGTTGGCGCGGTCAGCAGCTTTATGCGGCATTCGCGGAAATAACCGACCTGCCCGTTTACATGGTCGGCGATGTGATTGCGCACGGCATCGGCGAAGCGCATTACGGCGCTGGCCGCGGCTCGCGTAAGCTTCTGTCGATCGGCGTGGGCACTGGCATCGGTGGGGCGATCATCATTGACGGCGATCCCTACCTCGGCGCGCATGGCGTGGCCGGTCACGCCGGCCACATGACCTCTCCGCTCGGCCAGGGATTCCTGTGCTCCTGCGGAAGCGCCGAAGGGCACATTGAACCGGTCGCCTCCGGTCAAGGTCTCGCGAACCTCTACAACAGGCGTACAGGCCGCCAACTGGTGAGCAGTGGCGCGCAAGTGGCGCAACTTGCCCAGGAAGGTGACAAGCTCGCCACGAGCACGCTTTCCGACAGCGCCGAAGCACTTGGTGCATGCATTGGTGGCATGGCTAATCTGATCGACCCAGACGGCATCGTGATCTCCGGTTCCGTCACCAAAGCCGGACCGGTGTGGTGGAACGCATTGCAGAAGGGATTCTCGCATTCAGCCCTGCCGCTGCTCTCGCGCATACTGCTCGTCGACGGCAACCTTGGCGGTCAGGCACCGTTGATCGGTGCAGCCGTCGCCGCGCACAGGCACATTGCCCACCAATAATGCACAGAATATATAAATTTAAAAAATAAATATGCGCAACGTTGCGCAGAAGGACACACAATGAATCCAGCAATCGAAAAAATCAAGGGCGGACTTGTGGTGAGCTGCCAAGCATACCCCGGCGAGCCACTGCGCCACCCGGAAACCATGGCGCAAATGGCACAGGCCGCAGTGCAAGGCGGCGCAGTGGGCATTCGTTGCCAAGGACTCTCCGACATTTCGGCGATCAAGGGGCAGGTTGATGTGCCGGTGATTGGCATTTGGAAAGATGGTTCCGAAGGCGTGTATATCACACCAACGCTGCGCCATGCACGCTGCTGTGCCGCGGCGGGCGCCGACATCATCGCGCTCGATGCCACCGGCAGGCCGCGCCCAGACGGTCGCAGCTACGCGGAAACCGTGCACGCGTTGCATGACGAAGGCATCACCGTGATGGCGGATTGCGGCAGCTTCGCAGATGCGGAACGTGCTGTTGAAGCCGGCTCAGACATCATCTCCACCACACTGGCAGGCTACACCGGCGAGCGCGAGAAAACCGACGGTCCGGATTTCGAACTGCTTGGCGAGATGATCAAGGCGTTCCCGGACGTGCCGGTGCTGTGCGAAGGGCGTATTCACACGCCTGAGCAGTTGCATCAGGTGATGGAGGCCGGCGCGTGGGCTGCCGTCGTTGGTACGGCCATCACGCACCCGACGTCGATCACCAGCTGGTTCGTCGCGCGCCTGAACAAGTGAGCCAAGTGATATTTCTTCTTTTCCTCTCCTCCTAACTAACCCGGTTGTGGCCCATGCGTCTTTGTGATGCGTGAGCCACAACCGGTTTTACTGCAACGCTGGATGAAGATTGTGCATGCCGAGATAACACAAGAAACTGTGAACAATTGTGGGAGATTGCTGCAAATATGAATGATGACAATAATGCGAACGATGTGGTCACGTGGGACTGCGCGGAGGCTGACGATTTCGAGGCGACGGTGTGGCTGCGCTTTCGCCGGCAAACCGATGGGATGATGCTGCGGTTCGCCGCACAGAGCGAACAGGTGGAGCTGGAACTCGGCGCACAGCAGGGCTCGCTGGTTCTTGATTCGCCGAATGACCATATTCGTTTGGATATGGAAGACACCTACGGCATATTGCTCGGCGGCGAGCACACGGTGGCGCTCACGTTCGGCGGCTTCGGTATACGCGTGTATCTGGATGGTTACCAGTGCTTCGCGTGCGCGACGAATCTGAACCCCGCGCGCTTTGGCGAACGAAGCGCTGTGCGCACAAATAGTGGCGTGTACCTGCTCGGCGTGCACTCCGGTGCCGAAACCTCGGAGCAGATCGCGGTACAAGTGGCCGCGTCCGTTCCCGACGTGGAATTCGCCGCCGCAACCATTGCCGACTTCGATGTGGAACGTATGGAGGATGTGCACAACGGCACGATTTTCGCGCACTTCCGCACTCGCGGCATCGGGCAGTTCGGCACAGTGCTCGCAGCTGCAGGCGACGATGGCGAAACGATGAACGTATACGTCGACGATGATGGCATTCGCTACACGTTCCGTGATGGTGAGCAACGCTACGAGTATTCGGCGCGCGGATCATGGACGGATGGCAACTGGCATGACTTGGTGATTCGCGCGTTCCGTGGGGCCATCGACTTGTATGTTGACGGATACCTCGAACTCCACCAGCCCGGGCAGCTGTTTTTCGATGCAGTGCATGGCTTGCGGAAGATCAGCGTTGGCGCAGACACCACAGGGGTCAGATTGTGCGGGGAAGTGCGCAATGGTGGCATATTCGCCCGCCCGCTCACGGATGGCGAGATCAAGACGCTGTCTGGCGTGCCGCCCACAACCGATACCGCGTTATTCGATGCTGGGTATGAGGGTGCTGCGAGTTACCGCATACCGTCAATGATCACCACTGCAAACGGCGTGGTGATCGCGGGAGCCGATCAACGCGTGGTGATTCCCAACGACGCTCCCACCGAAATACATTTGGTGATTCGCCGCTCACTGGACTCCGGCCGCACATGGTTGCCGATGCAGACGATCGTTGCGTTCCCTGAGCATGGCATGGATGCACCCTGTGTGACTGACTCCTGCCTGACATACGATCGCGAACATAGACGTGTTATTGTGCTCATCGACCATTTCCCGGGCGGTCGCGGCTTTGCAAATGCCGAGCAAGGCGTTGGTCTGGATGATCACGGGCGACTTCTGGTGCACGATCGCGATGGTGCGGTATTCACCGTGCAGGAAGACGGTTCGGTGACGGGTGCCGATGGCAGCGTGAGCGATTACCGCATAGATGAGCAGGGTGACGTGACAGTGAACGGAGCTCCTGCGGGCAACATTTTCGCCAAAGAGAGCGATGACGCAGGTCAGAGCCTGCTCACAGCACGCACCAGTTACCTGATGGAACTGCATTCTGACGATGATGGCGCCACATGGTCAAAACCACGATTCATCAGCCAGATGGTCAAAGAACCATGGATGCGATTCATGGGCGTCTCTCCCGGTAACGGCATTCAATTGAGCCAACCACCATATCGCGGCCGGATATTGGTGCCGTATTACTGCAATGGAACCGATCCGAAGCACTGCATCGGCGGTGTGCTGATATCTGATGACGGTGGCGAAACGTGGAGCAGGGGAGTGCCGATCAACGAAGGTCGCGAAATGAATGGTGAGATCGTGCACGAACAGACGTTGCACGACGACGACGCCGACACCTACGAATCCACGATCGTCGAGTCCGCAGATGGTGCCGTTACCGTGCTGTATCGCAACCAGAACCATGCGGGGCGCGTAGGACGTTCGGTGAGCCGTGATGGTGGGCAGACATGGGACGAATTGGAGTTCGTGGAATCGATGCCGGAGATCTTCAGCCAACCCAACGCCATCACATTGCCTCCAAGTGATGATGATGGCGCTTGGCAACCAGGAGAGGCCTCAGATCGCATGGTGTTCGCCAACGCCAGCCAAATGCGACCATACCGCGGCCGTGGCGTGTTACGCGTAAGCGACGATGGTGGACGAACATGGTTGCGGCATCGCTGCTTCAACCCATACCATTACGTGTATCAGTGCATGAGCGTGCTGCCCGACGGCGAGCTCGGGTTGCTGTGGGAACGCGAAACAGCGGGCGTCTATTTCACACGCCTGCCACTGACATGGCTTCCCTGACCGCTGTGTTCCGTGCGGATCACCATGCTGCCTCGCAACCTATATATGAGTGGGTTGCGAGGTAGTTGCATTTGAGTCAAACATATATAGGTAGCAAGTGTTGCGACAAACAGTACATATAAGCGCAAATGTTCCACTCACAGCGAAGCTATACGGGAATTTGCGTGTACGATGTCAACGTATTTGAAAAACAAGAAAGTGCCGTGAGGGTATGCGCGAGTTGCCCTGAGCGATGGAGTTCCACCTCACTATTGGGCAAAATTGAGCGACACGCACAATTATTCTGGGTTGAAGTAAGACATCAGATGTCTTATCATTTAAATCAGTTCGACGAAGATGTTGAATCATCCGAGCACAGCTCGCAAGCAAGACGATTGCGCGAAGACGGGCATCGTCGCGTTGAACACGAAGATATCTCTCAAAGATGAGGAGAATGAAAGATGTTCCATTCACACGGAAAGCTCAAGGCAGCGGTTGCCGCAGCCTTGGCGGGTACCTTCCTTCTGGCAGGGTGCGGCACCGGCACTGCTGCGCAGTCCGCTGCCAAGGGCACATCGACCCCAGATACGATTACGGCACAGGTGGCATATGCAAGCCGTGACTTCTCGCCGTCCACCACTTCCGGTGCACTGCCAATGTCTGCAAACTGGCATGTGACCGAGCCGCTGTATGCACTCGACTACAGCGACTTCACCACCTTCGATGCACTTGCCAAGGGCGATCCTCAGAAGGTTTCCGACACCGAATACATTGTGACGCTTCGCGACGGCGCGAAGTTCTCTGACGGCACTCCGGTCAAGGCCTCCGATGTGGTCAGCTCCTACAAGCGCACGACGGCAGAAGGTAGCCTCTACATTTCGATGCTGGACTTCATCGATTCCGTGAGCGCCAAGAGCGACACTCAGGTTGACTTCAAGCTCAAGGAAGCCTTCCCGATGTTTAAGCAGCGTCTCGCGCTCATTCAGATTGTGCCAAGCTCGATGTCTGACGCAGACCTCAAGAACAAACCAATCGGCTCCGGTCCATGGAAGTACACCGAGATCACCGATAGCCAGGTGAAGTTCGACAAGAACGACAACTACAACGGCAAGTACCCGGCACAGACCAAGCACATGGTCTGGAACGTGACGGTTGACGACACCGCTCGTGTGACCGCAATGCAGGGCGGCAAGACCGACATCATGGAAATGGTGCCAGCACAGGCCTTCCAGGTTCTCAAGTCTTCCGGCTCCGACCTGAAGACGGTGCAAGGCTTCAACCTTCCGTTCCTCATGTTCAACACCAAGAAGAAGCCATTTGACGACAAGCGCGTTCGCCAGGCCGTCTTCTATGCGATCGACGTCGATCAGCTGGTGAAGAACCAGATGAGTGGTCAGGCAGAGCCGGCAACGAGCTTCCTGCCGAAGAACTTCCCGAACTACCACAAGGCGAAGAACGTCTACACGAAGAACGTCGACAAGGCGAAGGAGCTGCTCAAGGAAGCAGGCGTCTCCACCCCGATGAACTTCACGCTCTACACCACCGACCACACTTGGATCACCCAGTTGGCTCCGCAGATCAAGAACGATCTGGCGGAGATCGGCATGAACGTCAACATTCAGTCGATGAAGTCCTCCGCGCTGTATCCATCCATCACCGATAAAGACAACGCAGACTACGACATCGTGCTCGCCCCTGGCGACCCGTCAGTGTTCGGCAACGACCCTGATCTGTTGATGAACTGGTGGTACGGCGACAACACCTGGACCAAGCAGCGCACTTTCTGGAAGGGCTCCGAAGGCTACAACAAGCTCCATGAGCTGATGAACAAGGCCATCGCAGCCAAGGATGACACCGAACGCCAGGATTACTGGAACCAGTGCTACGACCTGCTCAGCGAGGAAGTGCCGCTGTACCCGCTCTTCCACCGCAAGACAACCACCGCGGCAAAGAACGGTGTCTTCTCGGAATGGGAAGCCATCGGCTCCACCGGCATCGACCTCGTGAAGGACAAGCTGGCCAAGTAAACAACTAATCCATACAGCATACCTTTCCTCTCTGCTGGACCGATCCATTCGCTCCCGTTTTCCTTCCCCTCCCGGGGCGGATGGGTCGGTTCCTCTTTTCTCAAACAACTTCTTTTCACATTGGACATTCCATGAGCAATTTGTTAAGACTTCTAGGACGGCGCCTCATCGCGTTGCCGTTCATGGCATTCGGAGTCACCTTCTTGGTGTTCTTCCTGATGTCGTTCTCGAAATATGATCCAGCAGTCGCAGCGCTCGGCGAGAACTCCTCGCCACAGGCACTCGCCGCATACCGTCACGAAATGGGATATGATCGCTCCTGGTGGGATCAGTTCTGGTCGTACCTCGTCGGTCTGTTCCACGGCGACATGGGCGTCTACGGCGTCAACAAGGATTCCGTGGCCGCGCGTATCGGCCAAGCCTTCCCGATCACACTGCAGCTGACTTTCATCGGTTTGGCTATCGCCATTGTGTTCGCAATCATCTTCGGTGTTCTCGCCGCTCTGTACCGCGACACTTGGGTTGATCAGGCCATCCGCGTCATCTCCATCATCGCAATCGCGACGCCATCGTTCTGGCTCGGCGTGCTGCTCATCTACCTGTTGCAGATCAAGCTCGCTTGGCTCCCTGGTTCCGGTGACCTCATTCCGTTCTCGCAAGACCCAGGCGCCTACCTCGCCCGTATGGCGATGCCGTGCTTCGCATTGGGCTTGCCGGTCGCAGGTCAGCTCACCCGCATCATTCGTACATCGATGGTTGAAGAGCTCGACAAGGATTACGTGCGCACCGCAATCGGCGCAGGCGTTCCAAAGGGCGTCGTCGTTGCACGCAACGTGTTCCGCAACGCGCTGATCACCCCAGTCACCACTCTCGGCATGAAGATCGGCTACCTGATGGGCGGCGCAATCGTCATCGAGGTCATCTTCGCACTCCCCGGCATGGGAACTGCAATGTTCGATGGCATCAACGGAAATCAGCCGATGCTGGTGCAGGGCGTCGTGCTCGTTGTGGCACTCGCGTTCATCATCATCAACATCGTGGTCGATATGCTCTATGTGCTGATCAACCCAAGAATCAGGACGGTGTGAAATGCTATTTGGTCAAAGTCAAGTCGCTAAGGCAGCGGCAACCAAGCCAAAGGTCAAGTTCAACAGGTTCAGCAAGATGTCGCTGGGGTCGAAGATCTCGCTCATCGTCATCCTCCTGCTCATCTTCTGTGCAATCTTCGCCTCGGTCATCGCGCCGTACGATCCTCTCGCGATCACGCAGAGCTACCAAGCTCCAAGCGGAGCCCACTGGTTCGGTACCGATAACCTCGGTCGTGACGTGCTCTCCCGTGTACTCTATGGCGCTCGTTACTCGCTCGTCATCGGCCTCTCGTCCATCGCATTCGCGTTGATCCTCGGTTCGATCATCGGTGCAATCGCAGCGGTCAGTCGCACGTGGATTTCCGAAATCATCATGCGACTCATCGACATCATCATGTCGATCCCAGGCATCGCACTCGCCGCAGTGTTCGTCGCAATCCTTGGCCAGTCGATGATCGGCATCATCATTTCGATCGGCATTCTCTACGTTCCGCAGATCGCACGTATTGTCCGTGCAAACATCATCAGTGAATACGGCAAGGACTACGTGCGTGCGGTCATCGTCTCCGGTGCTCGCGCCCCATGGATCCTCGTCAAGCACGTGATGCGCAACATCGCCGCACCGGTCATGGTCTTCACCACCCTCTCCGTGGCAGACGCCATCGTGTTCGAGGCTTCGCTGAGCTTCATCAACGCAGGCATCGCAGAGCCGACCCCTACATGGGGCAACATCCTGTCGTCCGCAAAGGCCGGCGTGATCTTCGGCTACTGGTGGCAGGCACTGTATCCAGGCCTCGCAATCATGATCACCGTGTTGTGCTTGAACGTTCTTTCCGAAGGCATCACCGATGCCATGGTCGCCGCGCCATCCGCCCCGGTCGAGAAGACCGCTGCAGATGTTGAGGCCGACCGCAAGGAAGATCGCCTCCTCACCGATCCTGTTGCAGCCTACAAGGAGCAGGCGGCATCGCTCAACGAGTCGCTCGCCAAGCTGCGTGCAGCCGAGATGAAGCGCACCGACCGCCTTGAGCCAGTGTCTACCGAAGCCCCAGTGCTTCAGGTTGAGAACCT
>Tephra_p2__coassemble_2961_pt1 | contig 12201 bp, 7 predicted proteins | sample Tephra_p2__metabat2_low_PE_021 | metagenome-assembled genome bin Tephra_p2
CAATGTTTGAGCGCATATGCGGAGAACATGGCCATTCCTGCGACTTGCAAACCGATGAAGATGAACTCGGCGATAATGCCAAGCGTGAAATACGGCCTCTTGAGCAGTGTGGCGAATGTCTCGCCATTGCTGTGGCCCGAAGCCTGCTCTTCGGCATCGCCTGGAGGCGTCGGCAGCTTGAAGAACACGAACACGGCGAGCACGAGAAGAATGACGACGCCGATGACGATGTAGATGGTGCGCGTTTCGCTCAGGAACTGCGTTTTGGCTTCTTCGAATCCAGGCTGTCCCGGGGCGATGGTGGTGCCGAGGATCTGGCCGAGGATCAGCGGGCCGACGATGTTGCCGACGCCGTTGAAGCTTTGCGCCATGTTCAGACGGAATGATTCACCTTTTTCGTCACCGAGCTTGGTGATGTATGGGTTGCAGTTGGTTTCCAGTGAGGATGCGCCCAATGCGATGACGAACATCGCGAGGAGGAAGAGCCCGTAGCTGGCCATGTTCGTGGCCGGAACCACCATGAAGGCGCCGAGGACGAACAGGCACAGGCCTGAGATCACACCTCCTTTGCATCCGAATCGTTTGGCGATCAAGCCTGCTGGGATCGCCATGACGAAATATGCGCCGTAATAGGCGACCTGCAGCAAGGCCGCCTGTGTGCTGTCAAGCTTCATGTAGTTGGCGAACGGCGAATTGAGCGCGTTCACCAGGTTCATCGTCAGACCCCAGATGAAGAACAGTGAGGTCACGAGCACAATGGCGACGGTTGCTTTCGAACCGGTGGTTTTCACCGGCTTCTTTGATTGATCTGTGGATGTCATCTTTGACTCCCTGATAGTAGTTGAAGAATGTTCACGATATGGAAAATCCCCTAGCGCCGCCCATGTTCGACGCTGAACATGGGCGGCCGTCTTTCACAGACCGTTGGGAGGGGTTAGATCAGCTCAGTGCACGGTCGAGATGCACATAGCCGCCGTCGACGAACACCCACTGGCCGGTGGTGTGCGAGGAACGGTCGGACAGCAGGAACGCCGCTTCGTTGCCGATCTCCGCCGGGGTGGTCATACGATGCTCGAGCGGGATCTTGTCGGTGATCACCGACAAACGCGCCTTCTGCGCTGCTTCGTCGCCGAACGTCTTGATCCATTCCGCATACAGCGGTGTCCAGCATTCGGAGACGACGATGGCGTTGACGCGCACATCATCTTTGACGAGGGCCGCTGCCCATTCGCGGGTCAGGCCGAGGATGGCGCCCTTGGCAGCTGCATATGCGCTCGTCTTGCCTTGGCCGGTCAGTGCCGTCTTCGAGGAAATGTTGACGATGGCACCGTGGCTTTCCTTGAGGTATGGCACTGCTGCGTGAACGAGTTCGTAGTAATGGGTCAGATTGCCGTGAATCGACTCTTCGAATTCACGCCAGCTGGTGGTTTCGAGCGCCTTGTTGTCGTTACGGCCCGCATTGTTGACGATGCCGTCGATATGGCCGTATTTCTTGTAGGTCTCTTCGACAATCGGTGCGATCTTATCGGTGTCGTTGAGGTCGAGCAGATGCACGTCATAGTTCTTTGTGTATTGCTCGATGTCGTGCTTGAACTCTTCCTGTGCATTGTCTGCACGGTTGATCACGACCGGGATCGCGCCTTCCTGAGCCAGTTGGAGCGTGATGCCCTTGCCGATGCCCTTGAAGCCTCCGGTGATGATGATGACTTTGCCTTCGAGATGCAGATCCATGGGAACTCCTTTGTTACACCTGTGCTGCATGCTTGACGTGGAGGTTCCGCGCCAAGCTGTTATATGTGGTTTCTTTTTGGTTGTTGTTGGTTATTTGATTGGTAGAGTCGTTGCAAACCGTTCTTCATGTTGGCACACGGGGAACGGGCACCGCTCGGCTCAGCCGCGGTACAGATATTTTTCGGCGGTTTCGACCGTCATTTCGGCGCCGTTGCCCGGAGCGGTCGGAGCCATGTAGTTGCCATGCTCGATGCGCACCGGATTCACGAAATGTTCGTGCTGATTATCGACATATTCGATCATGCGTCCGTCCATTGTGCCAGACACCGACACGTAGTCGAACATGGCGAATTGGCAGACGGCTTCGCACAAACCGACACCGCCCGCATGCGGGCACACCGGCTTGTTGAACTTCTTGGCCATCAGGTATTCGAGCACGATCTCCTGCGGACCCGCGACGCGCGTCGCATCGATCTGCATGATGCCGAATGCGTTCGTCTGCAAGTACTGCTTGTAGAGAATGCGGTTCTGCATCTGCTCTCCGGTGGCCACCTTGATGGGGTTGATGGCGCGTGCGATGGTGGCATGGCCGATGACGTCATCTGGGCTCGTGGGCTCCTCAACCCACGCGAGATTGAACTCGTGGAACTTGTTGATCCATTCGATCGCGGTCGGCACATCCCACACCTGGTTGGCGTCGACCGCGAGCCTCACGTCAGGGCCGATCGCTTCGCGCGCCTTCGCCAGGCGACGCAGATCATCATCGACGTTGCGCCCGACCTTGAGCTTGATCTGCTTGAAGCCCTTGACCTGCGTCTCCTCCTTGGCAATGGCGACCATCTTCTCGTCGGAGTAGCCCAGCCAACCGGCTGCAGTGGAATACCCCGGATAGCCCACTTCAAGCAAGTGCTTGATGCGTTCCTCCTTGCCCTTCTGCCCCTCTTTAAGAATCTCGATGGCTTCTTCAGGGCGAAGGGCGTCGCTCAGATACCTGAAATCAAGAGTCGACACCAATTCCTCGGGCTCCATGCGTGAAAGCATGAGCCACAGAGGCTGGCCGGCACGCTTCGCCTTGATGTCCCACAGCGCCGAGAGCAATGCGCCGATCGCCATATGTTCGACGCCTTTTTCCGGCCCCAGCCAGCGCAGTTGGGAATCATGCACGAACAGATCCCAGGCAATGCGCATGTTGTCGAGCAATTCCTCGACATTGCGGCCGATAAGCGCTTGCGCCATCGAATCGATGGCAGCGCACACCACGTCGTTGCCACGGCCGATCGTGAACACGAAGCCGACGCCTTTGATGCCGTCGTCGGCATCAGTAGAGACTTCGACGTATGCGGAGGAATAGTCGGGATCCGGATTCATCGCATCCGACCCGGAAAGCGTTTGGGAAGTGGGGAAACGAAAATCATAAGTCTTGACTTTGGTGATTGTGCTCATATCTATCTGGCTCCTTTGCCTCGATGAACTACAGTTTTCATACTAGCCTAATGTTGGAAAAGTGCAAACTCAATTACGAAATTTTTTATCTTACCGCTGTATAACAATGAGCATCTCGACAGATTTCGCATAAATGCGTGGTACTGTCAAAGCAGGGTGTGACAGCTGTATGAGGAGGAGTTATGGCAAAGCAGACAACGAAGAAGCTCGATGCTTCGCATAAGCTTAAAGTCCAAGAATTAGCAAGACTGGCGGGGGTATCACCGTCCACGGTCTCGAAGGTCATCAACGGGCGCAGCGGCATCTCCGAGGAGACGCGCAAAGCCGTTGAAAAAGTCATGCAGGAGCATGGGTATTCCAAGCCATTGGTGACTACGAAACTTTCGCCGACCATAGAACTCGTCGTGGAATACATCGAGCACAATGGCACGATGGAGCTCATCAAATACGCTTCATATTGGGCGCAGCAGGCAGGGCTGGCCATAACCGTGACGCAATCCGAGCATGGCGAAGCCAGCGAAAACGTGTTCAGGGGCATCATCGACCGCAATCCGCAAGGGGTGATCCTCCAACAGATGACGGGTCTTAACGAACGCGCTAAGGCACTGCTTCAGGCCCGCGATATCCCTGTGGTCATCATCGATCCGGTAGATACCGTTGACGACGATGTGATGAGCGTCGCCATCGATAACTGGACGGCAGGCTATCAAGCCGGCAAGCATCTGCTTTCTCTGGGGCACCGCAAAATAGGTATTATTCGCGGTCCATTGCGCATGCAGACCGCTCTCGCCAGATTCAATGGATTTGTCTCCGCATTGCAGCAGAGCAACGTTTCGTTGCCGGATGAGTATGTGCGTAATGGTGACTATTTCCCCGCTGAAACAAGTTATCGGGGAGCCTGCGAGTTGTTGGAGCTTCCCGAGCCCCCTACCGCAATGTTCTGCTGCAACGATCTTTCAGCATTGAATGCCTATCGAGCTGCGCGCGAGCATGGCGTTCAACTGCCCGATCAATTGTCGGTCATGGGATTCGACGACATCTTCCCCGCCGCCAATGTGACGCCATCGCTGAGCTCCGTGCATCAGCCTTTCAATCAAATCGCCCAGCGCGCCGTGCAGATGATAGTCGATACTCGCAATGGAAGAGCCACCGATAAGCATGTCATCTACCCGACGCATGTCGTGGCTCGTGACAGCACGATTGAGCTGAAGCAAGATTAAGGCGATGCAGGCTCGCTAGAAAAACAATATGCGGGGAGGGGCACAACCACAGCGGCTGTGCCCCTCCCCGCATATATACGCAAACTAGTTCAGAGCAAAACAGATCACATCAAGCTGCTGTACAGCTCGTAGATCTCCTCTTCCGTTGGCTTACGCGGGTTGCCCGGCGTGCACACGTCGACGAACGCGTCATGAGCCAATGGCTTGAGATCAGCTTCCGTTGCGCCGACCTCGCTGATCTTCGTCGGATTGCCGAGATCGCGGGTCAGCTTGGCGACGGCCTGGACTGCTTCTTCGCGCACATGCTCCAGATCACCCGTGTAGGCGTCCGGAATCTCGAACGCATCGGCGATGTCACGATACTTCTCGCCGGAGTAATCCTTGTTGTATTCCATGACCGGAGCCAACAGAATGCCGTTGGCGACGCCGTGGGCCACGCCGAGGCGTCCACCCAGTGGGTGTGCCATGCCGTGCACAAGGCCGAGGCCGACGTTCGAATACGACATACCGGTGATGTACGAGGCGTATGCCATCTGCTCGCCGGCTTCCTTGTCGCCTTCGACGCTCTTGGCGAGGTTCTTGGCGATCATGCGGATCGTCTGCATCGACAATGCGTCAGACAGGCTCCAGGCTCCAGGCGTGATCACGCTTTCGATGGCGTGCGTCAATGCATCAAGGCCGGTGGCGACCTTCAGGCCGCGAGGCATGCCATCGGTGAGATCAGGATCAACGAATGCAACGAGCGGAATGTCGTGCGGGTCGACGGCGACGAACTTGCGCTTGTGCGCGGTGTCGGTGATGACGTAGTTGATGGTGGTTTCCGATGCGGTTCCTGCCGTTGTCGGAACGCCGAAGATCGGGACGCTTGGATGCTTGGTGTCTGCCACGCCTTCCAACGACAGCACATCGGAGAATTCAGGATTGGCAACGACGATGCCGATGCCCTTGCAGGTGTCTTGCGGGCTGCCGCCGCCAAGACCGATCAGGAAGTCAGCACCCGACTTCTTGAACTCTTCCACACCATGCTGAATGTTCTCAACTGGCGGGTTTGGCTGCACGTCATCGAAAATTTCGTATGGGATCTGTGCCTCATCGAGAACATCGGTGACTTTCTTGACGGTTCCGTTCTTCACCACAACCGGATCGGAGACGATGAACGCCTTCTTGAATCCACGGGACTTCGCTTCTTTTGGAATCTCCTTGATGGCGCCCCTGCCGAAATATGCGGTTTGGTTGAAAATCATGCGATACACCATATTGGTATGCTCCTTAGTGAACAGGTCGTTGCCTCTTCGAAACGACTTCTTCATCGTAGCTCTCTGAATCATTCATCGCAACACGAGATGAATGATTAGTCAGGAACAATAGCTTGGTTTGCGTGTATTTTGAATAGGAATCGTTGCAATCAATCGGCGTTTCTCAACGAATATTGACAATACGTTGAAGAATATTTCTATATTCACACTGAGCAAAATAATGGAGGGTCTCAAGCAAATGCTCTTGAGACCCTCCACTCAGTGATCCTTGGAGAACCTAGCTGTCACTCCTGCACGTGCACGCTGGTTCCCATAACGCACCAGTTGTAGAACCATTCGGCGACGTCCCAGCCAATGCCCACGCAACCGTGCGACGTGTTCTTGGCCATTGCTGCGATCTGCGCGTCCGAGAATGATGTTCCGGTGGCAATGCGGTGAATTGCGCAGCCGGTCTTCGAGAAGTAATTGACGAAACCGACATCCTTCACATCCCATTTTTCCTTCTGACCGTTGGAGAGCGTGAGCGTGCCAGACATGTCTTGAGAGTCATATTTCAGCCAGACCTCGAAATCGCCTTCCGGTGTGCACAGATCGCCGGATGCCTGGCATTTGCCGGTTGTGAAATCGTTACCCTGCCCTGCCGACATGCTCATCGATTTGATGAGCTTGTCATTCTCGTAGGCGTAGACCTTGTGGTCAGACAGATCGACCACAACGTGGCGCTTTGTTTTCTTGACCTTCATTGGGTCGAGTTTTCCACTGACCTCAACGTTGCCTTTGTTGGCAGAGAAAGCGGCGATGGCCTGCGTGCCGATGTTGCTATCGGCACCGTTGTCAAGGGTCACACCATCATGGCCTTCCTTGATGACCTTGATCTCCTTGTCGCTGTTGTTGACGATGACCTCGCGATCTTCCTTCGTGCTCTTGAGATTTGGCTTGATCTGCTCATCGTAGATCTTCTGCAGAGCAGCTGCGTCGAACACGACGTTGCCATTGCGTGATTGGCCTTCCGGCAATGAGCTCTTTGTATCGGTATCGATATGCGCTGCGGAGAGGATCATCGCCGGAGTGAATGCGGCGAAACGCTCCGAACCGATATAGACCCCTGGGTTCTGCTGCATCAGCTTGTCGAGTGTGGTCTTTGCGGCGTTGGCATCGTCGGTGGTGATTGCCGGATCGATGTTCTTGATCTGCACGGCAACTTCCTTGGGCTGGTATGAGCCCAAGGATTCAACGGCTTTCACGGCTTCGCTTGCGACTGCGGTGGGGTCAGCGCCATTGCCCTCCTGCGCTTCAACGACCTCGATGGTGGTGCCATCCTGACTCATCTGGAGTTTTGCGTCGGTTGGCTGCTGGCTATTGGTGCTCAGTTTCTGATCGAGCGTGCTCGAACTCGCCGTCTTCACATCGATGTTCGGTGTGACATCCTGCTTGTTCCAGAACGCGTATCGTGCGAACACGTTGTCTTGGCGTTTGGCGTTCACTGCTTCCTGAGCGATCGCGTTTGCATCAACCTTGATTCCCAGATCCGCGAGTGTCACCGAATCCGTTTTGCCGTTATAGCTGACCTTCACCTTCGTGTTGCTGACATCATCGGAGATGGTCTGCGCAATCTGCTGCTGCGTTTTTCCGGTCACATTGTTGCCCCACAGAGTCGTGCCCGGCAATGCGCGATTGTTGAAGAATGCGATCATGCCTGCGCAGACGGCTGCGATCAATACGATGACCGCAACGAGAATCCAAGGCCACACATGGCGCTTCTTCACGGTTTTCTGCGGCGGTGTCGGAACGTCTTCGAAGAAGTCGCTCGGATTCGCGTTCGAGTCCTGAATGGGTGCAAACACCTGCGTACGCTCAGCATCCTGTGAAGATGATGCGTCTTCGTCTCCCCTATTCGACGAAAAACCGTTACTACCGGTTGGAAAAGTCATGGTTCTCCTTGAAAATACTGGCCCTTCTTGTGCACACGGGTCTTTGCATATTATGCAACATGGCCATGAACGAGAAAAGAGTTCATGGCCATGTTTTGAGCATTCTTCACACTCGAATCAGGCATGCGATTCGCATCTGCCTATCGCGTGCACAATCAGTCGATGTTCGCGGTGCGTGCCTCGCGTTCAGCCTGATGATCCAACGCGGCCTTGACGAGTCCGGCGAAAAGCGGATGCGGCTTGGTCGGGCGCGATTTGAATTCAGGGTGTGCCTGTGTTGCCACGTAGAACGGATGCACGTCTTGCGGCAATTCCACGAATTCGGTGAGTTCGCCGTCCGGGCTTTGGCCGGAGATGACCAGACCGTTTTCACGCAAGCGGTCCTTGTAGGCCACGTTCACCTCGTAACGGTGGCGATGTCGTTCGGTCACATGCGTGGTGCCATACAGCTTGGCGACCAACGAGTCCTCAAGCAGCTCGGCCGGGTAGGAGCCCAGACGCATTGTGTGACCCATATCGCCCTTGCCGGCAACGATGTCTTTCTGCTCTTCCATTGTCGCGATCACCGGGTTTGCGCAATCCGGATCGAATTCGGAGGAGTTAGCGTCTTCCAAGCCGAGCACGTCGCGGGCGTATTCAATGACCATCGACTGCAGACCAAGGCACAGACCCAGTGCAGGAAGCTTGTGCTCGCGCGCATAACGCAATGCACCGATCTTGCCGTCGATGCCACGAATGCCGAAACCACCTGGAATGACGATGCCATCGACGTTGTTCAATGCAGCCGCAGCACCCTCTTCCGTTTCGCACAGATCTGCCGCGACCCACTTGACGTTGACCTTGGCCCAGTTGGCGAAGCCGCCGGCTTTGATGGCCTCGGTGACAGAGAGGTAGGCGTCTGGCAGGTCGATGTATTTGCCAACGATCGCCACGTTGACCTCGTGCTTCGGGTGGTGCACGCGCTCGAGCAGATCCTCCCATTCGTCCCAGTCGACATCGTGGAACGGCAGGCCGAGTTCGCGAACGACATATGCGTCGAGACCTTCGTCGAACAGGATCTTCGGCACGTCGTAGATGCTTGGAGCGTCCACACAGTTGACGACGCCTTCGGAATCTACATCGCACATCAGCGAGATCTTGTCTTTGATCGCCTGCGTGAGCGGGCGGTCGCTCCTCAGTACGAGCGCGTCTGGCGAGATGCCAAGCTGACGCAGCATCATGACGGAATGTTGGGTCGGCTTCGTCTTGAGCTCATGTGCTGCGGCGATGTATGGCACCAGGGAAACGTGCACGAACATGCAGTTCTCAGGGCCGAGATCACGACGCACTTCACGCGCCGCTTCGAGGAACGGCTGCGATTCGATGTCGCCTACAGTGCCGCCGATTTCGGTGATGATCACGTCGACGTCATCGGAAGCCTGTGCACGCATGCGGGACTTGATCTCGTTCGTGATGTGAGGGATCACCTGCACGCACTGGCCGAGATATTCGCCGGCGCGTTCCTTGCGCAGCACTTCCTGATAGATCTGACCGGTGGTGACGTTCGCCTTCTGTGAGAGGAAGACGTCGAGGAAACGCTCGTAGTGGCCGATGTCGAGATCGGTTTCGGCGCCGTCTTCGGTCACATAGACTTCGCCGTGCTGGAACGGGTTCATCGTACCCGGGTCGACGTTGATATAAGGGTCGAGTTTCTGCTGCAGAACTTTGATGCCCCGACTGCGCAGCAGACGACCAAGAGAGGAGGCGGTAAGACCTTTACCGAGGGAGGAAACAACGCCGCCGGTGACGAAAATATGCTTGGTGACGTGTTCTTGAGAATTGCCATGTTGTCTTCTAACCATGGAGCTTCATAGTATCGCTCCGCCGTGACATGACGCGCTGTTCCGACACGGCAGCACCTGACGACTCACCGTTGAGAAACACGTTGTTTTCTGCGGGCTCGTTCGAGCGCCTCTTATCCCCTAGCGAACGTCCACTATGAGCTCGCTGTTCATGCCATTGAGTTCAATGATGTTCGGCGCGTTCTCATCGTTATGCACTCCCGTACCGGCGATCGTCCGCGTGTGTATGCCTCGAGTCTGCAACGCCACTGGCACATTCTTCGGCACGGTCATGTGTGATGTGGCTGACAGCTGGTTGATGTCGATTCTGCCGTCGAGCGTCGCGCAGTCGATTTCCATGTCGAGGTTGCAGTTGATCTCCACGTGCCCATGCGCGTCTTCCAGCCGCAGTGTTTGGGTGCGAATGTCGAGTTCCAGCTCTTCGCAAGAGATTGCGCGCACGCTCATCTCGGTCGCTTTCGCCGCGCATTCCATTGTTGCCAAGTAGCGTTGCGGCATCCACAGGAATACACTGACATCTTCCTTGGCAAGAGTCTCGCTGATGCCGGCGCCGCGTTTGATAGCGACATCGATGCGTTTGCGGCCGTCGTCGATGCTGGTTTTGATGTGCTGGGCGAGGTTGGCAATGGTGTTTGATGCGATGCGTATGCGCAGTTGTTCGCCATCGTACGCGCGGATCGTGCATGAGTAGAGTGATCCGCAGTCGATGTCGAAGTGCTTGGTGCCGTCGATATCGCAGTGAATGGTGTTCTCGTACCGGAATCCGCTGTTGCTACCGCTGTTCTGCGTTCCGGTGATGCCTAGCAAGGTGTCCATACTGACAGCGAAGGCGTCGGCGAGCGCGATGAGGTTTTCAATTTCCGGTCTGCCGGCTCCGTTCTCCCATTTGGTGATGGCTTGGCGGGAGACATAGATGCGGTTGGCGAGTTGTTCCTGCGAGAGTCCCGCCTGTTTGCGTAGCGTTTTGAGCTGGTCCGCGAATTCCATGGTGTCGGCTCCTGTCGGGTGATTAGTCGCTGGTGATGAGTGAGCGTGGGCTGATGTGCTTGATCGGTGTGGCGAAGGCGAGTGTGAGCGTGAATTGGATGAGCACCAAGAATAGCGAGATTATGATGATGACCGCTATTGGTGTCTCGAATTGGCTGCGCATGACGCCGACGAGTGCGAGGAGCGTGTTGAAGATCGGCTTCTGTGGCGAGCAATGCGATAACGGTTCCAATAAGTGCTCCCGTGATGGTGGCGGGCAGGAGTTTGGCTGCTGTCCGGCCGATAAGCTGCTTGCTGCTGTAACCGAGTGTTTTGAGGATGCCATGCATGTGGCGTTCCCGTGTGAGTGTGGTGCGTACCGTCATCATCAGTGCAAGCGCCGTGAGCAGCAGGGCTATGGCGGTGATGCCGATGCCGACCGCCGCCATGAGCGTTCCGTACATCTGTTGGGTGATGGTGCGCATGGTTTGCGTGTTGGCGATGGCGGAGATGTGCGCGGCATGGGTTGTGCTGAGTGTGTTCATGATGCTGTCCGTGTTGTGCTCGTCGCAGTAGATGTACAGCGTATGGGGCTGGTCGGCGAAGGCTGGGGCGAGCCGCGTATAACCTGCGTTGGTCAGTTCGCATGCCGTTCCGCCGTCGTTGACGCTTTGGATGTATCCGACGATGGTGTATGTGCGAGTGGTGTCGTCAAGAGTCGCGTTGATGTTCGTGCCGATGGGGTGTGTGTCGGCGAGGGCGGATCCTATGGCGATTTCCTGCGCCGTGCGCGGGTGGCGCCCCTGATAGTGGATGTCGTTGACGGCTGCCGAGAAGTCGTTGCTGACGAAGGTGGGTGTCGGCGTTCCGTCGAGATCGATGCGCGTGGTGGTGTATTCGATGACGGCGTGTATTCCCGGCGTGTGCGCCGCGGCGTCGGCCATCTCCTGCGTGTGCCCTGCTGTTGGGGTGAGGGTGATCTGCGGTGTTTCGGTGGAGAGTGTGTTGTAGAGGTTGTTCGGCTTCGTCGTCGCGTTGTAGAACAACGTGGCGCAGAAGGCGAGCAAGAGCGTTGCGCTGGCGGTGATGATGGTGATGAGCGTGTTGCGTGCCGGGGCGCTGCCAGCTTGTTGGAGCGCGATGGCGATGGGCGCATTGCCCGGCATGCGCGTCAGCGGCCATACAATGTGTTGCGCGCGGCCCGCTGCGTTGCCACGTACCGCTTCGATTGGCTGAATCGAACGGACGCGACGCACGCCGAGGGTGGCGAACAGCAGTGTGATACCGGAGAGGCAGAGCAGCGTGACGATCCACGCAGCCGGCGAGATGGCGGCATGGAAGCTGAATCCGGATTGCAAGGCGATCAGCGTGCCAAGCACCGGTGTGAGGATGGTACTCAATGCGGAGCCCAGCAGCGTGGCGCACAGGCAGGTGATCAGGTAAGGGGTAATGATGGCATGTTCGATCATCGGGCTGGTGTAGCCGAGCGCTTTGAGGATGCCCATGGTCGCGAGCTCCTTGTCAATGGTGTTGGCGATGTGGAACGTGCATAATGCCAAGCTGACGATGGTGATGAGCACGGCGAATGCGATCAGGACGAGCACGATGAGTTGGCTGACCATGGTGCGTACTCCCCGCACGGTGTCCGCGTCGTGGATGCTCACGTTCCGCACATCATGGCTATCGAACGCTTGTTCGACTGATTGACGTGCGGTGCTGATGTCGGCTTCCGGCTCCACTGCGATGGCGTAGTCGACCACTTGTTGGGTTGCATGATCGTGTATGAATGCTTCGAAACCCGCCTGTGGCATAG
>Tephra_p2__coassemble_2964_pt1 | contig 12177 bp, 10 predicted proteins | sample Tephra_p2__metabat2_low_PE_021 | metagenome-assembled genome bin Tephra_p2
GAATCCACCCATCGACGATCTGCTGCTTGGTGACCTCCGGCTGGTTGTGGTATCCCAAACAGATATCACGCCCCTTGAAGCACAGCTCGCCGTCGGCGGCAATACCGGCCGTCGTGCCGCACAGTGGCTGGCCGATCGTGCCGATGCGGTTGTTTTCTGGCAACGACACACACACCGGTCCGCTCGTCTCCGTCATGCCGTAGCCCTCGAGCAGCGGCATGCCGATGCCGTTGTAGAAGTGGGCGAGACCCGGATCCATCGGAGCGCCGCCGGTGATGGCGAAATCGGCGTTCGGGCCGAACACCGTGCGAATCTTCTTGTAGACGATCGCGTTGTAGAACGAGTGGCGGATGCGCACACCCAGCGGAATGCCCTGACGCGACTGCTCCGCCTTCGACCAGTCACGCGCAGCCACGACGCCGCGGGCGAACATGCGGCCGGCGAGACCGGTGCCTGCACGCTGTGATGCCGCGTTATACACCTTCTCGAACACGCGCGGCACGGCGAGCAGCAGCGTCGGGCCGAACTCCTCGAAGTCTTTGATGATCGTCTTCATGTTGCTCGTCAAGCCAAGCGTCAATGTGCCGGCGAACGCCACGATCGCCATGAACCTGGCGAACACGTGCGACAGCGGCAGGAAGAGCAGCAGTCGGCGGTCGGGGATGTTGATGGCACGTGGCATGTATTGCAGCGCGTCCATGCATTCGGCGGCCATGTTCATGTGGCTGATCTCCACGCCCTTCGGGGTGCCGGTGGAGCCGGAGGTGTAGATAATCGTCGCCAACGCATCGCCGTGTGTGGCCTTCCGGTGCTCCTCGAACTGTTCCTGCGACACGTTCTCGCCGAACGCAACGATCGCGTCGATGGCGTCGGAGTCGATGACGAGCGTGGCGCGCAGCGAGGGGATCTCGTCGGCCACGGTGTCGAGCTTGTCGCGCTGGGCATCATCTTCGGCGAAGGCGAGCACCACTTCGGCGTCGTTGAACACTGTGCGGATCTGCGACGCCGAATTCGTTTCATACACTGGCACGGTGACGCAGCCGATCGACATGATCGCCAGATCGAGCGCCACCCATTCCCAACGCGTGTGCGCGATGATCGCGATGGATTCGCCAGGGCGCGCACCCCAGCCGATCAGACCTTTGGCTATCTCCACCACCTTGTCGCGGAACTGTGTCGCCGTGAACGTCTGCCACACGCCGTCATCATCTTTGTATTGCACCATCGAACCGTCGGGGTTGCGCTCTACACGCCCTTCGAGGAAATCGAACAGATTGATATCCGGGTCGATCTCATGCTTGAGAGGGGTTGTGTATTCCTTGACGATGCCCGCATTGGCTACTTCGTCTTCGCTCGGCATGCTGTCGAGCGGTGCTGCGTGAACTTCACTATTCATAACTAAAGGAATTACACGATTGCGAATACAAATTGATTACAAGGTGTTTCTATGTTTCTATGAGCGTACCGTTCGCATTCGTGCTCAAGTAAGTTGTTCATGTCGAGTCGAACAATGCGCAAAAAGGTGAATAGAAAACTCACATCGTGTCGAAACAGTTTGCTGATTTGCTGACAGCGAACTAAACTGCGAGGTAGGCAAAACGGAATAATCCGCATATGGCCTAGCAAAGGTTCCTCCTGTATAACTTACACAGGCTCGGTTCACGCCAAAGTCCAGATACGCGAGCATTCTTAGAATTCTCGCGAAACCGACGCAGGGATTGGGAGAGGAACGGGGAAAGAGGTAGGCATGGTCCGAAGACAGTGCATCTGCGGCGCGCAACTCCACGGCCTTGGGCACAGCGGCCCGAACATGTTCGGTTTCATTCCATCCTCGTCACTTGCGCACTGCAACTATGACTGCGAATTCAACGTCGGCGTGACGCTTCCCGGCGGGCGCATCTTCGAACAATGCGAGACCTGCGGCGCGCTCGTGCTCTGCGAATACCCGACGATGACGGGAGGCAAGCGCGGCGATGACCCTCTGATCACCTACGGGCCGGGCACTGTGTATGAACAGTGCGCAATCGAATCCGTTCCGCTCACATACCATTCGTTTCATGCGCTGATGTCGTCTGGCGTCACCGGCGGCATCATGTATTCGGAGCCTTTCAAAAGCGATGTGGCGGAATTGTTCGGCACCGACACGCAGCATCTGCCGAGCTGGAAAGTGGTCAAAGACGCGTTGCGAGACCAGCAGAACGCGGCGCTCGACGAATGGTGGCAGGCGTCGATCGGGCGTAATTTCATCGTGCTGTATGAGAATTCGAAGGTTCTTCGCTTGGTGGGGGCATGGCATCGCGTTCCCGGCACGGAGATTCTCAACGCAGACATGCGCCGTGTGATCGAAGACAACCACGATCCGCTCCGGCATCAGGGTTCCGACACTGATGAGGTGAAACAGGCTCGTCAGCATCTCGACATCAGTGACGATACGCGCGCGTTGTTGATGGAGGGCACACGAGCTCGCCTGCGCCTTGTAGACAATTCGATGATGGTGCATCGCCCACTTGCCGAACTCGCGCGATTCATACGGCTCGACGAACTGCTCGCTGGAAAAGAGCTGTGGGAAGCCGGTGCGGTGAAGCGCGTCGATTTCGTGCCGTTCGGCATTTTCCACGGTGTAGTGCGTGACGGCGCGCAAGATCAGCAGGTCGATCTCGTCATCAGGCACAACCTCGTCTCGCGCATGATGTGCACGTGTGACTATGCGCAACGCAAACGCGTATGCTCGCATGAAGTCGCGACGATTGTGCAGCTCGCCCGGCAGTTCCGCTTCTCGATCGACCTCGATGCGGAAACAGCGGATGTGTCGCACCGCGAAGTGACGTCCATCGAGGATTCGCAATTCAGTCATTACGCAAATATGCTCGACGTGCTGCGCGAACACGACAACGACGATGATTATGACTGGCTCACCGTGTTCATCGATCCGCTGAGCGGCGACCCACGCGAGCTGTATCACACCGAGTTCATGACCATGCCGGGCATGACGATGCGCAGCATGTCGTACGTGATCTACGAGCCGCTCATGCTGAGCTTCATCGACGCGGTGCTGACGCATGGATCGCCGGATTTTCTCAAAACATTGCGCAGCTACGGGCTTGACGCCGACGTGCCGTTGGAGATTCTCAATATCGACATGCTTAAGGCCGATCTCGTGTCTGCGCTGATCTCGATGATCGTCTACCGTGAGCGCCGCAGTGACGGCTACCTTGCCGAGTGCTTGGAGAACGGCACGTTGCTCAAGCTGCTGAATCGCCTGCGCACATTGCAGGATGAACGGCACGAGCGCAGGCGTCGCCGCATACGCCAATAGACGCAAGCTGTGCGTCGCGCCCGTCGCCTGCGATACTATTGGAGCTATGAGTGATTCGATCAGCTATAGGACATTGCAACGCGACGATTATCCCGCATTGACGAAGATGCTGTGCGACGCGTGGCACAAGCAAACCGAAGATATCAACGACGAGCTGGGCATGAAGCTCGCGCAAATCGATCTTGAACACAGCCTGGCACGCACGACAACCGCGGAAGTGGCTGTGTGCGACGATGAAGTGGTTGGTGTGGTACTTGGCCGCATCGACTCCCAGGAGACCCGCATGGGTCTGAACAAGCACCACCGCAACGTGATGCGAATCATGGGTCCGCTGTTCTTCAACAAGTCGGCACACAAGGCATTGCAGGAGATGCTCGACGCCGAGAAAACCAATCGCCGCATGATCGATCAGGCCAAGAAGGAAGGCCATGCCTACGATGGCGAGATCATTTTGTTCCTCGTGCGCGAAGACATGCGCGGCAAAGGCATCGGAACCCACCTGTTCAACTGGATTCTCGACGAATTCAAGGCCAACGACGTCGAGAACTACTTCCTGTATACCGACACCGGCTGCAACTACTCGTTCTATGAGGAGAACGGCATGGCACGCCGCGAGGAGATGCCTATGGCGCCGCGCACACCGCAGGAAGACAAAGAAGTGCATGATGAAGCCGACAATATCGACAACCATCTGCATGCGCTGATGTTCGACAATCAGGTGTCGCCGGCGAACGGCGGCGTGAACCCTCTGGGACGCTGACGGGCACGCCATGACGCAAGCCGCCCACGACGATTACCATATTCCCGAAGGATTCGAGCACTGCTCCAAACTCGATCCGGTGAACGAGGCACCGAGCGCCCTTGACCGCGTCAAAGCGCTCGTCGCCATACTCACCGGACCGGATGGCTGCCCGTGGGATGGCAAGCAGACGAACAAGTCGCTGATCAAACCACTGCTCGAAGAAACCTACGAATACATCGACGCGCTGGAGAACGGCGACCGCGAGAACATGCGCGAGGAACTCGGCGACATGCTGCTGCAGTCGATTTTCCAAGCGCAACTATGCTCGCAGGATCCTGACGACCCGTTCGACCTCGACGAAGTGTGCAACAGGCTGGTCGACAAACTCATCACCCGACACCCGCAAGTGTTCGCACCCGACGGTCAGGAAACCCTGCTCAGCGGCGAAGATACGCTCAAACTGTGGGAGAAGATGAAGCAGCGCGAGAAGCACCGCAAGTCGGTGCTCGACGGCATCTCGAAAGCGCAAGGAGCATTGCCTCGTAGCGCGAAGGTGGTCTCGCGCGTCGCAAAGTCGGAGCACTCCGCCGAACTCGAACAAGCATTCGACATGGCACAGGCTAACCCTGAAGACGCCTACGCCGATCGTATTCTCAACATCGTGCGCGAAGCGAACAGGAATGGCATCGACATCGAATCCGCCTTGCGTAACCGTTTGCGCGAGGCCGAGAACCGGATCGTCGAACTGGAGGAGCGCCCTTGATGCACATGTCTGACGCTGAATTCGAGCGAACCGTGACCGAGGCGCTGGCAACCGTTCCCCAACGGTTCAAACAGGCGTTGTCGAACATCGCGATCACCGTGGCGCACGAGCCGACCGACAAGGAATACGTGAACATGACCCACGGCAACGGTGAGCTGCTCGGACTCTACCAAGGCATCCCGTTGCCCCAGCGCACCACCGGCTATGCAGGAGTGCTGCCCGACCGCATCACGATCTTCAAAGGCCCGCATGAGCGAATCTGCTCCACACACGAACAGATGGTCGCGCAGATCCGCAAAACGGTGCTGCATGAACTCGGGCACTACTTCGGCTTCGACGACGCCTACCTGCACTCACACGGCTACTGATCGAACATTGTGTTGCCTCGCCGCGTACCAAAACGGGTCTGCATTCACATGTGAATGCAGACCCGTTTTGTATTACCAGACGATGCGAATCAGTAGATGGTGGTGCCGAATGGCCAGAGAGCAAGCTTCGCCATTTTGAACGATTGGATGCCGAACGGCACGCCGATCACCGTGATGCAGTTGAGCACACCGGCGATCAGATAGGCGATCGCCATCCACAGGCCAACGACGATCACCCAGATGATGTTGAGCAACACCGATCCGACCGAATTCGAATACACGACTTGCTTGCCGAACGGCGTCAACGTGAGCGACGCCATCTTGAACGCCTGCACACCCACCGGAATGCCGACGATCGTGATGCAGCACACCAAGCCCACCACCAGCCAGCCGAACGCGATCCCCAGACCGCCCAGAACCAGCCAAAGAATATTGCCTATCAGTCTCATGTCAGTTAAGTGTAACTGACAATCAGCGGTTATGCTACGTCGCTCAGGCATGTCACAATGAGCAGTGCAGGGGAACTCACCCGAGTTGAGAAGGCAAACGCCTGACCCTTTGAACCTGTTGGTTAACACCTACGTAGGGAGACATATGACTCAAGCAATCACATTGACCGATCTGCCGCCATTCGCACGCCGTATGAGAGACGCCGCCGATCTCGTCTGGCAAGAAGGCTACGAACAGCCGTTCATTCGCGAACTCGGTGCCGGCACGCTTGACCGTTCGAAATTCGCGTTCTACCTGATGCAAGACGAACTCTATTTGGGCGATTACGCGAAAGTGCACGCGCTCGCCGTCACGAAAACGAACGATCGTGAGGTCATGGCGTTCATGGCGCAGGTGCAGAACCAGATTCTGCACGTGGAGACCGAAGTACATCGCGACTATTTGGCATCCTTCGGATTGAGCGAACAGATGGTGCTGAATGGCAGGCAATCAGCGTTCGCTCGCGCATACACGACGAATATGATGACGGTCGCCTACACCGGTGATCTGCTCGACATTCTGATCGCGGTGCTTCCATGCGCATGGGTGTACGCCGACTATGGGCAGCGCCTCGCACGTGAATTCGCGGACACGCTGAGCGGTAATCCATATAAAGAGTGGATCGACATGTATTCCACCGATGAATTCTGGCAGTCGGCTGTGTGGCTGATCGAACATATCGAGTCGATGGTGCAAGAGGTGAGTGAAGAACGCAAACGCGAGCTCATCGAGTCGTTCGTGCGCGGCGTCGAATACGAATACATGTTCTGGGCGAGTGCCTACGACAAGCAGATGACATGGAAGCCCGAATGGTCGGCGCTGCCACAGCAGTGATGCAGTTGGTGGCTCGAAGTCTTATGTACAACGGAAAGCGGCGGATACCAGACGATATTCGGTCTGGCATCCGCCGCTTATATTTGCGATTGCTTACTCGCGTACGAGTCGAATATGCTCGACGTCATCGCGATGCGAACGACGGTAGAGCACGGCACGATTGCCGATCACCTGCACGACTTCGGCACCCAGTTTGTCTGCGAGCGCCTGTGCCGCCTCCTTTGCGTCAACTCCTGCGCCGTCGAGCACCTGGCATTTGACCAGTTCGCGTTTCTCGATCGTCTCATCCGCCTGCTTGACCACATTATCGGTCACATCGTTCTTGCCGATCTGCACGAGCGGGTTGAGTGGGTTCGCCAGAGCGCGCAGTTGCTTGATCTGCTGTTTCGTCAAAGCCATGATTGTCCTTATGCCGTATGTTCACCAATAGAAATAACAGCCACCATGCTAGCCGAGCGCGCGGTCATCGTGCAGGCACAGGCGCGCGTCAGAAGTCGATGTGGTGCGGGTCCGCGCCGTTGCGCTTGCCGGTGTTCATCGCATTGATGCGCTGCATATCTTCGTCGCTCAGCTCGAAATCGAACACATTGATGTTCTGGATGATGCGGGTGGCATGCACCGACTTCGGCAACGGGATCACATTGCGCTGCAGATGCCAGCGGATCACGACCTGTGCAGGGGACTTGCCGTATTTGTCGCCGATGTCGAAGAGCTCACGGTTGTTGAGCAGGTCGCTGCCCTGACCGCCGAGTGGCTTCCAAGCTTCGACTGCGATGTCTTTGCCATGGCAGAAGTCGATGAGCTGCTGGTTGTTGAACTCGGGGGAGGACTCAATCTGGTTGACGACCGGCTTGACGTCGGAGTTCGCAAGCAGTTCGTCGAGATGATCCTCTTCGAAATTGCATACGCCGATCGCACGCACACGATGCTGGCGGTACAGCTCCTGAAGATCGTCCCATGCCTTCTGCCAGCCCTTGACCGGCCAATGCAGCAGATACAGGTCGATGTAGTCGAGGCCGAGCAGATCGAGACTGTGCTCGAAGGCTTCAGGGGTTTTCTCGGCGCGAATGTCGTCGTTCCACACCTTCGTCGTCACGAAGATCTGGTCGCGTGGCAGACCGCTGCGCGCGATGCCTTCGCCAACCGACTTCTCGTTCTTGTAGAAAGCCGCGGTGTCGATGAGGCGATAGCCGTTCTCCAATGCGGTGGTCACTGCGTTGACGGTCTGCTCGCCCTCCTCGGCACGCCAGACGCCAAGGCCGATCTGCGGCATCATGACGTCGTTGTTCAATGCGATCGTATGTTCACCGTCTTGCAATCCCATGGTTCCTCGTTTCTGTAGCGAATATGAATGCTTCCTCCATCGTAATGCGCGCTGTTGGGTGATGTGCGGTATCGCGCTGTATGAGAACATCTGGAGGCGAGCTGAACTAGCAGTGGGGAATAAAAAATCCGGCCATCGTGATGATGGCCGGAATACGACTCATGTCGCACCGTTGAACGGCATGGTGGTCCTTGTGGGACGAACCGTGTGGTCAGACATGCTGACATGGGTCGAACCGCGTTCGTCACTGCTGTTCACATGACCCTTTTCTTCGTCATCGGCATCTGCTGCGGTGATTGTGTCACCGTGCGCGACGCCGGTCGCTGTGAATATTTTCCATGAAAATATCTGCGGATCGCGAACATGACTCACATTGTGAACATTGTGGGAAGAAAAATTCCAAGCATCGTGGCGACGGTGAACGCGATCAGCACATAGTCACGACGGCGCACGTGCATGACATGCCATTGCGACCGCGGCGCGTCGGACTGATAGCCGCGCGCCTGCAACGCCAGCGAAAGGTTGTCGGCGTGGCGGATCGCGCCGGCGAACATCGGGATGATGATCGCGCACATCGCCGCCGCACGCTTCATCGGCGTGCCCGATTCGATCGAGCCTCCTCGTGCGGCCTGGGCGTCGCGTATAGCCAACGCCTCCGAGCCGAGCGTAGGCAGAAAACGCAACGCTAGCGACAGCACGAGCGCAGTCTCCTGCGTATGCCAATGCAGGCGGCGCAGGGGGGAGAGCAGGGATGCGAACGCGTTCGTCAACCCCGTTGGCGTCGTCGTTTGCAGCAGAAGCGCGCCAAGCACCACGACGATGAGGAAGCGCAGAATATAGATGCCCGCCGTCGACAACCCGCCGGTGGTGATGGTGAACGAACCCAAATGCCACAATGGTTCGCCGGTGTGGACGAACGCGATGTTGAGCGCGCCCATGAGCGTGAACATGATGATGAAACCGTGCGTCGCCAACCAGAGCCTGCGCCAGCCGATCCTGCTCGCCAGCGTTAGTGCGGCGGTTGCGGCAAGACCGATGGCCAATTGCAGCCAACTCGACATCGCGAACGCCGAACACATGATCACCAGCAGGCACACGATCTTCACCCGTGGATCCAGCGACGACACCCAGGAATGCCGTGGGTCGGTTGTGGAGACCGGCTCGTGTTCCGCGTCAGATTCGCTTACGATGCCCTCACTTCGCTTATTCCGGCCACGCGGAGCACCCGTGGCTCCGAATGCGATCACACGGTCGGCCAAGCGTTCGACCTGACTCAGATCGTGCGAGATCAACACGATCGTGACCCCTTGCCCGTTCAGGTCGCGAAGTAGCCGCTCGATGCGGGCGGTTGCGGCATCGTCGAGCCCCGCGCACGGTTCGTCGAGCACAAGAACCGATGGCTTGCATGCGATGATGCCGGCGATGGCGACAAGCCGTTGCTGGCCGCCCGACAACGTGAACGGATTGCGTTCACGCAGATGCTGCGTGCCGGTGATCTCAAGCGCCCATTGCACGCGTTCACGAACATGCGCCTCATCAAGACCTTGATTCTTCGGGCCGAATGCGACGTCTTCGGCAACGCTGTCGGCAAACAGTTGACGTTCGGGACGTTGCATGACAAGCCCGACGATGCTGCGCAGACGTTTGCGCTGCCTCCGCTTCGCCCGTGTGATATCAAGACCGTCGACAGTGATGCTGCCGCTGTGCGGGCGCAACAGCGCGCACAGCAGTTTGACGAACGTCGTTTTCCCGGCACCGTTCTCGCCGACGATCGCCGTGACCGAACCGCGGTTGATACCGAGACTCAGATCGTCGATCACATTGGCTTCCTCGGACGAGTAGCGGAACGAGACATGATCGAACGTGACGACGGGATCATGCGGCGCCCGAGCGATGCCGTGACGTTGATTGAACGCGTCGGCAAACGTGGCGACGTCGGTGACCTGCTCAAGGTCGGCTGGTTCGCCATGACCATGTTCAGCAAGCTGCTTGCCGGGGTGTTCGCCGATTATTCGACCATGATCAAGCTGAATGACGCGATCCGCATGCACGAGATCGTCGGGAAGATGGGTGACGATCACCACCGTGGTGCCGGCCTGCTGAATGCGGTCGAGCAGGTCGAGCACATCTTGTCGGGAACGCGGGTCGAGCATCGCGGTCGGCTCGTCGAGCACCAACACGTCGCTATGCATCGCCAGCATGCCGGCGATGGCGATGCGCTGCTGTTCGCCACCGCTCATCTGAGTCGGGTCGGCGTCGACGCAATGATCCATGGCCACCGACGTCAACGATTCCCGCACGCGTTCGCCGATCCGCTCCGACGGCACGTTGAGATTCTCCGGGCCGAACGCGACGTCATCGCCGACCACCGTCGTGACGATCTGATCTTCGGGATTCTGGAACACCGCGCCGATGGAACGTCGCGCCTGGGCATACAGTTCGGCATTCGCCCCGTGCTGCGTGCTGAACACGTCGAGCCCCATCAGCCGGACGGTTCCCTCATCGGGAGCACGAAGGCCGGCGATCACGCGAGACAACGTGGATTTGCCCGAACCGTTCGGCCCTACGAGGCAGACGCGTTCGCCGGCGTGAATCGTCAGATCGACGTCATCGAGCGCCCATGTGCTTCCGCCGTCGTAGCTGAAGCGCACACCATGCAATTCGATGGGATCGGTCATATTCGCTCAGCCCTGACGGTTCAGCAGGGAGCATATCGGCTTGTAGCACAGGAAGCTCACGATGCCGTTGATGGCGAATTTGATCAGATTGAACGGCAGCAGCACGGGCACGATCAGCATGGCGACCTGCTGCATCGTCATATGTGCATACAGCGGCGTGATGAACAGGTTGCCGATGATGGCGGCGGCCAAGGCGACGACCGCACCGACGAGAATGCCGGTCACCGCGCCGGCGCGCGTGGGATGCTTGCGGAAGATGAACGCCACCGGAAGCGAGGCGCCGAGTGCCACGAGAATCGCCATCAGCGCACCAAGAGGATTGACGAACAGATGCGGCACGAACCCCAGGACGCTGACGATGGCGGCACCCGATGGGCCGAATGCGAACGCGGCGAGAATGCACACGATGCCCGAAGGGTCGTATTTGAGCCACGGTGCCGCGGGCATCAGCGGAATCTCGATGAAGCTCACCGCCATCGCCAATGCGACGAACAGCGCATACATGGCGATGCGACGTGTGGACCAGCGACCGTGATCACCTGAACCTGTGGAATGGGAGGAATTGCCATGCTGATTCGATGGCGTAGAAGATACACTCATGGTGTTCTCGTTTCTTTCATCCGGACTATACCGTTGGCCCTGGAATCGCACCAGATCCACCGCTTTCGCGGGTTGCGGGCTCCGCATAGGGCGCAAGGCCATGCGCTACCGCCAGTAAGGAATTGCACCTTCCCTGAAACTTGCATCTCCATCTATAGTCGATCGGCTCGATAACGGGGTGGGTGAACCGCAATATGGATGATCTCGCACCGACACTACCCAACCTAGTTTGTTAAAGCGTTGTACTAATATGATGCTCGGGAGCGAATGGCGTGCAAAGAGACGTATGTCAGTGTATAATGTGCAAACGTATGCATAGCGGCATATGAATGTCATCGAGAGGGGTGTTCGAACATTCTTCTCGGAGCACGAGGCACAACTGTTCCGCATGTCCGCTACGGCGACCAGAAAACAACAGGCATTCGGGGAGGGCGAGAACGCACCCCTGAACACGACGGCAAGGGAGATTGCAATGATTGATACCGCGCAAGCATTCGGCGTTGATATTGGAGGGTCTGGCATCAAGGCAGCTCCTGTTAATTTGGAGAAGGGCGAATTCGCGGAGCCGCGCCTCAAGATCCTCACCCCAGAGCATTCGACCCCCAAGGCGGTGGGCGACATCGTCCGTCAGCAGCTCGAGCATTTCGAAGTCCCGGCAGACGTTCCGGTCGGCATTGCGTTCCCTGCTCCGATCAAGCCGGGCAAGAAGCTCGACTACATGGCCAACCTCGACCAGTCCTGGATTGGCGTCGACGTGACCGAGGTATTCTCGGAGGCATGCGGCCGTCCGGTGACCGTCGTCAATGACGCTGACGCGGCGGGACTCGCAGAGCAGGCATACGGTGCGGCAAAAGGGCAGGACGGTCTGGTGATCGCCACGACGCTCGGCACCGGCATCGGCACTGCGCTCATCTACAACGGCGTGCTGATCCCGAACACCGAGCTCGGCCATATCCAGCTCGCCAAGGGCAAGGGCGACGCCGAGAAATATGCTGCCTCGTCGGTTCGCGAGAAGCTCGACATGGGCTACAAGAAGTGGGCGAAGCGCCTGACCAAGTACTAC
>Tephra_p2__coassemble_2967_pt1 | contig 12138 bp, 7 predicted proteins | sample Tephra_p2__metabat2_low_PE_021 | metagenome-assembled genome bin Tephra_p2
TGATGATCCTGATCGGAGCGGGTGCCATCGGCGGCTTGATCTCGGCTTCAGACTTGCCACAGCAGATTGTTTGGCTCATCAACGCCATGGGCGTTCCTGGCTCACTGCTCGCACCGATCTCCGGCATCCTGATGGCCGCCGCAACCGCTTCCACCTCGACCGGCGTCATTCTGGCCAGCGGCTCGTTCGGCGACACGATTCTGAGCTTCGGCACCGCTCCGACGGCCGCCGCCATCACCATGCAGGCCGGCGCCACCGTGATCGACGCATTGCCGCAGGGCAACTACTTCCACGTCACTGCGAAGTCGATGAACATGGACATCAGCGAACGTATGAAGGTCGTGCCGTTCGAAGCCGCCGTCGGCCTGACGATGACGATCGTTGCCACACTGCTGACGATCGTGCTGTGAGTGTGCTCGTGCACGCACATGCATAGGCACTCCGCATAACCATTACATACATTTACGGCACTTACATCACTTACATCACATCGGTAAGGAACACTCATGAAAATCGTTATCGCACCTGATTCGTTCAAAGGATGCATGACCGCTCAGCAGGCGGCGCAAGCCATTGCCGAAGGCGTGCGCAAGGCCATACCCGACGCGCAACTGGAACTCGTTCCGATGGCGGATGGCGGCGAGGGCACAGTGCAATCGCTCGTTGACGCGACGGGAGGCAGCTTCATCACAGTAACGGTGACGGGCCCACTGGGCGCACCTGTTGAAGCACGCTACGGATTGCTGGGCAACGGCGAAACGGCTGTCATCGAAATGGCAGCCGCCAGTGGCATCAATTTCGTCGATGAACGCACCCGCAACCCATTGGTCACCACCACCTATGGCACAGGCGAACTTGTCAAAGACGCATTGAGCCGAGGAGTCACGCAGATCATCGTCGGATTGGGCGGTTCAGCCACCAATGACGGTGGCGCAGGTATGGCACAGGCGCTGGGCGTGCGGCTGCTCGACGCGGATGGCAACGAGCTTCCGTTCGGCGGTGCCGCGCTCGCTAACCTTGCAGCCATCGACACGTCTCACATCGATTCACGGTTGCAGAACGTGGAAATGCTGCTCGCCTCCGACGTGACGAACCCATTGACGGGCGAACGCGGAGCCTCCGCGGTGTTCGGACCCCAGAAAGGAGCCACCCCGCAAATGGTTCAGCAACTCGATGCCGCGTTGCACCACTATGCGCAGATCATTGAGCGTGATACAGGCAAATCGGTGGAGAATATCCCGGGAGCAGGCGCCGCTGGAGGATTGGGCGCCGGCTTCCTCGCCTTCACCAATGCGCAGATGCGTTCCGGCATTTCACTCGTCGTAGAAGCCACGCATCTCAAGGAGCGTGCTCGTGATGCTGCATACTGCTTCACCGGCGAAGGTGGCATCGACGCCCAGACGCATTACGGCAAGACGCCAATGGGAGTAGCCCAAGCCGTCAAGGAATCCGCTCCCGATTGCACGGTGATCGCGCTCGCAGGCAATGTCGGTGAAGGCACCGACGTGCTCTACGGCGATGGTATCGATGCGATTCTAGGCATTGTGCCCGGTGCCGTCACCCTGTCTGATGCCTTGGCGCATGGCCGCGAGAATCTCGAGCGTACTGCACAGAACGTGGCGCGCATCATCGCGCTGCAGTGATCTGTGTGACCCATGCAACCCGCGTAATCTATGTGAGTTATGTAATTGGCTATTACTAATAATCAGTAATAATTAGAAATATTAATTAATCATAATTCGCATAGTCTGCGACATAATCAGTAACGGCAACTCTCTGAGTAAAAACGGCAAATCCATCTGCTGTAACGTCAAATCCAGTGGTAGAAACAGCAAAATTATATTGCTTTTGCTGTTTCTGCCACTTGACTCGCCGTTTTGTACTATTTCTCTTCTGAAAAGTGTGTATAAACGGCAAATCCATCGGCCGGAACAGCAAAAAGACAGTTTTGCCGTTTTGACCGATGGATTTGCCGTTTTGTCACAGATTGATAGAAAAAAGTGAGTTAAAACAGCAAAATTAGCTGATAAAACGGCAAACTGCTGCATAGGACAACTACATAGAGCAATACAAAACAATGCAATATTCAGAACGGCAGCTCGCGTGCATGGCGTAATCGTGGCACGCGCGCTGCAACAAGTTTGCGCACTAATCTATCCGGTCGATAGATGTCTTCGCTGAAGCAGTGAATGATCTCAGAAACTCCCTGATCGAACAGCATCTTGTCACGCCTTGCCTGTCGTGTGATGTTCTCTTCCTCCGCGCGCCGTGTCATTGACGGATTGCTGTATTTGCCAAGTCCGTCGAATTCCAGCACGATGATTCTTCCATCTGTGGTTTTCCAATAAAAATCACTGCGTAACGGAGCACTTGGGTTCTCAAAATTAGTGAATTCGTGCTGAAGCTCTGGAATGGCGAATCCCTCACGAATAATAGCGGCCAGAACCATTGATTCGCCGCCATTCTCAGCTAGCGGAGTCGCATATTTCAATATGCAGTCCATGCGACGCGGATTTGCGTGCAGCTGCGCGCAATATATTCTGAGATCTTGTTTTGAAATACCCGTACGCAGCACATGATTTACGCATTCCAAGGCAGAGTCAAAAGTGCCGAGCATAACTGCGTCGAAAACTGTGCGAAACAAGGAAGTGGTGCGAATCCCGCTCACGGTAACTGTTTCATCGTTGGTGATGAACAGGCGTCGCAACGGTTGTTTTGAGCCGCGCACCGGCGTAAGAATAGCCGGGGGAGAGCCGGGAACAAAAGAGTTTGGGGGCGCGTCACTCGGCGTCGCATATCGTTTCCCGCCGTAGGGATTACTGCTGGCCCATTTACTTGCTATCGTGATGAGGCCGTCATGCTGCGACCACGGATGCGGCATGCCGTGCACCTCTATTGCCGACATGCCGGCTGCCACCCAAGCATGAATCTTCTGTAGGCCGCGCAATATGTAGAGATGTTGCTGGCAATACGGCATCACCTGCCATTCCTCTTTTGGATAGAACAAGTTGAGGTAGGGGCTGACGAAAATATCGCGTTTGGTCAAGCGCAAAAGTGTCTGATGCGTTGCGCGCGTTGTTGCAGTGAAGCATCGGTGTTCGCGCTTTGCTCGCTGTACGAGCTGCTGAATTTCTATCTGTGCATTATTCATAGCGTCACCGTATACACTGCGGTGCCAAGCTGTCTACCGAAAAGCAGTGGTGTGGAAAACTAGACTTTCGTGCACTGAAATGTGGATGACTGGCGTCGGATAGAAATTATTGTGGATAAGTCGTGCGCTGGATTTGCCGTTTTGACTAATTTGCTGTTTTCTCAATAAGATTTGCTGTTTTATATGCTTTTCTGCTTGCTGAGTAAGTTAAAACAGCAAAAATGTTGGTAAAAACAACGAAAAGACTTAGTTTTGCTGTTTTGCAAGATTTTGTCGCTGTTTTTACCTATTTGAGGTCCGGTATATAGGTAAAAACATCAAAACTTCAGGTAAGAACGGCAAAACTATATATATTGCTGTTTCTACTACTAGTTTTGCTGTTTTATACAGAAGATTTGCTGCTTTATATTATGTTGCATGTGCAGTATGTGTGCATACGAAGTGGATTACATAGGAGGGCCTGCGAATCTGTTCTAAACAACTGATTCGCAGGCCCTGTACAGAATGAATAACGGCGAACTAATTATTCACTGGCGACGGCATCGAGCACGGGTTGCTTCAATGCACGGCTGGCTGGCGAGATGCTCGCTATCAAACCAATCACAATTGAGAGCAACAGGAACAGCACCAGCTGACCCCACGGAATGCTCAGAGTGTTCAAACCTTGCGCCTTGTATGCTTCACGGATCACCACACCTGCGGCAACACCGGTGATGATGCCGAGCAGCGTGCCGAATACGGAGAGGATGACCGATTCGATGGCGATCATACCGCGAATCTGGCCGTTCGACGTGCCGATGGCGCGCAGCAAACCAATTTCCTTGGTGCGCTCGGAGACGTTCAATGCCAACGTGTTCACGATGCCAAAGATCGCGATGATGATCGACAGGGCGAGCAACGCGTAGATGATCGACAGCATCGTGTTGATCATCGTGCTCATCGTCGACTTGAAGCTGTCGCGATCCATGACGGTGATCGTGTAGTACGGCTTCACCGCTTTCTGCAGATTGGTGCGCAACGTCTCCAGATTCGTGCCGGACTTGGCTTGCACATACATCTGCGTGATCAGCATCATATTCGTGTCGCAGAGTTTCTTCGCAGTGTCTTCGGAAACGAAGATGTTATCCATATACACCGATTCGTCGATGATCGCAACGATCTTGACTTTCTCGGTTTTCGTGACTTCCTTCGTCTTGACGAACTGCTTCTGATCGACGTTCTGCGCCTGCTTGACCACGTCCTGAGCTTCCTGCGCTTTCTGCTGGGCGCCGGCAGCATCTCCCGACAGGGCGAGCTTCTGAGCCTCCTCCTGCAAGGTCATGGCCTGGGTCTCCACCTTGTTCTGGTAGGCTTTTATGGCTTCAGCCGTGGCCTCTTCATCGACTTCCGTGTTCTTCGACGTCAGCTCGATCGTATCGCCGATCTTCCAACCCTCATCGTCGGCAACGTTCTTGCCGATCGCCGCCTCGCCGTTCGACAACGCCTTGGCGGTATCGCCCTCCTGTTTGTCGATCGGGTAGAGCTTCGTCACCAGATCCGTGTTGATGACGGCTGTGAACGTGGTCTTCTTGGCGTCTTTCGCGCTCACCGTGGGAAGCAGACGAATCGTGCTGGTCGCGCCCACGCCTTCGGTTTTCTCGACTGCATCGGCTGCCTTCTGCGATATCGGCTGGGCCATCGAAGCGGAAGTGAGCACATAATCGGCATGCAGGTTGTTGTCGATCATGTCGCTCACCGAGCCCTTCATCGATGACGCCACCACGCCCAAGCAGCTGACGATTGCCACGCCCACGAACAGCGCGGCGGCTGTGTTCGCCGTGCGCCGCTTGGCGCGACCGATGTTGCGCGTCGCCAGCTTGCCGGTCACAGGGAAGATCAGCGTCGGAATCCAGCCGAGCACTTTCGCCGCGGCGGTGACGAATGCGGGGGAGACGACGATCACGCCGATGACGACGAACGCGGCACCCAAGCCAAGCGTCCACCCTGTGCCGAGCGTGTCAAGCCACGACCACTGCACTTTCTGCGCGTTGAGCATCCAGCACAACACCCAGAACACCGAGCCGACAATGACCATGATGAATCCAAGCCAGCCACGCTTGGCGACAGGCTTCTCGGGGTTCACCGTCTCGTTCATCGCCTGAATGGGCGGTGCGGTCGCCGCGGTGCGAGCCGGCAACGTGGCACCGATGATCGTCACCACAATGCCGACGATCATGCCGATCGCCACATCGGTGGCCGAAGGCGCCGGCGACCCCGACAATGGCATGCCGTTGTTCGAAAGAGCCCAGGCGATGAGTTCGAGCAGCCCCCAGCCGAGCAGCACGCCGAGCACCGAGCCGACCAAGCCGAGAATCACGGCCTGAATAATCACCGTGCCAAACACCTGCGCGGGGGAGGCGCCCACCGAACGCAGCAGCGCATAGCCGCGCATCGAATCGCGCACGATCATCGTGAACGTGTTCGCGATGATGAATGCGCCGACGAACAACGCGATCGCAGCGAAAATCAGAATAAGCGGCTGAATGAATCCAAGTGCATCCTGCGTGCTCTTCGTCTCCTCATCGCGGAGCGAATCGCCGGTGATGGCGTGCGCGTCATCGTCTTTGGTCAGCGCGGCGTTGACCCGATCCGCGAGCTGCTGTTGCTCGTCTTGCGTCAACGGCGTTGAATCGTTGCCGTAAATGCCGATGTATTGCGTTTGCGTGGTCGATGTGCCCTCTTGCTGCAAATAGTGCTCGACCATCGAAGGCTGCCCGAGCACCAGCAACGCTCCCAACTGCGAATTGCTTGTCGAGAAGACGCCCGAAACGGTCACGTCATGCGGTTCGCCGTCGATGACGATTCTCGTGGAATCTCCGGTTGTCACACCAGCTTTGTTCGCAGCCTCCTCGTTCAACGCCACTTCGCTGTCGGTTTTTGCGTATGAACCGGAGACGAAATTCGCGGAACGCCAAGGTTGCTGAGCGTCGGCGCCGATGAGCAGAGTAGGCGCGCCGACCGTAGACACTGCATTGCCGTCATGGTCGAGTAGCACGACGCCGCTGATCGAATAGGTGACGCTCGCGCTCGCCACACCTTTGACTTTTTCCAGAGACTTCACGAGGTCGGTGCTGATCTCGTTGTACGTCGTGATGGACGAAGAACTCGTGGAACTGGTGGAATCCGCGTCATTCTTCTGCTCGGTGGCACCTCGCACATACACGTCATGGTCCGAATTCGTGCCCATCATCTGAGACACCTGATCGTTGAGCATCTCGCGGAAGCAGAACGAACCGACTACAAAAGACACACCCAGGGCGATGGCGATGATCGACATCACGAATCGACGCATGTGCGCCCTGGCGTCTCGTAAACCAATGCGAATCATTGCTCAGGCCTCCGTCGATTCGACGTCGACCGGCCCATTCTCCGGATCGTCGTGCTCTGCGAACACCGACAGAATCTCGTCGTAGGTCGGGTGATCCATGTCTTGCGTGATCTTGCCGTCAGAGAGCACGAGCACGCGGTTCGCAAAGCTCGCGGCGCGCGGATCATGCGTGACCATGACGATCGACTGGCCGTAGTCTCGCACGCACTGGCGCAGGAAGCCGAGCACTTCGCGGCTCGACCGCGAATCGAGGTTGCCGGTCGGTTCGTCGGCGAAGATGACGCTCGGGCGTTCCATCATTGCGCGTGCGCAGGCTACGCGCTGCTGCTGACCGCCTGAAAGCTGGCTGGGGCGGTGGTCAAGGCGATCTTGCAAGCCGACCACCGACACCACTTTGTTGAACCAATCCATGTCGATCGGCCTGTGCGCAATCTGCAACGGCAGCAGAATGTTCTCTTTTGCGCTCAACGTGGGCACGAGATTGAACGACTGGAAGATGAAGCCGATCTCTTTGCGGCGCAACTGCGTGAGCTGCTTCTGCTTCATTGCGGAGACCTCGAGATTCTCGACGAACACCTGCCCGCTCGTCGGGGTGTCCAACCCCGCCATGCAGTGCATGAGCGTGGATTTGCCGGAACCCGACGGTCCCATGATCGCCGTGAGCTGCCCTCGCTTGAAGTCCACGCTCACGTGGTCGAGCGCCGTCACTTTGTTGTCGACGTCGCCATAGCTTTTATAGAGATCCACTGCTTTCGCCACGATTGGATCGGCGTTGCTGCTTGTGCTCATGGGGTCCTTTCTTGCACTTCTGCCGCTTGCGCGAACGACTGCAATACTCACTGCGTGCACGTTCTGCGTACCCTCGCATAATCCGCTACGATGGTGGCAGATGCGTGACAGACACATGTCGTTCGCAAACAAAAGACCAGCTTATAATATGGGGTATTTCTCCGCTTGGAGAATTCTCACGAGATGGAAGTGAATATGGACGCGAGAGTAGTGATGGAGCGCTTCATCGACTATCTGCGCACCAATCGTGGTTTGAGTGAACACACCTGCATTGCCTACCGTAGTGATATTTCGCAATGCCTGGATGTGCTTGACACGCTCGGCTGCTCGAATCTCGAAGACGTGACGCTTGACGATCTGCGCATGTGGATGGCGCGCGCTTCGAAAACGCTGAGCAAATCATCTCTCGCGCGAAAAACAATCGCCGTGCGCCGGTTCTTCGCATGGAGTTACGAGCAGAATTACTGTTCGCATAATCCGGCGCAATCATTGCAGATTCCCAAAATAGACAAGAATCTGCCCGCAGTGCTGAACGAAGCTCAGGCCGAGCGGTTGCTCGACACAGTGGACGCCGAAGCCGGCGAGAGCATGCCGTGGCACGCGTATGCGCGCAATGCCAATGAAAACGGTGCGCAAAACGCGCAGAAAACCGCGAAAGCAGATGCGAGCGATGCACAGACCGCGCACGCTCGCGCAATGGCTCTGCGTGATTGCGCGATGATCGAGCTGCTGTATGCGACGGGCATGCGCGTGGGAGAGTTGGTTGGGCTCGACATCGGCTCTTTTGAATTCTCCAATAGAACGGTGCGAGTGCTCGGCAAGGGGAACAAGCAGCGCGTGATTCCGTTCGGCGTGCCCGCCGAGCGTGCGGTGAGGGAGTGGCTGAACGACGGCAGGCCGCTTCTCGCCAACGAGCGCAGTGGTAATGCGCTGTTTCTGGGCGCGCGCGGCGGACGCATAGATCAGCGGATCGTACGCGACGTGGTGCACGCGCAGGCGAAGGAGGCGGGGGTGCCCGACATCAGTCCGCACGCATTGCGTCACTCCGCCGCGACGCATCTGCTCGATGGCGGCGCGGATCTGCGCGAAGTGCAGGAGCTGCTCGGCCACTCGTCGTTGCAGACGACGCAGCGATATACACACGTTTCGATCGAACAACTCAAGGCGCGTTACCGGCAGGCGTTTCCGCGCGCGTAGCGTATCGCCCGAGATTGCGCGAGATTATGCGGGCTTATGCAAGTTCGCGATGAAGAAGTGGCTCGTCTTGGGCGTTCGCGTTTTTTCTGTGACCAATATAACCAATATATATGAGTCACTTTTATATTGAATGTTTCTTATGGTTGAATGCATGGGTTGTGGAGTTCTTCTCTGTCAATGCAGGTGCATGAGGAACGCAATTAGACACACAGAATAAATGTGTTGAGCATGTAGCCCTATTGCGGGCGTATGGAGCCGGCCGTTTTACGATATGAGACGGTTCCGGCGGATAATTAACGAACTGTTAACACGTGGTGAAGCACGCGACACTGAGTGCAAACCCTTGAAAACCTTAAGATTCCATGAGAAAACCACGCTGGTGAATAGCAGTTTCAGGCAATGAATTGTATGAGCGGCGATTTGGATTTGACTGAGGGTATGGCAATAATGATGGGTAACAGCAATGGGGTTGAAGGATTTCCTTCAACCCCATTGCGTAAGACGGCAAATGCCGTCTTAGCAGATAGGAGACAACATGAAGAAGAAGGCACTGGCGGCTGTCGCCGGTATCTGCGCGTTGGGCATGATGCTCGGCGGCTGCGGATCGAGCGGCGCCTCAAACAGTTCCGGTGACAACATCATCACCGCATACAACTCGGAACCTCAGAACTCCCTGATTCCGGGCAACACCAATGAAACCGGCGGCGGCAAGGTTGGCCAGCTGCTGTTCTCGAACCTCGTTGCATTCAACTCGAAGGGTGAAGCAGAGAACGAGGTCGCTGATTCCATCACGCCGAACAGCGATTCCACCCAGTACACGATTAAGCTCAAGGACGGCTGGAAGTTCACCGACGGCACCGCAGTCACCGCTGAATCGTTCACGAAGGCTTGGAGCTACGTGGCCAACGCGAAGAACGCGCAGAAGTGCTCGTCGTTCTTCAGCTCGATCAAGGGCTACGACAAGCTGCAAGACGCGAACTCCCTCAAGGGCACCGAGCAGCTCGAAGGCCTGAAGGTCAAGGACGACAAGACGTTCACCGTCGACCTTTCGGCGCCTGATTCGGTCTTCCCGATCAAGGTGGGCTACCTCGCATTCGCCCCGCTTCCTGAGTCCTTCTACAAAGACACGAAGGCATTCGGCGAGAAGCCTGTCGGCAACGGCCCATACAAGCTGGATTCCTGGGATCACAACAAGCAGATCGTGCTCTCCAAGAACGCCGACTACAAGGGCAGCCGGAAGATCGCCAACAACGGCGTCACCTTCAAGATCTACACCTCCCCGGATTCGGCATATGCCGACGTTCAGGCAGGCAACCTCGATGTGATGGACACCGTTCCGTCGTCCAACACGAAGACCTTCCAGAGCGATCCAGACGTTGAGGCCTACAACAAGGCCGGCTCCGCCATCCAGACCTTCACCATTCCGGCTGATCTCGAGCACTGGAAGTGCGACACCGAGGAAGGCCAGCTGCGTCGTCAGGCACTGTCGATGGCCATTAACCGCGAGCAGATCGTCAGCAAGGTGCTCAACGGCATCGGTACCGTTGCCACCGACTTCACCGCTCCTGTGATCCCGGGTTACTCCAAGGACCTCAAGGGCTCCGACAACCTGAAGTACAACGCTTCCAAGGCCAAGGAACTGTGGGCGAAGGCCAACGCGATCTCGCAGTACGACGGCAAGCTCACCTTCTCCTTCAACGCCGATGGTGGCGCACAGCCGATCTACGAGGCAATCGTCAACTCCGTGAACAACACGTTGGGCATCCAGGCTTCCGTCAACGCGATGCCGACCTTCCAGGAGTTCCGTGACGCGGTTTCGAACCGTTCGATCAAGGGCGCGTTCCGCACCGGTTGGCAGCCTGACTATCCGTCGGCTGAGAACTACCTGTATCAGCTCTACGACACCGATGCCGCTAACGGCAACGGTTCCAACGATGGCGATTACTCCAACGCCGATGTCGACAAGTACCTCGCACAGGCAGCCGCCGCAACGAGCGACGACAAGGCCATCGAGTACTACCACCAGGCCGAGGAGATCCTGCTCCAGCAGCTTCCTGCCATCCCGCTGTATTACTCCAACGCTGACGGCGTTGCAGCGAAGGGTGTCAAGAACTTCGCAATGGACTGGCAGAACCAGCCGATCTATGAGCAGATGTCCAAGTGACGCATAATATTTTCACAATCAAGTGAAAATATTCTCTAAAGAGGGGCGAAAGCAAATGCTTTCGTCCCTCTTTTCATATGTTCAGCTGAAAACACCCATACATAAATGAGAAGGTAAGCCAGTTATGAGTGGGCGTTCAGCCTATTCGAAGCTATGTGTGCAACTCGTTAAGTCAACGCGTGCGGTAAACTAGGCACGAACTGAGTGGCCGATGTGTGCGCTGCATCTTCGCTGTGCGCGTCGGCTTTAGATTTACAAGGAGAAACCGATGGGCAAGTATCTTCTGCGACGCATTCTGCAGATGATCCCCGTGGTTCTTGGTACGACATTGTTGGTGTACGCGCTCGTGTTCGCGTTGCCAGGCGATCCAGTCAAAGCGATGTTCGGTGACAAGCCGGTCAATGAAGCAGTCGCAGCCCAGATCCGCGCTGAATACAATTTGGACAAACCGTTCATCGTCCAATATCTGTTGTTCTTGAAGAATGCCTTGTCTTTGGACTTCGGCAACACGTTCGCAGGGCAGCCGGTTATCGATGAGATCAGCCGCGCGTTCCCGGTCACGTTGAAGCTCGCACTCATGGCATTCTGCTTCGAAGCCATCTTCGGCTGCGTGTTCGGCGCCATCGCCGGTTTGAAGAAAGGCAAGTGGTACGACACCGTTATTCTGATCGTCTCACTGCTGCTCATCTCCGTGCCGACCTTCGTCACCGGTTTCGTCGGCCAGTACTTCCTCGGCGTCAAGGCTCACATCTTCCCGGTGACCGCAGGATCTGACCCAGGCTTCTTCGATCTGCTGATGCCTGCCATGGTGCTCGGATCGGTTTCGATGGCATACATCATTAGACTTGCCCGTTCCGAAATCTCTTCGAACATCTCGCAGGACTACGTGCGCACCGCTCGTGCGAAGGGCATGAGCAACACCGCCGTCACGTTCCGCCACGTGCTGCGTAACTCGATGATTCCAGTGGTCACATATCTCGGCCAGGATCTCGGTGCACTGATGGGCGGCGCAATGATCACCGAGCAGATCTTCAACATTCACGGTATCGGCTACCTGACCTATCAGAGTATTCTCAAGGGCGAAGCGAATCTCGTCGTGTCCGTCGTGACGCTGCTGACGCTCGTCTTCGTGATCTGCAACCTGCTCGTCGATATGCTGTACGCGGCACTTGACCCGCGTATCCGGTATGCGTAAGGGGAGAAGTTAATGTCTGATATTACAAGCAAACCGCTTCCGGGGCAGGAACGTTTTGTCGCGCCTGTAGACAAGACCCCGTTGCAGTCGGTCGACAACGTCGATGAGTCGGCACCGGCCACCAGCATGTGGGCGGATGCGTGGCGCACGCTGCGCAAGAACCCGATGTTCATCATCTCGGGCATCGTCATCATCTTCATTCTCATCGTGGCGTTGTTCCCAGGGCTGTTCACCAAGCAGAACCCTAATTACTGCAACCTCGACAACTCGTTGGC
>Tephra_p2__coassemble_3036_pt1 | contig 11587 bp, 9 predicted proteins | sample Tephra_p2__metabat2_low_PE_021 | metagenome-assembled genome bin Tephra_p2
CGAGAACTTCGATGAAGCTCACGACATCATGAACGATCTCGCTGAGGTCGGCATCAACTTCAAGAACGTCACTGACAAGCTCGAAGCTGATGGCGTCGCAGCCTTCATCAAGTCCTGGGATTCCGTGCTCGCCGATGTTCAGTCCGGCATCGACCGCGTGAACGCCTGATTCTAACATCACGGCACTCCTAGACTAGGAGATCAAAAGGCCGGTGCGCTCCATGTGGAAGCGCACCGGCCTTTTCATATTCTTATAATTTTGTAAAGCTGACCGGTTTCGATGTATCGCTGAGACAGTGCCAATATTGAAACAGATCAACAGAACATTGAATATTGAACTTCTCAAACGAAACTTTGAACTATTCAAAAATAGTTTTGAACTCTATGAATATCATGTTCAATACAAGAGTGCATAGCAAAAACGGTGGTGTGGAAGATCCATACTCTCCCACACCACCGTTATGTGATGTTCGACCACTAGTTCAGATATTGATGCTTGAACTCACTGATGGTAGTAGCTGAAGAAGTTCGTCAGCTTCGCTGTGGCGTCTTTCAGCACTTCAACGCGCGGCAGATACACCACACGGAAGTGGTTCGGCTCATGCCAGTTGAACCCGCTACCCTGCACGATGAGCAGCTTCTGATCATGCAGCAGATCGAGCGCGAACTGCTCGTCGTTGTGGATGTTGAACTTCTTGGTGTCGATCTTCGGGAAGATGTAGAACGCGGCCTTCGGCTTGACCGCAGTAATGCCGTCGATTGAGCTCAACGCTTCGTAAATGTATTCACGCTGCTCGTAGATGCGTCCTCCCGGCACCAAGTAGTCTTTGACGCTCTGATGGCCGCCAAGGGCCGTCTGCACCACGGATTGTGCTGGCACATTCGAGCAGATGCGCATGTTCGTGAGCATGTCAAGCCCTTCGATGTAGTCCTTGGCGATAGCCTTGTTGCCGCTCAAGATCATCCAGCCGATGCGGTATCCGGCGATCATATGAGACTTCGACAGGCCGCTGTAGGTGACGCAGAACAAATCAGGCGCCAACGAAGCGATGGACGTGTGTTCCAACCCATCCATGACCAAGCGGTCGTAGATCTCGTCCGAGAAGATCATCAGCTGGTGCTCGCGCGCCAAATCGACGATCTGCTGAAGCACTTCCGTCGGGTACAGCGCTCCCGTCGGATTGTTCGGATTGATGATGACGATCGCCTTCGTGCGGTCGGTGATCTTCGAACGCATATCGTCGATGTCCGGATACCAGTCGGATTGCTCATCGCAAATGTAATGCACGGCCTTGCCGCCGGCCAATGTGACGCATGCGGTCCACAGCGGGTAGTCCGGTGCCGGCAGCAGCACCTCGTCACCGTTGTCGAGCAGGGCGGACATGCTCAGGTTGATCAATTCGCTCACGCCGTTGCCGGTGTAGATGTCTTCGACGTCCACGTTCGGCAGATGCTTGAGCTGGGCGTACTGCATGATCGCCTTGCGTGCGGAGAACAGGCCCTTCGACGCCGAATACCCTTCGGTGTCAGCGAGCTGATGCGCCATATCCGCCACCACTTCGTCAGGCGTGCGGAAACCGAACGGGGCCGGATTGCCGATGTTCAATTTCATCACATGCATGCCCGCGGCCTCCATGCGAGCCGCCTCATCGACTACCGGTCCTCGAACATCGTAGAGCACGTTGTCGAGCTTGTGCGACTTCGTGAACGTTCTGCGCGTGGTCGGCATGCTCGGCTCGTCGTTGACCGATGCGGGAACATCGGGGAAAGACGGATTCTGCACGTCGCTGTTATGTTCCGGTTCCATATGATGCTCCTGTTCCTTTGGCGACTGGGTGTGATGCTCCGACGTTTCGATGTGGTTTGCTTCAGCGATCTGCTGCGACACGTGTGCGAATGTGGCCGGATCGTCGTCGAACGGCACATTCTCCCCCGCCAGCCAATGCTCGTTGACTCGCAGCACGGCGGCCAGGAAGTATTCGATGTCTTTTCTCGGGCGGGTCTTCCCACTCACATACTGACTGATGTGACTACGGCCGAGTTTGACTCCGTGCTCATGTGCTGCTTTGACGAAATCGATCTGCTTGATGCCACGCAGTTCCATAGCTTGGTTCAATCTGTCGTTGAACTGTGCCATAGCGCCCCCTGAAACATATTTTGAACAATTACAGTGCTCTGTTCAAAATATCATAAGTTCAATATTTAGTTCAATGTGAGCGTGTCGTAGTTTTGAACAATATGCCTCACATCTTACATAATTTAAAATTGAACTATATTGAACATCTAGTTCAGCAGTATCTTTTGTTCAATCCAGTGGGCAACGCCGTCATCATTATTTGAACTGCATATCTCATCCGCTATGTTCAATACGTGTGGGTTTGAATTGGCGACTGCCACCCCGGTGCCGGCTGTGGTCATCATGTCAATGTCAATGACGTCATCGCCGAACGCTATGACGTCAGCCAGATCGATGTTCAATCTGTCGCACAGCAGTTCCATCGTGTACTTTTTGTTGGCGTGCGGATTCATAAGCATCCACAGTGTTCCCTCACTGATGTTCAACGACAGGTCGTCAGGAATCAACGAGGCGAGCACATCGTGCGGCTCATCATGCGGGAAGATGATGATCTTATCTGCCGTCCCCTCAGGTACATCAGTAAAATCGGTGAACTTCCATTCCTGCGTTTTCCAATACTTGCTCACATCGAAGTTCGTGTAGCGCACATCGTCCATGACGATGCCGATTTCGATATTCGGAAAAGTCGAGACGAACGTTCGGCACACTTCGCACGCACGTCGCGATGACAAACCGATTTTCAGTAACTGCCCAGCAGGAGCCGATGCCGCGCCGGTCAGCATCGCATAACTCGATGTTCGAGGATGAAAATCGATCAACGCTCCATTAAGATAGATACATGCATCGGCATTGAGTTGCCTTACCATGTCGAGTCCGGTGCTCACAGGTCGAGCCGTTGCGACGACGAACGGAATGTGTCGCGCATGCAGCCGATCGACTGTCTCGATCGTGTACCGAGACAGCGCGCGTTGTTCGAACGTCGTTCCGTCATGCAACAGCGTGCCGTCAAGATCAGCCACAATGAATGGTTGCGTCAAGCTACTTCTCCCCTACCGTAAGTTGTGATGAGTCAGGAATTTGTTGTGTGCGAGTATAGAAAAACCCATGCCTCACAAAGAAGCATGGGTTTCTTCGCAACGATGAATCAGGCGATGCCGAACTTGGTGAACAGCCCGAGGGTGATGATGATCGCAACCCAGATCAGGGCGATGATCACCGTCCAACGGTTCAGGTTCTTCTCTGCCACACCAGACGAGCCGGCGTTCTGCGTGAGACCGCCACCGAACATGTCGGAAAGACCGCCGCCCTTGCCCTTATGCATAAGAATCAGCAGGGTGAGCAACAGACTGAGAATAACGAGCACAATCTGCAAGATCAGCTTGACAATGGCAAGAGCAGACACAAGTACCTCCAAAAATTTCTTAACGGTGACCATAGTACCTCATTGCCCGGAACAATACGATTACTGAACACGGCCAACCCAACAATCTTCACGGAAACGTCAGTGCGAAGTCGTCGCTATTGTTTTTCTGCAGATCGACGTGAGCTCATCGACGTCGAGCGCGGCGCCGCCTATGAGAAAACCGTCGACGTCCGGCTCTTCAATGAGTTCGACGCAGTTCTTTGACGACACGGATCCGCCGTAGAGAACGCGCACCGTGTTCGCAACATGGTCATCGAACGTGTTCGCAAGATCTTCACGGAACGCGTGCGCCGCATCCTGCGCGGTTTGCGGAGTGGCGACCATACCCGTGCCGATGGCCCACACCGGCTCGTAGGCGATGATGAGTTTCGCGGCCTCTTCGTCGGAGAGATCTCGCGTCACATCATGCACCTGACCGACGGCGAATTCCAGTTCGATGCCCTTGCGCCTTTCCTCAAGACTCTCGCCCACGCATAGAATCGGCTGCATGCCGGCGGCCATCACAGCACGCACCTGGTCGACGATGTTCGCATCGTCTTCCGGATGGTATTTACGGCGTTCGGAGTGACCGACGATGACGTAACTGCAACCTAGGCGCGCGATCATGTCGGCCGACACGTCGCCGGTGAACGCACCCTGCGATGTCACCGAAACGGCTTGCGCTCCATACTTGATCTTGAGCCGTTCGGATTCGACGATGACCTGCACGCTACGGATCGAGGTGAACGACGGGAACAGCACCACCTCGCACTGGTTGAAATCGAAGTGGCTTTTCTTGAGATTGCGGGAAAACTCGCGAACAAAAGCCGTGGCTTCGAGGTGGTCGAAGTTCATCTTCCAATTGCCGGCGACCATTGGCATTCGTATTGCTGTAGCCATGTTTCTCTTTTGCGTGAGGTTGCATAAACGCGATGTGAGACGCTCAAGCACGAACGTCTCACATCGCGTTTGCTATATACGGGTTATTTCTCGAGAACCTTCAGGCCAGGGAGTTCCTTGCCTTCGAGGAATTCGAGGGAGGCGCCGCCACCGGTCGAGATGTGCGAGAAGCCATCTTCGGGGAAGCCGAGCAGACGCACCGCAGCCGCGGAGTCGCCGCCGCCGACGATGGTGAACGCACCCTTTGCAGTCGCATCGACGAGTGCCTGAGCGACGGCACGCGTGCCGGCTGCGAACTGCGGAACCTCGAACACGCCCATCGGGCCATTCCACACAACCGTCTTGGAGTCGACGATCTTGTCGTGGAAGAGCTTCTGGGACTCAGGGCCGATGTCGAGACCCATCATGTCGGAAGGAATCTGATCAGCTGGAACGACCTTCGGATCAACCGGGGTGTCGCCAGCCGGGAAGCCCTTGTTCACCACGATGTCGACAGGCAGAACCAGTTCGACGCCGTTCTTCTCAGCGGTTTCGATGTAGCCCTTGACCTGATCGAGCATGTCTTCCTCGAGCAGCGAAGTACCGACCTCGTAGCCCTTGGCCTTGAGGAAGGTGAAGACCATGCCGCCGCCGATCACGAGACGATCGGCCTTGTCGAGCAGGTTCTCGATCACACCGAGCTTGTCGGAAACCTTCGAGCCGCCGAGCACCACGGTGAATGGACGCTCCGGATTGTTCGTGGCCTTCGACAGCGCCTTGACTTCCTTCTCAACGAGCAGGCCGGCGGCCGCAGGAAGATCGGCGGCCACGTCGTAGTCGGAGCCCTGTGCACGGTGAACCACGCCGAAGCCATCGGAAACGAACACGTCGCCGAGAGCAGCGAGCTTCTTCGCATAGGCGGCACGCTCGGCCTCATCCTTGCTGGTCTCCTCAGGGTTGAAGCGCACGTTCTCAAGCAGCACCACGTCACCGTCGTTCATAGCGGCGACCTTCGCCTGCGCATCCTCACCATAGGTGTCGGAAGCGAGCACAACCGGGCAGCCGAGCAGTTCGCTCAGGCGTGCGGCGACCGGAGCCAACGACAGCTCAGGAACGACCTTGCCCTTCGGACGGCCCAAGTGAGCCATCAGAATGACCTTCGCGCCATCCTTGCGCAGGGCTTCGATGGTAGGCAGGGCAGCCTTGATACGGCCATCATCGGTGATGGTGGTTCCATCGAGCGGAACATTGAAATCAGCGCGAACCAGAACGCGCTTGCCCTTCAGATCTCCAAGATCCTTGAGTGTCTTCATTCGTTTTCCTTTCTAACCGCAAGATGCCAAGCGACCGACGGCCGCAGCACATCTTAGCGCCAAAACCATTGCACGGCATTGCCGATGCCAGGCATCAGCGATCATGCCAAACAATCCGCTTCCAAGCTTATCAGCTCTTATTCGCCATGTTCTCCTGCTCGACTTTTTCCGCCCTTTGCAGCAAACGACGAATACGGCCGGCAACCGCGTCCTTGCTGATCTGCGGGCGTGCGGCACGACCAAGCTCCTCCAACGAGAAGTCTGGATGATCGATGCGCAGCTGGCCTGCAGCACGCAGATTCTGCGGAATATCATCCCCAAGCACATCGAAGGCGTGCTGCACCTTCACAACCGCTTCCGCGGCCGCCTTCGCGCTACGGCGCATATTCGCGTCATCGAAATTGGCCAGACGATTCGCACGATGATGCGTTTCGGGATCCGGACGCTTGCCGGTCCAATCACGAACCGTGCTCCCCGCACCCATCATCGTGAGCAGACGCTCGATGGCATCGGGGTTGGAAAGGTGAATGCGCACCGAGCTGCGCACCGTGTGCTTTGACGCGCGAATGCCGAGGCGCTGCCCCATCGCGATCAGCGAATCGGCGGTCTCGTCGTTCGGGCAGATGATCTCCAAAGCGCTTGGCTTGTCGGGGTCGGAAAGCGTGCCGGAAGACATGAACGCGCCACGCCACACGCCTTTGATCTGCGCGATGTTGCCGTTGGAAAGCTCGGAAGGAAGTCCTTTGACGATGCGGTTGAGTCGCGGGTCGATCATGCCCGTGCGCACAGCCAAGGCGAATCCGGCACGAGGGCCGACATCGACGGCGTAGCGGCGCAACGAACCGTGAGGTGTCTTCACGTCGACGGACTTCAATGCCGCAGGAATCTTGAAGAGGCTTTCAATCGTTTCCTGAAGCCAGTGGGCGGCCTCCATGGAGTCGAACTGTGGCTGAACAATGATCTGCGTCGACGACTCGCGTTGCACCCTGCGGAAGCCTCGTCCGAAATACAGCATCGACGTCACCTGCGCCTTCTGTACCGCCGGTGTTCCCCCATCGATATTCGACAGCTCGCTTTTGACCTCATCGAGAAGCGCCAAAAGATCCTCCTGTATGTAGTTGTTGTCTATCAACTGTTCGGCGTGTCGCATTGACTTCCGCTGTTCTGTGATACCGAAAGTCTTGGACAACCACGCGTATTTTTCCTCGCAGGCAAGCTAGTGTTCCAGCATGCGAGAATCCGTTGCAATCATTGGGAATTACGGTCAAGCTCACGTGCGGAGACCGTCACGGTCAAACCGTGGGAGCGCAATCGCGAAGCCAAGGCCTCGCTCATTGCGACGGATCGGTGCTGACCGCCGGTGCAACCGATCGCTATCGTCACGAAATGCTTGTCTTCCTGCGCATAGCCTTGTATGGCGATTTCGATCGCCTTCTCATATGCGTCGAGGAACTTCGTGGCCTTGTCGTTCGACCGCACATATTCGCTCACCGGCGCATCATGCCCGTTGAGTTCACGCAGTTCCGGCACCCAGTATGGGTTCGGCAGGAAGCGCACGTCGGCGACGAAATCGGCGTCGATCGGGATGCCGTATTTGAATCCGAAACTGAAGATGTGCACCGACACCGTGGTAGGGCCGGTACCCATCAATGCGTCATACAGTTTCGTCGACAACTGGTGAATGCTCAGCTTCGACGTGTTGATGACGATGTCGGCTCGCTCTTCCAGATTCTCCAAGAGCTTGCGTTCCTCGTGAATGCCGTCGATCAGACGATTGCCGGCCTGCAACGGGTGCGGGCGGCGAACCGATTCGAATCGTTTGACGAGCACGTCGTCGTCGGCGTCGAGGAACAGGATCCTCGTTTTCAAGCCCAAATCATCCAAATGAGACAGCACTGCGCTCAAGTCCATGAAGTAGTCGCGTGAACGCACGTCGATCACGGCGGCGAGCTTATGCACGCCGGATTTCGATGCCGTCATCATATCGACCAATGGTTCGAGCAGTTTCGGCGGCATGTTGTCTACCACATACCAACCCATGTCTTCAATGCTGTGGGCCGCATGGGAGCGACCGGCGCCACTCATGCCGGTGATCAGCAGAACCTCGAAGCCTTCGGCTGGAGAGGAGGCGTGTGCGTGATCCGCTGACTCGCCTTTGTTCTGCGTATCTTGTTCAGCTTGCATCACAGCTCCTTTTCCAATGCTTCCCACATCGCCTGTTCCAGTGTAGCCGTTTGGGGCAGATTATTCGTCAGCGTATCGAAATCAGTTCCGACAGCCGAACCCGTCATCAGAAGAACCTGCGCGACGGCCTGATGAAGCAGCATCCGTTCACCGCCGATCGCCAGTCCCCCATGAGCCCTCCATACCTGCATCAGCAGCGATGGACGGGGATCATACACGACGTCGAGCAACACCCCACGCAACGGTGTAGTCGTTGCACTGAGTTGCTGGGCGATCGGGTCGGCTCCCCTGCCGGGGATCGTGCTGATCGCTATATCGCAGTGTTCCAACGGTTCAATGGCCTGTTCCAATGGAATGACCGAAACGGTAAGCCCGTGTGCTGCCGCCAATTGCGCGAACTGCGGATTGCGATCCGGGTGGCGTGCGGCCACCGTCACCGTTGTCACGCCAAGCATGATGCATGCCGCCATGGCCGATACTGCGGTATTGCCGTTGCCGAGGATCACAGCCGTCGCATGCTCTGGGAATGCGCGCGATACGGTGCCGAACGCATCATGGAATGCGCGTGCGATGCCATAGACGTCGGTGTTGTAGAGCGCCAGTCGAGGTTGCCGGCCAGACCAATCAAACACAACGGTGTTGGCCACGGCCAGTTCCCTCGCCCATTGGTTCGATGGCGTGCCGAACGGTTGGATTGTGCGCTTGAGCGGCATGGTCAGGCTCAGCCCGCGCCAAGAATCATCCAAGTCGTTCACAAATGCCGGCAGATCGTCTTCACCCACTTCGATCTTGCCGTATGCCCAATCATGCAGTCCGAGCGACTGATATGCCGCTTCATGCAAGACCGGGGAAAGGGAGTGCGCGATGGGTTTGCCCAACACAGCCGCACGCTGAATAGTACTCATAACTTCCCTCTGTCGGTTTCTCTCTGTTCCTCAGTATATTCGCCACCGGTCGATCATCACGAATCAACGCTGCCCGCATTGCCGTCAGAGACTTTGGAATCGTTCTTCTCAGCGGTGTTGTGCAAGGCGGCATAAATGGCTTCGGCCTTGGCATGCCCGACTCCTTTGACCGCTTCCAGCTCCTCCACGCTGGCTGCGCGCATGTTGCGTACGGAACCGAAATGGTTGAGCAATCGCTTCTGGAAGGTCGGCCCGATGCCCGGAATCTCGTCCAAAGCCGAACGCAATGCGCCCTTACGACGCGTTTGCCGGTGATAGGTGATGGCGAAACGATGCGATTCGTCGCGCACGCGCTGAAGCAGATACATGCCCTCCGACGATCTTTTCAAAATGATCGGGTAATCGTCATCAGGCACCCACACCTCTTCCATGCGTTTCGCCAATCCACAGACGGCCACATCGGTGACACCGCAATCATGCAATGCGCGTGCGGCGGCCATCACCTGCGGCTTGCCGCCGTCGACGACCACGAGATTCGGTTTATAGGCGAAATGACGGCGATCAGTGTTCTGCTGCACCATCTCTTCAGCGACATCCTCCGCGGAGTCAAGCTGATCGGAACCCGAGCCGTTCGAATCCGGCGACTGATTCATGGCCTGCTCGAGACGCTTCTCGTTGTCCATGCTCTCACCGCTGTCTCCGGCAATATTGCCATGGCGGAAGCGACGTGTCAGCGTCTCATACAATGCGCTCAAATCATCGAGAGCACCCTTGCCGTCTTCACCGCGGATGGCGAAACGACGGTACTCCGACTTCTTGGCCATGCCATCTTCAAACACCACCATCGACGCCACCTGGAAGGCACCGCCGACGGTGTTCGAAATGTCGTAGCATTCGATGCGCAGCGGAGCTTGCGTCAATCCCAGCGCATCGGCGACATCGTTCATGGCGGCGGTACGAGCACCGATGTCGGATATGCGGCTCATCTTCGAACGTTGCAACGCCTGCTGCGCATTCTGCTCAGCACGCTCCAACAACTGTTTCTTATTGCCGCGCGCCGGCACGCTGATCGACACCGCGCCGCCGCGCAGCCCACGAAGATAGCTCTCCAGATCATCGGCACGAGATGGCATGACAGACACCAACACCTGACGGGGAACCGGAGCGATCGGCTCCAACAGGTCAGCCCTGCCCGTCTGCTCCTGGCGCTGGTTGCGGGCCTTTGTGGATTGCGCTCGAGTCAGTGCATCCCCTGCCGACATGCGTTGCGTCGAGCCGATCGCAGTGCGCTTCTCCGACACCTTGATCTGCGAACTGCGCATGGTGATCGGCGCCGGTTCAGCCGAGCCGGTGCCAGTAGCGCCATCCGTCTTGGCGACAGGCGGATCAATCGTCGGCACGTCAGAAGGCATGTGAGATGTTTTTCGGAATTCGCCCTCACGTTCACCGGCCAAGTCGGAATACACCTGCATGATCAGATCGCTGATCAACTCGGCATCGTCGACATCCTCGACGCGTTCGATGCTCCAATTGCGTTCACCTCGAATGGAACCGGAACGCACAAAGAACGCATGCACCGAGGCTTCCAGCTCATCGGAGGCGATGCCGAACACATCGGCATCAACATCCTGATCGAGCACCACCGAATTCTGTTCGACAACCGTGCCGAGCATCTGGATCTCATCACGCAGACGCGCGGCCTTCTCGAAATCAAGGTCGGCACTCGCCTCCTTCATCTGCGCGGTGAGCGAGGCGACATACGATTTGCCGAGACTTCCGGTGAGCACGCCGACAATCCGTTCGCACAGCAGTCGGTGATCCTTCGGGGAGATGCGGCCAACGCAGGGAGCCGAGCATTTGCCGATCGATGCGAGCAGGCATGGACGGTTCGTGACCTGCGCCTTGCGGAAGTTCGACGGCGTGCAGGTGCGCACCGGGAATGCGCGCAACAGGCCGTCGAGACTCTTCTTGAGATCCCACACTTTCGCATAGGGGCCGAAATAGCGGGTGTCGCGGCGTTTACGGCTGCGCGTGATCCACACCCGGGGGTATTCCTCCCCCACCGATACCGCAAGATACGGGTAGGTTTTATCGTCGCGGAACACCACGTTGAACCGTGGGTCGAACTCCTTGATCCACGTGTATTCGAGGGTCAGCGCCTCCAACTCGGTGCCTACGACGGTCCATTCCAACGATCTGGCCGTGAGCACCATCGTCTGCGTGCGCGGGTGCAACTGGTGGAGCGGTTGGAAATAGTTCGTGAGCCTGTTGCGCAGGTTCTTCGCCTTGCCGACATAGATGACCTGACCGTCGCCGTCACGCCACTTGTAGACTCCGGGCTGGGCGGGAATGTCGCTGGTTTTCGGGCGGAAGAGGTCGCGTGAATCACCCAGCAGCGGGGCGCCGTTCTTGTTGACGCCGCTGCCGCCTGTTGCGGAACCGGTCGTCGAAGCGGCCGGCTCCGCAAGCCGTGAAGCCATCTGCTTCCATGTGCCGGGCGCGTGACGCTCGAACATCGGCATAGCGAATCCTTTCCATACGCAATGCGTCGTATAGCTATAAGCGGTTTCTATTTCCAGCCGGCATTATTTCTTCGTCTGCAACATCGGTTCGAGGAATTTGCCGGTCCACGAACCATCGCATTGCACCAGATGCTCAGGCGTGCCTTCGGCCACGACAGTTCCGCCTCCGTCACCGCCCTCAGGGCCTAGGTCGATGAGCCAATCGCACGACTTCACCACATCGAGGTTGTGTTCGATGATGATGACCGTGTTGCCCTTGTCTACCAATCCTTGAAGCACCAGCAGCAGTTTGTTGACGTCTTCGA
>Tephra_p2__coassemble_3063_pt1 | contig 11358 bp, 8 predicted proteins | sample Tephra_p2__metabat2_low_PE_021 | metagenome-assembled genome bin Tephra_p2
CACGATATGTGTATTTATTGCTTTCCTTATTCATGCTTGCCACTCTCCAACTTGTCGATCGCCTCGATGACCTGCCTCACCTGATATGGCTTGGCTTTACCGTTTTTCGAAGCTTGGATATTGACCAAAGGATCGCCTGCCCATGGTGTTTTATAAAAGTGATGCGACGTTGATTTATTTCTGGGCTTGCCAAAATAATGCTCGCACACCAGGCACAGCTGATCGAAGCGTATGCTCTGTGGCGATGCCCGCATCTTCGCCAATATTTTCTCAAACTGTGTCATAGTGGCATTATAGCCACCATTATGTTCTGGTTCAACTCGAACACAAAGCTTTTGTATGCCTACTGAACAAGCTGTGCCCGCACAGTACTGTGCGGGCACGCTCAGGGTGAAGATTGAGTAAAGGCAAACTGATGTTGCGATAGGCGGCTCCTTCTCTTGCTCTTGCTGTTCTTACAGTTTTTGTTCTTACTCGTTGTGCTCGTTGCGACGCGTGTTGCGCGTGTGCCCCACGATGCCCCAGATGATGGCGATGAGTGAGAGCGTGACGCCGGCACCTGCGGTGGAGTAGGCGATGATCGTGTTGAGCGCCGGCATGGTGAAGTTGGTTGAAGTCATCATGATGCCGACGATGACGGTGATGATGCCGATGAACAGCATGATCACCCCGAAGACGATGGTTCCCGCGCTGGCACCGGTTGGTCGTTGCGGTTCCACCGCACTCCCCTGCCGCCCAGCTCCGCCTTGGTTCGGAGTGTCGTTTTGCTTGGCGGCACCGGCTGGTTGGCCTGCAGACTGTTTGGCATCCTTGGACTGATAAAGAGGGATACTCGCCGTTGGAGCAGCACTTGCCTGCGCCGATTCGCGAATCGACTTCGACGGCGTTGAGTTTGCTGTCGTAGTCTTTGGCGTAGCTCTGACCTTTGGCATTGGAATCGTAGGGTCGGGATCGGCCTGCTTCCCGAATTGTTCGGAAAGCGGCTTGTCGAGATGCGGTGCGGCGGCGAGTTTTTTCGCCCCGATCTCTTTGGTATCGAGTTGCGTGGTGTTCTGGGCATCCGCCATGTTGAGCTCCTGAGTTGCAGCTTCATCATGCTGGTCGCGACCGGCAGCGGGTGCGTTATGTTCGTTGCTCATTGTGTGTCACTCCTTGGAGCCGGGAATCGAGCCGGCGTATTCGACGTTGATGGATGCATTGCGCAGCACGCGTGGTGCGATGCGCAGCTCGGGATCCGCTGCTTTGTCGGCATACGGTGCGCAAGGCCAGTAATAGCCGTGTTCGATGAGCTGCTTGCCTTGGGCGTTGGCGTTCTTGCTGACGGTGACCTTGCCGTCGTTTTCGCTGATGCCGTTGCACAGTTGCTGCATCTGCTTGGAGCCGTATGCCTGATAGAAGGCTGTGGGTGGCACCGAACCGCCGACATACAAGCCGGCATCCCCCACCTGCAGGTCGAACGCCGAATGCAGGTTCTCGTCTGTGAACACGTTGAATGTGTCTGCACGAGCGCCCACCGGAATGCTTGAAATGAGCAGACTATCGTGCGCGTTGATCTCGTCGGCGTAGTCATGCAATGATGGTGACGCCTGGAATATCCACGAGCAGCCATATGGGAGTTTGACGACCACGCGTGCATCGGTGACTGTCATCGGAATATCTTCCACCGGGCATGTGGTAGTGGTGGTCGAACCGTCGTTCAACGTGACCGTGTGTTTGCCGTTGTTGCGCGCATAGTCGGTCAGGTCGATCGTGACCGTTGACTTGTCGTAGCCTTGGCCGGTTATCGCCACGCCCTTGCTCAGTTTGTTGATGTTCGCCTTCGATGAGTCGATCACAAGCGTTTTGTCGACGTTGATATGCGTGTAGTGGCTAGACAGCGCCGGCTGGATGGCGTTGGCCGCCGCGAACGCGGTGCCCATCACCATGGCGAGCGCCGCCAGGAACATGAAGAGCCATGCAAATGGGTGCAGGCCGCCAGTTCTTCTGCCCATGCAGCCGAGCACGATGATGATTGCGCCGAGCACCAAGCAGACGATGCCGATGTACAGCACTGCGGATTGCGCGGCCTGCAACATCGAGAAGTGGCTCGAGAATACGCCCGCGGTTGCGGCGACCGCACCAAGACCCAGCAGAATCAAGCCGAATACGAACAGCACGAGAATTGGTCCGGCTGGCTTGCGGCGCTTCTTCGGCTTGTATTCATAGTGGTAGTCGTAGTTACGCCCTGCATACTGGTATTGGTAGGTGTAGCCATTCGCGGTTTGCGCTGCGGCGGCTTGCGCGCCGGATGGCATGGCCGATGGCGCGCTCTGAGGCGGCACATGCTGTGACGGCATGTTCTGCTGCGTCGCGTTACGAGGGTTTGCCTGCTGCCGATAGGGTGCATTGGTTGGCGCTCCTGCTGCTGGCATGGGGCGCGATGCACTCTGCTGAACTGGCTGTGTGCCCTGCGGAGGAATGTTATTTGGCACGGTGTTCGGCGCAGCGTTCGGCGCATTGTTCACTGGACGGAGAAACCGGCGGCGCCCGTGGTCGATCAGCAGATACATCACCAGCAACGCCAGCAGCAGTGGCGTGAGGTTCACCCATGCGAGCGGCGTGAAGGCCGGGAAGTAGATGGCTCCAGACACCAGAATGCACAGGATCACGCCGATGAACGACCAGTTCCAGTGCCCGTGAATGAGGTCTTCCAGCAGAATGCCGTGGTCGTCGGCGTCAGGCAGGATCGCCCAGGCGATGCCGTAGAGGATCGCGCCGAATCCGCCGAGGAACGCGGCGACGATCATCAGAACGCGCACCAGCGTGACGTTCCAGCCGAGTTCTTGGGCGATTGCTCCGCAGACGCCGGCGATCACACGGTTGTTCGTGCGTTCCACGCCGCTTTCGCGAACCCAACGGAAGAAGGAATATTCTTTGTTTGGGTTGTTGTTCGAAGGTTGCTGATTGTTCGGATTATTTGGGTTCTGCGCAGGCTGACCGTACTGCGGCGCGCCCTGTGGCACACCTTGCGGCCCCTGCAGATTGTTCATTGCGTTGCTCATGGTTCCATTACAGCAGTCGGATTCTCAGCAAAACATCAGGGAACACCCCTAAAAATCCCTGATTCATGGCGTAACACCCTAGTCTTCTCCCTGAAAGACGGCACAATGGAAGTATGCAGTCGTTTGAATCTGAACCGTTTGGCACACAGCCCGAGCAGGACTTTGAGCAGCCCGAGCAGCTCGCTCCCCCGTTGCTGCCAGCCAAACTGCCGCTTATGCGCCCCAAACAAGGCCGCATGGTGGCAGGCGTGGCGCGAGGCATCAGCCTGCACCTGGGTGTGCCGGTCATTTGGATTCGCCTGTGCTTCGTGGCACTCACCTGCTGGTTCGGCGTGGGTGCGTTCGCATACGTGGCGCTGTGGATTCTGATTCCCGAAGGCGACCCTCACCAACAGGCTGCACGGCTGCGCGCACTGCACACCGGCCGCAATTCGCCGTTGGCCAAGGGCAACACTCCCATTGACGCGAACGGCGTGCCGTTGTTCACGCAGCAGACGCTCGACGCGGAGCAAAACAGCTGGTATGACTACACTGGGCTTGCACAATCCCAGGATTCGGAATCGATGTTGGGCACCGCGAAACGCACATTGTCGAACGCGTCGAAGCCAGCGATCATCGCAGCAGTCGGTTTGGCGCTTATCGCCATCGCCGCATTGATGAGCTTCAACGAGCGGTTCGCGCAGAGCCCTTATATTCCGGCGATGCTGTGCCTGCTTGGTGTGGGCATAGCGTGGATGAACTTTCACACGCGCAGTGCGCAGGTGCGAGCCACGGCGATCGGCGAAGCGCTCATTTTCGTGGCGTTCTTCGTGTTCGTCATCCAGTCGAGCCTGCAAACCGGTGCCGTTCCGCTCCCGCGCGCACTACTCAGCGGCCTGGCATTGCTGTTGGCGGCGATCTGCGCGATCATTCCGTGGATGCTCACTCTCATTCGCAACATCGGCAAGGAGCGCGCGCTCAAAGAGCGTGAGGAGGAGCGCGCAGACATGACCGCGCATCTGCACGACGGCGTGTTGCAAACGCTCGCACTCATTCAATTGCACGCGAACGACGAGCAGCAGGTGTTCACGCTCGCACGCTCGCAGGAGCGTGAACTGCGCAATTGGCTGTATCAGGAGCGCACTACGAGCGACCGTTCTGTGAACGCTGGTTTGCAAGACATCGCCGCGCAAGTCGAAGACACGCACGGCAAGCCGATCGACGTGGTGACGGTTGGCGACGCGCGCCCGAGCGCGCAGACCGACGCGCTGCTTGACGCGGCGAAGCAAGCGATGGTCAACGCGGTCACGCATGGCGGCGAACCGGTTTCCGTGTATTGCGAGGCGAACGCCAACAATGTGGACTTGTTCGTGCGCGATCACGGGCAGGGGTTCGACGTCAATGCGATTCCGAAGGAACGTCTGGGCATACGCGAGTCGATTATCGGTCGCATCAAGCGCCGTGGCGGTACAGTGGAAATAGTGTCGCGCCCGAACTGGGGCACGGAAGTGCGCATGCACATGCCATTGCAAGCGGAGCCAGCCGCCCAGCAGAGCTCTCAGGCAACCCCGGCCAACGTAGCACAGAAGAGGCAGTAGAGATATGGCAACAGCAACACCGAAGCAGCAGTCGACGCGCATCGCTGTGGTAGACGATCACGAGATGTTCCGCGCAGGCGTCATCGCCACGCTGCAACCGTATTTCACGATCGTCGGTCAGGCCGCCGATGTGGATTCCGCGATCGACATGATCGCCGACACGAAGCCAGACGTCGTGCTGCTCGACGTGCACGTTCCGGGAGGTGCCGGTGGTGGCGGTGCTGAGATTCTCGCGAAATCGCAACCGAAATCCCCTCACACCGCGTTCCTCGCACTGTCGGTGTCTGATTCCGCGCAAGACGTCGGCGCGGTTATTCGCGCAGGTGCGCGTGGCTATGTGACGAAAACGATCACCGGCAACGATCTGATCCACTCCATCGAGCAGGTTGCCGACGGCTACGCCGTGTTCTCCCCGAAACTCGCCGGTTTCGTGCTTTCCGCGTTCCAGGGCGCGCCGTTGAGCGACACGACCGGCGGCGTTCAGGGAGCACGGTCCGAGATTCATGATGCCGAGCTCGATTCGTTGTCGTCGCGCGAACAGGAGGTCATGCGCTTGATCGCACGCGGCTACACCTACAAAGAGGTGGCTGCCGAACTGTTCATCTCGGTAAAAACAGTGGAAACGCATGTGAGCAATGTGCTGAAGAAACTGCAGCTCTCGAACCGCAACGAGCTCACGCTGTGGGCTGCCGATCGGCACATTGTGTGATTTGCCTCACTTCCCGCACTCCTGCGCGTGCCCCTCGGGGCGGAATGCACACTCGGCGTCTAGAATTCGAAGCAGAACTCCTTTTCTACTTGAGATGGGAACAGCATGAACGAAGACGCTCAGGATTCACCACACGCAACGTTCGATGTGAACGCGTTTCTCGCCGGTCTTGACGACCTGTTCGCGAATCACACGGCGAAAGACAAGGCCGACGACTACCTCAAGCAGGCGATGGCCGACGCCGAGAATGCCGAGGATTGGGGCGGCTTGCTCACTGTGCTCAACGAGACGATGGGATTCTACCGTTCGCAAGGCAGGCATGACGACAATCAATGGATTATTCAGCGTGCGCTCGAGCTCGCGCTTCGCATGGGGTTGGAGGGCACTGAGGCGTGGACGACGACGCTGATCAACGCGGCGACGTCGCAACGCGCCGCCGGAAATTTCGATCAGGCTCAAGAACTGTTCGATCAGGCGCTCGATTCGGCGCGCGCCACCTATGCTCCGAATGATCGTCGGCTCGCCGCCTTGCATAACAACCGTTCGATGCTGTTCAGCGAAACGAATCGCAAAGATCAGGCGATTGCCGAACTGCGCGCTTCGCTCGATATTCTCGAGCATTCCAGTGTCGACGCGCAATCCGACGTCGACATCGCGTCGACGTGCACCAATCTGGCGTTGGCGATGCTCGACAGTCCGGAATCGACTGACTCTGAGGGAGAATTGCGTGAGGCACGCGCGTTGGCGCAACGTTCGCTTGACATCTACGAGCACGCGCACGCCCAAGGCAGCGCTCACTATGCGTCCGCGCTTGCGGGGTACGCTCACGTGTGCTTCGCCGCGCACGATTACGCCGCCGCGGTCAGCGGGTATCGCGACGCGCTGGCCGTTATTGAGCGTTGCTATGGCAAGAACACCGATTATTACCGTGTGACTGCCGAGAATCTGGCTGAAGCGGAACGCAAGCTCGCAGCGAGCGCTCACGATAATCCACAAATTCACACTTCGCACAGTGAGCAGAGTGACTCCGAACATCCACAGCGCACTGTGCACAATGATTCCTCTCAATCCACAGCAGACGGTGCGCAGACCGTTCACGAGAACGGGCTGCAGCTCTCTCGCGCATATTGGCAAGAAGTCGTCAAGCCGATGCTCGCGGAAAAATATGCGGATGCCATGCCTCGCATCGCAGCGGGATTGGCCGGGCACGGTTCGGAATGCTACGGTTTCGACGACGCCATTTCGCGTGATCATGATTTCGGACCGCGCGTGTGCCTGTGGCTCACTGATGACGATTACCAAGCGTTCGGCGAACAGCTGCAGAAAGATTACGACGCACTGCCACAGGTGTTTCACAATGTTTCACGTTCCGCGACGACTCCGCGCGCGCAGGGTGCGGCGAAACGCGACGGCGTGTTCGCAATCGGCGCGTTCTTCGAACAGCTGACGGGAATGCCGCACGCTCCGGCAGAAGATGAACCGCATCTGTGGCTCTCCCTTGATGAGGCGACGCTGGCGAGCGCGACGAACGGCCGTGTGTTCGCGGACGCGCTCGGCAAATTCTCCGCGGCGCGTCAGTCGTTCCTGCGCATGCCGGATGATGTGCTGCTGTCGCTCATCTCGCGCAGGCTGGGCATGATCTCGCAGGCGGGGCAATACAATCTGCCGCGCATGCTTCAGCGCGGCGACGGTGCCGCGGCTTGGCTGTCGATAAGCGAGTTCGCGCAGGCGACGTCATCGTTGGTGTTTCTGCTCAACAATCCGGCGAGTGTGGGGTATGCGCCGTATTACAAGTGGCGTTTCGCCGCGTTGCGCAGACTTTCCGCACGCCCTGCAGTCCTGTTGCCGCAGGTGTGCGGCGAGCTCGAGCACATACTTCAGCTCGCGTCGGCGGCGTGCTTCGGCGGCGCCGGCTTCGGCGAGGGTGGGCGCGGCGCGGCGCCCAACGTCGATGCGGTGACGCGTGATGTCGATGATATCTGCGCTCAGATAGTCGCCGTATTGCAGCAACTCGGACTTACCGACAGCGACGAGCGTTTCCTTGAATGGCAGCGCCCGTATGTCGAATCTCATATCACGTCGACCGCAGCTTGCTTGCACAGCATCTAGCGCTGCGCACACAATTTGCAAAACTTTTGTAAGGAGACAGAGTGAACGAACAACAGTTGGTTTCGCAGATCATCAACGAGGAGTGGAACCAGTTCCAGCACACGAACAATGAGGGCGGACGCGCGAATTGCCAAGGAAACAAGCCGATGTTTCAGATCATGCGCGCCAGTCAGTTCGACACGTGGCCGCAGCCGCTGCTCGAGTCGTATCTGAGTGATTTGCAGGCGGCGGATGCGAGCGGACGCAACTTGGTGACCGAAAAATACGCGCGCATGATGGCGTCGACCGCACCGAGCATCTATCAGCGTGACCTCGAACCGTATCTGCCGGTGCTTTCGGAGCAGCGCGTCGCCCAGCAGGAGCGTATCATCGCGCAGCAGCTGGCGTGGGCGCGCGATTTCGTGAACCGATACCCTCGCCTCGGCGCGGGTATGCGCGTGCTGGAAACCGCGCAAGACACCGAGGAATCCACGTCGTTCGAAACGTATCTGCGCGGCGAATTGGGCACCTATTCGCAGCGCACGCTCGACCTGTATCAGCAGTTCGTGAACGATCTGGCAAGCAAACAAGAGAATCTGACCGAGCAGACGGTGCGCAACACCGTGCGGCTCTCCGGCTTCGACTCGCTCGATGAGGCGGAACAGGCACAGTAATGCATTGCGAACGACGGCACGGAAAATCCACGTGAACAGTAGAGTGTTATTGTGCAGCATTTCTTGAAGCAATTCGCGTGGACGCTCGGCGTTTCAATCCTCATGGTCGCATTGTTCGCAGGTTTGGGCATCGCCATGGAGCCGAAGTGGTCCGTCAAACCGCTTTCCACGCATCTGACGGTGGCTGAAAGCAACACGCAGATCAAAGCGAAAGGCATAGCCACTCCCCAGGAGGGCACTTACAAAGTCAAGGAAACGCATACGACGCTCACCATAAGCGACGGGAAAACGGTGAATGCGATCATCCGCGAACCGGTCGGCGCGCCGGCGAACCGTGCGGCGTGCGTGTTCGTGCACGGAGCCGGCACCGGCAAAGCGGAGGAGGTGTATGCAGATCTGGCGAGCGCGATGGCTTCGGCGGGCATCACCACACTTGTGCAAGACAAGCGTCTCGACAACTATTCGGCGTTGCACCGCGACTACGATTCGAATGCCGAGGATTACCTGGTCGGCTTGAACACGCTGCGCAAATGCAAGGGTGTGAACCCGAAGATGGTGGGATTGTACGCCGAATCCGAAGGCACATGGATCGCGTCGGTGATGACGCATAAAGACAAATCGATCGCCTTCCAGATTCTCACCTCCGCACCCGTGTATTCGGGGCGTCAACAGATGGCAATGGCTGCCACCGAATACCTCCACATCATCGGTGCGCCGAACGGCGTGGTGAACATCATTCCACGCTTACTGAGCTTGAACTTCTCGTCACTGGGATTGCAGTACGCGGATTTCGATGCCGACGCCTACCGCGATTCACTGACGATGCCATTGCTGATCAACTACGGCACGATCGACCCGTCGATGCCCATTGAGCAGGGCGCGCAGCAACTGCTCGCCGATGCGCATAGCGTAGGCAATTCGAACGTGGTCGTGCGCTACTACCCCACCAACCACCAGATGCGCACCGGCTCGTCGCTGTCGTTGCCCGGGTTGCCGTTGGAGAAGAACTACACGCATAATCTCGAGGATTGGGTCAACTCGATTGCGGCGGGCGCCACCGCCTCCGACTGGCAGACGCCGATGATCGCCGGCTCCACGCCGTATCAGGAATATGCTGTGCCCGACAACATCAGGCCTGGGCTCATACGCTCGGTGAACGTACTATTCGTGCTTATAGCCGTGTGCCTGATCTCCTGGCTGCTCACCGTCGGCTGCTGCATCGGGGCGTTCGCGCAACGTCGCAGAAAAGCCGCACAAACAGTGGATGCGAATGGGCGCGTTGTCGTGCACCGTTTCGCCACGCTTTCGAAAGTGCTGATCATCACGAACATCGTGTTGTTGCCGTTGTCGATAGCCGGTTTCGTCTGGTATTTCGTCGTCGCCGCGAAATCGGCTGTGTCGTTGACCGACAACGCGGCGGTGCTCACCGCCGGCTGGAATGCGTTGCGCTGCGGTTTCCTGATATTGATCGTCATGAACAGTTGGATGTGGGTGCGCATGTTCTTCTTCTACGGTCCCGGGCGCATCGATCGCGATGAGCCGAAGAGCAATACTCGTTTGGCGAAAGGCCATACGATAACCGTTGCGCTGCTTTCGGTGAGTGTGCTGTGCGCGTTGACGCTCGGCGCGTTCTTCGGATTGGTCGGCTGACCGCCTGCCGCTGTTCGACTGGCTCGGAACAGCGTACATAGCAAAAGTCCTGTGAAGCAATGCTCCACAGGACTTATTTGTTTGCGGATGAGGCGAGATTCGAACTCGCGGACGCTTGCGCGTCAACGGTTTTCAAGACCGTCTCCTTCGACCGCTCGGACACTCATCCATGTGCGTCGTGCACAGTGAGCCAGTATAGCATATGGCAAGGTACCACAGGCTCTCAGTGCGCGGCGCAGCGAATCAGGCTTCCCACTTGCGTGGTTCGATGACTTCCTTGCCACCCATGTATGGGCGCATCGCCTTCGGAATCTCGATCGAACCATCGGCGTTCTGATGGTTTTCGAGAATGGCGACGAGCCAACGGGTGGTGGCCAACGTGCCGTTGAGCGTGGCGACCGGCTGCGTACCGCCGTCGACGCGTTCGCGAATGTTCAGGCGGCGAGCCTGGTACTGCGTGCAATTCGACGTCGACGTGAGCTCACGGTAGCGTTCCTGAGTCGGCACCCAAGCCTCGCAATCGAATTTGCGGGCGGCGGAGGAACCGAGATCGCCTGCGGCGGTGTCGATGATGCGGTATGGCACCTCGACCTTGCCGAGCATCTCCTCTTCCATCGCGAGCAGCTTCTGGTGCTCGGCGTCGGAGTCTTCAGGCTTCGCGTAAACGAACATCTCAACCTTGTCGAACTGGTGAACGCGAATGATGCCCATCGTGTCTTTACCTGCAGCGCCGGCCTCACGGCGGTAGCAGGAGCTCCAGCCGCAGTAGCGCAGCGGGCCGTCGCTCAAGTCGAGGATCTCGTTCTCGTGCATGCCGGCGAGCGCCACTTCGGAAGTGCCGACCAGATAGTCGTCATCCGGTTCGCGCAAACGGTAGATCTCATCGGCATGCGAGTTGAGGAAGCCGGTGCCACGCATCACTTCAGGGCGCACGAGCGTCGGCGTGATCGCCAGCACGAAGCCATGCTCCCGAGCCTGATCGACTGCCATCGTCAGCATCGCGATCTGCAGGCGAGCTACATCGCCGCGCAGGAAGTAGAAGCGGGAGCCGGAAACCTTGACGCCACGCTTCATGTCGATGCCGGCAACGCCTTCGCCGAGCTCCAAGTGGTTCTTCGGCTCGAAGCCTTCGGCTGCGAAGTCGCGGATCTTACCAACCTTCTTGACGACCACGTAGTCGTCTTCACCGCCTTCCGGCGCCTGTGGCTCCACGATGTTGGAGAGCTTCCACATCGCCGTCGTGTATTGTTCCTCGGCGGTGTCGGCACTAGCCCTGAACGACGAAACCTGTTCGGAGAGCTCCTTCGTCTCGGCGATCAGCTTGGCCTTCTCTTCCGGAGCGGCCTTGGCCACCTGCTTGCCGATCTCCTTCTGCTTGGAACGAGCTTCCTCGAACTTCTTCAGTGACGAGCGGCGTTCATCGTCTGCGCGCAGAACCTCGTCGACGAGTTCGACCGACTCGCCGCGCTTGCGCTGTGATTCCTTGACAACTTCAGGGTGTTCACGAATAAATTGAATATCGAGCATAAGCAAAACTCTAATGTTGCAAGCCGACAGATTCGCCGGTTTTCTCACCGTGTTCGCGCCAAAGAATAACGGACTCATCTCTGTGGGAATAG
>Tephra_p2__coassemble_3068_pt1 | contig 11336 bp, 8 predicted proteins | sample Tephra_p2__metabat2_low_PE_021 | metagenome-assembled genome bin Tephra_p2
AACGACGCGGGAAGATGCGGATTATCATGCTCGTGCCAAGTCAAGCCAATGGCCTCGGCTTTTTTCGAACGCGAACCGCAGATCCACACATAATCCGAACGTGTGATCATCGGCACCGTCAACGTGACGCGCAACGGCGGCAGTTTCGGCGAATTCGTGACACCTGCCGTCAAGCTATGCTCACCATCGATGAGTACCTGCGGGTAGTCGGGGAACAGTGAGGCGAAGTGCCCGTCGGGGCCGATGCCGAACAGAGCCAAGTCAAGCTTCGGATTCTCTCCGAGCTCACGAACCAGCTCCTGCTGATATTGCTCGGCTGCCCTATTCACGAGCATCTCGTTCTCGGCATCGCCCGCCTTTGCAATCTGCTCAGGCGATCGAGAATCCGCAGGCATCTGGTGGATCTGCGTGGGCAGAGCGAGCCCCTTCTCAAGCAATTGGCTGAGTAGGGCATCATACGCGCCAACGGCGTTACGTTCATTGCTGTCGGCAGGTACGAAACGCTCATCACCCCACCAGAAATGCACGCGAGACCAATCGACAATAGGCAGCAACGAGCTTCCTGCAATCGCCTGCAGAATGGCCGTGCCATCAGTGCCGCCGGTGAGCGCCACGTCAACACGTTCACGGTCCGGTTCGCACAACATGTCGTTGACAAGCAGCAACATGCGATTCGCCACGGCGTCAGCCATCAACTGCGGGGTGGGGTAGGTTATGTGTTCGCGTTTCATCTGGCCTCTTTCAAATGCTCGGATTGACTTTCTGCCATCCCGTGGTGAGCACCTCGGCATAGATCTCGTCAGGGTAAAGTCGCCCAAGCTCCTCGCTCATGCAGTCGATCATCGAACGAATCGGCAGCGGCATGGCCTGCGGGGATTGCCCGGGCAGATTCAACTGGGCGATGCCCTCCTCGCTCGGGCGGCGCTCCAAACTCAGCTCACCGTCTTTGCGAGTCAAATACACGCCGGTGATCGCCTTCGCATTCGGTTCGATCTCAATGGTCACCGGCACGTTCAAACGCATCGTCAACCATGCGGCGAGCAGATCCATCGGCAAGTAATCCTTCTCGCCGGTTATGCGCACCGACTGAATCGGCAGATGCGGCGGCTGGTCGAGCATCGAGGCAAGAACGGCACGCCATAACGTCAGTCTGGTCCACGACAGATCCACGTTCTTCGAAGACCAGTTGCGACGAAGATCCTCGATGGTGCGCTTCGGATTCGATGAACGGTAGGCATCGGTGATACGCGTGTGAGCCATCTGACCGAGCAGATCGTGCGTCGGATTCGCCGGAGCCTCGGTGGGCCACCAGACGACCATCGGAGTGTCGGGCAGCAACAGCGGAATGACCAGCGTATCAAGATGATGCGTGAGCCCACCGCGCGGGCGAAGAATAATGATCTCGCCAGCGCCCGCATCGGCGCCGACACGCAGTTCGGCGTCAAGGAACGTGCGCGATTCGTCGGGCTCGCTCATCTCGCGCTTGCTCGGGCAGATCGCGATCACACGGCAAGGATGGTCTCGGCTCGCTTCATTCGCGATGCACAGCGAGCTTTCCAAGTTCTGCTCATCGGTGGAAATAACCAGCGTGAGCACACGTCCGAACGCAGCTTCGCCGCGCTCCTCATGCAATTCGTCGATTTTCGCAGAGATCTCATTGGTCTGCGTATCCGGCATCGTAATGATCATGGCATCCTCCAACGGTGTCCGTCACGGGCGAGCATCTCAACGGCCTCCTGCGGCCCCCACGTTCCAGAACGGTATGGTTGCGGCTGGCCGAGCGTCGACCAGAACTCTTCGATCGGGTCGAGAATCTGCCACGACAGATCCACTTCCTGCGTGGTTGGGAACAGCGGCGGATCACCGAGAAGCACGTCGAGAATCAGACGCTCATAGGCTTCGGGGGAAGACTCTGTGAACGAACGGCCGTAGCTGAAGTCCATCGACACATCGCGCACCTCCATCGCCGTGCCGCCAGGAACCTTGGAACCGAAGCGAATGGTCACACCCTCATACGGCTGGATGCGGATCACGATCGCGTTCTTGCCAAGCTCCTGCGTGGCCGTCGACTCGAACGGCAGGTGCGGAGCACGCTTGAACACGAGTGCGATCTCGGTAACGCGACGGCCGAGACGCTTGCCAGTACGCAGATAGAACGGCACACCTGCCCAACGACGCGTATCGATGTCCAAACGGACCGCGGCATAGGTTTCCGTGTTGGAATCGGGGTTGATTCCCTTCTCCTCCAAATACCCCACAACCGGCTGCGAACCCTGCCATCCAGCGGAATACTGGCCGCGTGCGGTATGCGCAGCCAAATCTTTCGGCAACCTGACAGCAGAGAGGATCTTCGTCTTCTCATTGGTCAGATCCTTCGCATTGAACGAAACAGGCTCCTCCATCGCCGTCAAAGCGAGCAGCTGCAGCAGATGGTTCTGGATCACGTCGCGGGCGGCGCCAATGCCGTCATAGTAGCCGGCACGCCCGGCGACGCCGATGTCTTCGGCCATCGTGATCTGCACATGGTCGACATAGTTCGCGTTCCAGATCGGCTCATACATCGAGTTCGCGAAACGCATGGCCAGCAGGTTCTGCACGGTCTCCTTGCCCAAATAGTGGTCGATGCGGAACACTGACTGCGGGTCGAAGACCTCGGAGATCACCTTGTCGAGTTCCTTCGCGCTCGCCAGATCATGGCCGAACGGTTTCTCGATGATGACGCGGCGCCATGCATTGCCATTCGATTTGGCGAGTCCGCAATGTGCGAGCTGTTGCGCCACGAGAGGGAAGTCACGAGGAGGAATCGACATGTAGAACGCGTGGTTGCCGCGCGTTCCGCGGTCTTTGTCGAGCTCGGCGACGGTGTTGTTGAGACGTTCGAATGCGTCGGCGTCTTCGAATGTGCCTTGAACGAAGCGAATGCCCTCGGCGAGCTGGTTCCAAGTGATCTCGTTGAAATGCGTGCGGCAATGCTGCTGCACGTTCTCTTTGACGAAAGCCTTGAATTCGTCTTCGGTCCAGTTGCGTCGTGCGAATCCGGTCAATCCGAAGCTCGGCGGCAGGAGACCGCGATTCGCGAGATCGTAGATGGCTGGCAGGAGTTTCTTGCGAGACAGGTCGCCGGTGACGCCGAAGATCACGATGCTGCAAGGGCCCGCGATGCGGGGCAGTCGCAGATCGCGAGGATCGCGCAACGGATTCGACCATGATGCAAGATTCACATCAGGTGTTGTGTGTTCAGTCATACGGTTCATAGTAATACGCGAGCGGGGGAGCAGGCTCGGAATGTATTACGCCAGTTGCAAAGCGCGTATGTGAAGTCGAACACGTCTAGGCGTCCGCGTTCCTGCGCGAGTGCCACAAGCGTTTCAGATGATGCAATAGTTGCATTCGGGGAGTGCGACCTTGCTTTGCCGACGGTGCCAATGGGCAGCTTGCGCACACCAGCGATTCCGGGTCGGGTGTGCAAGAGCCGCTGGCGCAACCGTTGTTCGGCGACAGTGAGACGAAGTCAAGGCGTCCCTGCTCGCGCGCGTATTCGACGATCTGTTCGACGAAATCTCGTGGAAGTCCACTTGACCTCGCGTATTCGCTGACGCTTTGCCCATGCCGTAGCGCATTCACCGTTTTATCGACCACGCTGAGTTTGCCTGCCGTGCTGGGCGCGCCTGTTTTTCGGAATTCGCCGCTCATAGGATCAGCCGGAACAGTTGGAAAGCGACGATGGCGAGAACGTAGGCGATCACCAGACTCATCCCGACCGACTGCATGGCGATGCGCATGCCGAACTGCCGTTTCATCTCAGCCACTGTCGCCAAACATGGTGTGTATGCCAACGTGAAGAGCAGGAACGCGATGGCCGCGGCCTGACCGTGCCCGTGTGAGGATTCATCGAATGATTCGCGCAATTGGACTCCGAGCGAGCCTTCGCCCTGTTGCACCTCGTCTTCGTCACCGGTGTCGATGCTGTATGACTGCGCCATCGAGGCGACCACCACCTCTTTGGCGACGAACCCAGTCATCAGAGCGGCGGAAGCGTGCCAATTGTCGAAGCCGGCAGGGGCGAACACCGGTGCAACGGCATCGGCGACCACGCCATACGCCGAATCGTGCACATCCTCCACGTGCCCGAACGAACCGGCGTTGGCCGCCATCGGAATGCTCTGCAACAGCCACATGGCAATGAGCATTGTGATGATGATCGAGCTTGCTCCGCGTATGAACCCCCACAGGCGCAGCAGCACGGATTTAAGCAGCACAAGCAGACGAGGCCACTGGTATGGAGGCAGGCTCATGGCGAACGGTTCGGATGTGAGAGTAGTGAACTTGACCTTGCGCAACAGAATGCCCACGAGCAGGATCAGCACGATCGATGCCACATACATCAGGAAGATGACCCAGCCGGCCTGATCCCTGAAGAACGCGTAGGCGAGCACCATGTATACGGAGAGTCTCGCCGTGCAACTGGCGTATGGCACGAGCATGCCGACCATCACTCGTTGGCGGGAGTCCGGCAGAGTACGCGTGGCGGCCAGTGCGGGAAGGTTGCAGCCGAATCCGACGACGATCGGCAGGAACGCCCTGCCGTCAAGATGCATGCAACGCATGGCGCGATCCATCACGAAGGCGGCACGCGCGAGATAGCCGGAGTCCTCGAGCAGCGACAGCATGATGAACATGATGCCCATAGGCGGGATGAACGTACCGATCGTGATGATGCCATCGAGCACACCGTCCACGATGAGTGAATGGAACCAAGTATCAGTGGCGGTGGGGCCGAAGAGGTTGAAGATCCAGTCGATGCCTGAGGTCAACCATGCTCTCACCGTGCCGTCGATCCAATCCTGAGCCGGTCCAGCGATGACCGTCGTGGCTTGGAACACGACGAACATGATCGCAAGAAACACAAGAATGCCAAGCACTGGATTGAGTAGCACTCGGTCGATGCGGTCAGACATCGTCACCCGATCGCGCTCCTGCATGTTGATCTGCGCCAGTACGCGTGCGGCCCAGTCGAATCTAGCATCGGCGCCGGCTTCCACCCACTGCTTCACATCAACGTCGTGGGGATCAATAGGGTGAAGCCCCTTTGGCATGGGAGTCCCGTCGAAATGCGCGGCGACCTCAGCCATGAGGCGTGCACGCCCCTCGCCGGTACGCCCGTTCACGGCCACGATGGGCACGCCACCCAGCGCCTGCGACAACTTGTTGACGTCGAGACCCGCACCTTGCTTGGCTGCCAGATCGTTCATCGTCAACGCCACGACGGTGGGCTTGCCCAGTTCGAGAACCATGGCGAGGAAATATAGGGCACGGGAGATGTTCGTAGCATCGAGCACAGTGACGATCAGATCCGGTTCGCGTTCGCCATCCAAACCCATCACCGCGTCGGCGGCCACCTGTTCATCGGGGGAGAGCGGCAGCAGCGAATAGGTGCCGGGGGTATCGATGAGATCCCACGACGAACCGTCGTGGTCATACTCACCCTCTTCCAGCAGCACGGTGGTGCCTGGAGCGTTCATCACGCGCGCTTTCGTGCCGAGAATCGCGTTGAACAGCGACGATTTGCCGACATTTGGATTGCCGATGAACACCACGCGTTTATGGGAGCCATCCGAATCGACGCGGTGGCCACCCGTATCGCAGCACGGTTTGGATGGCATCGGTGCATGGTCGCTGTGCTTATCGTGCTTATGTGGCAGCAACGCCGCAAAGCCTCTCGCATGGTTGCTGTGGTCGGAGTAGTTGTTCGGGTTGGAGTGTGGGTCGTCGCTCATAATATCGAAAAGGTTGGGGGCGGGTGGGGTGAAAGCGTATGAAATTCAGTCGGTCATGCAACGTGACGGGAAACCGACGTGCAGATAGCGGAACACTTGTGTACAAGCATCAAACAGGCCGAACGCGAATGCAGTCGGCAGTGGCCTTATCAAGTGCGATGCGTTCGGTGGCCTTCGCTACGACACGGCCACCGAAATTCGATTTCTGAATCACTCGCACGGTCACACCGTCGCGGAGTCCCAGCTCGAGCATGCGGAACCGATGCCGGTCGTCAAGCCCGATGCCTTCAATCACCATGTCGGTGTTCAACGGGCATTGTTCAAGCGTCATCGGTGCCGTCGGAACGTTGCGCGACGGTGGTTTGGTGGTTGTGCTCATGCACTCCATTGATATTCGCGATCAATCCGCAAGTCAATGGTTTTATGAAGATTTTATGAAGAATCTCATATTTTGGGCGATGGATGGACAGGCATATCAAGCGATGTCATTTGAGCTGCTTGCCACCATTGCGCAGTTCCGCACACACGGTTTTTGCGAAGTGTCACAGATTTTCCGGCGTGACGATATTGCCGTCAGCGTCCACATCACGGCATGTCTGGCCGAGTTTGCGCGACATTGCGGCGATGTCAAGCAGCGACTCCAGCTCCGTCGGATTGATGTCGGTGCGCTCCTTTGCCACATCATGAACGGAGCGTCCCGTAGCCACCGCTTCTTTGGCGATGGCCATCGCCTGCTCATAGCCGATCCACTCATTGAGTGCCGCACTGATCGACGGTGACATCTGGGCATCGCGCAACCCCTGTTTGGCGTTGATCACCAAACCGTCAACGCATTTGGTGCGGAACATGTCCATCGCATTGATCTCCAGCGTCATTGCGGTCAGAATCTCGTGAATGATAAGCGGATCAAACGCGTTCAATTGCAGTTGACCTTCCGCGCACGCCCAGTTGACGGTCACGTCCATGCCGAAGATAGTGAAGCAGCATTGGTCCACACATTCTGGAATAACCGGGTTGATCTTGCCGGGCATGATCGACGAGCCGGCCTGACGCGGCGGAACCGTCAGATCACCGAAACCGCAACGCGGACCGGAGTTGAGCAGCCGCAGGTCATCGGCGGCCTTCTTCAGATGCACAGCCAGATTCTTCAACACGGCGCTCGCCTCGATGTAGGAACTCGTGTCAGTGACGGCAGCAACAGGATCCGAAGCAGCGGTGATCGGCAGGTCAGTGATATCGGCGAGAACCGAAGTCACTGTTGTACGGAAACGCAGGTCAGCGCAAATGCCGGTGCCGATCGCGGTGCCACCCAGATTGAGCACACACAAGCGCCGCGTCAGCAGGCGCATCGCCTCAAGGTCACCTGCAAGGAAACTCGCCCACGCGTGTATCTCCTGCCCATACGTCATCGGCACGGCATCCTGCAACTGCGTGCGACCGATTTTCACATCGTCGGCATGTTCATCAGCTTGGCTGTGAAACGCTTCACGAAGTTTCTGCGTTGATTGGCGCAACGGTTCCAGCCCTTGCAGAATGGCGAGCTTGCAAGCGGCAGGGTACGTGTCGTTCGTGGACTGGCTCTTATTCACGTCATCATTTGGGTGAATGAAGTCATAATCGCCGCGAGGTCTTCCAGCCAGTTCGAGTGCGCGATTGGCGATCACCTCGTTCATGTTCATATTCAGACTCGTGCCAGCGCCGCCCTGCAGCACGTCGACTGGGAACTGGTCGGCGAGAGCGCCGTTCTCAATCTCCAAGCATGCCTGCTCGATATAGTGTGCCTTGTTTTTGTCGAGTTCGCCAAGCTGATAATTGGCGATCGCACAGGCGCGTTTGACGGTGGTGTAAGCGCGGACCAATGCGGTATGTGTTCCGTCGGCGATGCCTGAAACGGTGAAGTTGTTGATGGCTCGTTGCGTGTGGATGCCCCAATACACGTTCTGCGGAATCTCCATCGTTCCGATCACGTCATGTTCCAGACGCATATTTGAATGCTGAGTCGTCGTTGAGTCCATGAGTGTTCCTTTCCTCGGCGAGGGGAATGCCGTGCATCGACGCACTCATTGTAGTGATGCAAACGCGGTTGTGTCGCGAGTATTATTGCTTACAGCCAATTCCATCGATCGATGACGTTATGGAGGTTCAATAGAGCTTATGGAAAATCTTGAAACCAACAACACGATCACATTCACGTCGTCAAAGCCGATCTACGATTTCTATGTCGCCGGCCCATACGAAACCGCCGAGCAGGTGGAAAGCATGGAACGCCTCGAACGCGTGCTCCACGACCGCAACATGAGCATGTACCGCCCGCGTTTCGCCATGGACGTTAACGTTTCCGGCCCGGAGGCAGTGTTCGAGCACCGCATTGAAGCGCTTAAGAACTCACGTGCGGTGATCGCCAATTTCGATGACAAAGATGAAGGCACCATCTTCACGATGGGCTATGCCTATGCACTGGGTAAGCCGGTGTATGCATATTGCGAGGGAATCCTGCCCAATGCGCGCATCAGTCTGATGATCGACCAGGCTGCAACGGCTGTGCTCGACGGCCCCTCTGCGCTCGCTGAACTGCTCGATTCCGGCCGTGTCAAGCCACTGAACCTCGAACAGCACTGAGCTGTACAGTTCGAATCATCACATCCGTTTGGCGCGCAAAACCACGAGCCAAACGGATTTTTTGTTTTTGCCAACAACCAGTGAAAGGAATTTCATGCGTTTGGTCCTCCATTTCATGAGACCATATAAATTACTTGCGGCGCTCACCGTGATCCTGTCATTCGTGGACGTGTTCGCCGCGTTGCTCATTCCAACGTACGTGGCGCACTTGCTCAATCAAAGTGCGGCAGACGTCGCCTTCGGTGACATCGCGCAAACTTGCCTCAACATGGCCATCGCCTCGCTCGTGGCCGGTGTGGGTTCCATCTTGGGTGTGTATTGTGCCACGCGATTGAGCGCGCACATCGCCAAAGACATCCGCGACGCGCTCTACACGAAGTCGCTTGAGCTCTCACGGTTCGACTTCCGCAGGTTTGGCACCGCTTCGATGGTGACGCGCACACTGAACGACGTCGTCAACATTCAGGTTGCGTTGACGGACTTCATCTTCATGATGATGCCGGTGCCGTTCGTGTTCGTCATCGCGATGACATTGGCGTTCCGACTCAACGTCACGCTGTCGTGGTGGCTCGTCGGCGTGCTCGCCATCGTCATGGTCATCGCCGCATTCATCTTGACACAAGCAGCGCCGCTCTACCGCAGACTCCAGAAACTGCTCGACCGCATCGGCGCAGTGCTGTTGGAGAACCTGACCGGCGTGCGCGTGATCCGCGCGTTCGGCAAGGAGGATTACGAGCGCGAGCGCATGAACACGACGTTCCGTGACTATGCGAACACGTCGATCAAGGCGAACCGACTATTCGCCAACCTTGACGGACTGTCGTATTTGATGATCAACCTGTTCATCATCCTCGTGTTCTATTTGTCTGGCTCGCATATCGCCGCACATGAATTCCAGATAGGAGACATCATCGCGATGATCGAATACGGGCTCATGTGCCTCATGTACATGATGTTCGCGCAGATGATCATCGCCATGCTGCCGCGCGCATTGGAATGCTGCTGCCGTGTGAGCGCTGTGCTGGACTACACGCCGGAGATCCGCGACCCCGAACCGGAACAAGCGGTGCCGCTGAATCAGCTGCACGTGCCGGAGGACGGCGAGGTGTTGCGTTTCGACGATGTGCGCTTCCGCTACCCGGATGCTCAGGAAGATTCGCTCACAGGCATTTCGTTCACCTGCCGTGCGGGCACGACCACTGCGATCATAGGCAGCACCGGTTCGGGCAAGTCGACGTTGGCGTCGCTGGCGATGCGCTGGCATGACGCGACGGAGGGCGAAGTGCTCATCGACGGCGTGGATGTGCGACGCGTCAGCCAGCATGACCTGCACAAGGCGATCGCCTACGTGCAGCAGAAAGCATGGCTGTTCTCCGGAACGATAGCGGAGAACCTGCGCTACCGTGACGATGACGCCAATGCCGAAGATCTGCGTCATGCGCTTGACGTGGCTCAGGCCTCTGAGTTCGTCTCCGATATTCCCGAGGAGCTTGACGCGCGCGTCGCGCAGGGTGGCACGAATTTCTCAGGCGGGCAACGTCAGAGGCTGTCCATCGCCCGCGCTCTCGTGGGTGACGCGCAGCTCATCATCTTCGACGACTCGTTCTCCGCGCTCGACTTCGCCACCGACGCGAAATTGCGTGCTGCATTGCGGGATGAAATGGGCGAGCGCGCCGTGCTCATCATCGCACAGCGTGTCAACACGATCGCGCACGCCGACCAGATCGTCGTTCTTGACGAAGGACGCATCGCAGGCATCGGCACGCACGACGAACTGGTGGAACACTGCGATGTGTACCGGCAGATAGTCGAATCACAAACCAAACAACCGCAAACGATTGGGGAGGAGTAGAGCATGACCGACGAATTGAATGAACTCGACGCACTGCACGCCACCGACACGATCGTTGAAGACGACAGGTCGATGCACGGCAGCGAGCACCCCAATGAGGGGCCGTTCAGTGAACCGGAGCAGCACTACGATGCTCCGGAAGAGGAAGATGACACTCCAAAGGACGCGTGGCGTACGGCGAAACGGCTGTTCGCGCAACTGCGCAATCAGCGCACCCGACTGATTGTGGTCTGCTGCTCGATCGTCTGCTATACGGTCGTGCATCTTGCCGGCCCCGTCTACAGTGCAATCGTCGTCGACGACCTGTGGAAAGTGGTGCAGCAAACGTGGAAAGCTCACGTTGCATTCTCGCTCGCCACTGATGGCATCGGTTGGAAGATCGGTGTGCTCGCCGTGCTCTATCTGCTTGAATGGGCGTTCTACTATACGCAGACATACCTGATGGCGTCGGTCGCTGAACGGCTGAATCTGACGTTGCGTGAGCAGATCAGCGCCAAACTCCAGGTGCTGCCATTGCGGTTCTTCGACCGCAACAAGCCGGGTGAGGTGTTGAGCCGAGTCACCAACGATCTCGACCGCATCAGCGAAACGATGCAGAACGGTTTGCTGCGTCTGATCAACGCAATCGTCGGCACTGTGGGCGCGTTGATCATCATGTTCGTCTACTCATGGCAGTTGACGCTCGTGTTCCTCGCGGTCATGGCCATCAACGTGGCGATCACCAAAATCGTCGCCTCGAAGAACCTGGCCGCCGCTGCGCAACGTCAGGAAGTCGTTGGCGAACTCACCGGCGTCGTCGAGGAATACTATCAGGGCCGCGATGTGATCAAGGCATCAAACCGTGAGGAGCGCAGCATCGATACCGTCAGTGAGATCACCGAACGCACACGTGTCATCGCACAGCGCGCCGATTTCCTCACGCAGGTCATCAACCCGCTCGTGCGTATGATCAACCGCTTCTCGCAGGTGCTGGTTGCACTGCTGGCTGGGTGGATGATGATCAAGGGACGCATGAGCATCGGTGTGACACAGGCGTACTTCCAATACATCAACCAGATCGGCGAGCCGATCACCGAAGCCGGCTACAT
>Tephra_p2__coassemble_3124_pt1 | contig 10875 bp, 8 predicted proteins | sample Tephra_p2__metabat2_low_PE_021 | metagenome-assembled genome bin Tephra_p2
TGTTCTTGAAGTAGTCGGTGAGCTCGATCAGTTCGTTGCCGAAACGAAGATCCGGCTTGTCGGAACCATACTTATCCATCGCTTCTTTCCATGGAATGCGGCGGATAGGCGTTTCGATCTCATAGCCATCGGCCTTCCAGATGGCCTTGATCACCTGCTCGGCCATCGCGATCACATCTTCCTGATCGACGAAGCTCATCTCCATGTCGAGCTGCGTGAACTCAGGCTGACGGTCGGCGCGGAAGTCCTCGTCGCGGTAGCAGCGGGCGAACTGGTAGTAACGCTCCACACCAGCGACCATCAACAGCTGCTTGAGCAGCTGAGGGGACTGCGGAAGCGCATACCACGAACCCGGCACCAAGCGGGCCGGCACCACGAAATCACGCGCGCCCTCAGGCGTCGACTTGATCATCGTAGGGGTCTCAACCTCGGTGAAGCCCAACTTGTCGAGCTCGGTGCGAGCCGCACGCATCATGTCGGAGCGCAACTTGATGTTGCGTTGCATCGCAGGGCGGCGCAGATCGAGATAACGGTACTTCAAGCGAACGTCCTCGCCCGGCAGCTTGTTCTCGGACTCGTTCTCCAGCGCGGTAGACACCTGGAACGGCAGGGCGTCAGACTTGGCGAGTTCGGTGATCTTCTCGGCAACGACCTCGACCTTGCCGGTGGCGAGGTGATCGTTCTCGTTACCTTCCGGACGCAGGCGAACCTTGCCCTCGACTTCGATCACGTATTCACTGCGCAGTGGGCGCGCCATCTCTTCGTCATTGATGACCACCTGCACCAGACCGGTGTTGTCACGCAGATCGATGAAGGCGACGCCGCCATGGTCACGGCGACGATCCACCCATCCTGCGAGCGTGACGTGCTCGCCGACCAGATTCTCATTCACGTCGGTGGCGTGATGTGTACGATAAGCCGTCTGCTGGCTCATGCTTCCTCTATTCATATTCTGTTATTGGTGTTTGTTACGCGAAATACTGGTGGAGTGCTGATTTTTCAACGATTCTCAGCATTCACGGTAACGCTTTGCTGGGCATACACAGTATCGGGTTCCCAAGACTGTGCATCGGCGGGACGCTGATCTCCGGTGACGATGTTCTTCACTTCATCGGAACCATCGTCCGCGGGATTCTCATTCGGGAACCACACGTATGGAATGCCGAGCTTGTCGGCATACTTGATCTGCTTGCCGAGCTTGGCGGCGGTCGGCGCAACGTCGGCGGCGATGCCACGGGAACGCAACGTGTTGGCGATCGCATTGGAATCGTCGCGGTTCTCCTCGTTCCACACTGCGACGAGCACGCAGGCGGGGGAGATGCGGTTCGCCGTCGCACCGGCACGGTGCAGCATGTAGGAGACGAGGCGAGACAAGCCGATCGACAGGCCGACACCCGGGTACTTCCTGTTGCCCTGCGTGGCCAGATTGTCGTAACGGCCACCGGAGCAGATGGAACCAAGATCGTCGGCGCCATCGAGGAACGTCTCATAGACGGAACCGGTGTAGTAGTCGAGTCCACGCGCGATCTTCAGGTCGGCGATCACCGAACCCGGGCGAATCTTATACGCTTCGTCGATGATCATCGTCAACGTGTCGAGGCCTTCCTTGGCCATTGCATATGCCGTGCCGTTCACATCGATGTGATGGATCTCGCACAGGGCGTTGAACCGCTCGACCAGTTCCGCGCCATTCGAAGCGGTGATCTGTGCCAGCTCCAAGCATGCCTGAGCCTGCTGTGGCGTTGCCGCACAGGTTTCGACGAGCAGCTTGCTCACCTCGTCGGCGCCGATCTTATCAAGCTTGTCGATCTCACGCAGCACACCTTCGATGTCGGTCAGACCGAGACCACGGTAGAAACCTTCCGACAACTTGCGGTTATTCGCATGCACGGTGGCCTTCGGCAGCCCGAACTCACGCAGACGCTCCAACGCGTTGACCATGACGAGCGGAAGCTCCACCTCATAATGCTCCGGCAGCGTGCCGTCGCCTACGACATCGATGTCTGCCTGCACGAATTCACGGAAGCGACCCTCCTGCGGGCGCTCGCCACGCCAGACCTTCTGGATCTGCCAACGCTTGAACGGGAACGGCAACGCTCCCGAATGCTCGACGACATAACGGCTCAGCGGAACCGTCAAATCGAAATGCAAGCCGATACGCTGATCGACAGGGGTGTCGGATTCGTGACCGACCTCCTGCAGACGAGAGAGCAGATAGATCTCCTTGCTCGTCTCGCCTTTCTTCAACAGACTGGAACCCTGCTCCACGGCACGAGTCTCGATGCCGATGAAACCATTGAGTTCGAACACTTCACGAAGCGTGTCGATAACACGCTGCTCAACCACGCGTTCAGCGGGGAGCCATTCGGGGAAACCTGAAATAGATGAACCTTTTGCCACAGTCCATATAATAAGTGGGGTCGGGGAAAAACAACGGCAACAAGCTATCGTGGGTCTTGTCTACACTAATACTGTGTGTTTGCGGAAGGGAAGCACCGCTTGTTTCCCCTCCTGTACGTAAAGCTTAAAGGAGCTGACCATGGCCGATACCAACGTCACTGAATCCCAGAATCAAGACGCCACAAACGATGGGGCAAAGAAGACCGTCGCGGCACCTACCCCTGCGGCAATGAAGGCTCACACTCCGTCACCGGCGGCCCTTGCGAAGAAGCCGGCTTCGCACGCGCCGGCAACCACCGCACACAGCGAAGAAGACATCAAGAAGGCCGAAAGCTTCGGCCGTGTTGACGACAAGGGCAACGTGTTCGTCAAAGACGGCGATGAGGAACGCGAAGTCGGCCAGTTCCCCAATGCCTCGGCAGACGAGGCACTGAGCTTGTATGCACGCCGTTACCTCGACCTCAAGGCAAAGCTCGACCTGTTCGCGAACCGACTCAAGTCGAACTCCATCAAGCCACGCGAAATCGATGAAACCGTCACCACCCTCACCGAAGAAGTGAAGAATCCGGATGTGGTGGGAGATATTCCGGCACTGCGCGAGCAGATGGAAACGCTCAAGCAGAAGGCCGCCGACAAGAAAGAGGCGATCTCCAAGGCACGCAAGGAGGCGATGGCCAAGGCCGTCGCCGAACGCACCGCCATCGTCGAGAAGGCGGAAGCGCTCGCCGCTGGTTTGGGCGACAGCACCAACTGGCGTTCCACCGCCGACAAGTTCCGTTCGCTGTTCGAGCAGTGGCAGGAGCACCAGCGCACCACGATCCGCATCGATAAGGCAGATGCCGATGCGCTGTGGAAGCGTTTCTCCGGCGCCCGCACCACGTTCAACCAGGCTCGCCGCAAGTGGGCGCAGGCACGCGACGTCGAACGTGCACACGCCAAGAGCGAGAAGGAAGCGATCATCGCCGAAGCCAACGAGTTGAAGGATTCGACCGCATGGGGCGAAACCTCGCACAAGTTCAACGAGCTGATGGATCGTTGGAAGAAGGCGGGACGCGCAGGCCGCAACGAAGACGACGCTCTGTGGGCTCAGTTCCGCGCAGCCGCCGACACGTTCTTCAACGCACGCCAGGCGGATCGCGACCAGATCAACTCCGCGGAGAAAGACAATCTCGCCAAGAAGGAGGCGCTGCTGGTCAAGGCTGAGGCCTTGGTGCCGGTGAAGACCGAAGACGAAGCCAAGCAGGCACGCGCCAAGCTCGCCGAGATTCAAGAGGAATGGGATCAGATCGGCTATGTGCCTCGTGAAGACATGCGCCGCATCGAAAGCCGCCTCGACAACGTCGACAAGCAGATCAAGGCCGTGGAAGACGCCGCCTGGAAGCAGACCGATCCAGAGGCGGATGCCCGCAAGTCCAGCTTCGAAGTCCAGCTCAAAGCACAGCTGACCGCACTCGACGAACAGATCGCCAACGAAAGCGACCCGAAGAAGAAAGCCAAGCTGGAAGCAGAAAAGGCGACCAAGGAACAATGGCTCAACGCCATCATGTGAGCATGATCTGCGTCTCGATATGCAATCGACGCGCATAGCTGTTCAGACCGTTTAGACATAGTGGCCGTATCTCATGCAGATACGGCCACTATGTTATAGCCGTCAGCATGAATCAACGGATTTCACAATTCGGGCACTACGATGAAACAGGAACTGAAGTCGAACGCATTGCAAGATGGAGGAGACGTCATGGCAACGCAGAAGCATGTTGAAGATATCACGGTTGTACGCGACGGATTGAAGCTGAGCGGCCGCATCGAATCCCCGCAAGATGCTCCGGCAGGGCCGGTGGTGATCGCCATGCATGGCTTCATGGCAGACTTGGGGTATGAACCTGATAGCTTGATGCAGCAAATAAGCGATCAGCTCGTCGACGCCGGATTCACATGCGTGCGATTCGACTTCAACGGGCGCGGCCACAGCGATGGCGCATTCGCGAATTCCGACATCTACAACCAGGTGGAAGACGCCATCGCGGTGCTGGATTTCGTGCGCGACCGCTTCGAACCGACCGAAATATCTCTGCTCGGCCACTCCCAAGGCAGCGTCATCGCAGGAATGACGGCAGGCATGTTCGCCGATGAGCTTCACTCGCTGGTTATGCTGTCACCGGCATCATCGATCAAAGACGATGCGCTGCGTGGTCGCGTGCTCGGCGTGCCATTCGACCCATACCGCATTCCAAACCACATTACCCTCGCAGACGGCAAGCATGAGGTCGACGGCAAATATGCCCGCATCGCCAAAACGGTGCCGATCTATGAAACCGCCGCGATGTTCAAAGGACCCGCCCTCGCCATTCAGGGGGAGCAGGATACGGTGATCGACGCCAATTGCGCACGCAACTACGGCAACGCGATGGCCAACTGCTCGGTGAGCCTGTACACGAACCTTGACCATAAGTTCAACGGGGCCGATCGCATGCGCGCCATCGGCGAGGCGGTGGCCTTCCTCTCCGCACAGCACGAAGAGATGTGAACCATTGGCATAGCGGCAGGAAACCGTAGAAGCCATAGAAGGGTATGAAGAGTCCGCTGTCAGCATGCAAAGCCGACATTTTTTGAAAAACGTGTGGATTTTTCAGTGATCAGCGTAAGACGATAAGCGCTCGTTACACCCGCCCGAATAAACTATGCCGCTATGAGCGAAAACAACATTGCGAAGAACCTGTCGCCGGAAGGCGACGAGGCCAGATATCTGGTCGAACTTGAGCATGTGGAGAAATACTATGGCAACCTCCACGTGCTCAAAGACATCAACCTCAAAGTCAGCAAGGGCGAAGTGCTCGTCATCGTCGGACCATCCGGCTCCGGCAAGTCAACGATGTGCCGCACAATCAACCGCTTGGAAACAATCGACTCAGGCGAGATCCGCATCGACGGCACCCCTCTGCCGCAGGAAGGCAAAGGCCTTGCGCAATTGCGCGCCGAAGTGGGCATGGTGTTCCAATCGTTCAACCTGTTCGCCAACAAGACGATTCTCGACAATGTGACGCTCGCACCGATCAAAGTGCGCCACATGAACAAAGACCAAGCCGAAAAAGAGGCCATGGACCTGCTCGCACGCGTCGGCGTGGACTCGCAGGCCATGAAGATGCCATCCCAGCTGTCAGGCGGTCAGCAGCAGCGCGTCGCCATCGCGCGTGCGCTCGCCATGCACCCCAAGGTCATGCTGTTCGACGAACCGACGTCGGCACTCGATCCGGAGATGGTCAACGAAGTGCTCGACGTCATGGTGGAGCTCGCACAGGAAGGCATGACGATGCTGTGCGTGACGCACGAGATGGGCTTCGCACGCAAGGCGGCAGACAAGATCGTGTTCATGGCCGATGGCCAGATTCTCGAACGCGGCAACCCCGACGAATTCTTCGAACACCCGCAGACCGAACGTGCACAGGAGTTCCTGTCGAAGATCCTCACACACTGAATGGGTCACATATAAGAGAGACAAAGAAGAAGCATGAAGAAACATTCAACGAGAAGGCTGCTGCGCAGAGCCGTCGCAATGGTATGCGCCGTAAGCGCCACATTAGGCGTGGCGGCCTGTGGATCGACCTCATCTTCGGATGAGCAGAAAATCAAAATAGGCATCAAATTCGACCAGCCGGGTCTTGGCTTCAAGAAGTCGGGCACCTATGAGGGCTTCGACGTCGACGTGGCACGTTACATCGCCAACCAGCTCGGATACACGGATGCGCAGATTGAATTCAAGGAGGCTCCGTCGAAGCAGCGTGAAGCCATGCTGCAAAACGGTGACGTCGACATGATCCTCGCATCGTATTCGATCACCGACGAACGCAAGAAGGCAGTGGACTTCGCCGGACCATATTTCATTGCGGGCCAAGATCTGATGGTTCGCAAAGACGAGACCGGCATTAACGGCCCTGAGGATCTCAATGGCAAACGCCTGTGCTCGGTTACCGGTTCGACCTCCGCGAAAGTCGTCAAAGAGAAGTTCGCCAAAGAAGTGCAGCTCATGGAGCAGCCGGGCTACGCGGAATGCGCGACGGCACTGCTCTCCGGCATCGTTGACGCGGTGACCACCGACGACATCATTCTGGCAGGCTTGGCAGCGGCATCGCGAGGCAAGCTGCGTGTGATCGGCAAACCGTTCACACAGGAACCATATGGCGTGGGCATCAAGAAAGATGCGGACAGCAAGGAATTCGCCACGAAGATCAATGATGCGATCGAAGACATGATCAAGAGCGGCGAATGGGAGCGTGCCATCGAGAAGAACACCGAAGGCACCGACTACAAGCCGGATTCGAAGTACAATCCTCCGACGCCGAACGAGGGAGAGTGATATGGAAGGCTTCATCTCACTGTTCCACACCTATAACGTTCCCGCCGCGTTCCTCGTGAACATCGAGCTGACGCTATGGTCCGCCCTGTTCTCCGGCGTGCTCGGACTCATTCTGGTCATGATGCGCATTTCGCCGATCTCGTCGCTGCGCAAGGTTTCTGCCGGTTACGTGGAGCTGTTCAAAAACATGCCGTTGACGATCATCATGGTGTTCATGGTGCTCGGCGCGTTCGCCCAGCTCAAGCTGAGTTTCTCCGACAACTTCCAGACGAACTTCTTCTGGCTCGCGGTCACCGGTCTGAGCCTGTATACGGCCGCCTTCGTGGAGGAATCGTTGCGCTCCGGCATCAACACCGTGCCGAAAGGGCAGGCGGAAGCCGCCCGTGCAATGGGGCTCAACTTCATGCAATCGGCACGGCTCATCATTCTGCCGCAAGCCATCCGCGGATCCGTGGCACCTCTTGGCAACACGTTGATCGCGTTGCTCAAGAACTCCACCGTCGCGGCCGCGGCATCGGTGGCCACCGAAACGTCATCATTGATGAGCGAGATGATCGAATTCCGACCGGACGTGATCATTCAGATCTTCCTGATCTTCGCATTCGGCTACGTGATCCTGATCATCCCGATCGGTATTTTGACCACATATCTGTCGAACAAGCTCGCGGTCAGGAGGTGACGCATGGAACAATCGAATGAAAGCTCATTGCTGTTCGACGAACCGGGTCCGAAAGGCCGCCGTCGAATCCGCATCATCAACTGGATCGCCACAGCGGTATTCATCGTGCTGTTGCTGCTGATTTTGCTGCGACTGCACAATCCACCGAACGGCGAGAACCAGCTTAGTTGGGAACTTTGGAAGCCGGCATTGGACGGCGAAGCCTGGTCGGACTTCTACCTGCCAGGACTCTGGGCCACATTGCGCGCCACCTTCCTCGCCGTCATCGGAGCAGTGGTCTTCGGCCTGATCTTCGGCATCGGCCGCCTATTGCCAGGGCATCTCATTCCCACGGTGTGCGCCGTCGTCATCGAATTCTGCCGAGCCGTGCCAGTGCTCATCATGATGATCTTCTTCTGGCGTGCGTTCGCCTTCCTTGATATGCCGAGCCCCGCCTACTGGTCGGTCGTGCTTTCGCTCGTGCTCTACAACGGTTCCGTTGTGGCCGAGCTCATCCGCTCCGGCGTCGGCAACCTGCCGGGCGGACAGCATGAAGCGGCCGTGGCATTGGGCATGACCCGCACGCAGTCGCTGATGAGCGTGGAAGTGCCGCAGGCCATCTACGCCATGCTGCCAGCTGCAGTGACCCAGCTCGTCGTGGTGCTCAAAGACACCGCGCTGGGTTCGATCATCATGTACACCGACCTGCTGCAGGAGTCACGTCGACTCGGCTCGATGTATTTCAACATTCTGCAGACGCTCGTGGTGGCCGCAGTGATCTACTTCATCTTCTGCTGGTTGCTCTCACGCCTGGCGGAATGGCTGCCGAAGCGCATGCAGCAGCGCACCTTGGCTCCGACCGAGGCCGAACCTGTGGCGCCTATCGCCATCATGGATCCGTCGAACGTCAACCAGATCGCGGTCGCGAAGGAAGGTCGACCGCTCGGTGGCACGCAGCGCATCTACCACGTGCATCACCGTGGCACGAATGCGAGGATCCACGAATGGCGCCGCACCAGGTATGTGCAGGGCTATGACGAAACCCAGCCGCAAAGCCAGCGCCGCCGCACGGAGCATCATCTGCATCATCCGCATAGGAACAACGATTCCGACAAACAGTAGTTGGTCGGCAACCACATGCGTTGACGTGCAGTATGCGCAGGTAGGGGTCACACCGTTTGGTGTGGCCCCTACCCATATACGTTGAAATGCTGTTGTTTGCACGAATATGATCTGGGTGAACATATGCGGCTGTCATAGAATGGCAACTATGGCAAGTGATAAGAAGAAATCCGCGCGCAAGAGCGGCGATGACGCCGCAAAAGAAGATCGCAAAGCGAAGAAGGTGGCGAAACGGCTGGCGAAGGAGGCCAAGAGCAGTGAGGAACTCAGTGCCGTATGGTCGTTGCCACCGGCTCAATTGTTGAGATTCCACTCGCACACCCGTCTCACCGACATCGACCCGGCATCACGCCCCGGTTTCGATGGTGACCAGGATGACGGTGAGAAGTTCATCGCGAACAGCAGCGCCGAAATCGCCAACTATCAGCGTCTCATGTATGCGAATGGCATACACGGCGACCCGCATCGCGTGCTGATCATTTTGCAAGGCATGGACGCTTCAGGCAAAGGCGGTATAGTACGCCACGTGTTCAGCCAAGTGGATCCGATGGGCATCCACTACCACGGATTCGGTAAGCCGACCGCCGAAGAACTCGAGCACGACTACTTGTGGCGCATCCGCAAGGAGCTGCCGTCAAAGGGCTGGATCTCGATTTTCGACCGTTCGCAATACGAAGACATCGTGATGCCACGCATCAATGGCACTTATCCGGAGGATGTGTGGAAGGCGCGCTACGCCCAGATCAACGACTTCGAAGCCGAAGTAGCCTCCTCAGGATGCGCGATCATCAAGATCTTCCTCGTTTCCAGCAAACAGGCGCAACGTCAGCACTTCCTCAAACGCCTCGACGATCCGACGCGCTACTGGAAGTTCGACCCCTCCGATCTGGACGCCCGAGAACGGTGGGATGACTACATGGAGGCATGGCAGGAAGTGTTCGAGAAAACGAGCACATCAGCGGCTCCGTGGTATCTGATTCCCGCCGACAACCGCTGGTATTCACGCATGGCGGTTTCCGAGCTCCTTCGCACCACGATGAAGAACTTCAACCAGACGTGGCCGCCTCTCGACGCCGACCGTGACGAAGCGTTGAGACGGCTCAACGCCGAAGGCAACGAGCACTGATTAATCGTCGTCCACGACGTTCTTGACCGAATACTCAGTGAAGATGACCTCGCCCTCACTTTGCGTGGCATCCAAATCGACGGTAGCGGTGATCGCCCAATCGTGGTCACCGTCCGAATCGTCGATGATCTGGCGAACCGTCCACTCGTGACGATCCTCTTCGTGTCGTGTGTCAAGTATGAAATATTCACCACTACGCGCCTGCATATCGGTGTTCACATACTCATGCTCGTCGTAGTAGTCGTCGAGCACATTCTCCCACGTGTGCACGTCGTAATGCCACGGTTTGTCGAGTTTGCCAAGCTCCTCCGGCTGGTCGAGATCCATCAGTTGCACACGGCGGAACATCGCGTTGCGAATGAGCACGATCAGACCACGGCGATCCTCCACAACAGCCTGCTTTACCTGTGGGGCGGCGAGGTTCGCGGCCTCCTGCGAGCGTGAGCCCGTGTTCTCCCATTCGTCAACCAAGCTCGAGTCAATCGACCGCACCAGCACACGCAGCCATGAGATCACGTCATCGAGCTCGTCATCGCGTTTCTCCGGCGGCACCGTGCGCGACAGCACACGGTAGGCGTCCGAGAGGTAGCGCAACAGCGTGCCTTCGGATCGCGCCACATTGTAACGGGCGATGTAACTGTTGAAATCAGACGCGGTTTCCACCATGTCACGCACAACGGATTTCGGATTGATCCAATAATCATTCGCCCACGGCACGTCACGGCGATACTGGTCGAACGCCTGCGTGAGCAATTCCTCCAACGGTTTCGGGTATGTGATCTCTTGCAAGCGATCCATGCGCTCGTCATAATCCACGCCATCGGCCTTCATCTGCTCCATCGCCTTGTCGCGAGCCTGACGTTCCTGTGCACGCAGAATCTGCTTCGGATCCTCAAGAGTCGCCTCAGCCATCGAGATCACATCCAACGCATAGGTGGGGGACTGCGGGTCGAGCAGCTCAAGTGCGGCGATCAGGAACGGGCTCAACGGCTGGTCAAGCGCGAAATCTTCCGGCAGATCAACCGTCGTGTAATAGTGCCGGCGACCATCCTCATCGGTTTCGATCTCGATCACATCGGTGTCGATTAACGTCTGGAAAATCTCATCGGCGCGCGTGCGCAACGTGTCTTTCTGCTCTTCGGTCTGCGCGCTGTCTTCAATGAGCCGCTCGATGCGGGCACGCGCGTCACCGCCTTGCGCCACCTCGTTAAGCAC
>Tephra_p2__coassemble_3170_pt1 | contig 10614 bp, 8 predicted proteins | sample Tephra_p2__metabat2_low_PE_021 | metagenome-assembled genome bin Tephra_p2
ACCTGGTCGAAGGCGACGTGCGATTCAGCGAACAGTTTGTGATGGGGGAGTGATACCCGATGCCAATGGTTGATATGGGATGGCTGCGCGAGTACGTCGAAGTCCCCGAGAACATGACCTATGAGGAGCTGGCACGCGATCTGGTGCGCGTCGGACTCGAAGAGGAAGAGATCCACAAGAGCGACGTCACCGGCCCGATCGTCGTCGGCTATGTCGTCGATGCGACGCCTGAGCCACAGAAGAACGGCAAGACCATCAATTGGTGTCACATCGATGTCGGCGACAAATACAACGCCGTCGACGAGAAGGGCAACAAGGTGCCACGTGGCATCATCTGCGGTGCTCCTAACATGAAGGCCGGCGAGAAAGTGGTCGTCACATTGCCGGGCGCCGTTCTGCCAGGTGATTTCAAAATCGAGCCCCGTAAAACCTACGGTCATATCTCCGACGGCATGTGCGCGTCGGAACGTGAACTCGGGCTTGGCGACAGCCACGACGGTATCATTCTGCTCCGCGAATACGGTTTCACTCCGGAGGAATACGAAGCGTTGAAGCCAGGCGACGACGCCATGCACCTGCTGCACTTGGACGAGCCGATTCTCGAAATCAACGTGACCCCTGATCGCGGCTATGCGTTCTCGTATCGCGGCATCGCCCGCGAATTCCACAATTCCACCGGTGCGGCTTTCACCGATCCGGTGACCGATCTCAACGATCGCGCCCCACAGCTGGAAGAGCAGGCCGGCGGCTCGCACGACATCGATGTGATCATCGACGACGACAATCCGATTCACGGTGTGGTCGGTTGCGACCGCTACTATGCACGCGCACTGCATGGCTACCACCCGGGCAGCCCGACGCCGAATTGGATGCGTCACCGTCTTTCCCGCGCAGGCATGCGTTCGTTGAGCCTGCCGGTTGACGTGACCAACTATGTGATGCTTGACTTGGGCCAGCCGATGCACGCCTACGATCTCGATAAGATCAGCGGCCCGATCGTGGTGCGCCGCGCCCGTGCGGGAGAAACGTTGGTGACACTCGATGGCAAGAAGCACGACCTCGATCCGGAGGATCTGCTCATCACCGATTCCCCGAACGGCGAGCAGGGCTCGCGTATTCTCGGCCTCGCCGGAGTCATGGGCGGCCAATACGGCGAAGTGACCGATGAGACGACCAACATCTTGCTGGAAGCCGCGCACTTCGATCAGGTGACCATCGCACGTTCGGCACGTCGTCACAAGATCCCATCGGAAGCGTCTCGCCGTTTCGAACGCGGCGTCGACACCCAGATCCAGCCGGCCGCAGCGCAGATGGCCGTCGATCTGCTCGAGAAATACGGTCAAGCTCAGCCAAGCGACACGCCACGCGACGTCAACAACGTGCAGCGCATCCGCCCGATCGTCTTCAAGGCGAGCGAAGTAAAGCGTCTCACCAATCTCGATCTCGACATCAATGAGATCAGCGACATTCTGACCGACATCGGTTGCAGTGTCGCCGGAGGCGGCAACGGCGAATTCTCCGTCACCGCGCCGAGCTGGCGTCCAGATCTGACGCAGGCATGCGACTTGGTTGAAGAAGTCGCACGCATTTACGGCTATGACCGCATTCCGATTCGCGTGCCTCACGCCCCGGTCGAAGGCCACGTCGGTTTGACCGCCGACCAACTGCACAAGCGCCAGGTGGCCGACGAGCTCGCCGAATACGGTCTTGTGGAGACATTGAGCTACCCGTTCGTCGGGAATGCGGACTACAAGAACTTCCAGATCGATTCGGAGGCGATTGAGAAGGTCAGCGTGGAGATCGTCAACCCACTGGCGGGCGATCGTCCGTTCCTGCGCCGTGAACTGCTGCTGACGCTCGCCACGACGATTCAGCGCAATATTCACCGCGGCATTGACAACGTGAGCTGCTACGAGATCGGTCATGTGTATCTCGCCGACCCGAATGCGCCGGCCGTTCCCGCTCTGCCTGGCGCGGTGAAGCCGAGCGACGAGCAACTTGCGGCTTTGGACGCAGGCCTGCCTGACCAGCCATTGCATGTCGCAGCCATTCTCACGGGAAATGCGCAGGATGACGGTTGGCTCGGTGACCGTCGAGCCGTTGATTGGACGGATGCCGTCGAAGCGGTGCGCCGCATCGCAGGGCGTATTGGCGCCAGCATCGAGCTCGACCAGTCGAAGCCGGAGGAGTTCGAAGCGGCATGGCATCCGGGGCGTTCCGCTCGCATCATGGCCGGTGACATGCAGGTCGGCATGGTTGGTGAATTGCATCCGAAGGTCGATGACGCATTGGGCTTCCCGCACCACAGCGCGGCATTTGAAATCGACCTGACCGCGTTGTTCGGCACGTTGAGCAACAAGCCGGTTCAGGCCAAGCCGATTTCAACGTTCCCTCCGGTCAAGCAGGATCTCGCGTTCACCGTGCCAACAAGCGTTACGGCCCACGAACTGACCGAGGCCATTCGCAAGGCGGCGGGCGATATGCTTGAAACCATTGAACTGTTCGACGTGTTTACCGGCGAACAGGTTGGCGATAATAAGAAGTCACTCGCTTACGCAGTGACCTTCCGCGCACCGGACCGCACCTTGACATCGCAAGACAGCGAGGCGATCCGAGCACGCATCGTCAGCCAAGCCGCGGCACTGGGAGCGCAATTGCGCGCATAGCAGCCATCAGCTGGATCGGGGAATGAAATCCCAGGAAAATCCATTGCGATAATAAGACATTGGATGAGCAACAAGGTAGGAACTGCATATGAGTGAACAAAAGCAGCATGACACGAACAACACCGCGCCACACACGCCGGACGACGATCAGCGCCATGCTGCTCAGTCCACTCAGGCATCGCCGGCGTCTTCAAATGCGCCTGATGCTGCGCAGGACGATGTGAAAGGGCTCGTGCTCGACGGGAGCTTTGATGACGTGCCCACGAGCACCAAGCCATCCAACGGTTTGGAATACGGCGCAATGGACAACCAATACCCATCCACCTATGACCCATATATTTTCGGGCATCCCGATGCGGATGACGCGCTTGGCGAAGCCGCTGCTCGCGCCGAAGCGGAACGCGGGCAAACGCGCAGTCAGCACAATGCGAACAACGCCCGAAATACTCAGCAGGGTGCGCCATACCAGACGCGCAATCAGCCGGGCCAACCCAACGGCATGCCATACCAGCCATACGGGTACGGTCAGCAAGGTCAACCGAATCAGCAGAGCAGCCAGCAGCCGAACGGCCAGCAGCAATTCAACTTCAACGATCCGAACCTCATCAACAATCTCAACGCGATGAATCCCGACGATCCAGCGCAGAACCCGCTGTATGGTCACTGGGATCCGGGCGCCATCATCGCATTCGTGTTCGCGTTGATCTTCCCGTTGCCCGTGTTGCCGGCAATATTCGGTTGGCTGAGCATGCGACGCACCAAGGTCTACCACATGAAAGGCTACGGTCTGGCGGTCGCCGCAGTGGTCATCAACGTGCTCTTCACCATCGCATGGCTGTATTTGCTGATCTCAGGTGTGTCACCTAATGAATATTTGAATCAAATGCTGGACTCCATGAATCTAGGCAACAGTGGAGGAGATTCAGTCAGCGCCTGAAATCCCAGCGTATTTGTAGCATGTGCCCATCACCGTATCGGTATATAGACATGCATGTTTATGCAATGTACTGTATATTTGGTACAGTGATGGGCACATGCATATGATGCATACCAATATGCGGTAGGAGATGACATGCCGAAATACTCTGTAGCCGTTGCAGGAGCGACGGGATATGCGGGCGGAGAGATGTTGAGAATACTCGCCACGCATCCGAATTTCGAAGTCACGACAGTGGCCGGGCATTCTTCCGTGGGGCATCGGCTCGGTGAATATCAGCCGCATATTCCACAGTTTGCCGACATGATTGTCGAAGATGCGACGCCAGACGTGCTCAACGGCCACGATGTGATCGTGCTCGCATTGCCGCATGGAGCCTCAGGCGCATTGGCGCAACAACTCGATGTAAACGCAACCGTGGTCGACCTTGGAGCCGACCACCGACTGGAAGACGCGAACGCTTGGAACGAGTATTACGGCGGAGACTTCTACGAGCACTGGACGTACGGCATGCCCGAATTGATTCGCGGAATCGACAGCGATAATCAATATGTGTGGCAACGTGCGGAACTCCCCGGTACGAAGCGCATTGCGGCACCGGGATGCAACGTGACGGCCACGACGCTGGCAATGCAGCCAGCCATCGCCCAGCAGCTCATCGACCCACGCACCATTGTGGCAGATCTCGCCGTCGGCTATTCCGGGGCGGGGAAAAGTCTCAAACGCATGAATCTGCTCGCATCAGAAGCGTTCGGATCGGCAACCCCATACTCGGTGGGTGGCACGCATCGTCATATTCCCGAGATTCTGCAGAACTTCGCACATGCGGCAGGATTGGACGTTTCGCAAACCTCCCGCTTCGCACTCGCCTTCACGCCGATTCTCGTGCCGATGGCACGCGGAATCCTCGCCAGTGTGAGCGCAAAACTCACACCGGCCGCACTCGAATTGAGTGACGAGCAGATTCACGACATCTGGGTCGAAGCCTATGCACAGCAGGAGTTCATCATGGTGCTGCCTGGCGGTGTCATGCCTGCGACGCAGAACGTGCTCGGCTCGAATGCGGCGCATGTGCAGGTGGCCGTCGACCGTCATTCCGGCACACTGCACGCGTTCGCGGCCATAGACAATCTCAACCGAGGAACGGCGGGGCAGGCGACGGAATCGTTGAACCTCGCGTTCGGATTGAATGACGCAACTGGATTGAGCAAGATTGGAGTGGCACCGTGAGTGTGACGTTCGCAAAAGGATTCGAAGCTGCCGGCGTTGCCGCCGGAATCTCCTCGGTGGAAGGCAAACAAGACGTCGCACTCGTCGTCAACAACGGTCCGCTGAATGCTGCGGCAGGCGTATTCACCATGAACCGTTTCTGCGCGGCACCGGTGCAATGGTCGCGTAAAGCGGTGGCGGATGGCGAGCTCAAAGCGGTTATTCTCAATTCAGGCGGCGCCAATGCCTGCACAGGGGATGCCGGCTACCAGCAAAGCGAGAAAACGGCACAAACCGTTGCATTCATGATGCATGTCGAACCGGAGGAAGTGGCCGTCTGCTCAACCGGCTTGATCGGTGAACTACTGCCGTTGAACAAAGTAGTCGAAGGTGCACAACGCGCATTCGACGCGTTGAACTCCAATGCACAGGCCGGAGACGACGCGGCACATGCGATCATGACCACCGACACGAAGCCGAAAATGGTGAGCCGTTTGGGATCCAATGGCTTCCGCATCGGCGGCATGGTCAAAGGTTCGGGCATGATCGCACCACAGCTCGCCACGATGCTGTGCGTGATCACCACCGACGCGGTGGTGAGCGCCGGGCAGCTTCAAGCCGCGCTGAATGCCGGAGTCGAGATGAGCTTCAACCGCATCGACGTCGATGGATGCATGTCGACCAACGACACCGTGTTGTTGCTGGCATCCGGTGCATCGGGCATCACACCGGATCCTGACGAATTCAACGGCTTGGTCGCCGATTGCTGCGCCAGCCTCGCAAGGCAGATCATCGGTGATGGCGAAGGCTCCAGCCACGATATTCGCATCACGGTCAGCGGCGCTACAAGCGAAGACGCGGCCTTGGCCTGCGCACGCGCGGTTGCTGCCTCGAACCTGCTTAAATGCGCCATCAGCGGCAACGACCCGAATTGGGGGCGTGTCGTCAGTTCACTGGGCACGGTTCCAGCCGATGTCGCTCCCTACGATCCCAATGACGTGTCGGTGACGATCAACGGCGTGTGCATCTGCAAGAACGGCGCTCCGGATCATGATCGCAGCGAGGTAGACATGACGTTGCGTGAAATCGACATCGACATCGATCTCGGCGCAGGAGCAAGTGAAGCCCGCGTATGGACCGACGATCTGACACATGAATACGTTCACATCAATGCTGACTATGAAAGCTGAGTGAAATGACAACTCCATTACGTGGCCCCGGATACCATTTCGATGTGCATACGGATCTGCGCCCCGACCAGAAGGCCGAAGTGCTGATCGAAGCACTCCCATGGTTGGAAGAGTTCTCGGGGAAGACCGTCGTCATCAAATACGGTGGCAATGCCATGGTCAACGACCACCTCAAGGAATGCTTCGCTGAAGACATGGTGTTCCTACGGCAGGTTGGCATTCATCCGGTCGTGGTGCATGGCGGAGGTCCTCAGATCTCGCAGATGCTCAAGGCTCTCGGCATTCACTCGGAGTTCAAGGGCGGTTTGCGTGTCACCACTCCTGAAGCCATGGATGTTGTGCGCATGGTGCTTACCGGCAAGGTCTCGCGTGAATTGGTCGGTCTCATCAATGCGTATGGCCCATTGGCCGTTGGCTTGTCGGGCGAGGATGCCGCGTTGTTCTCCGCAGCTCAGCGCAAACCGATTATCGACGGCAAACCGACCGACATCGGTCTGGTCGGTGACGTCGTTGGCGTCGACGCATCAGCCGTGGTCGACTTGATCAACGCAGGTCGCATTCCCGTCGTGTCATCCGTAGCACCTAACGAAGATGATGCCACGGAAGTGCTCAACGTGAATGCCGACTCCGCAGCCGCGGCGTTGGCGGCAGCCCTGAACGCGCACAAGCTTCTCATTCTCACGGATGTCGATGGCCTGTACGCTGATTGGCCTGATAAGGATTCATTGATCGGACGAATCGGCGTTGAAGATCTCCGGGATCTTCTTCCAGAACTCGAATCGGGTATGCGCCCGAAGATGGAGGCCTGCGTACGTGCGATCGACGGTGGCGTCAGGCAGGCGCACATCATTGACGGGCGCAAGCCACATTCCATTTTGAACGAGGTGTTCACCACGGCTGGCGTGGGAACGATGGTAATGCCGGGTGAAGGTATGGAACTAAGGAGCTCATATGACGGCAGAGACTGATAACGAACCATTGGAAGTCGACGACGAGTTGATCGACGAATATGAAGACGTGCACATGCACGTCTTCGGCACGCCGTTGCGTGTGCTCGACCACGGTCAGGGCACGCATGTGTGGGACGTCGACGGCAACGAATACCTCGATTTTCTCGCAGGCATCGCCGTCAATTCGATCGGCTACGCCCACCCGAAATGGGTTGAGGCCGTCGCTCGACAGGCAGGTCAGGCGGCCCATGTGAGCAACTACTTCGCCACACGCCCGCAGATCGAACTCGCCCGCAAACTCATCGAACTGGCCGGCGCCCCGGAAGGATCACACGTTTATTTCGGCAACTCCGGTGCCGAAGCCAATGAAGCGGCTCTGAAACTTGCGAAGCTGTATGGCAGGACGCTCAACTCGAGCAAACCGTACCGCATCATCGCATTGGAACACGGTTTCCATGGCCGCACAATGGGAGCGTTGTCGGCCACCTGGAAGCCGGTCATCCGTGAGCCGTTCGAACCATTGGTGCCGAATTTCGAATTCGTGCCGGCTAACAACATCGAGGCGATGCGCGCCACATTCGAAGATGAGGGCAAGGGTCCCGTGGCGGCGGTCATCATGGAACTCATCCAAGGCGAGGCCGGTGTGCTGCCATTGAACGTGGATTTCGTGCAAGGTGTGCGTGAGCTGTGCACCGAGCACCATGCCAAGCTCATCATCGACGAGGTCCAAACGGGCATCGGCCGCACCGGCACGTGGTTCGCGTTCCAGCGTGAGGATCTTGGTGGAGTCACCCCTGACATGGTGACCTTCGCCAAGGGCGTCGCCGGCGGTTTCCCGATGGGTGGCATGATCGCTTTCGGAGAAGAGCTTTCGGCGTTGTTCTCACCGGGAACACACGGATCGACATTCGCGGGCAACCCACTTGGTGCAGCCGCAGGACTTGCCACCATCGGCGTCATCGAAGATGAGGGACTGTTGAAGAACACCCAAGAAAGAGGCGAGCAGTTGCGCAACGGAATCCGAGAATGCGGCAACCCGCTGTTCGAGCAGGTTCGCGGTCGCGGACTCCTCAACGCCATCGTGCTTACGCATCCATGCGCACATGCGGCGATGGAATGGGCACTCGCCCACGGTCTCATCGTCAACGCAGTAGCCCCCAATGCACTGCGCCTGGCGCCACCGCTGGTCGTCACCGAGCAAGATATCGATCAGGCCGTGCGCATTCTCGCTCAGATTCCATCGAATCTGAGCGATGACTGAACAGTTCAAAACAGCAAACAGCACAATCTCAACGAGAGCATAACGACACAAGTAAGGAAGTGTGAAATGGGTGAGCTACGCCATATGCTGCGTGACGATGACGTCAATCACGAGGAGCAGAAGCAGATTCTCGAACTGGGCATGAAGTTCCGTGAAAACCGCTTCTACCACCAGCCATTCGCAGGACCGCAGGGCGTTGCGGTGATCTTCGACAAGCCAAGCACCCGCACACGCTCCAGCTTCTCCATCGGCGTTGCGGAGCTGGGCGGCTACCCACTTGTCATCGACAAGTCCGGCTCTCAACTCGGTCGCGGCGAACCGGTGAGCGACACCGCCGAAGTACTCACGCGCATGGCATATGCGATCGTGTGGCGCACATTCGAACAGGCAAGGGTCGAAGAAATGGCGCGAGTGGCCACCGTTCCGGTCGTCAACGCGTTGACCGACGAATTCCACCCATGCCAGGTACTCGCGGATTTCCTCACCCTCGCACAGTTCAAAGGCGGTGTCGATAATCTCGAGAACCTGAAAATCGCCTATGTAGGCGATGCTGCGAACAACATGTCGAATTCATATCTGCTCGCCGGCGCGGTCGCAGGCATGGATGTGCGTGTGGCTGGCCCCAACGGTTTCCTGCCCGATACCAACATCGTGGAAGATGCCGAAGCCGTTGCTGAGACGACCGGTGGAAAGATCACCGTCACCGTTGATCCGGAAGAAGCGGTCGATGGCGTGGACTGCATCTTCACCGACACCTGGGTGTCGATGGGTGAGGAAGCTGAATACGCGATCCGTTCCAAACCGTTCTGGCCATATCAGGTCAATGCGAATCTGATGGGATTGGCGAAGCCGGACGCGCTGTTCCAGCATTGCCTTCCTGCATACCGTGGCAAAGAGGTCACCGCCGACATCATCGACGGCCCGCAGTCCGTGGTTTGGGATGAGGCCGAGAACCGCCTGCATGCGCAGAAGGCGTTGCTCACCTGGCTCATCGGCCAGCAGCGTGGCGATGAAAGCCTGATGCACTGATGAGTGACATGAGCGAAGACCGTGTGACGCCATCCTCGCAGACATCCAGCGGTGTGGCGCGACCGAGTACACGTGCGGCACGATTGCAGATGGTGCGCCAACTGCTCGCCGAGAATGTGGTGACATCGCAGGCGCAGCTTTCCGAATTGCTCGCACGCGAGGGGTTCCCCGTGACGCAGGCGACGATGAGCCGCGATCTCGACGAGGTGAACGCCGCAAAGACGCGCATGCCAGACGGCACGATCGCCTACGCGGTCGCCGATCAGGTGCCGTTGTCGAACACCACCGATGGAGGTTCCGAAGCCAGGGGGGAGCAGCAGCTGTCGAAAGTGCTCACCGGACTGGTCGTATCTGTGGCGCACGCATCCAATTTCGTCGTGGTGCACACGCCATCCGGTGCCGCCCAATATGTTGCGAGTGTCATCGATACTCGGACCATAGACGGTGTGCTCGGCACGATCGCCGGCGACGATACGATTCTGATCATCTGCTCCGATGACGACACCGCGGTGTTCCGCTCGCAATGGTTGCTGAAGATCTCTTCGCGCGCCTGACTTTTTCGTTTGACCCTTATATACGGTGGCCGCAAAACGCAAACCTTGCGGCCACCGTATATATAGGGTCAATTGCATACGTGGCGGGATGAAACATCACGTGAAAGCTTCCCGCGTGTCGAAATGTGAATATATATACATACTTGTGTATATAGTGTGTATATTATAACTTGAACATACACGATTGAAAGGCTTGCGATGAGCGATAAGAACCGTATTGTGCTGGCATATTCCGGCGGCCTCGACACCTCTGTGGCCATTCCATACCTCAAAGATCGCACCGGCAAAGACGTGGTTGCTGTTTCGCTCGATGTCGGTCAGGGCGGCGAGAGTCTGGAGACGATCAAGGCACGTGCTCTGGCTTGCGGTGCGGTCGAAGCATACATCGTCGACGCGCGAGACGAATTCGCCAACGAATACTGCATGCAGGCACTCAAAGCCAATGCGATGTATGAGGGCGTCTACCCGCTGGTCTCCGCCATCTCACGTCCGCTGATCACGAAGCATCTCGTGCGTGCCGCCCACCAGTTCGGCGCCGACACGATCGCGCACGGTTGCACCGGCAAGGGCAACGATCAGGTTCGTTTCGAGGTTTCCATCCAGTCGATCGACCCGGAACTCAAGGCGATCAGCCCGATCCGCGACCTTTCGTTGACCCGCGACGTTGAAATCGCCTACGCGAACGAGCATGACCTGCCGATCGTGCAAACCGAGAAGAGCCCGTTCTCCATCGATCAGAACGTGTGGGGACGTGCCATCGAAACCGGCTTCCTCGAGGATCCGTGGAACGGCCCGACCAAGGATTGCTATTCGTACAC
>Tephra_p2__coassemble_3186_pt1 | contig 10525 bp, 8 predicted proteins | sample Tephra_p2__metabat2_low_PE_021 | metagenome-assembled genome bin Tephra_p2
GCTCGCCACCCTCCTCATAGCCAACGTACCCCGGAGGCGCTCCGAAGAGTCGCGAAGCGGCGTACTTCTCGGAGAACTCCGACATGTCGACGCGAATCAACGCATCTTCGTCATCGAACAGGAACTGAGCCAATGCCTTCGCAAGCTCGGTCTTGCCGACGCCGGTCGGGCCAGCGAAGATGAACGAGCCGGCAGGACGCTTCGGGTCTTTGAGACCGACACGCGTGCGGCGAATCGAACGAGACAACGCCGAAACAGCTTCGTCTTGACCGATGATGCGCTTGTGCAGTTCCTCTTCCATCGACATGAGCTTCTTGGATTCGGCCTGCGTGAGCTTGAACACCGGAATGCCGGTGCTCTGCGAGATGACCTCAGCGATCACATCTTCATCAACGACCATGCGCACATCGGACTCGCCTTCACGCCAGGACTTTTCCTTTTCCTTGCGTTCGGCCTCGAGCTTCTCCTGCTTGTCGCGCAGCTCAGCAGCCTTTTCGAACTGCTGGTCTTTGATCGTCTGATCCTTCTCCTTGGCGATGCGCGCGATGCGGTTGTCGAGCTCCTTGAGCTCCGGCGGAGCGGTGAGACGCTTGATGCGCAAGCGAGCACCAGCCTCGTCGATCAGGTCGATCGCCTTGTCTGGCAGATTGCGATCTTGAATGTAGCGTGCCGAAAGCTCGGCCGCAGCCTGCAAAGCACCATCGGTGATGGTCACATGGTGGTGGTTCTCGTAACGGGCGCGTAACCCCTTGAGAATCTCGATCGTTTCGGCGATCGACGGCTCCGACACCTGGATCGGCTGGAAACGACGTTCCAGAGCCGCATCCTTTTCGATGTACTTGCGGTACTCGTCGGTCGTGGTGGCGCCAATCGTCTGGAGCTCGCCACGGGCCAGCATCGGCTTCAACATGTCGGAGGCGCCAAGAGCGCCATCAGCCGAACCAGCGCCGACGATCGTGTGGATCTCATCGATGAACAGCACGATGTCGCCACGCGTCTTGATCTCCTTGAGCACCTTCTTCAGACGCTCTTCGAAATCGCCACGGTAGCGGGAACCGGCCACCATCGAACCCAAGTCAAGTGAATAGACCTGCTTGTCTTTCAACGTCTCCGGAACGTCTCCGGCGACGATTTTCTGTGCCAGGCCTTCGACGACGGCCGTCTTGCCGACGCCAGGCTCGCCGATCAGAACCGGATTGTTCTTCGTGCGGCGAGACAACACCACCATGACGCGTTCGATTTCGGCGCTACGGCCGATAACCGGATCGAGTTTGCCTTCCTTGGCCTCGGCGGTCAGATTGCGACCGAACTGGTCGAGAATGGCCGAGCCGCTCTGGTTTCGCTTGTCTTGCACCGAGCCGGCATTGGCCATGTCGCCCTTGTCGCCTTCGCCCGTGCCGGAGTTGCCACGGATCATGTCGATCGTGGTGCTACGCAGATCAGACAAATCGACGTCCATCTTGATGAGCACCTGGGTGCCCACGCCTTCGCCTTCACGAATCAGGCCCAGCAGAATGTGCTCGGTACCGATGTAGCTGTGACCGAGCTGCAACGCTTCACGAAGCGAGAGCTCCAGCACTTGCTTGGCGTGTGGGGTGAATGGAATATGGCCGGTTGGAGCCGCGGTTCCTTTGCCGATCATTTCCTCGACCTGCTTGCGCGTGTCTTCCAGCGTCACGCCTTTGGCTTCAAGCGCCTTGGCTGCTACGCCGTCTCCCTCACGGATCAGTCCAAGCAGAAGATGCTCGGTGCCGATGTAGTTGTGCTGGAGGGCACGAGCCTCTTCCTGCGCGAGCACGATGACGCGACGCGCACGGTCGGTAAACCGTTCGAACATGCTTGTCCTTCCATTTCTTTACGAATTCCAACTTTCTCTACAAGAATGCGCCGGCGTTTATTTCCGTTTCTCGCACAATTCTTCGGATCGACGAAGCGCATTCGCTCTCGGCGCGACCATCTTGCTCTCATCGAACACTCATGGGCGACTCGATCGGCATGACAGCTCCATGGCATTCCACTATGCTTGGCAATAGAGTATTTGACCGGCAAGGCCGCAAGGTCTGGCATCACAAAAGGAGTTCTTATGGCCGCTGCTGACACATTCAATCCGCAAGGCGATCTTGTGGTCGGTGTAGACGGTTCGCGCGAGTCATTCAACGCGTTGCGTTGGGCGTTACGAGAGGCCGCGTTGTCTGGGCAAACGGTGAATGCCGTGTATGGATGGTCATATTCATGGGACATGGGTCCGGAACCGACCACCGATGAGGAGCTCGCCACGTTGCGCACCCAGATAGCGGAACGACTGCGTGACTGGGTGAAGCAGGCTTCGCAGGGCATCGACATCAGCTCCGATCATATTCGGCTGACGTCGTTCCGCGCATCGGGCACCTCCGCGCTGCTTGAGATCGGCAGCAATGCGCAGCAGATCATCGTCGGACGTCGCGCGTTGAACCGTGTGGCACGCTGGTTCTCCGGTTCGCTGTCTTCATCGCTGGCTGAGGAATCGCAGATTCCCGTCACGATCATTCGCAGTGGAGAAGATGAAGATCTGTCGGTGCAAGATGAGATTGCCAACGCGCTGACTCCGGGCGAGCAGGAGGTTCACTTCGAAACGCCGCAGTCAGATACGCCGCGTGTGCGCCGTCCGATCGTCGTAGGAGTGGACGGCTCCCCCACATCGCAGCGCGCCCTCGAGTTCGCCGCATGGCTTGCACAGCTCAACAATGCGCCGTTGCATGTGATGTTCTGCTGGCAGTTGAAGGATCTGCGTGATATTCCCGGCTATGAGACGAGTGTTCCGCCGATCGACGTTGCGCAGAAGTATGCGAATAAAGTCGTCGACGATCTCATCGCCGCAACGCCGATGCCCGAAGGGCTCGAAGTGCAGGCGAACGTGTTCCACATCAGTGCTGGGAAAGGTCTCGTCAGCGCGTCCCGATATTGCCGTCACATCGTCGTCGGCTCTCGCGGTCTGACCGGAATCGACGCGCATTTCCTCGGCTCCGTTTCCAAGCAACTGCTCAATCTGGCGGAGTGCAATCTCACCATCGTCCACTGAGTCTGCGGCACATTGTCACGGGTGCGAATCGTGCGTTCGCACCCGTTTTATATTTCTCTTTATATTTCTCCAATATCGCGTTTCACCGTAAGCAACACCATTGTGCACTCGTTCAGGTTACGTTTAAGTTGTATTTGTACAGTATGCGATGAGTATGGCAATCGATAGTGATGGCGAGTGAATATGCGAACGACTCCGAAAGATCCGTCGAATGATGAGTTTGACGACGACGAAAAGAACAAGCTGAGCGAAGAACAAACTGAAACCAACGAATCAGAACGCACAGATCACGACGACGCGGTTGAGCAGCCGGAAACTGCGGATCGAGAGCTTTCGCAGATTCCGCAGGATCTCGAGAACACCAATAAGATGCGCGCGGTAGATGATTCACTACCGTCTTTTCCTCCCGAAGAATCCGCAGCCGACGTCTCTCAGAAACATGGAAAGACGCAGACTTCAAGTACAACCGCTTCCACTGTTCCCGGTAAACCCGCCTCGCCTGCAAAGAGCACGCAGAAGCGTTCGACGCAGCTCATCATCATTATCGTCGCAGTACTTGCACTCATGCTGGCTGGCGTGTACCTGTATGCCAGCGGCACGATATCTGGCACGCCGCGAGCTCAATATATGAGCGACTGCAAAGCAAACGTCGCCACTGCGAACTCCACGAGAAAGCTGCTCACCACCGCGGTCAACGATGCCAAGAGCTATCAGAGCGAACATGTGTCTGACATGTCTGACGAACAGTTGAGGAACCTAACTTCGGCGCTCAACCAAGCAGAGCAGCAGCCTGCGGTCCCCTCATGCCAGTTGTTTGCAGACAATGCGACGCTGCAAACCAACGCCGCAAACGCGAAACAACTGACAAGCAATGCTACGACGCTGACGAAAACGCTGCTGCTGGCGACGAATTCGCAATCCACGCAAGACGACGACGAACAGAGTGCAAGTGACGGTGAGCAGAGCACGCAGCAGCAATCCGAAGCGACGCCTTCACCGACTGCGACAAGTACCACTGATACTTCTGGCACCTCCAGCAATAACACGGACTCCGATTCGTCATCACAATCCACGGATACGAAGAAATCCACAGCATCCACGCCGAGCAGCAAGTCAACGGATTCGAATACGCCGAAAGACGATTCGTCAGACTCTCCAGATTCTTCTTCGGGAGAGGATTCCTCAAAGACGGATTCGAAGCAATCATCTGACGCTAATGCTAATAAGACATCGAAGAACGGTAGTGGCAGCAGCAGCACAGAATGATGAAGGGGGGCGTCACGCAACTTGTTGATATGCGTGACGCCCCTTTTCTACAAACTCTTATAGAACCCCAGGGAGTGTGAGCTCACTGTTCAGTAGCTGAGTCTGCCATATGCTCCTGAGAGACTTCTGTTTCATCGGATGTCGAAGTATTCTCCTCTTCCGCAGTGTTTTCAGTACTTTCATCTTCCGCAGCAGGATTTTCAGATTTTGTAGTGCTCTCAGATTCTTCAGTGAGCACCGCTTCACTCGTCGCGATCGAATCGATCTGCTCAGGCGATTGTGCTCCCTCGGGTTCGTGGGACTCAACGGCATCGTCTGCAGTAGCCTGCGCGGATTCCTGTTCCGCCGATTCCGAATGCTCCGTTTGCTTCATCGTGTCAGATTGCTCTGTGGCATCAGCCTGATCCGCGGCAGTGGCATCGTCCGGCACCTCAAGATCGTTGTCGATGCTCGCATCGTCAAGATTTTCGAGCAGTTCGACGTCTTTGCGGTCATCGCGCCCATGCTGGGCCACGACGTCGATGTGCAGATCGTCATAGGCGGGCTTCGTCTGTATCCACAGACGAGACGGCTCGGGCTGCTGGATCTCGGAGTGTTCACCGCAACCGTGGTCAACCGACACGACCTTGCCGTCGTCCGGGCTCCAACGGTTCGCGCACACGCCGAACATCGTTTTCAGGCTTCCCTGCAGCGGAATGAAGAAGCCGCAGGTGGAGCACAAATGCCCGTCAGCCGTTTTCGTCGACAACGATTTCGGGCCACGTGGTCCTTCGTACCAACGCTGTGCGGTCTGCTCCTGACCGAGCGGCGACAGCACATGGCGTCGCGACAGGTCGAGCTCCTCGACGGCTTCCACAACGTCATCGACAGCCGTCTGCGCAGCCTCAATCCCCTGTTCGCCCTGGCCTTCCTCGGCCTCGGCCGCTGCTGCGGCAGTCCTTTCGGCGTTGGTCTCCTCCGTAGCGGAAACGGCTTCGTCAACGCTGATTCCCGCTTCGAGGCGTTCGTCATCTTCGGGCGTGCCGATGGAATCGGTGACGGAGAGGTCGCTGGGTAGCAGGCGATCCTTCCACGGCACCCATTTCGGCGGGAGCAAGGCCTGAGCAGTCGGAGCCAAAGTGGATTCGTCGATCGTCCAATGGTCGAGTTCCTCGTCATGATACAACGTGACGGACCACTGCCACCCCTCATACCCTTTCATCAGAGCTTCGAATCTGAAATCGGTAACGCCGTCATCAGTTGTGACACTGGTGACGTAGTCGCCCACCTCATCCGGGGCATGAGCCGTGTCAATAGCTACCGCTCGAGCGAGAGCGATCGGATCGAATTCACTTGTTGCCATATCAGTCCTGTACGTCGAAATCATCGGCCACAGCGCGTAGCAATGTGGCAAGTTTGCGGCTTTCAGCCTGCGACGGGTAATGGTGCCGACGCAAGCCGTTTCCTGCGGAATCCAACAGTTTGATGAGGTCTTCCACAATCGCCGCCATGTCATCGGGCTTCGGTCGCGTCGCCTTCACCAACGACGGTGCCGACGCGACTAGGGTCAATCCCATGGCGACCGGGCCACGATTTCCCTCAACCACCGAATATTCGACTTTGGCGCCCTTGCGAAGTGTCTTCACTCCGCTGGGAAGGGCGGTCTGCGGCAGGAACACATCCTTGCCGTCGTCTCCTGCAATGAATCCGAAGCCTTTCTTCGTGTCAAACCAACGAATGCGTCCGCTGGGCATGTTCACCTCATATCATCGAAACTGTTTGCGGTCACCCGCACACAACCAAATGCTCATTCTACCGCACGGCAAGCCAAACTAAGCTTACCCTCCGCCGCAATATGCCATTGCAACGGAGGGTAAGCCTTCAAACCGTGTTCACTGTACGCAACTGATGCGGGGAGAAAACTATTCCCTTCCGGTCTCCATCGGCAGAATAATCGTGAACGTCAAACCGTGTTCGGGCGTCTGGCTCGCATAAATGCGACCGTGATGCGCGCTGACGATCGACAGTACGATTGCCAAGCCGAGTCCTGTGCCGCCCTTCTGACGCGCACGCGACGGATCGGCCGTGTAGAACCGTTCGAAGATGCTGTGCAACGATTTCTCCGGAACGCCTGGGCCGTGGTCACGCAAAACAGCCACCGCATACATGTTGTTCAATGTGCGCGAGTTATTTCGGCGTGCTCCCTTGAGCAACGCCTCCATCATGTTGTCATCCTGCGGCAAAGCCGCCAGCTGTTCGGCGCTCACGTTAGATTCGATGGCACCCAAACCGATGTCGACTGGGGAATCCGCCGGCGTGTATCGGTGAATATTGCCGACGATGTTCGTGATCACCTGATGGAGTCGTGTGGCATCACCGTTCAGCGCGATCTTCGGCAACTCCCCCGGCGTCTCTTTCAACTCCGGATGCTTGGTGTTGGCGGCATCGACGCTGAGTTGCATCGTCGTGATCTGCCGTTCCGGGTCGAGCACCTGCAGGTCGTCGATGGAGTCTTGAATCACCTGTGTGAAGTCCACACGCTGATTCATTGCGACGCCACGCCCCTCGTCAAGACGTGCGAGCGAAAGCAAGTCTTCCACCAGAACGGTCATGCGTGAACTCGAGGCCTCGATGTGGGAGATCGCGTCATCGGCGCGTTCCAGTGCGCCCGGCGCGTCGCGTTGCATCTTATAGAGTTCGGCATATCCGTGGATTGCCGCCAACGGCGTTCGCAGCTCATGGCTGGCGTCGGAAACGAATTGCCGCATTTTCTGCGTGGTGGCCTGTTGCTCCCTGAAACTTCGTTCGATCTGCGCAAGCATGCTGTTCAAGGATTTGGCAAGGGAACCGATCTCCGTCGACTCGCCGCTGCTGGGAACGCGCTGGGAGAGATCTCCCGCCGCAATCTTCGCCGCGGTTTTCTCGATGCGTTTGAGCGGGCTCAACGTGCGTTGCACCACAAGAGCTCCGATCGAACCGCCCAGCAGCACCACCGCGATGCTCACCATCACGCAGAATTTCGTCAGCGTGTTGATCACGTCGATCTGATCGCTCAACGATATGCCGATGTAGACGATGCCGAGGTCTTCGACCTTGCCGGAATCCGTTTGCGTCACATTGAATGCGACGACGCGCCACGGGCATTCCGCCTGCTGCAGCGTCGAATGGTCGGGCACACTTGACGCGCTCTTCGTGTCTACCACCGCACTCGTGGTGAACGGCACGCCTATTTCATGGCCGTTGAGCGAACCGTCATCCGGCAACTGCGGACTCGAGATCACGCCGTCTTTGAACACCGGTTGCAGCATGACCGTCGAGGTCTTGGTTTTGGTGTTGTAGATCTTGACGTAGTAACTCGTCAACCCGTTCTGGGTGTTCGCATTGTTTTGCAACGATCTTGTGTTCTTGAACACAAGATCCGCCTGCTCGATCAACTGCTGATCGGCTCGTTCGATCAGATAGCTCGTCACCAGCCATCTGATCGACAGCGTGATCGTGATCGTGCCGATCGAGAGCACGATCACGACGATCGACATCAGCCTGACACTCAACGGCACACGTTCATTGACGGAATCAAAGAAACGGCGTCTATTCGCGAACCATTGCGAGCGCCTGCTCGTATTGCTTTGCGGAGCTGCGTTCTTGCCGCCCTGCCCGTCAGGCTGGTTTTGCCCGGGCTGCGAACCGCTATTCTTGCCCGCCGACTGTTTGGCGTCACGAGTCGCATCATCAGCCGCCTGCGCAAGGGCGGAATCAACGACGCCCGTTTGCGAAAAAGAACCTGAGTCTTGCTTGCCTCTCACGGTTTTCCTCGTTCACTGCACCTAGTTCTGATTCTTTGGGGCACGAATCATGTATCCGATTCCACGCTTCGTCTCGATGAGCGGCTGCACCTTATGCGTCGTACCGTCTTCATCGGTGACGGTGACGTCATCGACTTTCTTGCGCAGATACGAGATGTATGATTCGACGATCGCCGCGTCACCGCCCCAGTCATATTGCCAAACATGGTCGAGAATCTGCGCCTTGGAGAGCACTCGTCCCTCGTTGTCCATCAGGTAGCGCAGCAACTTGTATTCAGTCGGACTCAGATCGATCGACTGGCCGGCTCGCGTCACATCATGGGAGTCTTCGTTGATCTCCAGATCCCCGACGCGAATAATCGGATCGTCTTCCACCTGCTCGCGCGTGCGGCGCAGAATGGCGCGAATCCTCGCCACTACTTCTTCCAAGCTGAACGGCTTGGTGACGTAATCGTCTCCGCCTACGGTCAAACCCATGACCTTGTCTTGCGTATCGTCTCGCGCGGTGAGGAACAGTACGGGCGCGTCAATGCCTTCCTGACGGATGCGGCGGGTCACCGTAAAGCCATCGATGTCAGGGAGCATCACATCAAGCAGGATCATGTCGGGCTTGGTTCGGCTGATCACTTCGATCGCCTCCGAACCGGAGGAAGCGGTCTCCACCTCGTATCCTGCGAAATGCAAGGAAGCCACCAGTAGCTCGCGGATGGATGGCTCATCATCTACAACGACGATTGTTGCTTCAGTTGCTTTACTCATGCCACCATATTCACGCAGCTATCTGAAAGTTTTCTGAATGCTCACTGAGAACTTAATTCGGGCGTTTGAACAGGCCCTTCTTGCGAGCATGCGAGGCATGCCTGCGTCGTGGTGTTGGCGATGGTTCTGGCTTGGTGTCATCACTCTTGGTATCATCGCCATTGTCGTTATCCGCGCCTCCACCGTCGCTGTTTTCATCTTCGTCGGAATTGTCCGCCGATGCATCATCAGTGGTCTGCGTAATAGTGGTTGGGATGTTCGTTTCAGGCGCTTTCTCGTCGGCCTGTGCATGCTCGGCACTTTTCTCGGCTTGCTTTGAATCATTGTCTACTTCGCGCTTGCGACGCACGAAGATCATGACGATGACCACGACTATCAGGGCGACCAATACCACGGCCATGATAATGATGCTCACGATGCTCACTTTTGATGTGGTAGAAGTGCTTTTCGCGCTGCGCACCGCTTCCATCATGTCGATGGCGGATTGAGACCAGTTCGGATCTTGCCCGCTTTTCTGCTCAAGCAGAGGCTTGCTTGCGGCTTCCGACAGTTGGTCGACCGTGCTTTGGCGGCGAAGCCATTCATCGGAGTTCGGTGAGACGACGACCACCAAATTGCCGTCGTGCGAGGCAACGGCCAGCATCACGGTGTTGGCGGCCGGATTGAGGGATTCAAGAAGGTTCGCCGCCCATTTTTCGGGTTGTTCCTTTGTGTTGAACGATTCGAGGTACAGCAATCGTACGGTGACGCCGGTGTCTTGCTTCGTTGTGTTGATGGCGTCGATCACCTTCGTCAGATTGTCTCCGAGCAGATTCTGGGGATCGGTGATGTATTGGCTGCTGTCGAGTTGCGCCTCGGTTTCCTCCTCCTGCGCATCCGTGCTCGACTGGCTCGACTGACTTGTTGATGCGGATGGCGAAGGGCTTTCGTCGGCCAGAGCCTGCAACGGCATCATGCATGCAAGCGCCACCGTCAGCACGAAAGCAAGAACCACGGCGATGATGCGGTTATCCACAGTGTGCCTGTTATGCAGAGTTCCTCCGACCACAAGTCGTGATTGTGCTTTCCATTCGCTTCGCTTTGTCATAGATTCCACATTAGCGGGAGAGCATCACGTTTTCTCGTCATTTAGACATCAATGAACAGATATCCATCCGTTCCACACAGCAAAGGAGCAATAATGTCACAGTTTCAAGTGGATTCCGAACGAATCAGTGCCTCAAGTGCGGCCGTCTGCTCGTCGATCGGCGCCATTCGCGACGCGGTGAATGGCATGTATGCCAATCTCAATGCGTTGCAGGAGGCATGGCGTGGTTCCGCAGCGACGCAGTTCAATGCGGTGGCTGCGCAATGGAGGAATGCCCAGCAACAGATGGAGCAGTCGTTGGAGGCCATGCAACACGCTTTGACGCAGGCTTCGACGTTGTATGCCGACGCAGAAATGCAGGCTTCGAGGTTGTTCACTGCATCATAGGCAGTTCCTGCCCGAATCGGCCATCAAAAAAAGGAATGTGGTGGGATCCTCACATCAAGGATCCCACCACATTCCGTATGAGAGCTTGTACCGGTGTGACTGGCGTCTAACGCCTATCGATCACACGTCAGAGGCTCAGTAGCCCATGTCTTGGCCTGCAGCCGGAGCCGGGGTCGGCTCAGGCTT
>Tephra_p2__coassemble_3217_pt1 | contig 10374 bp, 7 predicted proteins | sample Tephra_p2__metabat2_low_PE_021 | metagenome-assembled genome bin Tephra_p2
AATCCGGTCTGCTTGGCCCTGAGCCGATGTCGCACGCCGAAGGCGAGATTCCAGCCTCGAAGCGTCCGAAGAGCATCGAGCTCAAGACCCCATGGGCCGACGGCCGCACGTTCCCGGGCACGCCGAAGAACGCGCCATGCCCATGCGGTTCCGGGCGTAAATACAAGATGTGCCACGGCCAGAACGAGAAGTGATCGTCGCTGAACACAACACGACCACCATCTAGCGTCTAAGCGCATCGAGAAGCGGGAGATCCCAGTGGGGACTCCCGCTTCTCGCATTCGGGGCAGGAGGCGCGTGGCCATGATGTGGACGTGGGGTAGCGCGTTACAGACCTCTACCTATGATGGGAGAAAAGTCCGGTAGCCGACGAGGAGATGCTATGGCAGAACTCACATGGAAGTCGATTCTCACGAAGCTCGTGCAAGGCGAGCATTTGAACGCCGAAGAATCCGAGTGGTTCGTCGACGACCTGATGAGGGGCAATGCGAATCCGGCATCCGTTGGCGCGGTGCTCGCCACGCAGCAGCAACTGGGGCTGACCGCGCCGGAGATCGCAGGTGCTGCCAAGGCCATGGTCTCCCATGCCGTTCCACTGCGTGTGGAAGGTGAATGCACCGATATCGTCGGCACAGGTGGCGATGGCGCTCATACGGTGAACCTGTCGACGATGGGTGCGGTGACGGCCGCGGCATCCGGCGTCACGATCGTCAAGCACGGCAACCGTGCAGCATCGTCGAAATGCGGTGCAGCCGACTGCTTGGAAGCACTGGGGCTTCCACTGGATCTCAAGCCTGAAGCCGTTGCGCAAGTTGCCAACGAGGTTGGCATCACCTTCGCGTTCGCCAAAACCTTCCATCCGGCGATGCGCTTTGTGGGCCCTGTGCGCGCAGCACTCGGTGTTCCGTGTGTGTTCAACGTGCTTGGTCCGCTGACGAATCCGGCGAAGCCACAGCACATGGCCATCGGCTGCGCGAATCGTGCGATCAGCCCATTGATGGCGCAGGTGTATGCGTCGAACGGGCAGTCCGGCATGGTTTACACATCGAACGAGGGGCTGGACGAGATGGCTCCAACGGGTCCGATCAGCGTTTGGGAATTCAAAGACGGCAACGTGACCGAAACCGACTTCAACCCGATCGACGAACTTGGACTCGCTCCGGTGACGGTGGACGATCTTCGTGGTGGTGAACCTGACTACAATGCGCAGGCCGCACGCGACTTCTTCGCAGGCAACGACGTTCCGTTCCGCTCCACGGCGTTGCTGAACGCGGCTTCTGCAATCGTCGCAGACGGTCATCAGGTGCCGGCCGACGGCACGCTGGCGGAGCGTTTCGCAACTGCTTACAAGATCGCTGAGGAAACCGTGGATTCTGGTCGCGCGGCGAAGCTGCTCGACGAGTGGATCGCAGTGGCGCGCCGTCACGCCTGATCCTCACAGTCTCTTCTCTACTTCTACTTTTGCTGGTGGGGATATAAAACCACTGTCGTGCAATAATGAGCAAATGCAAAATCATTGGAAAATAGCGGTTTTCAGTGTTGCTATATCAAGCACGACAGTGGTTTTATATCCCCCCAGCGTATTGGGCGCTAGACTCGAGCGCCGTCGTCTTCCTCGCTGGTTTTCGTCTCGTCATGACCGCGATGCGTCACGAACAGGCCACCGGCACCGACCAGCACGCAGATGCCGAAGATCACACCCAACACCGTGGCATATGCTGGAAGGAACGTCGTGGCGATCACACCCACAACGCCCACCACGAGCAGAATGCCGCAAACGAGTCGCGACCAACGTATTTTGCCAAGATCGGGATTCGGGGGAGTGAACACACTGCCGCGATCCATCACATCATCGGTGTCGAGCCAGCTGGAATTCGTGAAATCGCGCGGGCCGGAAGCGTTGACGAAACTGTCTTGCTTCAAATCGTCGACCGACAGCATCGCCTTCTTCTCCTGCTTGGCGGCATGCTTGTCGAATTTCTTTGCAGTGCGTGACTTCTCAACATCTTGCAAATCTTCGGAATACTCGTCGAGAAAACGATCCCACGCCTGCTCTTCGGAGAGCGCGGGCGTATCGGAATCGTGCTGATGTGAGCTCTTTTGCTTCTTTTCTTCGCCGTCGTTGCTATTGTTGAGGTCAGTCATACTCAATACTGTACCAAGCGGATGTCATTGGTGCGAACACAGGAGGCACACATGCTGTATTGGTTCTTTGTCAAAGGATTAGGACCTCTGGCGAGGCACCGTTTCAATCCGACGTCCGAAGGATTGCAGAACATTCCGCGCACCGGTGGCGGCATTGTGGCCGCCAATCATCTCGCTGTCATCGACGATGCTCTGCTGCCGTTGACCTGCCCGCGCATGATTCACTTCATGGGCAAGGCCGAATATTTCGAAGGCAAAGGCATCAAAGGCAAGTTCAAAAAGTGGTGGTTCACGTCCGTCGGCGTGTTCCCCGTAGACCGTTCCGGAGGCTCGAAGTCGCTGGGCGCGTTGGAACATGCGCGCGAGATCATAGAAGACGGCCACCTGTTCGGCATTCACATCGAAGGCACGCGCAGTCCGGACGGACGCCTCTACAAAGGCCATACCGGTGCGGCTCGTCTCGCGTTGGAGACCGGCTGCCCGATTATTCCGGCTGCGATCATCGGCTCGCGTGATCTGCAGAAGCCGGGGCAGGTGATTCCTAGCAAAGGCCACTCGAAGGTGATCTACGGCAAGCCGATCGAAGTGGAGAAAGTACCGGCTGACGAAGTGACCCATGAGCGTCTTCGCGAACTCACTGATGAGATCACGCGCCGCATTCAGCAGATGAGCGGTCAGGAATACGTTCCCGAATACGCGCAGGTGGTCAAGCAGCAGATGAAGGAAGAGCAGAACGTGCTCGATTCAGCCGGTGCCGCCGCAGCCGCCGATGTTACCGAGAAACACGAGTAAATCAGTAGTAAACATACAAATCATTTATGTAAAGAGACAAGAGAGGGGTGCTGTTTGCTGATGGATATGCAGCAAACAGCACCCCTCGAGTTTTTATCTGCAGACTTAGATAACAGTCAAAGTGATGACGGTCGGTTTGCCGTCTTCGCCGCGCACACGCACCTGCTTGCCTCCCGACGGGCTTTGCATGCGCACCGTGTGCAACAGATCGCCGAGCGGTGACGAGACCTTGACCTCGAAACCGAGATCTTCGAGGATCTTCTTCGCCTCATCGGTTTTCTTGCCGGTCACGTCGGGGACTGTGACCATCTGCGGGCCCTTCGACACGGTGACGGTCACCGAATCGCCCCAGTGCAGTTCGGTGCCGGCGTCAGGGGTCGCGGAGATCACCGTGCCGCTGGGCACGGTGTCGCTGTATTCCTCTTTGTACGTTGCCTGCAGTTTGTTGTCTGCCAGAGTCTTCGCCGCCTGATCTTTCGTGACGCCGGCGAGCGTCGGCATCGACACGGGCATAGGCCCCTTCGACAGCGTGACCGTGACTTCGGTGTTATGGTTCGTCGTGGTGCCCGGGTCGGGGGAGATGCTCAGAATCTGGCCTTCGGGAACATCCTCGGAATATTCGTCGGCATTCGTATCGTGCTTGATATTCGTGAATCCGGCGTTGCGCAGCACAGTGAGCGGATCACTTTCGCTTGCAATATTCTCCGGAATCGTCGCCTGCTGCACACCTTTCGACACGGTGACGGTGAGCTTCGCATCGTTGCGTTTGCTCAGATGCGCGTCGACGTATTGCGGATCGGTGGAGATGATGTTGCCGCTGGGCACGGTGTCGCTATACGCCTGCTTCTCTTCATACGGAATATTCGACACGTCAAGCGTGCGCTTGTAGTCACTCCAACTCACGTTGGTGATCTTGCACGCCGTGTTCTCCTGGCACTGCAGGGAATCCGGTTTCGGCAACGTCCAATAGCTGCCCGGACCCACGAAATACCATGCGGCGAACGAACCACTGCCGATGGCCAGAACGCCGATGACGATCAACGTGACGATGAGCCACGTCTTCCGCTTACGCTTCGGTTGCGCCACCGTCGGCTGATCGTTCGGAGATGCGGGAAGCGGCCCAGCCGGCACATTCGGTGTGCCGGTGCCGTCTCCTGAAACGTTCGAAGCGTTGGCGTCGGCCAGTTCACGCAGGAACGGAGGCACGGTGACGGTGGCCTCTTCCTCGGCATGAGTGGTCTGGTCCGCAGGTGTAGACGAGTCTGCCGAGGAGGAAGTCGGTGCAACGGCAACCGTCTCCTGCTGCGACGAAGAGGAGGGAGGCGTCGGGGGTGCCGGAGGAGCAGGCGCATTCGCACCCAGTGGGAACACCCGTGTGCTGTTGATCTTCGGCTCTTCAGGATGATATTGGTAGTCGAGCGCCTCACGGCTCAGCGTAGGCATCAGGTCGCGCAGACGCTGCAACGCCTCCTGCGCGTTTTTGGGGCGCTGATCGACGTCGCGCGCAGTCAAATACGAGATGAATGCAGACACGCGAGGGCCGATGCCATAGCACACAGTGCCAATCGACGGCACGTTCTCGTTCACATGCTTGAACACCATCGTCACCGGGTTGTCGGATTCGAATGGCACTCTGCCTGCAAGCAGTTCCCAAGCCATGATGCCCACCGAATAGCAATCACCCTGAGGTGTGGCCAGATTGCTTTCGATCATTTCAGGAGCCAGATATGCGGCGGTGCCGAGCAGCATGCCGGTGGAGGAAAGCGTCGCCTGCGAAGCGGCCTTGGCCAAACCGAAATCGGTTATCTCCACATGACCGCGGTCGTTGATCAGAATGTTCTCCGGTTTGATGTCGCGGTGCACGACGCCGATCTCATGTGCTGCGGCCAAACCGTTCAATGTCTCGCCGATAATACGCAACGTGTCGCGCACACTGAACGTGGTGTGCGTCTGAATCTCACTGCGCAGGTTCACGCCGTGCACGTATTCCATCACGAGATAATACGAACCGTTCGTCTCACCGGTGTCGTAAACCTGCACGACATGCGGATTCGCGATCGCGGCGGCCGACTTCGCCTCGCGACGGAAGCGTTCGATGAACTGCTCACGGTGGGGCCCCTGCGCGAGCTGCAGATGCATGATCTTCACCGCGACATTGCGTCCCAGTCGTTCATCGACGGTCTGATACACGGTAGCCATGCCGCCGTCGGCGATTTTGCGCACGACTCGGTATCTGTTGTCGATAACAGCGTTGTCGGGCGTGTTCTCAGCCAAATTGTCAGCCATGCTGTACAGTCGTTCCTTCTGCCGCACCTATCAGGTGAAAGATTTCACGAAAATCTCGAGTAAGTTCTCCTGAGTCAAGAATACCGGTGCTACGCGAAATCGGGAAGGAACCTTGCGCAAGCGCTACGCAGCAGCTGCGACTGATCTTGCAGCAGCTGCAGCTGTGAAATAGCTGATTGCGTGGCATCCCACAGATCACCGATGCGTTGACGCGAACGATAGACCGCGCCGGTGGAGTGGAACAGTGCGATGACCTCACTGATTTCCTGACTGCTGCGCTCATCTTGCTCATACAAACTCTGCAGTCGTGCACGCTGGGTGTCATCGCCGAGTTCGAGCGCGTCTGCGAGCAGCACCGTGCGCTTGCCCTCCTTTATGTCGCCGCCCACCGGTTTTCCGGTGGCGCGCGACGAGCCGATCACATCGATCAGATCATCGGCGAGCTGGAACGCCTGCCCCAGAGGAAGTCCTATGGCAAATGCGTGCTCCTGGGCCTGCTGAGCGGGCACGTCGGCGGCGAGGAACGCGAGCTGCAGCGGCGCGATCGTGGTATAACTCGCCGTTTTCCAACGGAACACGTTCAATGATGCCTGTGCGAGAGCGCGCGGATCGTCGAGAGGCATACGCTCGATCGCCAGATCGAGCACCTGGCCGATCTCCACGTCGCGTTGCATGGCGAGGAACGATTCGACGAGACGCTGATGTTCGTTCATGCCGGCGCTCGCATGCTCCATGATCATTGTGCAGGCGGTGGCGAGCATATCGCCGAGCATAAGTCCCAGACCGCGGCCGATGCTCGCCTGACCGACTTGCTGCGTCAACGCGCAGTGAGCGGACGGTTTGCCGCGGCGCAGATCGGAGTCGTCGATGAGATCGTCATGCACGAGCGCGGCGGTTTGGAACACTTCGATCGCGCAAGCGAAGTCGAGCACGTTCGATTGCGCGCTTGCTGTTTGCGTATGCTCAGGCACGGCGTGCAACGTCATGGCATCGTAGGCGTCGATCGTGAGCAATGCGCGCAGTCTTTTGCCACCTTCGCTTGACGAGAGCGCCTGCCTGACCACCGACTTGAGCATCGGCTGCAGCGAAGGGGAGATCTGCGCGTGTGCGGCGTTCGGCTCCACATATTCCCGCACAAGTTCGCCGATGCGCCGCTCAATGGATTTCAGCTCGGATGAATCGCTCATATCGCCAGTGTATTCACATTCTTCCGACATTGCAGCGAAGCGCGCTATGGCGGAATGTTCGTGCGAAATATTCACACGGGGCGCGACGCGCAATGTGCATAACTCGACCTTCGACCACATGTGCCCGACGAGCTGGATTCGACATGCGAATTACCGGACGATGAACGTAAGCGATGCGAACGCAACGCCGTACATAAGCGCAAGCAACGACGCAAGGAGAGCGCAATGAGCAATGCAGAGAACCGCGATATGCCAAACGAAACGATGATTATTGAGCATGACGAACCCGAACGACGAGCGGGTTCGCCTGCGAAACGATTCGAGGAACTGCGGGGCGAATTCGTGCGCATGTATGTGCACAAGGGGATTCACGCCACGGCGGCACACTGGGTTGGTGAGATAGCCGAGGCATGGTTCCCTTGGCTTGACGATGTGAGCAGAGACGTCGATGAATATGACGAGGAAGCATTGCTGACGATGGCGGTGGGCATCACCGAATCCTTGGCGATACGAGACGCACTGCTGATCTCGGTGGTGATTGACAAGGAACGCTGGAACATGCAGATGATTCGCGATTTCGCAACCGACCCACATGAGGTGCGCAATGCGACCGCGATGTCGAGCATGCTCACTGACGCCTTCGCCGACAAGCAACACGGACCGGATCGCGCACGATGCATGCATGCGGTGGATGTGATGCGGCGGATCACGCGGGAACTGCAGCCGATGCAGACACTGCAGGTGCGTTCGGTGATCGCATACCTGCTATGGTGGCTGGGAGACGACGAGGCGCTTGGATACGGGCTTGACGTGCTGAGCGACGACAACGGGATCACGTTGGCGTCGATAGTGGTGACCGCGGTGAGCCGGCACGTGTATCCGGCATTCGTCGAACAGCAACGGCGCACAAGCGACTCGCTTGTGGAAATACGGGACACCGTTGAAGACCGCTCGGCTCCCGCTTGAGCTTGCTCCGAACGTGCGAGCGAGGAAAATACACGGGAATAATCGTCCCCGACGCATGGTTTACTCACATAGTTGGCGACTTGCCCTTGCCGTAACTATGTCTTGAGGCAAGTCGCGCATCCACAGATAGAGGAGGTAGAGTTTGGTCGCCAAGGAAACGACGAACACCGCAGCAGCATCGAAGACAACGACCTCCGAACATGCGGTCGACGAGGAGACGACGTCGAAGAAGAAGAAAACGACGCGTAAGAGCACGGCCAAAGCTTCAACTTCTGCGAAGAAAACCGCGAAGAGAACGACCAAAAAGTCCACAGCCAAGAAGTCGGCGGAAAAGAGCGCCGTCGATGAGAAGGAAGCGACGGCGACTCCGAAGAAGAGGACTCGCAAGTCGAACAAGTCGTCCGCGAAGAAAACCGCGTCAACCAAGCATGAGGAACTTGATGACGACGAGTTGATGGACGATGAAGACGTCATCGACGAGGAGGATCTAGATCTCGACGAAGATCTCGACGCCGACGACGATGAAGACGATCTCGATGAAGATGCCGACGAGGAATCCGAGCCCGAAGACGACGAAGATGAGGAAGACGAGGAGGAGCAAGCTCCTCAAGAGCCTAAGGAGAAAGGCGCATTCGTCGTCAACGACAACGATGAAGACGATGAGGCGTTGCTCGCCAATCCGGGAGTCAACCCGAAGCGTCGAGTAGTGACCGCGGGCGCCACCGCTGATCCGGTGAAGGACTACCTGAAGCAGATCGGCCGCGTCTCGTTGCTGAACGCCGAACAGGAAGTCGACCTGTCAGAGCGTATCGAAGCAGGACTGTATGCACAGCACCTGCTCGACACGGAGGGCGACAAGATGGACTTCCACCGCAAGCGTGAATTGAAGTGGGCCGCGGCTGACGGCAAGAAGGCGAAGGATCACCTGCTGGAAGCCAACCTCCGTCTCGTTGTCTCGCTGGCAAAGCGCTACACAGGCCGTGGCATGCTCTTCCTCGATTTGATTCAGGAAGGCAATCTCGGTCTGATCCGTGCTGTCGAGAAATTCGATTGGAAGAAGGGCTTCAAATTCTCCACCTATGCGACGTGGTGGATTCGTCAGGCCATCACCCGAGCCATGGCGGATCAGGCGCGTACGATTCGCGTGCCGGTTCACATGGTGGAAGTGATCATCAAGCTGTCGCGCGTCCAGCGCCAGATGCTGCAGGATCTCGGCCGCGAGCCAACGCCTGACGAGCTTGCACGCGAACTCGATATGCCGGTTGAGAAAGTGCAGGAAGTGCAGAAGTACGGCCGCGAGCCGATCTCGCTGCACACTCCTTTGGGTGAAGACGGCGACTCCGAATTCGGTGATCTGATTGAAGACACCGATGCGATCGCGCCTTCCGAAGCCGTGGCGTTCTCACTGCTGCAGGAGCAGTTCCGTCAGGTGCTCGAAACGTTGTCTCCACGCGAGGCGGGCGTCATCAAGATGCGTTATGGCCTTGAAGACGGTCAGCCGAAGACGTTGGACGACATCGGACGCGTTTACGGTGTCACCCGTGAACGCATTCGCCAGATCGAGTCGAAGACGATGTCGAAGTTGCGCCATCCGTCTCGTTCGCAGACACTGCGCGACTTCCTCGACCAGTGATTGATACAATGAATTGCTGACTTTACACGTACAGCGGGGCTCAACACCCCGCTGTACGCATTTTCGTATTTCGTATATGCACAATGATGGCCCGAACAGGGCATGTGGAACGGGAAGTGACAGATAGATGGCAAAGCAGGACTACGGCGCCGACTCGTTGACGGTTCTCGAGGGCCTTGACGCCGTGCGCAAGCGTCCGGGCATGTATATCGGCACAACCGACAGCCAGGGGCTCATGCACTGCCTGTGGGAGATCATCGACAATTCCGTCGATGAGGCGCTCGCCGGCGCATGCACGCACATCATCGTCACATTGCATGAAGACGGTTCCATCGAAGTGGCCGACAATGGCCGTGGCATTCCGGTGGACGTGGAGCCGAAAACGAAGCTGACCGGCGTTGAAGTGGTCCTCACCAAACTGCATGCGGGTGCGAAGTTCGGCAACGCCTCATACAACGCGGCTGGTGGCCTGCATGGTGTCGGCTCCTCCGTCGTCAACGCATTGAGCTCGCGCATGGACGTCGAAGTCGACCGTGACGGAAAAACGTATCACATGGCGTTCCATCAGGGGCATCCGGGTGTGTACACCGACGCGGATCCCGATAACCCGTCACCGAATTCACCGTTCAAGAAAACGCGCAAGAACCGTCCGACAGAACTCGAGATCATCGGAAAAGTGCCGCCGAAGCGCACCGGCACGCGTATCCGCTACTGGGTGGATCCCGAGATCTTCAACGACACCGCAAAGTTCGACTACGACCAGCTGATCGACCGTGTTCGTCAGACGAGCTTCTTGGTGCCGGGACTCAAAATAACCGTCATCGACGAGAACATTCGTGAAACCGGTGACTCCCACACAGACGTGTTCGAAGAAACCGATGTCGCGCAGGCGCAAGCAGGGCAGGCGGAACAGATCGACGATGCCGAGCGTGATGATAGCGACGACGTGGCGCAGCTCGAAGTGGCCAGCGTCGAATCCGCTCAGCAGAGCGAAGAGAATCCAATCGATCCGCTGCCAGTGGAACCGGTGTCAGTGCCAACGGAAACGAACATCAGCGTGCCGGGGCATCGCCGTATCGAGGAATTCTGTCACACCGGCGGCGTCGTCGATTTCGTCGACTTCCTGTCTCACGGCGAACCGATCTCATCCGTATGGCGAATCAACGGGCAAGGCACCTACCATGAGGAGACTCAGGCGGTCGACGAAAACGGTGACCTGCATGCAGAGAAAATCACACGAACCTGCGACGTCGACATTGCAATGCGCTGGGTCAACGGATACGACACCACGTTGAAGAGCTTCGTCAACGTGGTCGCCACTCCGGGCGGCGGTATGCACGTCGACGGCTTCCTGCAGTCGATCAC
>Tephra_p2__coassemble_3237_pt1 | contig 10260 bp, 7 predicted proteins | sample Tephra_p2__metabat2_low_PE_021 | metagenome-assembled genome bin Tephra_p2
TCATGGAGTATGTGCAGGGGCAGACGCTGCGCGACATCATCAAGGCGAACGGCGCTCTGAGCCAGAGCGACACCGAGCATGTGATGATCGGTTTGCTCAACGCGCTTGAATACTCGCATCGCATGGGCATCATTCACCGCGACATCAAGCCCGGCAACATCATGATCTCCGAGCAGGGCATCGTCAAGGTCATGGACTTCGGCATCGCCCGTGCGCTCGACGATTCGGCTACGACGATGACGAAGTCGCAGGGCGTCGTCGGCACTGCGCAATATCTCTCGCCTGAGCAGGCTCGCGGCGAGAACGTTGACATGCGTTCCGACCTCTATTCCGCAGGCTGCGTGCTCTACGAGATGCTCACCGGACGCCCGCCGTTCACCGGCGATTCGGCTGTGGCGATCGCCTACCAGCATGTGTCGGAGGTGGCTGTCAAGCCAAGTTCGATCGTGCCCGGCCTGAACCCGATGTGGGATCAGATCGTCGCCAAGGCCATGGCCAAAGATCGTCAGAACCGTTATGCCACGGCCACGGAGTTCAAGAACGACATTCTCACCTATATGAACGGTGGTTTGCCGTCTGCAGCGGCGTTCAACCCGTTGCAAGACATGTCTACGATCAATGCGCGTAAAGACGCCGAGAATGCTACGAAGGCGATCGACTACGCCAACGAGGGGCAGGCCACGCGCGTCTACAATCCGGTGACCGGCCAGTTCCAGACCATTCCGGCAGACCCCGCCACAACGGGGCAGGGCGATACGCAGGTGAAAACCCGCGCCCAGCAGCGTGCCGAAGCCGCGAAGAAGAAAAAGCGCAGGACGATCATCACGGCGGTGTCGATTCTCGTGGTGCTGCTGATCGCGGGCGGACTCGGCTACTACTTCTGGTCGCAGAACCGCACGCCGAAGGTCGAATATGTGACTGTGCCGACCTTCACGACCACCACCACGCAGGATCGCGCGAAAGCCCAGCTCGAAGAACTCGGACTCAAAGCGGTGATCAAGCAAGACACCGATTCCACCGAGCCTGAAGGCACGTTCACCAAGCAGAATCCTGCTGGCGGACGCAGTGTGGCAAAGGGCTCGACGGTCACCGTGTGGTTCTCGGCAGGGCCGAAGAGCGTGACGGTGCCAGATGTCACCGGCCAGACGCAGGCGAACGCCCGTGCTGCATTGGAGGCCGCTGGCTTCGAGGTGAACACCAGTGTGCAAACCGAAGACAGCGCAACCATCGAAAAAGACATGGTGACGCGCACCGATCCTGCCGCGGGCTCGTCTGCCGAGCAGGGTTCCACGATCAGCCTGTGGGTGTCGTCCGGCATGACGAAGGTGCCGTCTGACTTGGTGGGCAAGACCAAGGATGAAGCGGTCAGCGAACTGCAGAAGAGCGATTTCGCCGTGCAGATCAACGAAGAGAACTCCACTGCCACCAAAGACACGGTGACGCGTGTGGAGCCAACAGGCGGCACGTCGGTCGAGCGTGGCTCGTCGGTCACCATCTGGGTCTCCAATGGCAAGATCTCCGTGCCATCCAATCTCGTCGGCATGACGGTAGCGGAAGCAAAGTCTGCGCTGTCTTCAGCCGGTTTCAAGAACATCGATACGCAAGGCGCTGCTGACGATGCCACGGTGACTGCGGTTGATCAAAGCGGAGACGTCGACGCCAACACCACCATCAAGTTGACCGCCAAGGCGAAGGAGTCCACGAGCAGCCCATCGCCATCGTCGTCAGCCGACAAAGACGCAGGCAATACCAACAGCAACAAACAGGAGTGAGCGCCAGCAATCAGAAGTGATGCCAGCAATTAAGCGCAATACTGCTGAGCGGTAACCATCTGCTCAACGCTCATCCAAGGGCTCGGGCCAATCCCCGAGCCCTTCTATTTTGCTGGTGGGGATATGAAACCATTCAGGACTCGAATAGTCGTGTTTGAAAAAGGGCGGAAAATAGCGCTTTTCGGCACACGGCTACTCCGAAGGTTGAAGGTTTTATATCCCCACCAGCAAAATGAGGGGCAGGGTGGTGACAAGGAATGTGGGCGATGGGGGTGGCGCTCCGCTGCGGCTCCCTTGGTCAGGTCATCTAGATCGTTTCGGCAAATTGCCTATATGGGGGGTGCTGCATACAGTCGTGTTGTCTAGCGATGTTATGCAACATGCACATTCACAGCACCCCTTCTGGTCATGTTGTATAGCTTCCTTAGGCAACCTGACCGGATGCGATGCCGTTTATGGTCATGTTGTCTATTCAAGGTAGATGACCTGACCATGCTCGATGCCCTGCATGGTCATGTTGCCTGATTCCGTTCGACAACTTGACCATTCGCGATACCGTTTTCGGCCATGTTGTCTATTGACCTTATACGACTTGGCTGTGGGAAGGCAGAGGATGAAACTGGGGAAATCTACTCGGAAGACTGAGACTCAGTTGGAGGCGAGCTTGGGCTGCAGGCCACGGCTCTTCTCGACCGCATTGGCCTGGCCACACACGGCGAGCCAATTCGCCAGCAAACGGTATCCGTCTTGCGTCAGCACCGATTCAGGGTGGAATTGCACGGCATACAGCGGCAGTTCACGGTGGCGCAGCCCCTGCACAATGTGATCGTCGACCGTCCAAGCGGTCACTTGCAGCTCATCTGGCACGGAATCTGGCTCCACAGCGAGCGAATGGTAACGGGTGGCAGTCATCGGGTTGGCGACGCCGGCGAAAATCTCATCGTCCACATGTTCCACCTGGCTCGTTTTGCCATGCATGATCGTCGGCGCATGATCCACAGTGCAGCCATACACCTCAGCAAGCGCCTGCATGCCCAAGCACACGCCGAACATCGGCTTGCGTTCAGCCGCGCACAGTCGAATCATGTCTTCGCTGATGCCGGATTCGCTCGGAGCGCCCGGCCCTGGCGAAATCAGCACGCCGTCGTAGTCATCGAGCAGCCCCGGCGTCTTCGGGTCGAGAGCGTCATTGCGCACCACGTCAACGTGTGCGCCGAGCGTCTTCAAATACCCGACGATCGTATATACGAAGGAGTCATAGTTATCGATCACCAGAATGTGTGCGGAATCCGTCATCGTTTCTCTTCCGTTACGTGAAATACCCGAAATATGCGTGCGCAACTCCCCAGTCTAGCAAGGTGCGGCGCGCACTACGCCGGTGTGATCGCCGTATAGTTCGACATCTCGCGCAATATCTCGATGTGGCTTGCCGCCCACGGGCACGCCCATTCGACCACTGCGGCGGACGCCGCCAGGAACAGCAGCAGCGTGAGCAGCCAGCGAATAACGCCGGGACCCGGCTGGTGACGCACCAGCGCGCCGTAAATATCAACGTCTGGCTTCGAGCGCTCACCGTTGCGAATCGCGCGCAACAGCGGCCAGCGCCACGCGAAGGCGGCTGCGATGAAGATGATCACATATGCCGCGAGCAGCCCGTAGATGACCGGCTTGAGCGAATCGAGCTGTGCGAAGAACGGCGTGCTCTCGTTGTTGATGAACTGCACGTTGCCATTCGAGCCATTCGTCGCGAGCTCCTTGGGAATGCCGTCGCTCACTTTCGCCCAATATTTGAATTCGCCGAAGCTCACCCAGCGATGCGTCGGAGCCGTGTATTTCGGTTCGCACGTCGTCATCGTGAGCATGCGCTTGGTCGCCGGCGCAGATGGGTTCTCGGGGTTCGCCGAAATGACCTCGCCCTGATCCGGCGTCACGATGATGTAGTTCGTGTAGTTGTACACATACCAGTAGTCTTTCGTGCGAATCACCACGGCGTCGCCGGCTTTGAGTTTGTCGACGTCTCCGAGCGGCTGGCCGTACCCGTTGCGGTGGCCTGCGAACGCGAAATTACCCACTTGCCCCGGCCACTGGGAGTCCACATAGTGCCCGAGACCGTGCATATTGAGCTCGGTCAGATCGGTGCCCTGCACAAGATTGCGCTCCCACGTGTCGCCGAATCGCGGAATATAGACGCGCGCGATCAGCTCCCCCACGTTCGCGCTCGTCGGCTGCACGGGAGGCTCGCCGCTTTGCGGCTGCGCGATCTTCGCGTTCTTGCCGTCGCTCGCGGGCTGCGCCCACGACGAGTTCGCGCGCTCCTCGAGCTGCGCGTGCTCGGACTGCACACCAGTCCACCACTGCATCCACAGCACATACAGCGCGCACACCACGCCCACAGTGAGCATGATCTCCGCAAGAATCATCACAATGGAGCGACCGACGCTGCGTTTGCGCGGCGGTTCGCCCGCGCCGCTGATATTCTGCGCGCCGTGCGCACCCTGCGCATCATGCCTGGCGTTATGCTTCATGCTCGTTCCTCTTGCCTTGCTTCTCTTGAATACACCCGAATATTCGAGCTACTCAATACAACGAAATAGTAATCTCGTTACTTCCCAGCGGAGTTCGTCTCCGAATTACTTTCTGATCCGTTGTTATTTTCGGGTATTACTTTCGCATATCGCAGCGGCTGAAGCAAGAGAGGGGTACGCTGAAAGGTGAGATTGCTCTGCTCAGTGACTTTGTAGCCGAGGCCGAACGCCTCCACGTATTGTTTGTAAATCTGGATCGCCTGCGACTCGTTCAGTGCCTGCTCCATCTCAGCCACAGGACCAATAGCTGAGATTGTGAACGGCGGCGAATATTTGTGACCTTGCAGCAGCAGCACGTTGCCTGAGCAGAGCACTGCGGAGGTGGGCAGCACGCGCTGGTCCATAATCTGCATGGATTCCGCGCCACCCGCCCATAGCGCGTTCACCACTGCTTCGACGTCTTGCTGGTGCACCACATATTTGTCGATGTCAGCAGTGGAGCCGGAACTGTCTACCACGTTCTCCCACATAGCTGAATCGTTGAGTGTCACCGTGAGCCCTGGGCCAGACACCTCCGGCAGCATAGTGCTGCTGCCGCTTTCCTCGCTGTTCTGATCACCACTCTGGTCACTCTTTTTCAGCAGCTTGTTGTAGTCGTCGACTTGCGAGCTCAACGTATTGACTTCAGACTGCAGCTCGTCCACCTGCTGCACGCGGTGCTCAATGAGTTCCGCGGCGTCGTTCGACACGGTTGTAGAGCGGTTGACGCGCAGATTGGTCACGATCAGAAACCCCACCAATGCGACCACAACGAGCACGGCCATGCTCCCCACCATCGATGTCTTCTTGACATGCTTGGCTCCGTGTTTCGCCATCGCCACCTCCAAAAATAAGATTATTTCGCTCGAAGTTATGGCTTTCGGGTTCTCTTTCTTGTGTAACCACTATGATAACTTGTAGCCGATCGAAGGAGACTACACAAATGGCTGAGGAAGAGCTGCACAAGACCGACGCAGATGGCCAGATCAGCGAAGCCACTGCTGACGAGACCGCAACGGTCACCGATGATGTTGTCGTTGACGCCGACTCCGAGGGCGATGCCGTAGCCGTGGAATCTGAGGAAGTAGCCGAGGAACCGGTGCACGAAGATCGCAAGGAGAGGCGCGCGGAAGAGAAGGCCGAGCGCAAGGAAGCCAAAGAAGAGGCTAAGGAAGAGCGCGAGGCTGAGGAATCCGAGGAAGCCGCCGACGATATCTCTCTCGACAAAATTCAGGACTTGCTCAACTCCACTGTTGATGAGAAAGACATGACTCCGCAGATGCGCCGCATGGTGCGTCGCCAGCAGGAGAACACGAAGCGTGTGGAAGACACGATCAAGGGCACGAAGGCGAACCCGAGCTGGTATGTGCCGCTGTTCTGCGCGTTCATGATCATCGGCCTCATCTGGGTCGTCGTGTTCTACCTGACCGCGAAGTGGCCGATTCCTGGCATTGGCAACTGGAACCTGCTCATTGGTTTCGCATTGATTATGGTCGGCTTCCTGATGACGGTAGCCTGGCGATAATCGCTGCTATTCAAACGTTGAAAGGGGGTCTGCGGAACACCGCAGACCCCCTTTTGCTATGCACTTTTCGACCAATATATATAGGTTGAAAGCAGAGTTTCGTTAGAACAGCATCTGCAGCAGTGTGCCGCGAATCGGGTTCTGCGTATCGCACAGGTAGCAGATGACCAGCAGAATAACCAGCAGAGCACCGCCGTAGATGAGCGCGCGTTGCACGATCGACTTGCGTCGAAGCGCGCGTATGCCATCGGTGAGCAGCAGCGTCATCACACCACCGATGATGAAGCCGCCGACGTGCGCCTGCCATGCGATGTTCGGCACAACGAGCGGCATCAGGAAGTTGACGGCCATCCAAATGAGCATCGAGCGAATGTCTTCGCCCACTTTCTTGTAGATCACCAGAATCGCGGCGAACAAGCCGAACAGCGCGCCGGAAGCGCCGTAACTAGACGTGAACCAACCCTCACCGGAGCGGTTGAGCAGCGCCCAGATCATCATGCCGGAGTCGCCGCCGATGCCCGAGATCATGTAGAGAATCAGGAACGCCCAGTGCCCCATCATGCGTTCGAGCAGCGGGCCTACCGACCACAGTGTGAGCATGTTGAAGCCGATGTGCCATATCGACACCGGCTGGTGCAGGAACATGGCGGTTATGAGCGTCCACGGTTCGCGGGTCATCGAAGCCGGCTGCATCATGCCGAAGTTGAGCATCGCGGTGAGACCCGCGGGCCAGACGAAGCGGAACAGCGTTTCGATAATCCAGATCGCCACGCACGCGATGATCAGCGCGGACGTGATGACGGGCGCTCCGCTGCGCCAACGTGCGCGCAGCGATGTCGCCGAGAAAATCTGGCGTGCGGACGGTGAATCTGGGAACAAACTAAAACCACGACGAGGCATGACCACCACTCTAGCAAGAGCTGTCGCTGTGCAAATCCGCTGAATCGCACAGCACAAACCCAACATATTCGCTGTGCACAAGCATCACGCATATCTGTTGTGCAATCGAACGTCTGTTTGACTAATTCACTGTGCGAACTGGACTGTTTCGAACATACGTTTTAATTACACGCATGTAGTTTTCCACAGATGTGGAAAACGTTGTGGAAAACGTGGGTATAACGTATGGATAACTCATAAAGTTATCCACATACTTATCCACAAATGTTGATATTTCAAGGTTTCTTTCTGTGGAATATTGTGGACAAGATTATCCACATCACCGTGTGAACCATGTGCACAACCCAGAAATAGGGTGGATTACTCCACACTCGCCCTGTATATAGTGGCAAATTCGCACACTTTCAGCACGTTATGTCAGAAATTCATAAAAGTGGTGAACACTGTGCATAACTCGCTGTTATCCACATTCGCACATCATTTCGAACACCTGTTGCGTGCGCACGCGCGTGCATAATGAGAAGTATGCGATTGACACAATCCGAACGCGATTTTATAGCCGCGCACAGCACCGATGACGTGCACGAGCTCGCTCTCCACACCAAACCGCAACCGGATTTCAATCTGCCGCTCGTACTTGACCAGATCGCCGGAAGGCAAATCGCGCAACGCAAACTCCCGCAGTGGGCGGAACACAGCGGCATCATCTACCCGCCGCATCTCGCCATGGAGCAGTGTTCGTCGCAGTTCACCGCGCAATGCAAAGCGCGCATCGCCGCCGAGCTGACGAGCGACGCCGCTCACCCGACGTCGCTCGTCGATCTGACCGGCGGCTTCGGTGTGGATTTCTCATATATGGCGCGCGATTTCGACGCCGCCACCTATGTGGAACGGCAGGAGTCGCTGTGCGAGCTGGCGGAGCACAATCTGCGCGAGCTCGGACTCGCACACGTGAACGTCGTGCACAGTGACGGTGTGGAGTATCTGCGCGCGATGCCGCCGGCGACACTGATTTATCTCGACCCCGCGCGCCGCGACGAGCACGGCTCGCGCACCTACGCCATCGAGGACTGCACTCCAAACGTGCTCGAACTGCGCGATCTGCTGCTCGGCAAAGCTCCGGTTGTGATGATCAAACTCTCCCCCATGCTTGACTGGCGCAAAACAGTCGATGATTTCGCCGGCGCCGCGTCTCAGTTGATCATTACGGCGAGCGCGAACGAGTGCAAGGAAATCGTCGTCGTGCTCGAACGCGGGCGGCATGAGCAGGTGCGGATTACCTGCGTGAACGATTCCCAGCACTTGGAGTTCACGGTTGGCACCGATGATTTTGCGAGCGCGCAGGCTGCGACGCTCGTCGACCCGAATGATTTGCCCGCACAGCAGTACTTGTATGAGCCGAATGCGGCGATTATGAAGGCGGGCGCGTTCCGCGAGCTGCAGCGCGAGTTTGCGGGCACCGATCTCAAGCAAATAGGTGCGAACAGTCATCTGTTTGTCAGCACGCAGGCGATACGCGAGTTTCCTGGGCGCGCGTTTGTGATCGACGCGATCGGCACGCTGAATAAACGCGAATTGAAGGCGCTGCTCGCGGGAGTCGAGCGCGCGAATATCACCGTGCGCAACTTCCCGCTCACCGCACAGCAGCTGCGCAAGAAGCTCAAGCTCAAAGACGGCGGAGATGCATACATATTCGCGACCACCGTCGCAGGCAGGCACGTGCTGCTGCGCACGCATAAGCTCGCCCACTAATGCCTTTTGCGACCAATGTATATATGAGTCACACAATGGTTCGCCCGCGATCGATGCATAGTATCGGTCAGGAACTCAGCGGACTTCCAGCTCGCGCACAGAGAATAGAGTATTATGTGGTGATAAGACATAACGCATCATCCGCTTGCCATGAGCACAACGTGCGCCATCTTGCGACGTGAGGCTTTATGATGGAAAGCAGAGTCGACTGGGGAACCGGCCGACCAAGAATACTGAAAGGAGCCGTCATGGAGAAGAAGTCTTCAAACGGTTGGAAGTTCTTTGCACTGCTGTTCGGCGGTCTGCTCGCGGCTGTTGTTGGTCTCTACATCTACAAGCAGCAGAACCCGGATTACGATCCGTGGGAGGAGCCGTGGGAGAACAGCTCGTCTCCAGTGGATCTGAGCCTGTCGAAAGACAAGACCGAAGACGATCTTGACAAGGCAGACGCACCAACCCCTGAAGCCGCCTGAGATTCATTGACGTTATGGAGCGGAGTACTACTGCATGGTAGTGCTCCGCTTTTCATATAATCGTGCGTATCTGGCAGAACCAAAATCCAGAATCCAAGCTTTTGTAAGGAGTATCATGACCGATCCGATGTCGAATCAAACCGGCGATGCGAATAATCCGCAGAGTGTTGACCCGAACACTGCGCAGAATGCAGCGCAGAACACACCTGACAATCAGCCGGTGATCGTCGACGCCGTTGTGGAAACCGAGCAGGTGAGCAGCACCGTTCCAACGGTGGACTACACGCAGAACGCCGTGCCCCAGCAACCGGCAGCACCGAACTACAACCAGCAGCAGCCGAACTACACGCAGCCAAACTATGCGGCGCCGCAGACTCCTGCGAATCCATATGCGCCCGCTCAGCCGGTTCAGCCAGCCCAGCCTGCGCAGCCGCAGTATGCACAGAACGTTCCGCAGACCAATCCGTATGATGCGAACCAGTATGCCGCGCCAAATGCGACGCCGAACTATGCTGCGAATCAGGCGCCGACCTACACGTCGAGCACCGGTCAGCAGTATGCCGGCGCGAGCTCCACGCAGTCGCCGTTCGTGCAGAACCAGCAGGATCCCTTCGGCCAGCAGGCTCCGTTCAATCAGCAGGCTCAGCCTCCGTATGGTCAGCAGCCGCAGCAGTCGCCGTTCGTGCAGAATCAGCCGTTCCAGCAGCCATATCAGCAGCAGTACCAGCAGGCTCCATACGGCCAGCAGCCGCAACAGATGTATGCCAACGGCGCTGAGCCGCCGCTGAACCAGCCGTGGTATGGCATCGGTTTCGGTGACGCCATCGCCCGCTTCTTCAAGAAGTATGCGACGTTCTCGGGTCGCGCGAGCCGCGGTGAATATTGGTGGGTCTTCCTATTCACCACGATCGTCTCTGCCGTGCTGGGCATGTTCGAGCAGGTTGACAGCCTGCAGACTCTTATGAATGTGCTGACCAGCCTGTGGAACCTGGCGATCATCATTCCTATGATCGCGTTGACTGTGCGCCGTCTGCACGACAGTAACCTTAACGGCGCGTGGTTCCTGCTCCCCTATGGTCTTGAGTTCCTCGGCGTGATCATCATGCTCGCGGGCGGCGTCGGCTTCGCGCTCACCGGCAGCATGAACACGTTCCTTGTAGGCGGCGGCGCGTCAGTCGTCATCGGCTTGCTGGTCGTTATCGGCGGCGCAGTTGCGCAGATCATACTGATGGTGCGTCCATCCGACCCGCGCGGTGCAAGCTACGACTCTGCAC
>Tephra_p2__coassemble_3277_pt1 | contig 10024 bp, 6 predicted proteins | sample Tephra_p2__metabat2_low_PE_021 | metagenome-assembled genome bin Tephra_p2
GCCTTCGCGTCTTGCAGCTTGGTCTGAGCCGCATCAAGCGCGCGCGTCTTCGCGGTTGCGGTCTCATTGGCAGTCTTCGCAGTCTGTTCGGCGGCGGCGAGCGCAGTTTGCGCGGCGTTGTAATTCCGTTGCGCCGAATCGTCAGCCGAGCGTGCACGCTGCACGGCAACCTTGGCAGCGGCCTCCTGAGCGTCAGCCGCGCGAGCCGCCTTCTGTGCAGAAACCAGTGTCGAATCGGTGGAATCGCTTGCTTGCTGCGCCTTGATGAGATCGGCGGCAGCCTTGCTCTGCACGGTCTTGGCGTTGCCCAACTTGCGCGAAGCCGTTTGAGTGGCGGTCTGCGCGGAAGTCACGGCCTTGTTTGCCGCGGTGAGCACGTGCTGAGCCTGCTTCACAGCGGTTTGCGCGTCGCTGAGCTTCTTCTGCGCGTTGTTGATCGAGTCGACGTACGCCTGCGCCTGCTGCAAGTATTCGTTCGCGTCAATCGGCGTATCGGCGTTCGGCTCGCCTTCCATCGCGGTCGGGTTCACCAGCCAGCTGTTGAGCCCGAACTCCTGCGAATCCGCCTTGCTGTATTCGCCACCTGGGTTCTGGCTGCAACCCATGCCGATCACTTGCATGCCGGAGTCCCTGATGTTCAGGTAATGACCGATATTCTCCCACAACTGCGGGTATTTCAGCGAGATTGCATAGGCAGACATGTGCGCGAGATTCGGGTACTTTCCGCTCTTCACAGCGTCGTCGTACACCTTCTTTTCCTGAGTCCACCAACCGTCGAGCGGATCTGGCCAGCCCCACGAAAGATTCTCTCCGAGCACGAATTTGTCGTTGAACTGATAGTTGTGAGCCACAGTTTGCGTGGCACTGTTCGCCTGCACCATGGCGAGTGCCATCGCAGCGTCCGACACCTTAAGCGGCTTGAGTCCTTCCGTCGCGCGCAACTTGTTCGTCTCTTGCACGAGCTTCAGCGCGCGGATCATATTCGGCAGACTCGTCGCGTCAGTGGACTCGCCGATATGCGCTTCATCAAGATACGGCTTGCCTGTGCGCGGGTTCACCTTGCCGAGAGACGAATCGGTGAGCACTTTCACCGCGAGCTGCGAGTTGCGGCTCTTGAACCAACCGAGCGCGCCCTCTTTTTGCTGCTCGCTCACGTTGGCGGCGGCGGTTTTCGCGGCTGCCAGCGTCTTGTTGGCAGCGGCGAGTGCGTTCTTCGCTTGCGTTTGAGACTGCGTGGCAGCGGTCACCTGCTTGCGCGCCGCATCGAGATTCGCAGTGGCCTGCGAAACGGCTTCATCTGCGGCGTTCTTCGCCTTTTGCGCCGCTTGCACAGCTGGCGATTGCTCCGACGCAGACCTGCTCTGCGCCTGCTCAAGCGCTTCGTCTGCCTTGGTTTGCGCCTCGCGCGCCTGCTGTTCCGCGGATTGCGCGGCATCGAGCTTCTTGTTCGCATTCGTCAGCGCTGCGGAAGCCTCTTGCACCGCTGCCTTTCTCGCCGTGACCACAGTATTCGCCGTAGTCACTGCGTTTTGCGCCTGCGCCACTTGCTGTTGCGCGTTTTCAACGGCGTTCGCATCTGCGGTTTCATTTGATTGCGCGGTCGCGTTATCACGTTCCGCTTGCACGAGCGAATTTTTCGCAGTACTTTCGCGCTGCTGCGCGCTCTGCTCAGCTTGCGTTGCCGCAACGTCGGCTGAAGCGGCAGAATTATTCGCTTGCTCGGCGGAATGTTCGTTCTGCTCGAGCTCATCGATGTTCTGTGCGGAGGCTGATTTGTTCAGCTCATCGACTTGCTGCTGCGCAGCATCCGCGGCGTTCTGCGACTTCGACTCCCGAGCACTCGCCTGCTGCTGCGCGTGCTCGGCTTGCGCCATTTGCTGCTGATCTTGCGCCGTTGACTGCTTAGCGTCGTTCAACTGATTCGCGGCATCCGAAAGCTTGCTGTTCGCTTGGTTCAGCGCCTGCTGCGCATTGCTCACCGAAGTGTTGCTCGACATAGCTGAATCAAGCGCGGACTGCGCCTGCTCGACTGTTGCGTTCGCCTGCTTGAGCGCTTGCTCGTCACCGTTCACAGTGCGCTGCGCCTGTTGCTGCGCCTGCTGCGCTTCAGCGACCGCCTGCTTCGCCTCGGTCACGGAATTGCGCGCTTTCTGCACGGCTGACGTCGCCGGCGTGCTCTCCGAAGTCTTCTCAGAGGCACTCGGCTCGGCCTGAGAACCGGTTGCTGCCATGGCAGGTAACGGTGCGCCCAACGTTGCCGCCGCAGCCACAGCTGCGATCGTCACGCCGATGCCCTTGCGCACCCCGTGTTCGTTGTTATGCAGTGGTTCTTGTTCATACTTGGCCATAATCCCTCTTTTCGACCGCGTTCAGTCATTATGTGAGGAATCCTCGTGACGCTATCTACTGATCTGTGTATTTATTTTGCGCTACGAGAGTATCCGATGCCATATTGTATGAATTTGTCTAGTATTTTCAATTTATATTCGTCGAATGTTTTACTTAAATAAAAAATTCCAAACTCTTATTAATTTTTCGCACATACCAGACTCGGTAATACTAGACATAAAAAATCAGACTGTATAACACTAAATATTATGTGAACGTCAGTCTTCACAAACGCGTCCCACCAAAATTTGCGCCTCGATTGTCAGTTCACGCACCCGACTCAGGTCGAGCTGTTCAACGTCGACGTTGAACAGCAGCGGGGTCATATGAGCGAATGCGAGCACATCTTCGGGCGGCATGGCGAAGGTGCGAGAAACCGTATGATTCTCAATAACATCAACGTGTTCGGAGAACTGCTCGACCACCGACTCGTTCGAGTAATCGGCATGTCGCAGCTGCTCGTGCGCGAGGTCGCGCAGCTGCCTGTCGTGGTTGGCCCCGGGCACTACTTTGATAATTAGTCCGTTGTTTTTCACCACACGCTGAAATTCGCCGTAATGTATTGGCGAAAAAATATCAAGAATGCAGTCAAAAATATGATCTCGCAGCGGAAGCTCGGCGAGGTTGCCGACGAACCACTTCACCGCCATGCTCGCATCATCGCGAGCGGCGAGCTGCACCGAATCTTTCGCAATGTCGAAAGCGAGCATAGTGGCGGCTGGATTCGCCCGCTGCACAGCGCGCGCATAGAATCCCTCGCCGCAACCGGCATCGAGGATCGTGCCGCTCGCGCAATACTTCGCCACCGCGTCGAGCACTGCCTCGAGAACGTGCTGGTAATAACCGCCTTCGAGCACCGTGCGGCGGTTCTCGAACGACTGTTTGCTGTAGTACTGCGACTGCTTGGCTGCCGGCACGAGATTCACATACCCCTGCTTCGCGATGTCGAAGGTGTGGCGATTGGCGCAACGCAAACTTGTGCCGCTCAATCGCAGTTCTTCACGGCACAGCGGGCAGATGAAGTAGCGTTCGGCATCGGCGAACCGCTTCAATTTCGCAGGACTCATGCCCTCATTGTAAAGAACGCGGTGCAACAAGCGGCATTGACTTATGTTTGCCTGCTTTTATGGCATCTCAACAAGTCACGGGCGAGACATCCGGCATTTACCTCATTTCAATCAGCAAGTACGTGCACGAGCACACACCCGTTATCGTCACATTCACCAGTATGTTCCACGTAAGAACACAAACGCGCGCCTTGCACAACCTCCTCTTGTTCCACATGAAACACAAGCGCGCCCCGCAACATAAGCTGCGGGGCGCGCAAATAATAATTAATTATTTTTCAGTCAATATCAGTCGTGCGGGCGCGTGTTCAGGCGGCTGAAATAGAACGATGCGAGCACGCAGAACACGATCGTGGCGATGTTGAACACGAGTTCGATCCACCACAGAATCTGATTCCACGTGTTCGAGAGCGGGCCGAACAGTCCGGGCAACGTGACGAGCCAGCTCACGATGACGCAGATGAACACCCAGATGCCATATTTTTGACCCATTTGCTGGTCGTAGAGATGCGCCGGCGTGAGTTCGAAGTTCGGCTTGTTGTTATACACGGCGAAGATGCCGAATACGAGCAACGCGATCAGCACGATCACGTTGAGCACAGTCATGATGATATTTTGTGCGATCATCATTTCACACTTTCCTACACAATATATGTTCGACTTTGATTGTATGAACTTGAGTTCGTGCCGTAGCCCAGTTTTACGATTAACACAATTTTGTGCAATTAATCAGATTATTTTTATCTCAAATGAACAGCGTGAGTGCTGTTCACTCACGTGAGACTGTATACTGTGCGCCGCGTTATCTGCATTATCTGACGAGGAACACCATGATGAGGATGAGCACGAAGCCCACCAGATCGGCGGGCGTGAACACTGCGCCGGTCCACATGACTGCGGTGATCGTAGCCATGACCGGCTCGATTGTGCCGAGCATCGTCGCGCGCATTGAGCCGATGCGCACAACGCCGATCATGAACAACCAGAACGCGGCGAACGTGCCAATGACCACGGTGAATGCCAGCAGTCCCCAGCCGCGAGCGTCATATGCGGGCACATGCTCCCAAGGGCGGACGAACGGCATAAGAATCAGGCCGGAGAGCAGAAATGTGAGGCCATTGACCACGAAATTTCCATACTTGTCGATCATCTTCACTGGAATAATCGCCAGGCATGCGCACGAGAACGCGTTGAGCAGTCCCCAGAACAGACCGGGTAGCGGCAGTGACAGCGCGGAGATGTTGCCGCCAGTGGCGAGCAGCCAAACGCCGATGAGTGCGAGCAGCACACCCACCGTTTCGCGGGAACTCGGGCGTCGATGCCCGCGCACGCACACGTAGATGAGCACCATCACCAAGTTCAACGTTTGCAACACCGTCGCAGTGCCGGCGTTCGTCCAGTGAATTGCGAACAAGTAGCCCACTTGCATCAGCGTCACGCATAGCAACGCGGTGCAAATGAACATCGGGTATTCGCGCACGTTCGTCACTGCTCTCTTCAGCGAGTGTGGTGTGGCGAAGGCGGCGCAGATCAGGAAGATGAGTCCGGCGAAAATTTCGCGTATGCACGCGAGCCATAGTGGGCTTGTGCCATAGCCGTCCATCAGGATCTTCGACACGGAGCCGTTGACGCCCCACATCGTGCCGCCAATCAGCGTGCAGATGATGCCGACGACGATCATGCGCGGCGTGCGTTCCAGTGATGGAGTTGAATCGTCTTGAGAGTCTATTGCAGACTGCGCGTCTTGTGCATCGTGCCGCTCGTCTTGTGCGGATTTGCTTAGCATCTCGTGCAGTTCGTCTGCCGAATCATCGCCGTGCGCCTGCTTCACCACCGCACGGTGCTCGTCATGATGTTCGCCATCGCGCTGACCAGACTGCGCCACAACCGTCTCCTTTACTCTCTGCATGGCATCTTATCGCGCAGCCCGCCGCCCACGCCCACAGAATAGCCCACAGAGTAGTTGCCTACCATCGCACCGTCTCCATCGCCTGCATTTTCGCCGTTTTTACCACTAGATTTGCCGTTTTAACTCACCCCACACGCCCAAAATAGGTTAAAACGGCAAATCCAGCAGCTAAAACAACAAAACCAGCCACCTTTGCCGTTCCAGCCAGCGGATTTGCTGTTTTTACCTATAGAGCCGCCTTCAAAGTGCATAAAACGGCAAATCCTCTGGCGAGAACGGCAAATCTAACAGTCAAAACAGCAAAACTCTCTATTTTCGCCGTTTCTACCGTCAGTTTTGCCGTTCCGACTCACCCCGCACGCCAAAAAGAGGTTAAAACGGCAAAACCATCGTGCAGAACGGCAAAACCAGCCATTTTCGCCGTTTCTACCAATGGTTTTGCTGTTTTAACTCATCACACACGCCTAAAAGAAGTTAAAAACGGCAAAACCAGTGGGTAAAACGGCAAAACTAGATGCGAAACGGCAAAGCAACAGGATCGGCGGCTCAGGCAAGGACGGTCACTGGCTCTTCGGATTGCAGGTAGGTGAAGATCTCTTCGAGGTATGGAGCCATAACCGCGTTCGGCATCGTGAAGATCTCATGCACCGAGCCGGGCACGCGAATCATACGAATGCTTCCGCCGTGCTTACCGACGAGTTTGACGAAGCGATCTTCCGCGGAATTGCGCACCCAGTGGTCGTTGCCGGCCTGAAACAGCAGGATCGGCGTTTCGATGCGCTCGCACATCTTCGGACTCTGCACAGCGCGCGCGATGCGCAACGCCTGACGCACCCATTCGTTCGCCGCCGCCGACGTCTGGTAGTGGGTGTTCGCCATGCGTAGCTTCTTCGCCCATTCCAAGCGTTGCATGCATGCACCTTGATGATCTTTCATGTCGATGACCGGTGAAAAACCGTGCTGCCCGGGAGCCATGCTCTTGCCGTGCCCTGTGTCGCAGCCCACGCCGCACGCGAGCGCCGCCAACCAGTTCGGCACATGCATGTTCGCTTCGATCATCGGCGACGAAAGCACTGCTTTGTCGACGACGTTCGGGTAGCGCTCGAGCATCGCCGCCGCGATGCCGCCGCCCATCGAATGGGCGAAGAGCATCAGCGGCTTGTTTCCCGCCAGTGGTCGCGCGATCGTGTTCGCGCATTTCGCAAGGTCAGCCACATAGCGGCGCCATGTGTCGATGTAGACGATCTCGTCGTCGGCCACATCGCGCGCCGAATAGCCGTGCCCGCGGTGTTCGAGTATGCACACGGAGAATCCGGCGAGCAAAAAATACCAGACCATCTCTTCATATTTCGCAGCGAATTCAGAGAATCCATGCGAGATCAGCACAGCGCCATGGTTGTTGCTCGATGCGCCGGGAATGGCAAGGTCGTGGAAGAGTTCGACGTCGTAGCTCACGACGTGCAATGTGCCCTGCAGATCAGCGAGCGGGTGCCCGTCCCAGTCGGATTGCGCAGGCGCCATATAATCCTCACGCCTGCACTTGGTGATCGCCGGCAATGCCGTCGCCTCGAAATCCTGCTGGAAACGGATCTCGTTCAACATTGCAATTTCCACACTTGCCTCCTCTATATATGCGACAGTTATGCGCGAGACTAGTTGTTATTCAGCGGTTGTTTCACTCAGCGCCTGCGCAAGGAAGTCGCGCTGCAGAATCAGCAGATTCTTCGCGACCTTCGGATCGTTCGTCATATGCGTGATGCCGGTGAGCGGCAGGAACGTGTGCGCGCGTCCTGCCTGCATAAGCGCTTGGCTCAAGCGCAGGCTGTGGGCGATCGTCACGTTGTCGTCGGCAAAACCGTGGATCAGCATGAGCGGGCGCGTGAGCTTCGGGGCATCGTCAATGATGCTGTTGCGACGATACACTTCCGGGTCGAGGCCCAGGAAGCGCTCGGTGTAGCAGGTGTCATACAGCGTCCAGTCGGTCGGAGGAGCACCGGCGCAGGCGGCTGCGAATGTGTCGGGTGCGTCGAGCACGGCGAGCGCGGAGAGGAAGCCACCATACGACCAACCGATCATCGCCACATGGTCGAGATCCGGCTCCGGCAGCGCAAGCGCGGCATCCTGCGCTTCGCTGAATTCAGTGCCCTCGACTTGAGTTCCCGCTGCGTTAAGTGCGGCGATGGCGTCAGGCAACGCGTGCACGGCGTCCACTTGGTCTTGCAGGCTCACGTCTTTCATGTTCAAATACATCGTGCGATCCCAAGCCGGCCCGCGTCCGGTCGTGCCGCGACCGTCGGCGATCACCACCAAGTAGCCTTGATCCGCCCACCATTGCGCATCCCAGTATCCGGCAACGCTCAACGTCACGCGCTGGAATCCGGGGCCGCCGTATGGCTGCATCATCACCGGCAGCTTCTTGGCGTCGGCGAACGCGCTGCCAGCCTGCGGAGCCACAATCGCCGTATATAGTCCACGCTCACCGAGTCGCGTGAAGCGAATGTTTGGCGTGAAACCAGGTGTGCCGGCGTAGTTACTCACGACGTAGGACTCGTCGCCGCTGAACAGCGTCATCTGAGCGAACGCGCTATCCATCGTGCGTCCCCACACCACCATCTCGTTGCCGCGGCGGGCGGCGGTCCACACGCCCGGCTTGCGGCTCACCGCCTGCACAGTGCCGTCGTAATCAATCGTCACCACGTCGAAGCTGCGCGCATCGTGGTAGCGGGCGTCAGCGCCTTGCCATGCTTCGGGCAGCGAATTCTCGCCCACCACTTCAGGTGTGCGCTGCACCACGCACAGCACATTGGCATCGTTGGCGTCAAGCACTTCGTGCACCTGCCAACCAAGCGGTGTGAACGCCTTGCCATCCACAGTCAAGCGATTTGTGTCGTGTTCCATGTCGTTCACGAAGCCGATCAGTTTGCCGGAAGGAGTCACTGCGGGAGCGCCCGCGATCACGTCGATCCACTGGTCGTTGTGGCCGGTCTGCAGCACTTCAACCGGCAGCAACGCCATCGCGTTGCCGTCCATCGCGTGCAACGTAGACCACTCATCTTCAGCGGGCAGAGCCACGCGCAGAATCTGCTCGTTGTGCTGCAAGCGGTCGAGCACGTACAGAATCGGGTTGGCACCTTGGGCGTCGCCCTCCCAAGTCACCGAAGCCAAATATTCGTAGGCCACATTGTCCCAGTCAATCATCGCGGTATTCGCGACGTCCAATCCATCGTCTCCCAAACGCACGGCGAACAAGTCGACGACGGCGTTTTCGGTCAACGCGCGCGGGTAGCGGTGCTGGAATCCTGCGTGATCGGGATTCGCCGGATCGCTGATCGTCCACACCGGCTCCGGCGACGAGTCGAAGCATTCTACGAGCAACGTGCGCGAGTCTGGGCTCCACCAGAAGCCGTCGTATCTATCGAGTTCCTCGGATGCGGCGAATTCCGCGAGTCCGGCCTGCATCGTCGCGCGATCGTCAGCAGACACGGTGAAGATCGCGTTCGCCTCGCACGTCTCAATGTCTACAACAACCACCGCGCTGCCGGTGGCGTATGCCACGCGCGTGCCGTCCGGACTGATGCGCGGGTTGAGCACGGGGCCTGCGAATTCGCTGTGCGCGGGGTTCGTGAACTTCGGCACGATGTGCTTGGTCGTCACGCCGGACTTCACCGACGCGCGAATATCCTCGCCGTTCTCCCCCGCTAGCGGGTCGTCGAACGTGCACGCGAGCGAATCCCACTCGATCGTCGTCACGAACAGCTCGCCGTTCACAGTGAACGCGATATGCGAGCCATCTGTATCAACCGAATACGAGACGATGCCAGTCGCGCTTTCGCGGGCACGTTCGCGGCGCGCACGCTCGGCTTCGGGCACGTCTTCGTTCGCCGGCGAGCTCATCAGTTCCGCAGGATCCACCAGTTCGATCTCACAGCTCTGGTTTGCAGCTTCTGTGCCGCCGTCTAATACGAAATTTTCGAAAATCGGCTCGGCGGGGTCATTCGGAGCATACATGCCAAGCCAGAGCGCGGTTTCCGTATCTTCCGGCCCGGCAGACCGCAGAAACAGCATGCGCGAGCCGTCGCCGAACAGGTGCGGCGAGCGCGGCGCACCGCACGTGAAGCGCACCGAGCGCGCCTTCGCCACGGGGTATTCATCAATCACGGTTTGCTCTTCAATATTCTCTGCATTCTCTACTTTGCCTGCGTCTTCGCTCATCATGCCTCTTTCGTCTCCCGATTTGCCGCACAATATCTACGCATACAATTATGCGTCACACTGCTTTTGCTGTTTTCGCAAACAGATTTGCCGTTTTTACATATAAAACAGCCTCCAGAGCGCACAAAACAGCAAATCCAGCTGTCAAAACGGCGAAACAACATTATTTTCGCCGTTTTTACCAGTAGATTCGCCGTTTATACACTGGTTCGCACCGCGCTCCGCACTCTCGCGTTTTTATGCGTCGCCGTCGCGCGTATACACTATTTTTCTATCGTTAGCCTACGCTTCAAGAGGAAAATGAGCGGGTTCGAGAAAACTTGAGATTGGAGCGGTTGATATATCAGCGTAGGATAGAACAAGATAGAAAGGGATACTATGAGCGTTCTTGACCGTTTTGAGAAAAGCGTGGAGGGTGCGGTCAACGGAGTGTTCGCGAAGTTCGGCT
>Tephra_p2__coassemble_3298_pt1 | contig 9908 bp, 8 predicted proteins | sample Tephra_p2__metabat2_low_PE_021 | metagenome-assembled genome bin Tephra_p2
CGGCCAAATGCTTGTCGGTTGTGCTCAGAATGCTCACGGCGAGCAGTCCGGCGTTCGTCGCACCGGAATTGCCGACAGCGGTGGTCGCCACCGGAATGCCGCCTGGCATCTGCACGATCGACAGTAGCGAATCCCAGCCGGAAAGCGCGTGCGAGCGAACCGGCACACCGATAACCGGCAGCGTCGTCTGCGCGGCCACCATGCCGGGCAGATGAGCGGCACCACCAGCACCGGCGATGATCACCTTCAGCCCATTTTCGCGAGCCTCATGCGCGAACTGCCCCATGAGCTCGGGTGTGCGATGCGCAGAAATCACCTGCTTCATGTATGGCACTTCGAAACGGTCGAGCATCTCGCAAGCATGCCTCATGGTCTCCCAATCACTGGCAGAGCCCATGATCACTGCCACCTGCGGCTTATTCGCTGTCATTGTTACCTCCGCAACGCATTTTTTATGTGACGACTTCACTCTACGCCGAAAGCATGTCGTGCATATCCGCGCTTGTTTTGCGAAAGCTTTTGCCGGTATACAAACACACTTTTTATGTCACACACTATAATATGTGCATGAAGTCGACCATCGCCGGCGCATATGCTGGAATGCACGCGATGCTGACCAGCTAAAAGAGAGGGATTACTGACACTCATGACCCACGACATTCTGTCTGAGGTGCTTTCGCCTTCCGATGTGAAGCTGCTCACCACCGACCAACTGACGGAGCTGTGCGCGCAGATACGCGGCACGCTCGTCGACTTCGGCAAACAATACGGCGGCCATATCGGTTCGAACCTCGGTTTGGTGGAAGCATGCGTGGCCATGCATTATGTGTTCGATTCGCCGTTCGACAAAATCGTGTTCGACGTGTCTCATCAAAGCTACGTGCACAAGATGCTCACCGGTCGTGCGGACGCATTCCGCAAAGCCGAACTGTTCGGCACGGTGACGGGTTTCACGAATCCCGACGAAAGCGAGCACGATCACTTTGTGCTCGGTCACACCGGCACGTCGATCTCACTGGCCTGTGGCCTGGCTAAGGAACGCGATATGGTTCGCGCCGCCGGTCGCACCAGCCAGACGAACAATGTGGTCGCGGTTATCGGCGATGGCGCGTTGAGCTCCGCAATCGCATTCGAGGGGTTGAACAACGCCGCTGAACAAGGCGGCAACCTGATCATCGTCGTCAACGACAACGAGATGTCGATCGCGAACAATCACGGTGGCATGTATGCGACGCTTGCGAAGATGCGTGAAACGCATGGGAATTGCGAGAACAATCTGTTCCGCGCATTCGGTCTTGACTATCGGTATGTGGAAGACGGCAACGATGTGACCGCGATGATCGACGCGTTCCGCGAGGTCAAAGACACCGATCATCCGATCGTCTTGCACATCCACACGCTCAAAGGCTTGGGACTCGACGAGGAAGACGCCACCTATGGTCTGCACGCCGGCCAGTGCGAGTCGAACCATTGGCAGAACCCCCTCGCGCAGGCGGATGCACCACTCGGCGCACGCAAATACTATGGCGGGCTGGCCATGCAACAGCTGGAGCAGCGTTTTGGCAGCGAGCCAGGTCTGGTTGTCATCTCCCCCGCCACACCTGGTTCCAATGGCATCACCGAGGATTTCCGTGCACGCGCCGGAGCGCACTACGTCGACACTGGCATCACCGAGGAGCATGCCGTCGCATTCGCATCGGGCATCGCCAAAGCCGGTGGACGCCCGGTGGTCGCCACGTCTGCCACGTTCTTCCAGCGCACATTCGACCAATTACAGCAGGAACTCGCATTGAACGACACTCCCGTGACGTTGCTCTCATTCGGCGCGGGGCTTTCTGACGCCGACAACACGCATTCCGGCGCCTTCGACGTTCCGATGTTCGGCAACGTGCCCGGACTCACCTGCCTGGCACCCACTTCCCAGCAGATGTTCCTCGACATGCTCGCATGGTCCACATCGGAACGCAACGAACATCCGGTGATGATCCGCGTGCCCGGCAATACGATTCTCGATGCCGAGCGCTCCGGCGACCTTGACCCGAATGCCACAATGCCGGCTCAACGCACGGACTTGACACCACCATGGTTCGGCTATGACGTGGCACGAAGCGGCAACACCGTCGCCGTGCTCGGTTTGAGCAACGCCTACCCCACCGCCTGCTCCGTGGTCGACCGTCTTGCTCGCGGCGGTGATGGAGAGCAACCCATTCAGGCCACACTCATCAATCCTCTGCAGTTCTCGTCGCTCGACGAGCAGACCTTGCGAGCGCTTGCCGATGACCATACGCTCGTCGTCACTCTCGAAGATGCCCAGCTTGAAGGCGGTTGGGGTGAGAAGATCACCGCGTTCTACCAGAACATGATGCCGCATGCGAACATGCATGTGTTGAATTTCGGCGCAGACAAAGAGTTCACTGACCGCACTCCTCTCGCCGAGCTCAACGCCCGCTACGGTCTGACCACGCAAACCATAGTCTCCCGCATTCGTGAAATACTGCAATAAGCAACAGCGGGTGAGAAAAGTGCATGTGTATCAGTGCGAAGTTATCGGCATGGAAGATGCAGTCAAATCCACACTCAATGCACTTGATCTGCATCAGCACAGTGTTTGCATTCGACAAAGCCTTGTGCCTCCGGCCGGACTCGAACCGGCAACCTGCGGATTAGAAGGCCGATGCTCTATCCATTGAGCTACGGAGGCCAACAAGCACTACGCTAGACGTTGCGAGGGACTATTCCACACGTAACGTGTTGGCAGATATGCTTTGTGACCAAGATTAGAAGTCACATGCTGTTACATGTGATGAGATCAGCATATCGGGTCTCATCACATGAATCCTTTCTAAATAGATTGGATTTCCTATTTCAACCTGCCCGCTATCAGCAACAGTGTGTTTTCTGTTTCCTGACGACGTGTATGCAACAGTCCATAGGCGTTACTTCCCGGCTAACCACCGGTAGATATTGCTTGACTCTCATAGGTCCTGATATTCACTTGCATCCCGTAGATTCAATGCAGCGTTCAGGTCACGGTCATGAAGCGTGCCACAGACAGGGCACCTCCATTCATATTGCCCTAACACGAGAGATGTGTTCTTCCGGTGACATACATGGCAAAGCCTACTAGATGGATACCACGCGGATACCCGCCGAAGTTCAATGCCATGCTTATGGCATACTTGTTCAACGAGCTCAAGAAATACCGATAAACCTTGTTTATGTAAGGCTGGCGCAAGATGCCGATTCTTCATCATGCCTTTCACATTAAGATGTTCGATGGTTAGTGAGCTTGGCTGTCGCCTCACTACCTGTGCGCACACCCATTTCATGTATTCGACTCGCCTGTTGTTCAACCGTCGCTCAATGCGCCACTTCTCCATTATTGCCTTGCGATAATTATGCCATCCGTGCACTTTGTCCTTTCCTTTGTTCGCAAGATACCGACGTGTAATCATGCGCTCAATACGTCGCTTGCGTTTCTCCAACTTACGCAAGCGATTCGTTTTGTTGATATTCATAAACACTGTGCCATCTGAAAGAACAGCAAGATTTTTCAAACCGACATCCATACCAAGTGGTTCACCTGTTGGTTGTATGGGTGCAGGGTCCTGTGCCTCGTAAAGAACGCTCACATAATAGCGTCCGTTCACAATGCTTATAGTTGCGCTTTTCGGTTCTTGTCGTGTAGGTACATAACCTTTCTCCTTGAGCTTGACCCATCCAAGTTTCGGCAGTCGAATACGATGCCGTTCAACGTGAATGGAGCAAATCACATAGAATGAGTCACGATTTGTGTTACGTCGTTTATATCTAGGAAAACCGCTCTGCCGTTTGAAAAACCTTCTGTATGCCCGTTCTGCACACATGATCGCATGCTTAACCGATTTACTGGGAGCCTCAGTGAACCACTCTGGACGTTTTGAGTTATTAAGAGCTTTGGAGAAAGCATAGCCGGTCAAGAATAGACCACATTCAGCATAATATGCTTTGGCTGCATCCAAATACCAGTTATAAGCAAAACGCACTGTACCGCAATATTGATGGATAAGACCAATCTGCTTGTTTGTTGGATTGAGTTCCGTACGATATGCCATCACTTCCATATACTTCTCCCTGGCACACAAAAATTAGTCAATAATCTGCAATTAGATTCACAGTATCTTTCAACAGATCAAGAGCAACTGCTTATACTCTTTTCTCAGTTGGTTAGCGTTTGCGGATGCGAGAGGCCAACCAATGCTCGATGGCGCTGCGCTGATATAAAGCCCCTTGTTTCAGACGTATCACCGGTTTGGGAAAGTCTTTAATCTCGGGAAACATACGAGCCCGCTGGCGAGAGACTCCAGCCATACGAGCAATTTCCGCATATCCAACTACTTCCGGATACTGGAAAAGTCCAGCCACCTCAATGGATGCATCTGAACGGACTGCCTCAACGCCAACTACCGTCAGATCATGACCTTGAAATGCTTGCCGTATAATTCCATCAGCTATATCAACCGCATCTATTGCATTTACGGCATCGACAGTTAACGTTACGCTGTGACTCGCACATCCCATGTCTGATGTTGCGGTAGCTCCATACTCTCCAAGTTCTGATACCGCACTGAGCACTGTTTCCTCAGCGAGATTCTCTTCAGAGGTAAATACGATTGCGATTCGCCAAGCCGACATCCGATCACCAACCCATACATCCAACTGCACCGTTCCGCAAAGTTTACGTTGATAGATTAATCATAACAAAAATGTTGTCATTGACAACAGTATGGTGATGTCGTCAATGACAACATTGAATCAATCGGGCGAAATGCCGTCATTTCAGCATTGCTGCCGACGCTTGAGCTGCGCGTTCATCTTGCGCACATCCCCCCGGAATACATATCCGCAGATTATGGAAATGATCAGCGTCAGCACAAGCATGATGGCGATAAAGCTCAGTACCGCCCATATGCCATATTGCCGCGGAATCCAGCCCATCCACCACGCAGCAAACGTGTATATGACGGTTCCGGGAACGAGCGCTATGACGAGCTTCGCCCATGTGGCCATGCGCTCGTTGAGCCAAACGATCGCCGGCGCTCCATAGCCAACGCCAACGGCGAGCATGACTATGAACTGCCTTGCCAACATCCGCCCCGTGTCTCCTCCCATGGCGAGCCCTGCGATGGCTGAGAAGAACATTGAGATGAACGCCGCAATGCCAATGCCCACGGCAGTATATCTGAACAATGCCTTTTTCATGATGTCTCCTTAGAAATCTGTGCTACATGCCCAGCGCGTGTTTAAACGAAGTCAGAAATCGGCGTGAAATCCATTCGACCGTACCGTCGATGAGCTTCACACTCACCGCACCGCCGAATCCCGGATCAATACGATCTATAGCGTTGAGATTGACGATCGCGGATTTGCTGATGCGAATAAAATCTGCGCCAAGCATTTGCTCCAGCTCATATAGCCGGTTGTTGGTGCGCAAATCGCCTTTGCTGGTGAGCAGCTGCACGTGACCATCTTCGGCCCGTGCAAGGTATATGCTGCGCAACGGCACGACCACCATGCTCTTCCCCTGCGTGGCGACGATCGCGTTGCGTGGGCCGCTGCGTTCGGTCACCGTGGCGTCGTCACCAATAGAAGCGAGCAATTCCACCGCATGCCTGAGTGTGTCGTCCATCTGTTGCGCGGCGATGTTCGCGTGGCCGGTGGTGGTCGGCAGAATAGAAAGTTCCACTCTCACGGGCGCCTCCAATCCTTGAATGATCTCATAATTCAAAGGTAGCGTGGCGCGGCATGTGCCGTCTCGTCTAAGCAGATAAGCGGTCGGTTTGGTTCGTCAAGCGGTCCACGACCTTGGGCAGGAACTTCGCCGGGAAAAGTATCGTACGCGTATTGCCATCTTCAGGAAAGCCGATATCGCCGTCTACTTCCCCACAATCAAGGAAAACGGTCACCTCTTGGGCGTGTGGATTATTGAGCAGATCAAATAGCGACGCGCTGCCTGGCTCAGAGCCCAATACTTCCGTCATGGTCTGCGGCGAGGCGAAACTCAGTCTTGAGCAGCCGAGTTTATGGGCGATTCCTTTAAGATCAAGCCGGGCGTCGCCCAGAGCCACTATAAGAACCAACCTGCCATGCGTGTCCTGCAACAGCAGATTCTTGACCAAATGCTCCATCGGCACGCCCATGAGCTCGGGGAGTCCCAAATCAATGCCGTCCTGCACGCTGTAAATCGGCGGATGGCTCACGCTGCGGTGCGGCACACCGAGTCCATCTAGAAAACTGGCAGGAGACTTTGGCATGTTTTGAGTATAGATACTCCCCACAACACGACCGCACCCACACATAGTGGGGACTAGCTAAAAAGTGCGCACTAGAGCGTGCGAATGCCGAGACTTTCGGCGAAAGCGGCTGCGAGGTCTGCGATCTGATCGAGCGACATCGTAGTGCCACGCAAGTATTCGACGCCTTCTATGCGTGCGAGTCGAGCGTCGCGCAGGTCCACGTTGCTCACCGTGGCATGCTGCAGATTGATCGAGTTGATCTGGCAGCCGGCGAACGACAGCCGCGTCAATTGCGCGCCCACACCGTCGAATTCGTCTATAGCACAGTTCTCGAAGCGCACATCGCGCCACTTCGCGTCACGCAGATTCAAATAACCGATGCGGCAGTCCTTGAACTCGACCGAGCGCAGCACCGACTCCATCGCGTCCACTGAACCCAGCCGGCAACCGGTCAGCGAGCAGTCCGCGAGCAGCGCGCCCACCATGTGCAGGCGCGCGAGTCCGCAACCGGAGAGTGAGGTTTCGCTCACATGCGCTTGATCGAGCACGAGAGCGCCAGCACTCATGTCTTCGAACGAGCAGTCCAGGAATGTGCCTAGCGTGGCATCGAGCGTCTCACCGTCGGCGTGCTGGTCGAAGAAGCGGCGGGAATCATAATTCCCTTCACTCTCCAGCGCGAACAATCGCGTTTCCGCCAGTTTCGGTGTGCGCGTGCGCGGAGTGATCTTCGGGGCTGCCGTTCTGGTGGTTCTAGTGCGCGATTTCGGCGCTGTGCTCTGCATGCTCATGCTGCCAGTGTAGTCCCTTGCGTAGCAGCATCACGAAGTTGCAGATCACCGGCACGAGCAGTCCACACATCATGCCGATGTTCGAATCGCGCAGCAGCACCATGAGCACGCCGCCGATGACCAGCGACACGGCGGAGATAATGCCGTCGTTGAGAGTGAAAGCGAGGTCGTTGAAATAGTACCCGCTGTTCGCGTAGATCGAGATGTAGAACACGGCGAGCGCGCAGATGGTCAGCAATGCGACGAACATGCGGTTCGACTCGCTGTTGTTGAGCAGTTCGAACCCGACCGTCACCAAGTTGATGGCGATGACGATGAAATAGTGCGTGAACATGAGCCGCAGCGCGCGGTCGACGCGATGGTGGTTGCACAGCACATGCATCTGGATGACGTAGCAGCCGAACATCAGCAGCATGACCGCGAAAATGAGAATGGGCAGCAACGAGAGCTGATGCACGTCGAAGAAGCGCGTCATGCCGACCACGCTCTCGCCGAACGTGATGATGGTGAGCAGTTCGAACCGTTCCGCAAGGTGCGGGAAACTGATGATGCTCGCGTCGAAGTCACCGCGAATGAAGAACGGCAGGAACATGCCGACGACGGTGGTGAACGCGCCGAAGCCGACGATCATCCAATGCACATGGTTGATGGCGCCCACATAGGTGACGGCATACAAGGCAATGACGATGGCGAGGATGATGCACGAGTTGCGTGCGGCGCGCGCATCACGACACCCTACGCGCGTGCGGATGAAATACATCGCCCACACACAGGCCAGCGACACGACCATCGCGAGGTTGTATGTGCCGGCCACGCCGTCCCAGTCGGAGGCTACCGACAACGTATTGACCAAGTAGAGCGTGGCCAACATGTCTATTGACGTGAACAAGTACTCCCACCATGTCCACGTGCCGTAGCGGTTCACATAATTCGTCAAATAAAGCCACGACTGGATGATGACGCAGGCGACGACTATGTAGCTGTAGAACGCGGAGGGGGCGATCACCCCGTGCTCCGGCTCTTCGATGAGCAGGGTCATGCGTGAGATCGCATACACATAGATCAGATCGTAGAACAGTTCGATCAGTTCCACGTGCTGTTCTCTGACTTGGCCGACCGCTTCGGCCGCTCTCTTCTCACTCATGCGAGCCTCCCGTACCATTTTCTCCATTGTTCAGCAAAGCACAATGCAGCACAGCGTGGGGAAAATCTTCTCCATTGGCGAGTTGCCCACGCCAATTTTTTCGACAAAGCTGCATTACTTTGTCTAATGAGAGCTTACGTTGACTATTCGCCGATTATTCGATGATGCAGCTCAACCCGAACAGCACGGCCACGAACAGGAAGCAGAAGGCGGTGTATTCGGTCAGGTACTTGCCTTTGCGGTCGGGATACATCTTCGTGAAGTTCTTGTAAGTGACAAGCGACGCCATCGATGCGATGAGCGTACCCATGCCGCCGATGTTCGTGCCGATGATGAGCGGCACGTATTGGTTCGAGAATCCGGCGAGCAGCAGCGAGGTCGGCACGTTGGAGATGATCTGGCTGAAGCCGATCGCCACGCCGAGCGGATGACTGCCGACGCACTGCTGTGCGAGCGCGGCGAATTCCGGCACGCGGCGCATGTTGCCGATGAAGATGAAGAACATGATGAACGTGAGCGGCAGACCCCAGTCACAGTGGCGGAACGACTTGCGGTCGCACACGAGCATGACGATGAACACGATCACGCACATCACCCAGATCGGGATCAGATCGCTGACCGCGAGCACGCAGACGAGGAAGGTGATGGCGTAGACGACGACTCGCCAACCGCCATAACCGGCGCCGTAGCCGGTCACATGGATCTCGTCCGGCTGCGGTTTGGAGGCGTCAGGGGCGAGCACGCCGTGTTCGATCGACTTGCTGTCCATGCCGCGGATGCCTTCGATCTTGCGACCGCGGAACACGATGCAGGTGATCGCGACGAGCATGACCGCAGACAACGCGCTATAAGGCCCCATCACCGCGAGGAAGTGCCCTGTTGACATGCCGGTCAGCGCTTTGAAATACAGATTGTGCGCGTTGCCGATAGGCGTGAGCATACTGCCGGTGTTCGCGCCGATCGTCATCAACGTGCACACGAGGATCGCGCGGTCTTCCATGCGCGCCATCTTGAGCACGGCGAGCGCGAACGGCACGAACGTGAGCAGTGCGACGTCGTTGGTGATGAGCATCGACGAGAAGAATGTGAGTGATATCAGTGTGAGCACCAACCCGCGCGCTGTGCTCACATGCTCGAGCAGCTTCGCGCCGATGATGCGGAACACGCCCACGCGTTGCAGTCCGCACACCACGAGCATCAGGCAGATGAGCTGCGCGATGGTGCTCACATGCACGTATTCGCGGTAGTGCCAGTCGGGCGGGATGATGATACAGGAGATCAACGCGAGTATTGTGGCGACCACGAGAATAGTCTCGCCGCGCAGGAATGCTACCACTCGATGTCGCATTCACTCCTCCGAAATCACTTGGAAAACTCTATTAGTTTACACTACGTACGCTTACCATTGCGGCGATAGTGTGCCGTTTTGCCGACCATTTCCAAGTGTTTCGGTGATTTCAGCTTGCAAACACTGCGCTTTGCTCCCGACCTTTTTCGAAATATTATTTCCGTCAGCACTCATCCTGCTGCTGAGCCGAAGATCTGCGATTGCAGATTCTTGCGCTCGAGCTCAACATCGGTGATCGCTCCGAGCAGTTCGATCTTGTCGTGCGTGTTCGTGGCACGGTTCGCCTTGTGCTTGAGCATGCCGATGCGACGCATGTAGCCGGTGTCGATCAGGCTGGCGGTCAGCTGGTTCGC
>Tephra_p2__coassemble_3354_pt1 | contig 9636 bp, 9 predicted proteins | sample Tephra_p2__metabat2_low_PE_021 | metagenome-assembled genome bin Tephra_p2
TTGTTGCTCTGCGCTGTGTGAGCACCCACCGGGCAGGGGTCGGCGTGCGTGCCGTTCCAGTATGCTTCGGCGGCGGCGAGCGCTGCCAGATCCGCTGCCGTGCGAGCCTGTGCTTTGGCGATGGCGATGCATGTGACGGCGGCGATCATGCACATCAGCATGGCGACCACCGCGATCAACGCCACGGCGCTCACAGTGGCAGAGCCTTCATCGCCTTGCCGTTCATGGTCGCGCCCATAGCCTTGGGAGTGGTCAGCGTGTGAGCCTCTGCCCCAACGCATTGTCGATGCATGCTTCTGCGAGGTTGTCATATCGCCACCTCCGTTTCATGGTTGTTCTTGTTTCACGCCGACCGCATGCCCTGTGACGGTGCGGGGAACGATGCCCCACGGATCCGCCACGACCGCGCACTTGGTGGTCACTTCGATGCTGCTGCCGAGGTCGTTCACCTCGACGCCAACGTTGGCTCCGGCCACTGTTTGCGCCGCCATGTGCAAATCCCCTGTTTGTTCTTGCGCCACCAAGGTGCGGGCGACGTTTGCCGCGGCATCCTGGCATCCGATCGACACCACCGATGCTCGACCCCAATACAGCAGCAGTCCAGCCAGAACGACGATCACGGGGAGCACCATCGCGAATTCGGCGATGGCGGCTCCCTGATCGTCGTGCCACAGCGTTCGCCCCGGCCTGTTCATCCCACGTTCAGCGCTTTCTTGACGATGTTGGTCAGCAGCGTCTTGACGGCATCGGATTTCAATACTGCCATGAGCACTGCGGCGAATCCGGTGGCGGCAACAAGCACGACCGCATATTCCGCCGTCGCAGCGCCCTCTTCGGGCTGTGCCATCAGCGAGCGCCAGCGCGACTCCAAGTTCACTTGCGCGCGCAGCAGCCGTTCGCCTGCTCGATCGATGTATCGCGTCACGCCATGCCCACGGTTGTCAAGCAAGGCCACTTCGTTGTGTTCCATGTCAACTCCTTACGGTTGCACATCCAGAATTTCCAGACGTGTCTCAACTATGCGCCTGCGCGAAAGTCGTTGTCTAGCCGAATCGGGGTATGTGCATTACTGTGCCGTTGTCCACATCGCGGGTCGCTTTCGTTGTGGACAACTTCAGGTTTGTGCAAACGACATGATCGTCGGGATGACGGCGATGAACAGGAAGGCCGGCAACATGCACAATCCCATCGGCAGCAGCAGTTTGACCGACAGTTTCGAGGCGTGCTGCTCGATTGTGGCTCGTTCGCTGGCATCGAGCTGTTCGATGGCGGCGTCGATTTGCGGCAGTGGCGAAACACCGCTCTCCCATGATGCGCGCAATGTGCGTGCGATCAATTCGAGAGGCTGAGCGCCGTCGACTGCAGCCCATGCCTCGCGCCAAGTCACTCCACGCAGCAACGCAGCACCCGCATGGCATAAGGCCTCACCGACCTCGCCACCGCAGCTTTGCCCGATCATATGCAGCGCATTCGGTATCGAAGCACCTTGCGCAATCACGGCGGCGATGAGTTGCAGCAGCAAAGTGGTCGAGGGACTCCAATCCGTGCACACCTGCTCGAATCGCGGGTTCTGCAGTGATCTGCCTGCGCTCCATTGCCGATGGCTCAACGCTCGAAGCCGCCTGGCGACCCCATGCGAACGCCTCGTCTGCCATAGCATCGTTGCAATGGCTGTGAATATGCTCGCCAGCACCGCCCAGCACATGTCACACTGCTATCTGCGATTCGCTCATCAGCTTGCGCATCCATGCGAATCCACCCGCATAGCACAGCACGCCTAAGCACAGCATTGCAAATCCTTGCACGCTGCCGAACAGCATGGCAAGTGGTTGGGCACCCAGAAACTGTGCAAAAACCACGACCACCGCAGGCAATGCGAGTAGCATGCGCGTCGTCGATTTCGGCACGGCGAACGCGTTGTTGCGAAGATCCTCCTGCAGTCTGGCTCGCTTGTAGCTGCTGTGCACGGCTTCAAAGCAGCGCGCTGCCGGGCAACCGGAACGCACGCTGATGTCGCTGGCCACGCAGACGTCGCAAGCCACGCGAGCACTGTGAGCACGCGATTCTTCGGGCAGTCGGCACGCGTCGAACACTCGACTGATCTGCACCACATCAATGTTGCCCTCGCAATCGCATATCGCTGAGGCGGTCATGCAAGCGCCGTTCACCGCAGTCGGCTCGCGAGCCCGTTGCAACGCCTGCACGACGCCAGAGCCCGCCTGCAATGACGCGATTATCGCCGACAACGTGACGCCAATGCCGCAGCGCACAGGTTTCGTTTGGTTTCCGTCAAAGCCGCTCGCCAAGCGACTCATTGCGCGCAAACGCCGTGCTGTGAAGTGCTCGGGAATAGCCGTCAGCATCATTGCAGCCAACAAGCATATGGCAGCCACGATCGCCATGTTCATCACCCCCTATGCGCGGTTATGCATCCTCGCAAGCGTTCAACTCGCGGTTTCCAAACGTCGCACCTGTTCACGCACACGGCTATCAGGCGCATGGTTCGGCTGTTGCGCGCGAACCGTTCCCCATCGCATAGCGAACGCTCCCCACGCCTCGCCTATCGTCGGTTGCCCATATCCGTTCCACGCGCTCACCGTGCGCCCGATCAACCGCCCATCCACGCATTCGAGCACGCCTATCTGGGCGATGTAGCGTTGCCCTGGCCGCCGTTCCATATGCAGCACCACGTCGAAGGCGCCATCGGTGAGACTCGCCATCGCCTCCGGCGACGTGTTCGCCAGGAATCCCAATGAGATCAAACGCCCCGGCACACGGCCCACACCGTTGGCGTGCAATGTGGTGAACGAGCCGTTGTGCCCCGAGTTCAACGCGCGAATCAGGTCGAGCACCTCCTCGCCACGGCATTCCCCAACCACGATTCTGTCTGGGCGCATGCGTAGCGACGATTTCACCAAGTCCGACAGCGGAACGGCTCCCGCACCTTCCACATTTGTGCCGCGCGAGGCCAACGACACCATGTTCTCGTGCATCATATGCTGCAATTCACGCACCTCTTCGATCACCACGATGCGTTCACTCGACTCACATCGCGACAGCAATGCTTTGAGCAATGTGGTTTTGCCAGCCCCGGTGCAACCAGTGATGAGAATGTTGGCTTGCTTGGCAACCAGGCATTCAAGAATCGGCCCCCACTGCTCCGGCCAGCATCGGGCAGACGCCAGCGCCGCAAAATCGGCGTCGATGCGATTGGGCAGGCGAATCGACAGCGACGCCCCATACGGCACGATCGGGGCGATCACCGCATGAATGCGCGTGCCATCAGCAGCGCTTGCATCGGCAATCGGCTGAGCATCATCGAGTCGGCAACCCAATTGCGCGCACAGTTGCACGGCAAGGCGGCGCACGGTCGCCGGCGAATCCAACGGAATCGTCGGATGCTCCAACTCCACGCCAAGCCCACGATCCACCCACACCGTGCCATCGCAAGTCACCAGCACATCGGTGACGCGCTCATCAGCGACCAAGCGCTGCAACGGGCCAAAGTCCATCGACGCACCGTGCGAGTTCTTCACGCCAGAAGCACCAGCGCCTCCTCCGCTCCCCGACCCTCCTATGGAAACCCAGCCGTTCATGCGCGCACCCCGCATTCCTTCTCAACGATGTTCGCAAGCGCTCCGATCACGCGCGCATTCTTCTTGTGCACGCGCCGAATCCCCAGCCCCTCGAGAATGTCGCCGCATAATTTCGCATCCGTGCCGATCGCCCCCATAACGTCACGGCCCAAATACGATCGCGCCTCTTCCATCGACACAACGCCTCGTCCTTTCGCGGCGGCTGATGGTGCCACGCACACCACTGCGATAACGGGCCCTGGAGCACCGCGCAACGGCTTCCATTCCTCACCGATGCGCGGCGGTTCCTGAGCATGAGCCGCACTGCGCTCGCCATTGCGCTCCAACCATTCAATATGCGCTTTCGCCCGTGCAAGCCCCAGCACGGTCAGCTCGGCGACGACGATGTGTGGCGCTTCAACCAATGCAGGCACCGTTTCGATTGACGTGCCATACGAAGCGTCGACGATCACCAGATCCTCGACTTCTGCCAGCGACCTTACAGCCGCCTGCATCTCGAACCATGCCGGTTCATTGCCCTGCCAACAGTTGTAGGCGAGCACGTCCACACCCTCCCACGTCGGCATTTGCCGGCGCAATGCGCTTCCGTCCAGTTGGCCTAGAGGCGCATGCACGTCATGCCATCGGGAACCCGTCTCGTGTTCGATGCCCAGCAGCACATCCACGCAGCCTCCGCCAGCGCGAATGTCGGCGTCGACCAAAGCGCAGTCGTGGTCGCGGTGGCTCAACTCGCGTGCCAGCAGAGCCGCCAGCGTCGTCGTGCCCACGCCTCCGCTTGCGCACGAAAGCGTGACGACGTTCTTGCATGGCACTTCGGTATCGCATAACGGCAACTGCCTGCTCTGCGTTCCACCGCGAGTCCGTTCCCGCGCCGGTTCCATCACGATGTGCGAGGGCGCATACAACCGTTGCTGCGATGATTGCACTCCAACCCCAACGTTCTGTGCCCTAGGCGCAATATGTTGCGCGCGAGAGCACACGGCTGCACTCCGCTCATCTGTGCGCCCTGCCGTTCTCGCAGCTGCTTCCGCATTACCGGCGAACTCGACTTAGAGCGATTGTTCTCACGCGTGGCAACCCGAGGAGGTCGCACGACGCTGCGAGTAGCTGCTTGCGCGAACGGCAGTGCAACGCAGCCATTGCCGAACGCGGATTCTAGTGAAATCTGTGTATTCATAGCAGCATTGAACGTGCCACGCGCACTCGAAGCAAGCCATTCCAGCCACTGTGGTCGGAGGACGAGTTATCCACATTGCGGGTCGCCAGCAATGTGGATAATCCCTTACACCAATTAATCACAAAAGTCAAAATTTTATAGCAAAATAAATCACTTTTTGAGCAAAAATAAAGGGAGGCTCGCATCTCTGCGAGCCTCCCTACAAGTCCAACGAGGCAGAATCTCTGCACAACCTCATCGTCGTGACGGTAAGTCTTTCCAATACCCGCCCAACGTAATAATCTTGCTGATCATATACTTTTTGTGGGTCTGCTCTTCAGTTGTCCTTGTAGTTGCAATTATGCTCAGTTTTTTTGAATGCGCAAGTCATCACCAGGCCATATTCGACAATCTCAAGTCATGTTGCCTTTTTGTCTGATCGTGTTCAATACTCCACGCAAAACAACATGAAAAAAGACATCTTCTGTGCTGTTTCCAGCTCGAAATGTTCACTCAAACAAACTTTGTGAAGACTATTCGGCGTGTCGCTCACCCACCGCCGAAAATCGCACAGTTCACCGAACACTCCATGTTCGAAACCGTACACTGAATTGTTTGTTCGCAAGCCCACACCTCACGCTTTGCGACCGACATATACATCGCATGCAAAACAAACAGCCTTTTCGCAACACGCGATAATCAGTCGAAATCGTTCGAATAGTAAACAAAGTGCACGTTATTTCGCACAGATGGTGCATTTTCACAGTGTTCGTCTTAAAGTAGAGACATGTCACAGATTTTCACCGCACCATCGAAGGCGATTTTGCGCAGCCAGATAGCCGAGCATATCGCCGAAACCGACAAAAGCGACAAGCGCGAAGCCCACGAGGGAGAGCTTCCGCTGCCTCCAGACCGATTCTTCGACCGCGAATTGAGCTGGCTCAAGTTCAACAAGCGCGTGCTCGAGCTTGCACAAGACGAATCGATTCCGATCATCGAGCGCGCCACGTTCGCCGCGATCTTCGCGAGCAACCTCGACGAGTTCTTCATGGTCCGCGTGGCCGGCCTCAAGCGCCGCATCGACACCGGCATCGCCGTGACCAGCGCGTCCGGCCTGAGCCCACGTCAGCAGATGCGCGCGATCAGCGAGGAAGCGCACCGTCTGCAAGACGAACATGCGCACTACGTGGTCAACAATATTTTGCCTGACCTCGCGAAAGAGCACATCCAGCTGCTGAGCTGGGACAAGCTGACGATCGCCGAGCAGGAGCGCCTCTCCCGCTACTTCCGCCAGCAGGTGTTCCCGGTGCTCACGCCGCTCGCCGTCGACCCGGCTCACCCGTTCCCATACATCTCAGGCGGTTCGATCAACCTCGCCGTGCTCGTCGAGAACCCGACCTCCGGCAAGTCGCACTTCGCACGCGTCAAGATTCCAGACAACCTCAACCGACTCGTTCCGGTGGACGACATGACCGAAGACGAGGCCGAAGACGTGCGCTACGGCTTCATCACGATGGAGAACCTGATCATCGCGCATCTGGAAACGCTGTTCCCAGGCATGATCATCAAGGAAGCACGCTCGTTCCGCGTCACCCGCAACGAAGACATCGAGGTTGAGGAAGACGACGCCGAGAATCTGCTCAACGCCATCGAGAAGGAACTGCTGCGCCGCCGCTTCGGACCTCCTATTCGTTTGGAGATCTCCGATGAGACGAGTCCGTTCCTCTCGCAGCTGCTCGCCGACCAGATGGGCGTGAGCCCCGACGAAGTGTATCGTCTGCCAGCTCCGCTCGACGCCACCGTGCTGTTCGAGCTCGGCAGCATCGACCGCCCCGACCTGAAGTTCCCGCCGTTCGTGCCGACCACGAACCGCCAGATCGCCGAAGTGGAGTCGAGCCGTGCGCAAGACATCTTCGCCGCCATTCGCGAGCGCGATATTCTGCTGCACCACCCCTACGATTCGTTCTCGACGTCGGTGCAGGCGTTCCTCGCGCAGGCGGCAGCCGACCCGAAGGTGCTCGCCATCAAGCAGACGCTGTACCGCACCTCGAGCAATTCGCCGATCATCGACGCGCTCATCGACGCCGCCACCGCTGGCAAGCAGGTGCTCGCGCTCGTCGAGCTCAAGGCTCGCTTCGATGAAGACGCGAACATCGCGTGGGCTCGCAAGCTCGAACGCGCGGGCGTGCACGTGGTCTATGGCATCGTCGGCTTGAAGACGCACTGCAAGCTCTCGCTCGTCGTTCGTCAGGAGGCTGACGGCCTGACCCGCTACTGCCACGTGGGCACCGGCAACTACAACCCGAAAACCGCACGTCAATACACCGATCTCGGCTTGCTGACCTGCGATCCGGTTGTGGGTCAAGACATGACGAAGCTGTTCAACCAGCTCTCCGGCTATGCCCCAAAGTCGAGCTTCCACCGCTTGCTGGTGGCTCCGCGCACCGTGCGCAGCGGCCTGATTCAGCGCATTCGCCGCGAGGAGGAGGCCGCTCGCGCCGGCAAAGAGGCTTGGATCAAGATCAAGGTCAATTCGATCGTCGATGAGAAGACGATCGACGCCCTCTACCGCGCAAGCCAGGCAGGTGTGAAAATCGATATCGTCGAACGTGGCATCTGCTCGTTGAAGCCCGGCGTTCCCGGCTTGAGCGAGAACATTCGCGTCCGCTCGATTCTCGGCCGCTTCCTCGAGCACAGCCGCATCTACGCGTTCGCCAATTCCGACGGCCCGCAGATCGGCGAAGGCCCTGTTTCCGGCCCGGAAGTGTGGATCGGCTCCGCTGATTTGATGCACCGCAACCTCGACCGCCGCGTTGAGGCGCTGGTGCGCATCACCGCACCTGAGCAGATCGAAGAGCTCATCAACTACGTCGACCTGCAGATGGCCGACACCACGTCATCGTGGCATATGCAGTCAGACGGCACGTATGTGCGTCACTCGAAAGACGCCGAAGGCAAGCCGTTGCTCGACTGCCAGGAGTACCTCATCAAGAAGCACTCCCGCAAGAAGGTCACGAACTGACCCTTTCTCGCACGAGTTGCCCTGCTTGGGTTGCCCGCACAGTATTCGTTGTGCTGGCAACCCAAGCAGGGCAACTGTATTTCTGTGCCAAAAGTACAAGTTTCAGATAATACAAACTTCTCTCTGTGTCACATGTGGCCAAGTTAACCAGTACGCAAGTTAACTGCCCCGCATAATCCACCACATGTGGGCATATTGACCCGCGCCGCAGTTAACTGACCCACAAAGTCCGCCAGATGTGGGCATATTAACTATTCCGCCGGTTAATTCGCCCACATTGCACACAACAAGCGGGCATGTTAACTTTTCACTCGGTTAACTAGACCACATATTCCGCCAAATACGCGTATCTTAAGAACTATGAGTGAGAAAAGAATTGTGGAGGCTGCAGGCGGCATTCTCTACCGCATTGTGCGCAGTATTGGATCGATGAACAAACCATTGAGCGCAGACGATGTGGAAGTTTGCCTGGTGCACCGCCCGAAATATGACGATTGGAGCTGGCCGAAGGGCAAACTCGAGCCGAACGAATCGCACAGGCACGCCGCCGTGCGCGAAATCGGCGAAGAGACGGGGTGCTCGGTGACACTCGGGCCGTTCCTCGGAGAAGTGGAATACCCGCTGTCTTCGGAGGGTAAGAAAACGCGTCACGCAGGTCAGGCGACCGCGAAATCGACGATGAAGCACGTGCAATATTGGATGGCGAAGCAGATCAGCGACGACGACACCTGGCACGTGCGCGAAGCATTCGGCCCGATTCACGCGGCGGATGTCGGCGAAATCAACGAAACGGTTTGGCTGCCGCTCGCCAAAGCGCGCAAGAAGCTCACGCATTCGTCTGACCGCGACATTCTCGCCCTGTTCGTAGACCGCGTTCAGGAGGGCGCACTGCTCGCCACACCGCTGCTACTCGTGCGCCACGCGAAAGCCGAGCCGCGCAAGCAGTGGGACGGCACCGAGTCGAACCGCCCGATCACGCCAAAGGGTGCGGCTGCGGCGTTTGCGATCAGCCGCGAACTCGCCTGCTACAATCCGGTCGAGCTCGCCACCTCGCCGTGGATGCGTTGCGTGGAAACCATTGAAATGCTTTCCTGGCAAACCAAGCGTGACATACGCGCGCTCGAACCGCTCACCGAAGACGCGTTCGCCACCGACCCCGATGCCGCATGGGTGTGCTTCTCGCAGCAGATCAGTCACGTGGCGGAAACTGGCAACACGCTCGCCATTTGCATGCACCGCCCGGTGATCGGTGGTATCTTTGAACATCTACGTGCGCTCTGCACACAAAAATCGTTGGCGAAGAAACTCGTTGCGAAGTCGCCGTACATGGCCACGGCGAACGCGCTCGCACTGTTCTTCGTGCGCACGCCAGACGGCCCGCGCATCATCGACATACAGAAAGTGACACCCATTGTCTACTAATTCCATGCATTCTGGCTCCGGTTCGATTATTTCAAGCCGCTCCTCATTTACTCACACCGGCTCGCCGCGCCCCGCGCGCCCCGGCCAGCTCGACCCCGCGCTTGCCGACAGTCTCGCCAGCGACGTCGACCCCGAGCGACTCAGTGAAATCTCGCATACTACGGCGTGGGCGTTGCTCAACCACGTGCATACGACCAACGACCCCGCCGTTGTGGAGCGCGTACTGACGCTCGTCGACCACGAAGGCGTTGACGTGATCGCCGAACTATGGAGTCACGCCGAGCCCGACTCGCTGCCAGGCGTGCTGTGGAGACTGTATTTGCTGCGCACGTGGATGCGCAAACAGCGAGATTCCATCGCCCACTTGTGGCGTCTCGGCGAGCCGGTGGCAACGTCGGCATCGGCGATCGCCGGCGTGGACCCCGCGCCCACCGAAGACG
>Tephra_p2__coassemble_3360_pt1 | contig 9623 bp, 6 predicted proteins | sample Tephra_p2__metabat2_low_PE_021 | metagenome-assembled genome bin Tephra_p2
CCTGCGGGAAATCCGCTTGCTTTTCGCGCGCTGGGAAGATGCCGGTGACGATCACGTCGTCGGCGAGCATCAGCGCGTCGGCGAACTGTTGCGCGAAGAATTGCGTGCGGGAGAACAGGTGCGGCTGGAACAGCACATGCAGCTTCGACTGCGGGTAGCGGCGGCGTGCCGCGGTGAGCAGTGCCGCGATTTCCGTTGGATGGTGCGCGTAGTCGTCGACCACGGTCACGTTGCCGACTGTGCCGCGGATCTGGAATCGACGATTCGCACCGAGGAACGTGCCCGCCGCCTGCGCTGCGCGTTGCGGATTCATGCCAAGCAGGATTGCCGCGAGAATCGCCGCGGTCGCGTTGCGGGCATTGTGCAAACCGGGGATTTTGAGTTCCACCGGCAGCGCGAGATCCTCGCCTGCGATAGCCGCGGGAATGTCGATGACGAAATCTTCGGTGCCGCTGTTCGCACTCTCGTGCTCGGAGGCGATGTGCACGAAGGTCGCACCGTTCAGATCTCCGACTTCTTCGCGTGAGCGTGTGGAATAGGCGATTGTTTTCTGCGCCGTCTGTGGGTCGAGTGCGCGCACGACTGCGAGCGCCCCGTCATCGTCAACGCAGATGATGACTGCTCGCTTGGCGTGCGAAGCATGGTTGACGAACGCCGCGTGGTAGTTTTCCGCGTTGCCGTAGTGGTCGAGATGATCTGCTTCCGCGTTCGTTATGATCTCGATATCAGGGTGGTATTTCGCGAAGCTGCCGTCAGACTCGTCGGCTTCGGCGACGAGCACGTCGCCGGCACCTGCGTGACCGCCGTCGAGTGATGTGCCGTCTGGCCCTTGAATCGATCCGCCGATTGCATAGCTGGGGTCTGCGAGCGCGTCTTCACCGGCATGCAGCAGAATATGCGCGAGCAGTGAGCTCGTCGTCGTTTTACCGTGCGCGCCCGCCACCGTCACTGCGCGCCTGCCGTTCATCAGCAGGGCGAGAATGTCGCTGCGGTGCACCAGTTGGGCACCATTGCGGACTGCGGCGACGATCTCTGGATTATTTGGCTTGATGGCGCTGGAATACACCACGACATCGGCTCCGTCGACGTTGCTTGCCTGCTGGCCGATCTGCACAGGAATGCCGAGCGCTTCCAAACGCTTGGTTTTCGCGCTTGCCTCGCGATCCGAACCGTTGACGTCGACGCCTTGCTCGTGCAGCATTTCGGCGAGCACGCTCATGCCCGCTCCCCCGATGCCGATGAAGTGGACGGTTCCGAGATCGTTCACGGTTTGCGCGTCACCGAATTGCGCGGCGGCTGGGTCAAGAACGATGTTCTCTTGCACGACAATGCTCCTTTTGAGTATTCACGTATTATTTCTGTTCGTCTGCGATGGCGAGGATTCGCTTCGCCATGCGATTGGCGGCATCGCGAATGCCGTAGTTCCATGCCTGTTCGCCGTATGCGCGCAGTTTCGCGGGGTCTGCCAGTAATTGCGGAACATGCGATTCAACCCACTGCGGTGTGAAATCGCTGTCTTCCACCAAAAGACCGCCGCCGGATTGCACAACGGGCAAAGCGTTGAAGCGTTGTTCGCCGTTGCCGATAGGCAGTGGCACATAGACGGCGGGAAGTCCCAACGCTGTCAGTTCGCTCACCGACCCCGCGCCGGAACGGCAGATCACCAGATCCGCGCAGGCGAAGGCCTTGTCGATGCGTTCAAGATATTGCGCCACATGGTAGTCGCGCCCCGGCTGGCTCTCCTCCCCCAATCCGGTGAGCACTTTCGCACCGGCGTTCTGCACCACCAGGTCGCGTACTTCGTCGATTTTGCCTTTTCCTGTCAGATGCACCACTTGTGCCACCGGAATGAGGCTGGCGGCACTACCGGCGACGGCGCGGTTCAGGCTGACGGCGCCAAGCGAGCCGCCTGTGACGACGATGATCGGGCGATCGGGATCAAGACCGAGGTCGTGCGCATTGCGTTCGCGCGCGCCCTTCGGATCATGCTCGAGCTCGTCCGCCAGTGCTGCGATGGCTGGTCGTAGCGGCAGGCCGACACGTTCGATGGTCGCGTTTTTCGCCGGCTTCAAACCAGTGTTGTCGTACGCCGTGCCGATGAACGTGGCCCAACGGGCACCGAGCTTGTTCGCCATGCCAGCGCGAGCGTTCTGCTCGTGTATCACTACCGGAATGCCGGCCTTGTGAGCCGCGGAATATGCCGGGGCCGACGCATAGCCGCCGAACCCGACGACGACTTGCGTGTGCTGACGTTCGATCAGCTCGCCCACCTTGTTCTTTTCCGCACGCCATTTCTTCGGGAATTGCAGTGCCGCTTTGTTCGGCTTGCGCGGGAATGGCACCTTTTCGATCGTCTCGAGCTTGTAGCCGGCCTGTGGAACGAGATCCGCCTCCAAACCGACTGCCGTGCCCAACGCCACGATATCGGCATCGGGGTCGATGCGGCGTATGGCATCGGCCACCGCCAGCAATGGATTGACATGGCCTGCGGTGCCTCCGCCAGCCAGAATAATACGGTGTTGTTTGCTCGAACTCATACCATCCACTCTATCTGATCGATCACGTCTTGCAAGATTTCGAACTACCTGTGCACCTATTATGCGCGCACGTGCGCCGCCTTGATCTCCGGCTGCATGCGCATCAATGCAACGCAGGCGCCTGCGGCAGCCAAGCAGAAGATCATCGATGAGCCGCCTGCCGAAACGAACGGCAACGGAACGCCCATCACCGGGAAGATCTCCACGACGACGGCGATGTTGATCAACGCCTGCCCCACGATCCACATCATGAAGCAGAGCAGAGCCACACTAGCGTAGCGGTTGCGCAGCTGCATGGCCACGGCGATCAGGCACCAGGCGATCACGACGAACAGCAGAATGACGAGTGCTGCACCAATAAAGCCGGTCTCTTCGCCGATGATGGCGAAGATGAAGTCGTTGTGCGCGGCGGGCAGGTAATTCCATTTCTCTCGCGAATTGCCTAACCCCACGCCAAGCAATCCGCCTGATGCCAGCGCATAGTTCGAATGCGTCGCCTGATAGCACACGTCGGCATTGTCTGCAGTGCAGCCGGTGTATGTGGCTATGATGCGAGACATGCGGTTCGAACTCATTAATGTCAGTGCGGCGACGACGACGGCTGCGAGAGCACCGACCATAGCGACGTATTTCAGCGAGAATCCGCTGGCGACGATGGCCATCAAGCCGATGAGAATGATGATCAATGCGGTGCCGAGATCCTTGCCCAGCAGCACGGCGAGCAGTCCGAGACCATAGAAACCGAATGTGCGTCCCCAATCACCAAGATCCCACGCCTTGTAGGTTTTCTTGATGCCCGGCTTCTTTTTGATCGCCGAGATCATGGCGAGCGGGAACCACAGGCATATCGTGAACTTCATGAACTCCGCGGGCTGGAACTGGAATCCGCCTATGCGAAGCCAGCCCCTGTTGCCGGCGACTTCAACGCCGAAGAACACGGTGAAATATTGAATCGCGACGCTGAGCGCATACAGCACAAACGAAACCTGTTCCAATCGTCTGCCCGGAACGTGGGCGACGAACAATGCGATGATGAGACCGAGAATGCAGAAGATTCCCTGATTCAGCGCTTTTGCCCACGGAGAGGCCCCAGCCGCCACCATGTCGACCGACGAGCTGGAGAACACCATGATCACGCCGAACACCGTGAGAATGCCGACTGCGGCGATGAAACCGTAGTAACAGCCCAACGGGTTCAGCAATGCACGCCAACCCTTGTATTGGCCGGCGAAATCGATCATGCCGAACGAATTGCGTGAGTCACGGTTCATCGCGGCTTTGCGCGCGGATGGCGTCAACTGTTCGATCGTGCTCTGCTGCGCCTGCTGCGACGACGTGTTTGCCGGCAGGTTCGTTTGCGTCGACGGCACGGTTTGCGTGTTCGTGCTGCCAGCGCTCCGGGCGGAGCGTGCAGTGCGTTTTTTGAGTTCAGGCCTTGGCATGTGCTTCCACCCAACGTTGTGCTTGCTTGGCGAACTGGTCGCCACGGTCGGCATACGACTTGAATTGGTCCATCGAGGCGCAGGCGGGTGCGAGGAGCACCACGTCTCCCGGTTGTGCGAGGGCGCCTGCGGCATCGACGGCGCGTTGCATCACCGTTTCGTTGCCAGACGGATCGATGAGTGTGAACGGCAGATCGGGGGCGCTTACACGCAACGCATCGATCATCGGCTGCTGGTCGACTCCGATCACCACTGCGGCTTTGATCTTGCCGCGCTCTTGTGCCACGAGATCTTCGAACGTGGCGCCTTTCGCCAGACCACCGGCAATCCACACCACGCTGCCGTCTGGGAAGCTGCTCAGCGAGGCGCGGGCTGCATGGGCGTTCGTGGCCTTGGAGTCGTCGATGAAGCGGATAGATGGCGCTTCGCCCTGCTTGAGTTCGGCGACCTTCTGAATGCGGTGGCCACCTGGTTCGAATTCCTTCAACGCGTTCAGTGCCGTATTGAGGTCGGCGCCGATGCCCAGCACCAGGATCAGGGCGGTCAACGCGTCGGCGAGCAGATGCGGGTAGATCGTGCCGTCCGGCTCTGCGAGGTATTTGAACTCGCGGATGGGTGCCACGGCGTATTCCTCACCGACTTCGCCTCCCGTCAAACCGCTCATGTCGACGATCCAACCGTCTTTGATGCCGATCTGACCGGATTGCGGCTCGCCCAGTGTGAAGCCGATATGCTCGCAGCCCTCTGCGGTTCGTGCGGTCTGTGCCAGCGTGGTCACTCGCTTGTCTTGCGCGTTATAGGCGATCACGCCACTCGCGTTGTCGTAGACCTTCGCCTTGTCTGCCGCATAGTTCTCCATGCCACCATGCCAATCGAGGTGGTCTGCGGCGATGTTCGTGATCGCGGCGCACGCGAGTTCAAGCGAATAGGTGAAATGCAGTTGGAAGGAGCTCAGTTCGACGCACAGCACATCGTGGCTTGGATCGAGCGCGGCTTGTGAAACGGCTTTGCCGATGTTGCCGACCGCCGGCGCGTCATACCCGCATGCTCGGAGCATTTCCGACGTCATTTCGGTCGTGGAGGTCTTGCCGTTCGTGCCGGTGATGCCGATCCATGGCGCCGGTCGGCCTGTGCGAGCATTGTCGACGCGCATACGCCAAGCCAGCTCCACTTCGCTGATCACTTCTATGCCGCGTTTGCCTGCTTCGACGATGAATGGGGTGCGTGGGTTGAACACAGGTGATGTGCACACCAGATCGACGCCGCTCCAATCGATTTCGTCGAAGGAGTGAAGATCGGCGTCTTTCTGCTTCTCATCGACGCCGATCACCGTTGCGCCATGATCTTTGAGGATCTTCGCCATGCTTCGGCCGGAGATTCCCAAACCTGCCACCACAACCGTTTTGCCTTGTACGTCAAACCCATGCCTGCTCATATCGCACCTCGTGTTTCTCGTTTCTTCGCGCGTGCTCCGCGTTTCAGTGCCGGCTGACTGGTGCGGCTGCATGCGTACCGGCTCACATGCAGCCGCCGTTCAATCGTTCACGATCAGTGACCGAGCAGGCCGGATTGCCCAACCCAGTTGCCGTAGAAGATGATCAGACCGGTGATCACGAACATTAGCTCGATGATCCAGAAGCGCACGACCACTTTGCTTTCGCTCCACCCGCACAATTCGAAGTGGTGGTGAATCGGCGCCATTTTGAACACGCGTTTATGCGTGGCCTTGAAATAGCTGACTTGGATCACATCGCTCAGCGTTTCGATCACAAACAGGCCACCGATGATGATCGCGAGGAACTCGGTGTGCGTGATGATCGACAGCGCTGCGAACAGCCCCCCCAATGCCAAAGAGCCCGTATCGCCCATGAAAATGGACGCCGGATTGCAGTTGTACCACAGGAATCCAAGGCAGGCAACAGCGGCGCAGCAGGCGATGATACCCAGATCCAGTGGATCAGACACCGAATAGCTGAACCCTGAATGTGATTGCCCCTTGAGGTGATACATTTGCCAGACAGCGATCACGGCATAGCCTGCGAAGGCGATCATCGACGAGCCTGCGCACAATCCATCGAGACCGTCGGAGAGATTCACCGCGTTCGTCCACGCCGCCATCAGGAAGTTCACCCAAACCACGAACAGAATGGTCGCCACAAGTCTTCCTGCGAAGTTGAAGTTCAGGAACGGCTTCTCGATGAAGCTCATGCCCGCCTGAGCCACGGGGAAACCGGAACGTGTAGGCACGATCAGGGCGAGAATCGCGAAGATCGTGGCGAACACCACTTGGCCGAAGAACTTGCCGCCAACGGTCAGGCCCTCATTCTGCTTCTTGCGCACTTTGGCGAAATCATCGATGAATCCGAGCAGGCCCATCGACACCATGGCGAACAAAGCGAGACCAGCAGCCCATGTGGGGGCCACTCCTTCGGTCAGATACCTGTAGAGCGCCGAAGCACCCCAGCCCAGCACGATCGCCAGCACGATCACGACGCCGCCGAGTGTCGGCGTGCCTCGTTTGACCTGATGAGATTTAGGCCCGTCCTGCCTGATGTACTGCCCGTAGTTGAGCTTGTGCACAATACGGATCAGCAGAGGCGTGCCAATCAGCGTGACGATCAGCGACGTCAGAATTCCTATGATGAGGGCAATCACTAGAATCTCTCCATTCGCGGTTGAACAATATGTGGGGTTGTTGGTTGGGCTTCGTGTTCCATTTGACGGTTACTGCTATTGCCCCGCCGTCCAGCGGCTTGCCAATGCACTCAGACCTGAAGCATGGGAACCTTTGAGCAGCACCAGCAGATCTGGGTGCTCCGCGTTGAGCTCGCGGATCAACGCATCTGCTTCGTCAATCGTCGACACGGCTCGAACGATGTCGGTTCCGGCTACGCCATCCGCTCCTACGGCGATGTCACGCGCCAACGCATTCAAGGTTTCATCGGTGCCGCCACCGACTGCGATCAAGGCATCGACACCGGATTGCACGGCATATGCGCCGACGGATTCGTGCAATGCTCGCTCATCGGGGCCAAGTTCGAGCATGGCACCCAACACTGCCACACGGAACGGCTGGCGTTCTTCCTGAGCATGCCATGCCATCAGTCCGTTGATGCCTGCTTTCATCGAGTCAGGATTCGCATTGAACGAGTCGTCGATGAGCGTGAAGTGTTCCTTACCATTGGAGACGGTGCTGACAGCCATGCGATGAGGGCTGATAGCACGCACGTCGCCGAGCACCTGCGCAATCTGTTCGAGAGACATGCCGAGCAGATTGGCAACGCTTGCCGCTGCGAGCGCGTTCATCACGTTGTGTTTGCCGCTGATCCCCAATGTCAGACGCTGTTCCATGCCTTGCGACGAGACGAGAGTGAATGTCGGCCTGCCCAGATCGTCAAGTGTGATGTTGTCGGCTGCGATATAGCCATCAATGTCGTGCGCCTGAGCTTTGTCGATGCCGAACCAGAACACATTACCTTGCGCGAGCTGGCTCATGGCCGCCACGTGCTCGTCGTCAGCGTTGAGCACCGTCGTGGCATTGGCGGCTTCTCCGAGGACTATTTCGCTTTTCGCTTGAGCGATGCGTTCCACTGAGCCGAACTCTCCCAAGTGCGCGACGCCGACTTTGAGCACGACGGCGATGTCTGGAGGCGCGATCTTGGTCAGACTTGCGATTTCTCCAACGTGGTTCGCACCCATCTCCGCGACGAGGAATCGAGTGCCGGCTTCAACTTCAAGTGCCGTCAGCGGCAGACCGATTTCATTGTTGAACGAACCGATGGGGGCAACCGTTGGGCCCATCACGGCAAGCAGGTTCTTGAGCAGATCTTTCGTGGTGGTTTTTCCAACGGAGCCGGTGATGCCGACGATGGTGAACGGTTCGTTCGTCTGTTTGCGAAGGCGCAGGTTCTGTGCTGCAAGCGCGCCAAGTGCCTCCACGGTGTTGGGCACGACGATCTGCGTGATCGGCGCGTCTTCGATCTCATGGTCCACCAAGGCCGCCGCAGCACCGTGTTCGCCGACCTGCGCCACGAAATCATGCCCGTCGACGTGTTCGCCGGCGATGGCGACGAACAGCGATCCATCGGTCACCTGACGCGAATCAGTGACCACATTGGTGACGGTTCGCTCCCCTGCATCGGCGCAATGCACCATTGCGCCTGACACGGCTTGCGCCACCTGACTCACAGTCATAGGCATCATGGCAGTCTCCTCACTTCACCATCTCGTCTTGTAGTCTCTAGTCTTCTCAACTGTTGTTCGCGAACACTCAGTGGAGTTCCCGCGACACTCTCAGGGCGCTACGTATGTTCTGCTTCTTGACTCCGGCAGCCATCACCATGGCTATCGCCACCGAAAGCGGTCGAATCTTATCGACACCGAAATCGGCTTGCACGGCCATCTGGTCGGTCTCATCGGTTCGGAATGCTATATGCGTGCCTTCATCGATGCCGCAGCCATATCGTGCGCACATCTGCTCGATAAGCTCTTGCCCTTTCACCGGATCCGCAACGCCGTCGCATCCGATGACGTCCGCTCCAATGGATGCCAACGCGTCTGGCTGCAACGTGTTGTCGTCCAACGCGATGATCACGGCCGCCGCACCATCTTCTGCGCATACCGACAGCACTCGTTGTGTAGACAGGATGTCCATCGGGTATTCCAAATCGAGGAAGCGATCCAACGACTGCGAATCGCCTGCGCAGATCGTTCCAACGGGATTGCCGAGCATGTGCAGGAACTGCGAGAGCATCTCCACATTGGCGTGAACCTGCTCTTCGCGCACTCCAGCCACGGCGAACACCGCAAGTGTGGATGCCGGATTACCGGCCATGTTCGATGCGATCTCGCCAAGCTCACGCGGCGTCGGGTCGGCGAACACCAATGGAATATCGGCCTGAATGTCGCTATTGCGAGCTGAACGCGGGAGCATCACAGCATAGGCTCCTCGCTGGGAGGCGGCCGCGATACGCGCACTGTCGATGCGTTTGCCGGGCATGAACAGCGTCCCGGCAGTCACCGAATCGATGTCGTTGGCCAACGATGTGACGGTGACCGCTCGCGCGAACTCCGGCGACAGGTCATACCCATATCGGTCGGCAAGCATTCCCAACGTGGTGCGATGGGTTGAGGCTTCACTTAACGAACTCATGGCCTTGGCTCCTTTCTTCACCACTCGACCGGAATGGCGTCGGTGCGTTGCTTGGATTCCGGAACTTCGTATTTCTGCATCAGGAACTGGCCGATTTCCGCGGTCACCGGACCAGCTGTCAAACCGCCGTAGCTTCCTTCGGGGTCACGCAGCACCACGGTGACGACGAACCGGGGATTGTCGGCAGGAATGATCGCCGTGTAGTCGCTGATGAGCGACGAAAGCTTGCCGTCATCGCCCACAATTTCTGCGGTACCTGACTTCGCTGCGACGCGGTAGCCGCTCACTCCGGCGAACTTGGCATAGTGCTCAGACACCGATTCCATGCCGTTGAGCAATTCGTTGGCGACGCTCTCGTCGATGACTCGCTTGGATTCGCCGGCTTTCACCGTCGTCTCATGCCCATCCGCCGAAGTCACTGATTTGATGATGCTCTGCGGTTTCATGACGCCTTTGTTCGCCACCACCGAGATCGCGTTGGTGATCTGGAGC
>Tephra_p2__coassemble_3365_pt1 | contig 9594 bp, 5 predicted proteins | sample Tephra_p2__metabat2_low_PE_021 | metagenome-assembled genome bin Tephra_p2
ATCTTGGGAATCGGCGGCGTCAGTGGCGTCGGACGCATTGGGTGCCGAACCAGGGGCATCCGATGCGGACGTCTCTCCATTGCCCGCATCGGTTCCCACGTCATTGCCTTCGAAGTCAGCCGCACTGTTGTTCTGGTCTGCGGAATCGCCGTCGCCAGCCGTAGGTGCGTCAGCAGTATTGCCTGTGTTTGCATCGCCTTGCGCGCTTTGCGTCGGTGAAGCGGTCGAGCCGATTTCTTCGGCTGAAGCACTCAGCGGGAACACGCCTAATGTCAGTGGCAGCGCAAGCGCCACGAGTGCACTCACTATGCCTTGCCGAATCTTCATGACTACTCCGTCCGTCGATCTTCCAGCTCTTCTCTCTTCACCGCAACTTGCAGTTCTCCACCCGAAGTCGACATCACGAGTAACACAACCACGTGTCACATTCAGCTGTAAGTTAAGCGGTTAAGCTCGATTCTACTCTTGTAGAGAAATTGTGAAAGCCAAAAGTAACATTTCTTGTGTTAGTTTTTTCGTTCAACGAATCTGTGACTGCACGTAAATATCTTGTTAATTATCTGATATTTCACGGTTTCTGCACATCTTTGTGACCGTTTGCCATGAGTTCCTTGAGCGGAATCGACACTGCAATCTATCTCGCCATATGGACTCAATCAGCCCATTACTTGACCGTACAGATTTATTTTTATGACCAATATATGAGTTATATATGAATCGCAATGCAGATATTTGCGACCTCTATATAGATCGGTCGCGAAATAACCTCTTTGTAACTCATATATTGGTCGGAAGTATGCAAAAGCCCCGCAAACCAGCTATTCAGCGGTTTGCGGGGCTCAGCCGGCCTCAGAACTCGCGCGAGTCTGCGGCTAGAAGATAGTTGTTTGCCGGATCAGACGATCTTCGGCATTGGCGTGGTCAGTGAGGTCGTGAGATTCACATGCACCAAGCCAGCGCCAGCGTGCACTTCAACTTTCTTAAGCGTTACAGTGCGCTCGTCGGCGGGAGCGGAATCGTTGTCGGTCATCGTCGCCGGAGACTTCACAGCCACCAGTGCGAGATCATCGAACGCGATGCCGGCGTCGCTCGCCAAGCGCTGTGCGGAAGCCAGCGATTCGTCGAAGCCGTCTTTCTTCACCACGCGATCAGCAGGAACGCCGTATGCGTTCTCGCACACCCACTCAATCTTCTCGCGCAGCGACTTGCCCTTCAAGCTCACCGCCTGCTCAGGCACGCCCTCAGCATTCACGGCATCGGCGAACGCGTCGAGTTGCGGCACCAGTGCGTCACCGCCGTCGCGGAACAGGTTGCCGACGATCGGCTCGCGGAAGCCGAGCTCGGCGGCAGTCTCGCGCAGTGCGGGAACGAGTTCGTCTTCGCCGTCCCACAGATTGATCAGCGGGAACGTTGGAATGCCAAGCCCTTCCAAGCGTTCCACGTGGAACGGGTAGCGCCACTGCAGAGCCGGATCGTCACGCCAGGTGGTCGCGCGCGTCACCACGACGGCGGCGCTCGGCCACTGTGCGCCATACTCGCGGCAAGCGATGTCGAGCCACTTCTGCGCGCCTGCGTCAGCGCCATAGCCAGCCTCGACGATCACCACGTCGTGCAGCGCGCATGCCATCTCAACGGAGACGAGCGTCGGAATGCCGATCGACACGTTGGCGAACGGACCTCCGTGCACATACACCGGCGAGCCGTTCACCGTCTCGGTCTTCGCAGGTTTCACCGCATCAGCCAGAATGTTCGTGATGCGCCACAAGTCGATGAACTCGCCGAACGTGACCGGCTTGCCGTCTTTCGTGCCGGCGATCATCTTCGCCACGCGATCGGCGATCTCGTCCATCGAGCGGGAGAGCACGACGATCTGCATGAGTTCGCAGGTCGGCGTCAGCACCACGCGCTCAGGCACGTTGCCCTTGCCGCGGTCAACGGTCACTGCGCGCAGCGAGCGCGACGGCACTTCGGAAACGCGTGGAACGAGCACGGTGTCGAGCAAGCCATCGTCGATCGCCTTCTCTGCAAACGAGACGAGCAGGTTCTGGGCGGCCTCGATCGAGCCCATTTCGCCGCACAGACCCCAGTCGATGAGCTCGGGATGCGTGAGTGAAGCCTTGCCACCACCGGACGCACCACCCTTCGAGCCAGCCGCGGTGATGCCCATGCTCGGCTGACGAAGCACGGCGGCAGCGTCGATGCCACGTGCGTTAAGCGCGTCGATGAGCGCGATCGTCGTCGTCGTTTTGCCCTCGCCACGTGATGCCTTGAGCGGCGTATCTGCAGTGACCAGCACGACCTTGCCGTGTTTGCGAGGTGCGTCGGGGTTGTTCTTGAGATAATCCAGATATCCGAATGCGTCGATCTTGTCTACCAATCCGTATGGTTTGGTGAAATTCTCGATTGCGCTCACTCCACGTCCTTTCCGCGACTATGTTGCTCTCTCAACATATCAGCATCTCAACATGCGAATGTAAATCGTGTCATTGTGCGAACAGTTCAGCGCCCCTATGCACACTGTAAGCTGCTCTCCAGAAACCTTGTATTTTCAAGTGTTTGAGACTCATAATGTACGATTTACATAAACTCTACTGTATGATTTACATAACTTGTATTGTACGAATTACATAGATCGTACTTACTGATTTACATAAGTTCTACTGTACGATTTGCATAACCTGTACTTACTGATTTGCATAGGTCGTATTGCATGATTTGCATAGAATCGCATAGTTTCACCTGCTACGGGGCATAGCAAAAGGGCTTGCCAAGTCTGGCAAGCCCTTCGCATACTGACCGTGCTAAATAGTTCTGCGTGCCGCCGAGCGCACGCTCACGGCGGCACGCAGCACAACTAATCAGTCAATCAAATAATCAGTTGATCGCTCAGTTATCGGAACGATTGAAACCGTTCTTCATGTGCATGCTCGCGGTGTAGAGCACCGAGTCGAGCAGGCGGTCGGTAGCGGACTTCAGCGTCGTAGCCATGCGCTCGTTCGCGTTGCCGAGAATCTCGCGCGCAGCTTCATTACGAACGGTGGCGATGATTTCCTCCGGTTCCATCGGCTGCACATCGGTGGAGGTCTCGCCTAGCATGTCGTCATCCGACTCGGGAACTTCCATCGTACCGACGAGTTCGTCGATCTGCGCGTCGGTCTGTGCGACGAGCTGGTTCGCAAACGATCCCATGCGCTGCTGGTAGCGCTCCACATCGTTGGCGGTGAGCGCGAACTGCGCGTCGCACATCACGGCGATGATGCGGTTCTCCCAATACAGATTCTCGGTGGTCACGCGCGTGGTCGTGTCACGCAGATATGCCGGGGTGTCGTTGACGTTCGGGAAGAACGGCACGAGCGCGTTGAATGGATTCGAACCGAACGAGAGCCACTGCACCGCGCGGTCTACCTGCGGGCGGTACGGGCGGATCTGCATGACCGCCAGATGGTTCTGACGGTTGATGCCGATCGGGCGGAACAGGTGACGCGTCTCGTCGGTGCCGAGCGTGCCGTACGGATCATACGGCGTGCCTTGATAATGAGAGCTCAGCACATACTTGACGTCTTCGATCGTGATCTTGCGATCTGCCTGGCGAGCCCACGGAATATCGTCACTCGTCGGCTTGTGGTCGGCGTCAGGGCCATCCCACACTTCGTCGAGCGGGTTGAAGAAGCGCTGCATGAACCAAGCGCGCGGGGTGTTATACACATGGTCGGCGTCGCTGTGCGAGCCGAACGCGTCGCGCGGGTCGAATGCGCTGATGTCTTCGACCGCCAAGTCCAGGTGATTGTTCTCGATGAACTCCATCAAATCGGCGGAGCACATGCAGTCATTCTGCTCGCCGAGCGCGTCTTCGAGATCGAACTCGTCGATGCCGAGCTGGTTCGGCATCGTCACATAGGAGTCGTCTGGCACGCGGCGGGCGATCCAGTGGTGGCCGCCAACGGTTTCCAGCCACCAGATCTCGTCGACGTCGGAGAACGCGACGCCGTTCATCTCATAAGTGCCGTATTCCTCGAGCAGTGCACCCAAACGCTCCACGCCTTCGCGTGCAGTGCGAATGTATGGCAGCACGAGTGTGACGAAATCCTCTTCGCCAATGCCGCCTGCGCGGGCGGGCACATAGTCGGCGTCGCCCTCCTTGCCAACCGCCGGAACGTATTCGACAAACGGATCCGCGCCGAGCACACGCTCGTTCGTCGTGAGCGTTTCGGTGGCGCTCATCGCCACGTTCGCTTCGTTGACGCCGGCTTCCGCCCACTGGCCCTGCTTCAGGTCCGCGTTCGGCACGGCGGAATATTGCAGTGGATTGTCCGGCAGCTCAACAGTCACATGAGAGATGACGCTCGTGTATGTGCGCGGCTGGTCTTCAGGGTGAACGATGACGAAACGCTTGGGATCGAACTCGCCGTTCGCGCTGTCTTCGTTACGCGCGATGATCGTCGACCCGTCATAGCTGGCGTCTTTACCCACCAGAATCGTAGTGCAGCTCATAGTACTCCTCAATATCAAATGTCAGCATTACGTGCGCTCTGCGCCGCAACCGTCTCCTGCAGGTGCGGCCAAATATGTGGCGCGCGATTATGCATACCGTTGCATACTGTAGAACATCGGCTGCGCACGCGTTCGCTTTGAGCCATGATGTGGTTATCGGCGGCGCCCGGTTTCGCCCCGCTGAGAACCCGCTGAGAATGGAGATGACTCTTTGCTTGCGCTTCGGGTACCGGTGCGGTGGTACTTCGCTTACAAGGAGACATTATGCGGTCATCCGGCAAGTACAATCGGCAAAAAACGTTGAAAAACCGCCACTCATATGCGTGTATATGCTCAGTAATGTCTCCTCGTAAGAGAAATACGTCCGCGCCGACATTCGGGCCACGCAATCAGCTTTTCCTGAGATGCCGCTGCAAACAGCGGCGAGCGCCAGTGAACGTTCACTGGCGCTCGCATCAATCCGGGAGCTGGTATGCGACGAACCGTCAGGCTTTGCCGATGACTGTCATGCCGCCGCCGTCACACACACTATGCGAGCGTTCGAGCGAGTGCAGCATCTCGTTGAGCCAGAAGCCTTGCTCCAAACCGTCGAGCGGCTCGGCAGTACCCCACACTTGCAGCACGTACTGGTGATCTTTGTCTGGCGGCTGAGGCCCGTTGTAGCGGGAGATCAGCGCGGGATTCGTGCTGCGCCCCACGAACTTCGACGCCGACGAGTTGCGCCCTTGCAGAGCCTCGGGAATCATCGCAGGCAGCGAGCGCGAGAAATCCGCGGGAATCGAGAGCGCGTGCGAGTCGCTCAGGTCGAACATGATCGCGTCGACCGGCAGATTGGCGACCGTCCAGTGAATCCACTCGAATCCGCACACCGGAATCGAGTCGGGATCGCTGAACTCCCAGTGCAGGTATTTCGCCTGCGGATTGAGACGGTCGATGTAGAACGGGAATGAAATGCAGGGAATGCCTTCGACGCGCGCGTCTTCCGGCGCGTTCTTTGCATACTGCTCGGGAACTGTGGTGAAATCTGCGGAAACTAACATGCTTCCAGTATCTCTCAGTTCGCCGCGCAAGTGCGCCATGTTCTCACGTAACTTACGCGGAGGCGGGCAGCAGCGCGCAGAACAACGCTTCTACGTCGAGCAGAGCGTTGCCGTTGCCTGCGATGCGGCGGCGCGCTTCAGCCACGGCGTCGAGACGCGCCACGGTTTGCTCGCGCGTGAGCGCAGTAGAGAGTTCGGCTATTTCGTTGCGGTTCTCGAGATTGATGAGACCCACCGATTCCTCCGCGTCGTTCTGGAACACGGCGACGTCGCGGTAAATACTCGAAATCGTAGTGAACGCGCGCTCGAGCACGTCGCGGGTCAGTCGCGTGGCCTGCCGCTTGATATCGTCTTTCTTACCCAGCGCCACATATGCGCGGCGCAGTTCGGAGGGCATCGGCTCGTCTGCCGACAGTCCGTTGAGCGTGCGGAACTCCTGCTGCCGCTCGTCCGCGGCGCGTTCCGCGCGATCCTGTGCTTGGGATTGCGCGCTGCCGTAGAGTTGCCCGGCGAAAATGACCGCTTGCGAAGCGCGTCGCATCGTCACGATATTCGCGACGAGCCGGTCCCTGTCTTTGAGCACCGACGGATATTGCGCATAGAGTCGAGCGACGTTGAGATCTCCCTCGCACAGGCGGGCGATGCGCGCGGCAACCTCATGAGTCACCGGACGCGGCGCTGTGGCAGGCGCAGCAGAAGCAGACTGCGCAGTCTTCTCAGCGGTGTTGTTGCCGTTCTTACTCTGCCGCGCGGAGCTTTTGCGCGCGCCGGTTTTGCGCGCTGCGGCACTGCTGCGAGTATCCGCAGTCTCCTCCACCGTCACGTGTTCTTCGAGATATTGCGCGATCTGCTCGGGTTGCGGCACACCGAGCGTGACGAGTCGCGTGCGCGAGCGAATGGTCGGCAGAACATCTTGCGCGCTCGGAGCACACAGCAGCCAGATCGTGTGCGGCGACGGCTCTTCGATCTCTTTGAGCAGCACGTTCGTCGTGCGCTCAAGCATACGCTCGGTGTTCTCGATGATGATGATTCGCCATGGCGCGGTGCTCGGCATCTGCTCAGATAATGTGACGAGTTCGCGCACTTCGTCGATGCCGATCGTCACCTTGTCGGTGCGCAAAGTGACTACGTCGGGAAAACGGCCGGCAAGAATCTGCGCGCTCGTTTTCGTAGGGGTGTCAGAGAGTCCATGATCCGGGCTTTCGAGCGCGGCGGCGAACGCGCGCGCGACCTGCGTGGTGCCCGACCCGGCAGGCCCGCAGATAAGCCACGACTGCGCGATTCCTCGCGCGTCGCCTGTGCTCACGGCTGTGAGCTGGTCAACGACTTGCTGCTGACCTACGATCGAATCCCACACACTCATAGCGCTTCACTCAACCAGATTCGCGCTGTCTGCGCAAATCAACTCGCCGATGGCGTCGGCTGTTTGCGTTGCATCGATCACGAGAAAACGCTCTGGATCCGCTTCTGCCAGCTGAAGAAACGCGCGACGCGTGCGCTGCTGGAAATTTTCTCCGGCAGATTCCATGCGATCTTCTTCGTGTGTGAGTCGCGCGTGCGAGACGCGCGGATCGATGTCAAGCAGATATGTGCGGCGCGGTAGCAGCGAGTTCGTGGCCCACATGCTCAAATGTTTCACGTCGTCGGCGGTCAGTTCGCGACCGCCGGATTGATACGCGAGCGACGAGTCGAGATAGCGGTCGGTTATGACGATTGCGCCGCGTTCCAATGCCGGGCGAATGATCTGCTCGACGTGCTGCGCGCGATCCGCCGCGAACAGCAGCGCTTCGGCGCGCGGAGTGATCGTCTCGTTCGGGTCTGCGAGCAGAAGTTCGCGGATTCGCTTGCCCAGCGAAGTGCCGCCCGGCTCGCGCGTCACGACAACTTCGCGCCCGCGCTCTTGCCAAAACTGAGCGAGGCGCTCCACTTGCGTGGTTTTGCCGGCGCCGTCGACTCCTTCGAATGAGATGAACACTCCGTCGCTCATAGTTCCTCGTTCAGTTGCATGTATTCGCAGATATATGCTGCGTTATCTGGCTACCTGCGCGCTGGCTATTTTCTTTCGACCAATATATATCGGTCGAAAGTGGTTAGCGCGCTGGCGTGACCGGCGGGCGCGTGTAGCCGTCGTGCGCGGTCATATATTCAATATCTGCCTTCACAGTGGCCGCGGAAGAGCCGATCTCCTTCGCGATGCGCGAGTTTGCCCAGCCTTTGTCGGCGAGTTCGCGCACCTGCTTACGGCGCTTATCGCGCGCCGCATCAGTGCTTGACTTCTTCGCGCTCGTCTTGCGCGCAGTGCTCTTCGCACTCTTCGCCGAAGACTTACGACCGCGACGCTTGGACGGCCCTGCCGCGCGCTTCTCAGCGAGCAGACGGAACGCATCTTCGGCAGAGATGGTCTTCGGATCATACTGCTTCGGCAGCGAACGATTCGTTTCGCCGTCGGTTATGTATGCGCCGTAGAAGCCCTCTTTGATCGTCACTTCGCGCTTCGAAGTCGGGTCTGCACCGAGTGTGCGCAGCGGCGGCTTCGCAGAACGCCCGCGACCATACTTCGGCTGTGCGAACAATGCCTGTGCGCCAGCCTCGTCGATCGTGAAAATAGCGTCTTCGTTGGGCAGCGAGCGGGTTTCACTGCCGCCGCCGACACGGGTCTTCGTCAAATACGGGCCATAGCGCCCATTGCTGGCGCTCACGGTCACGTCGGCGGTTTCGCCGGTCTTCGGATCCACTTCGCTGTATGTGCACACGGTGCGCGGCAAGCTCAGCAAACGCAGCGCGTCATCGAGCGTCAACGTGTCTGGACTCATCGACTTGAACAGCGACGCCATCTTCGGGCGCGGTTCAGCGCCCTTCTTCGCCTTGCTCTTCGCGTCGGCAGTCTCGTGATCAGCGGATTCGGGAGTCACCAGCGCCACGTACGGGCCGAAGCGACCGTTGCGCAGCTCCACAGTGCCGCCGGTCGCGGGGTCGGTGCCGAGCACTCGCGGGCCATCGGCGTTGGCTTCGATGAGCTCGCGTGCTTTGGCAACGGTCAGCTCGTCGGGTGCCACCGTGTCGGGAATCGACGCATGCTTCGGGTTGCCTTCGGCGTCGAGGTTCTTCGTGTCTTCCAAATACGGGCCATAGCGTCCGACGCGCACGTGAATGCCGTCGCCAATCGGAATCGTGTTGATCTCGCGGGCATCGATTTCACCGAGCTGCGCGACTTGGCGTTGCAATCCTTCGTGAGCTTCGTCAGCGGAATGCGCAGCACCTTCGCCGGAGCCGAAGTAGAAGCGGGTGAGCCAGTCGCGGCCGGTTTCCTGGCCGTGAGCGATCTGGTCGAGTCCGTTCTCCATGTCGGCGGTGAACTGGTAATCCACATATTTCGGGAACTTCGTCTCGAGCAGTTTCGTCACTGCGAACGCCAGCCAGCTGGGGATCAGCGCACGACCGCGCTCATACACATAGCCGCGGTCAATAATCGTCGAAATAATGCTCGCGTAGGTCGACGGGCGGCCGATCTCCTTGGCCTCCAGCGTCTTCACGAGCGAAGCCTCGGTGTAGCGAGCCGGCGGCTGCGTCTCGTGGCCGTCTGCCTCAACGGATTTCGCCGGCAGCTCCTGTCCCTCGGTCAGCGGCGGCAGCGAAGCAGAGTTCGCGTTCGCGGAATCGTCGCCTTTTTTGTGTGCCGCGGCAGCACGGTCACCGGAAACGCGCATGAAACCGGGGAATTCAATAACCGTGCCGGAAGACTGGAATGTGGCCTCACCGAAGTTGCCGGCCTGCGCGGTGAAGCGCGCGGTGGCGGTGGAACCAGTGGCGTCCGCCATCTGCGAGGCGAGCGTGCGCTGCCAGATGAGCGTGTAGAGCCTGAGCTGATCCGGCGGCAGCGTTGCCAGCTGCGACGGGTCGCGGAAGTGCGAGCCAGCCGGTCGAATGCACTCGTGGGCTTCCTGCGCGCCAGCCGTGCGCGTCGCGTATTGCTTCGGTTTTTCCGATAAGTATTCTTTGCCGAAATGCTGCGCAACGGCATCGCGCGCAGCCGCGATAGCCTCTTGGCTCAGCGTCACCGAAT
>Tephra_p2__coassemble_3386_pt1 | contig 9461 bp, 7 predicted proteins | sample Tephra_p2__metabat2_low_PE_021 | metagenome-assembled genome bin Tephra_p2
TAGAGCAGCTGACTACGGATCAGCAGGTCGCAGGTTCGAATCCTGTTTCGCGCACTTGGCCAGCAGTCAGCACACTCCATATGGAGATGGGTTGGCATGCAAGGCAACATGCGCGAGTAGCTCAGTGGATTAGAGCAGCTGACTACGGATCAGCAGGTCGCAGGTTCGAATCCTGTTTCGCGCACCAGAAGCCCTTGAATGTGCATACGTTCAAGGGCTTTTCCAATTCAATCGCCACCTTATTTCGCCGGTGGGGATATGAAACCGCATCACGCTCATATAAGCCAAATCAATAAACCGCTATTTTCCAACGAAAATGGTTTTGCAAATTCAGCGCTTTCACGAGTTTTATATTCCCACCAGCGAATATGGGGATTGTGTGAGTGTGTTGTGCCTGTCGACACAGAAAGCTGGTGCGATGACTGGAGAATGCGGCATAATACACAGTTGGGTATTGTGTAAAAGTTATTGTGCGAATGAGTAGAGGACAAGCATGAGCAGCAAACAACGTGGATTATGGGCATCGATCAGGCGTGTGGCGGCCTCTGACCGCATATCCGGTTTGATCATGCTCGGCTTCGCACTGCTCGGTCTGCTGTTGGCGAACATTCCGGGAACCGCCCACTGGTTTGAAGAGCTTTCGCACTTCCATCTGGGTATTCCAGGCACGAACATCGACATGGGGATCGGTCACTGGGCGCAAGATGGTTTGCTCACGATATTCTTCCTCGTGGTGGGACTCGATTTGAGGCAGGAGCTGACCACCGGTTCGCTCGCCAACCCGAAGGCTGCGGCCGTTCCGATGCTGTGCGCAGTCGGAGGCATGCTTGTGCCGCCGATACTGTTCATCACCGTGATCTCGTTGTTCTCGAATTTCGGTGCCGGAGACCCGGGAAGCCTGATCATCGCCAATGGTTCGACGTTCAGCTTCGCCCAGACCGCACATGGTTGGGCCATTCCAACGGCAACCGATATCGCCTTCTCGCTGGCTGTGCTCGCATTGTTCGCAAAAGCTCTTCCCGGCTCCATTCGCGCGTTTCTGATGACGCTCGCCACTGTCGACGATCTGCTGGCAATCATTCTGATCGCCGTGTTCTTCTCATCGTTGAACGCATGGTATTGGTTCGTCGGAATCGCCGTGTGCGCAGTGGCATGGTACTTCCTGGTCAGACTCAAGAAAGTGCCTTGGTTCGGCGTCGCCGTCATCGGCATTCTCGCATGGGTCATGATGTATGAGGCGGGTGTGCACCCAACATTGGCGGGCGTGCTTGTTGGTTTGCTCACGCCTGCCCGTGCAATGTATGGGGAACGTTCTCCACGTGCGGAACGCTATGCGCAGAAGCTGCAGCCTTTCTCCGCACTGCTTGCCCTGCCTATTTTCGCGTTCTTTGCCACGGGCGTGCACTTCGACTCGATCACACCAATGCTGCTCGTGTCTCCCGTCGTGATCGCGATCATCATCGCACTGTTCGTAGGTAAGCCGCTCGGCATCATGATCACTGCATGGCTGTCTACGCATCTGGGTCCGTTCTCGATGCCGAAGGGGCTGCGTGTACGTGACATGTTCCCGGCATCGGTCGCCTGCGGCATCGGCTTCACCGTTTCGTTCCTGATCGCTTCTTTGGCTTACAGCAATGAAGAACTGTCGGCAGAAGCCCGATTCGGCGTGCTGCTCGGCTCGTTGGTCGCCGCTGCCGTCGCAGCCGTTTTGCTGAGCCGGCAGTCCAAGAGATTCGCCGCATTGAAGGCGAGCGATAGTTCGCAGCTCCAGTATGAGCGTTCCCATGAAGATGTGCAGACGTTGCAGGATGGCACGGTAGTCGTATTGCAGACGATGGGCGAAGATGCGGCTAAGGAACTGTCTGAGCTCAAAGACGACACAGACGATCGTCACGAGTGACCGTGCTGTCATATTGCGCGGTTTGGCATAGCCGCTGAGCCTGTTCGCAGCGGCTGACTAATCTGGCTTGTAGACCCATTGATGATGGAGGACTATGAGCGAGCAAACGAACAACACGCATGCGAACATGGAGCAGAACCCACTGGGCAAGACGTATACGCAAGGCCCCGTTCTGCTACGTGGCAAGATGATCCCGCAGGAGAGCACCTCGGAACGATTCCTGCAAACCGATTCTGAAACCGATTGGTTGCATCGCGACCCATGGCGTGTGCTGCGCATACAAGCCGAATTCGTCGATGGATTCGGCTCCCTTGCAGAACTCGGACCAGCCGTCAGCATCTTCGGCTCGGCTCGAACGAAACCGCAAGACAACAGCTACCAAGCGGCAATGCATATGGGTGAGAAAATCGCGCAACGCGACATCGCGGTGATCACCGGGGGAGGCCCGGGCATTATGGAGGCTGCGAACAAAGGCGCAGCCCAAGCCGGTGGCAAATCCGTTGGACTCGGCATTGAACTGCCCCATGAGCAGGGACTGAACCAATGGATCAACTTGGGCATGACATTCCGGTACTTCTTCGTGCGCAAGACCATGTTCATGAAATATTCGTCTGGCGTGATCGTATGCCCTGGCGGTTTCGGCACGCTTGACGAGACTTTCGAAGCGTTGACGCTTGTGCAAACACAGAAAGTGGCGAAAATGCCCATCGTGCTGTTCGATTCGTCGTATTGGCGTGGACTGTTCGACTGGCTGGAAGGACCAGTGCGCGAACATGGCATGATCTCAGGATTGGATCCCGATCTGATGACGATCACCGATGACGTCGACGAAGCCGTCGACGTGGCGACGAGCATGATTCGCGCATAGCGCCATTCAGTGGCGGGTGGCGACGAGCAAACCCCATCCGGTTTGCGACAGCGCCGATGAGAAGCGTTCGTCTTCCGCCACTGCATCGATCAGCTCCCGCATGGCCACGGCCTTATCGCTACGATCAGCGGGGTTCGTGAGCCCGCCTTTGGAGTCAGGGGACTCCATGGCGAGGATGTCGGTGAAAATAATCACGCCATCATTGCGCAGCAGGCGTGGAGCCTGCTCATATGCCGCGCGATAGTTCGCCGCGTCACCGCATACGACGATCAGATCGTAGTCGTCACCGTTCAATCGCGAGAGGAACTGTGCGGCATTGGCATTGACCGCGCGCAAAGTGGCGCGCGTCATCGTCGATGCGGAGCGGAACAATTGCCTGATCTGCTCATACCCGGTAGGCGTGGAATCCACGGCGGTGAGCTTATCATCGTTGCCAAGCGAGCACACGATCTGCGCGGTCTGCACCAATGAGCCAGTGCCGATGACGATCACCGATGACGCGTGCGCCATCGTTTTGAACATGCCCAGCATCGCGCCTTCGGCAGAGCACACAGTGCCGTCATTGCCGACGCTCATCAATTCGCGAGCCTGACGCACCAGTTCAGGTTCACTCGCATACTCACGGTTCTCAATCCACTCCCATGCGCGGGCATGGTTCTCAAACGACGTTTTGTCCATTTCACCGTTCCTTCACTTGTGCGATCAGCTGCCAGATCTCTTCGCCAACGTCAATGCCGCGCGGGCACTCACGAGAACATGCGCGCACGGATTGGCATGCCTGGATGCCATCGGCGGTATCCAAAGCGTCCAAACGCTCCTGTGTGGCCGTATCTCGCGAATCATTGATGAACCGAGCCTGATTGATCAACGCCGCCGGTCCGACGAACGCCTCACCACCCGCATACACAGGGCATGCGCCCTCACACACGCCACAGGCGATGCAGTTGCTCAACAACTCATATTTGGCGAGCTGCTCAGGGTTCTGCAGGTATTCGAACACGTCGATGCGGCCGTCGGCTTTCGTGCCCAACGCTCCATCATGAATCAAGTATGGTTTGAGCTTGCGTATTTGCTCGAGCATCGGGTCGATATCGGCGATCAAGTCTCGTTTAACAGGGAAACCAGGCAGTGCCGCGATTTCGATGACACCGAGATCGTCGCCTTCCGCAATCGCCTGCTCGGTGTCTTTCTCGAGTGCATTGGCGTCATCATCAGCGTCAACGTCGCCGGTTTTGCGGAATCCTTCGTCATCGTGGTAATCGACGTCTGGCAGGCGCTGCACCCATTGCCCGACTTGTGCGGAGCACAGCAACGTCGGCGTGCCGTTCACAGCCACGGCATCGGAACCACATATGCCATGACCACAGGAATAACGGAACGCCAACGTCGGGTCAATGTCGCGCTTGATGGTCAACAGGCAGTCAAGCAACGTGTCTTCCGGGTGTACGAGCAAACGGTACTCCTGCACCCACTGCTTGCCTCGAACACGGTTCGAGTTGCCACCAAAAGGAGAGCTGGCGCGTTTGCCAAATGGACTCGACGAATGCTTGCGTTCACGAGCCGGTCGGGGAGTGAAGCGGTGCACACGCAGCGTCACCGTCGCATGAACGGATGAATGAGAACTCATAAATGCCTTTCCTGCAGTAACCCATATGCCTTCCGTGACCCTAGCATACGAGCCGACACCATGAATGCGAAGTAAGTACAGCGAAAATCAGTAAGCTCGTGCGCCAGGCTCAATATCGGTGATTTGCACTGGTTTCCACTGCACATCACCGTTCAAACTCACAAACGAATGTTTGAGATACGCCGAGTCATCTCGCTTCGGAAAATCAGTGCGATACAGCGCGCCACGCGACTCATGACGTGCGCGGGTGGCTTCAAGCATGGCCAACGCCAGCTCGCACAGATGTCTGGCCTCGAGAATCGCGGTGACCTCCTGATTGAACACTTTGGCGTCGCTATGCGCATGGAGGGTCTGCGAGCGTGGCACGAGTTCATTGCGAAGTCCCGCGATCGCCTCGCCGAGCAACGCGTCGTCGGTGACGACTGCGGCATGGGCCTCCATGAATGTGCCGAGATCGGCGATCAAGGTATACGCATTGTCATCGGACTCCGAACGTTCCTCAGAGGTCTCTTCAGGTGAATCGGCGGGCGACAATACTTCGTTGATGATGGAAACCCTGCGTGAAGCCGCCCTGTCAAGCGCAGCAGGAGTTTCGAATGTCTCGCCCTCCATCTCAGCCGCAGCCACTGGGGCATCGGCAAAACGATCGGCCAACGAGCGTCCTGCACGAGTGCCGAACAAGCAGGCGTCGAGCAGCGAATTGCCGCCGAGTCGATTGGCTCCATGCACGCTCACGCACGAGCATTCACCTGCCGCATACAATCCCTCGACGGGCACGACATCACCTTGCTCATCGAGACGATAGACCTCACCCTGCGTGTTGATGGGAACGCCACCCATCGTGTAGTGCGCCGTGGGTTTGACCGGTACTAGATCGACGCTCGGATCCAATCCGGCGTATTGCTTGATCGTCTCCACCACCTGTGGAAGCGCCGTGTTCATACGTTCAGTGGGGATCGCCGTCATGTCAAGCCACACGCAATCCTTCGCCCCCTGAGGATCCTTTGGGTCGGCGATGCCGCGTCCTGCCATGATCTCACTGCGAATCGCGCGCGACACCACATCGCGGGCGGCAAGATCCTTATGCTCCGGCGCGTATCGAGCCATGAACGCTTCGCCATCGGCGTTGCGCAGCACGGCTCCTTCAGCGCGGGATGCTTCAGACAACAAAATGCCGGTATGAGCCAACCCCGTGGGGTGGAACTGCACGAATTCGCTGTCTTCCAACTGCAAGCCGGCCTGCAACGCCAACGCCATGCCATCGCCGGTCAGATCATGAGAATTGGAGGTCGTGTGGAACAGGCGACCAGCGCCGCCAGTGGCGAGCATGACGTTGCGCGCGGCAAGGGGACGAGTGACCCCTGATGCGATGTCGTAGGCCACAACACCTTCGCAAGTCGTGCGCTCGTCGTTCAGCACCACGTCGGTCACATACCATTCCTCGGCGAATTGAACGCCGTAGGCGACGCACTGCTGCCAGAGCGCGAACAGGATCTGGTGCCCGATGCGATCGGCGGCATATGCCGCACGTTTGACGGGAGCCTTACCGAACTGCATCGTATGACCACCGAAACGGCGTTGCGCGATTTTGCCGTCATCGGTGCGTGAGAATGCGACGCCATCGTGTTCGAGGTCTATGACGGTGGCAGGGGCTTCCTGCGCCAGTAATTTGGCGGCATCCTGATCGACAAGCCAATCACCGCCTTTAACGGTGTCGTAGTAATGCCACTGCCATTCATCGCTTTCCATATTGCCCAAGCTTGCGGCGATGCCACCTTCGGCGGAACCGGTGTGGGAACGCAACGGTTGCAGTTTGGAAACAACAAGAACCTTGGGTTCGATACCCTGATTGATGAGTTCTTTCACCTCTTCACTGCGGTAGAACCCCAGTGCGGCCGACAAGCCGGCTGCACCTGCACCGACGATAACCGCATCATACATTTCCTCGACGTTCGTTGGACTCATAGTTCGATTGTCGCACAAGGCTTGACGAAAATGCGCCCCTGCACAACGCTTTCACGCAAACGTTGTCAAAGCGGATTTGCCGACCTTACGGGGTTCATGCGATTCATGGCATATCTCATCGATGTTCGACGTGCTCGACAGCAAATATGCCTCCTGATCGGCGATGAGCTTGTTGCAGCCGGCGTGCGAAGGCATCGTGATGTCTCCGGGAGCGGCGAACAATCGTCTGTTCAGCTCATTGGCCCAGCCTGCAGTGTTCAACGCACCGGAGCGTAGCCTCGCCTGTGCCACGACAACGGTGTATGAGAGCGCGGCGATGATCCGGTTACGCAATAGGAACCTTCGGGCTTCCGGGACGGTTGAGGGAACGCATTCAGAGATCAGCGCACCATGCTGCATTCGTATCTGCTCGAAAAGACGCATGTTTGACAACGGGCCGCAATGGTTCAGCCCACCGGCGAACACGGCTATCGTCGGACCGGCGACATCGGGTCCCAACTGGGCCATGGCGTCCAGCGCACCCCAATGCGCCGCAGCATCCGCTCCGATCGCGCCTCCTGACACGACGGTGTGCCCGTTCAACGCGGTTTGGCAGGCGAGAGTACGTGCCACAGGGCGACCATAATCGTTGACGCCACGGGAACCGACCACCGACAACGGCCGTTCGCAGGCGGTCAACGCCTGAATGTCTCCTTGCAACCACAACGCAAGTGGGGGAGCCCAATCGGAACGCAGCTCAAGGTCGTTGAGGGAGATCGGCCATGAAAGATCTCCGGGAACCACCACCTGATAGTCGCCGTGCTCGGTGTAGATGTCTTGTAGCTCATCGGGGTGGAACGTCGGCAATTGTTCAAGACGTTCGATCCAGTGCGCCGCCGCATGCTTGAACGCATCCACGCCACGGGCATGCGCTTTGCGCCCCCAGCGCGCCGTGCCGAGAATGAACACGCGTTCCGCTGCGCTCCAAGCACGGGATTCGGCTGCTTCGTTTGAGGCGACGGCAATGGCCAACAGCGCGTGCAGCGCCTGCGATGCAGGGTATGCTCCGTCAAAGCCTTTGAGTAGTGCAGTCATCAGCGCATTGGCGGATTCCATGCACTCGGTGAGCAGAATGCGGGCGAGACGCTCATCAAACGATTCCATGAGTGGCGCGACATCTGCCGCCGATGGAAAATGCTCGGTCATAACCAATCCTTTCATACAAGTCATGCGTTTTCCTGGGTGCGCAGACTCAACGCCCGGTCCACGTCATCAAGATTGGGGCTGCCTCTTCCATCGAGATCGCAGATCGTCCACGCCAGCCTCATCACCCGGTATGCTCCACGCAAGCTGATCTGATATGTCGACAACGATTTATTGACCACAGCAAGCACGGGTGCCGGCGTGTGCTCACGCAACCATGAGCCAGAGGCCTGCGCATTGCATGCCCAGCCGAACGAAGCGAACCGCTGTGCCGCGATTGTTCTCGCAGCGATGACGCGGTTGCGAATGTGCTCACTGGATTCGCCCTCCTGAGGTGCGGCCGCACCGATGTGCGACACGGGATTGACGCTCAATTGCATGTCAACCCGATCGAGAATCGGACCCGACAGCCTGGAGAAATAACGGATTCGATCTTTTTCGCGGCATGTGCATCGCTCTCCGGTGCCGAACCCGTACCCGCATGGGCATGGGTTCGCAGCCATGATGAGCTGAAAACGTGCAGGGAAAATCGTCACTCCTTTTGATCGAGACACAGCAACGAACCCGGATTCAAGAGGCTCGCGCAACGACTGAAGCACTCGTGGAGAGAATTCAGGAGCTTCGTCGAGAAAGAGCACGCCACAATGCGCCCTTGTCACCGCGCCGGGTTCGCCGATGCCTGCTCCACCGCCTACAAGCGAAGCCACCGTCGCAGTGTGGTGTGGGGCTTCGAAGGGTGGTGTGTCGCGAATGCCGTATGCTCCCAGCTGTCCGCACAACGAGCGAATCGATGCGACCTCGAACTGCTCCTGATGGTCGAGAGGTGCCAGGATTCCGGGAAACCGGGAAGCAAGCATCGTCTTGCCCATGCCCGGCGGACCCGTCATCAACACATGATGCCCACCGGCAGCGGCGATCGTCAATGCCTCCTTCGCCTCACGCTGGCCCACGACCTCGTTCATATCGCCCGGAAGAGTCAGATCCGCTTCGGGAACGTCACGTTTCTGGCTGTCGGCATGCACCTCGTGCACTTCATAGGTGGCATGGGCCCCAAGCATCTCCAGCAACTCGCCCAGATGCGAGACGCAGAACACTCGCAGGCCGTCCACCAGCTCAGCCTCATCGCGGTTCGCACGCGGAACAATCACGTTTTCGATGCCCTGCTCCTTCACATGCAGCATGATCGGCAGCAGACCATTGATCGGCAGAACCGTGCCATCGAGATTGAGTTCTCCCAACACCACGGTATTTTCAAGCGCACGAGGGCCTATGACGCCTGCAGCGCTGAGCACGCTGGCGGCAATGGCCAGATCGTGCGACGAACCACGCTTCGGCATCGAAGCCGGCGACATGTTCACGGTGACACGAGTGGCCGGCCAAGACACGCCGCTCGCCGTGCATGCCGATTTCACCCGCTCGCGAGCCTCACTCAGTGAGGCATCGGGCAATCCGATGATCGAGAAGAACGGCAAACCGGGGCTGATGAACGCCTGCAATTGGATGATGAACGCCTTCAATCCCACAAGTCCTACAGACAACGCGCCACCCAATGCCATCAGAACGCCTCCGGAATGTGGTGAATGCGAACATCGGCCTTGTCTACGGTGACGGCGATGACGTCAAAGCGAACACCGATATGGCGGATGCCTTTGCCCGCACTCATGAGCCACTGAACTGCGGAACGTCGTATCTTCACTTGCTTCGAAGCATGTACGGCTTCTTCAGGCAGACCATATAGCGTGGAACGGCGCGTTTTGACTTCAATGAACGCAATCGTGCCATGCGGGGTGAGAGCGATGATATCGAGCTCTCCGAACCTGCAATGCCAATTGCGATCAAGCACATGCCAATGCCGTTCGATCAGCCATGCATGGCATATCTGTTCACCGAGACGCCCCAGTTCGTGCGAGTCAAGATGA
>Tephra_p2__coassemble_3424_pt1 | contig 9295 bp, 5 predicted proteins | sample Tephra_p2__metabat2_low_PE_021 | metagenome-assembled genome bin Tephra_p2
TCGTATATCCGCCCACACATATGCTGTGCACAAAGCCGCAGTGACGAGCACACTGATAGCGGTTATCAACACACGTCGATTACGTATACGGTGAGCCTGCCGAGTCAGCTCACGTCGCGTTTGCCGTGTTAGCTCTGGCTTGAGATCGTCCATGCGCCTTCCATCGCTCGCCGTGCACCCGGCATATGAGCATATGCCGAGCTTGGTGTTACTTTTGCAGCGAGGCGAAATCGTCGAGCGTCTGCAAGATCTTCAATCCTCGCGCATCAAGCATCTTACCGCCAAGCCATACCCCAAGCCAGAGCATGCCTATGCCGTTGGCGAGTGCGATCGGCATCAGCAGCCAATACAATCCCCAGTTGGTGAACGCGAGGATGATCGCGGCGATCCATGTCGGCGCGGCGAGCAGCACGGAAGAAAGCATGTAGGCGAATGGGAAGAATCCCTGTGCCATGGCTCGGCCTTGCGGAGACGAGAACGGTTTCTCTATCGACGGCACCGGGTAGAGCAGAATCGTCGAATAGAATTCCGCACAACCGAGTGCGATCAGCGAAACGCCGAAACCGACCACTGAGCACACGGTTCCTTGCAATATGCCTGATTCTGTGCGCCAATCGCCGGTCAGCGCAAATGTGAGCGCGGCGGAGAGCAAATAATAGACGACGAAAATCATCAGGTAGACGCGCGTTCTGCCCCAGCGATCATCTTTGCCGCGCACGCCGGCGATCTGCTCCATCGCGTATGCGCGGCCGTCGTAGGCGAGGCCGTTGCTTTCGCCGATGAGCAGCATGATGCCCATCCACAGCAGGCACTGCCATACGACCATCGGTTCGCCGTGCGATTCCAATTGGAAGATGACGATGAACAGCACCGGCAGAATGAACGAGATCGCCTGACGCGGGTCGCGCCGCAGGAACGTCCATGTGCGCGCGGAGATCGCGCCCGCCGCGTTGTCGGGCACGCGGGCGAACATGCCGATGGTTTTCTCGGATTTCGTGCTTTGCTGCGGTTCACCTTGCAGGCGTTCGCGCGCGATGCACCACACCGAGCACGCGTAGCACAGCGCGCAGAACGCGATTGTGAGCGCGACACGTGTGAGCAGTGCACCGAAGTTGCCGAAGTATGCGTCGAATGGCAGTTCGAACGTCCAGCCGAACGGCAGCCAGCCGGCGATCGTGGTGCCACGCATGAGCGCGCCCATGTTGTAGGTATAGCCGTCGTCGCCGGTGCTCGTATTCATGATGATGCTGGGAAGCTGCGCGCTGACGATCAGCACGACCATGGCGATGAGATACAGCGCGTTCTTGCCCGAGTTCGTGCGCGTGATCTGCCCGGCAAGCGAGAGCACCGCCTTGCTGAAGCACATGGCGAGCGCCACGGTGAGGATCGCGGAGAGAATGCCGGCGAGCAGCGCTGCGACGCCCATCGGTGAATAGACGTAGCTCCAGGCGAACAGTGAGAGCAATGCGCAGATCGCCGGAATGCCGGTGAATGCGGCCGCGTAGAGACCTGCGACGAGCGTACGGTCGGGGATGCCGAACAGTGAGAATTTCTGTGCGCTCATCGTTGAGGATTCACCGATGAGCAACAGTTGCATGAGCATCGTGAACAGAATGCCGATGCTGCCGCCGATCACCATGGTGGCGTGCAAGCCGTCTATGAAGCCTGAATCATATGGCGCCGTGGCATACACGAAGCTGATGGCTGCTGCAGCGACACCGATGAAGATGCCGACCGCCATGACGGCCGCCAGCACATAGCCGACCACCTGCCACACGCTTTTGTGCAGGGCGGCCATCGTGAGCGACCAGCGCAGGCGGACCATCGTGGCGATGGTGCCTGAGCGTTTAGGCGCCGCTGGTTGTGAGGTTGGAGCGCTCATGCCTGTGCACCGCCTTGCGGGGTGCGCGGGGGCTGCGCAGGTTGCGCATCCGCTGGCTGCTGCGGGCTGGTGCCGCCGTTGAGCCAGTCGAGGTGCATCGCGCCGTGGCGCCCGCCGACCAGTTGCAGGAAGCGTTCGTCGAGGTCTTCGCCTGCCGCCACCTGTTCGACTGTGCCCGCCGCGGCCACCTGCCCATGGTTGATGACGGCGACGTGCGTGCACATGCGTTGTACCATCGACATGACGTGCGATGAGATGATCACTGTGCCGCCGGTGGACACGTATTCGGAAAGAATATCTTTGATGTTGGCGCTCGACACCGGGTCGACCGCCTCGAACGGCTCATCGAGCACGAGAATGCGCGGGCTGTGAATCATGGCCGTCGCCAAGCAGATCTTCTTCGTCATGCCGGACGAATATTCGGAAACGGCTTTGTCGGCCGCCTCCACCAGGTCGAAGGCCTGCAACAGGTCTTTGGCGCGTGATTCGACCTCGGCTCGCGGCATGCCGCGCAGCATACCGGAGTAGACCAGCAGCTGCCGGCCGGTCAGACTGCTGAAGATCTGGTCGGGCTGTGGCATCAGGCCGATCAGCCGTTTGACGGCGTTGACGTCTTGCCACACGTTGAGCCCAAGGATCGCCACCACGCCGGCATCGGGTTTGAGCATGCCGGTCATCATGTTGATGGTGGTGGTTTTGCCTGCACCATTGGGGCCTACGAGGCCGTAGAACGAGCCGACGGGAATGTCGAGTGAGAGGCCGTTGACGGCGATTTTCTGGTCATATCGTTTGAACAAGCCGCGAATGGAGACCGCCATGGTCGGGTTCACGGCTGCGGGCTGGTAGGCAGCCGGCGGGACGCTCGGCTGGTGCAAGGGTTGTGTCATGCCTCTAAATATACGGTAGAGGTTGGCTGTTCAGCCCTTTCAATCTCATGAAATAGCCTTTTCACCTCACGTTTTTCGACCAATATATATTATTGGTCGAAAATTCACCACGCAAAGCATAAATAAAACGGAAGATGTCAGTTGGAGGAGCCGCTTGTTTCGGCGGCTTCCTCACGATCCGCTTCGAGAATGCGCGGGTCAACGCCGGTGGCAGCAGAGCCCTGATGCTCGATCGGCTTCCATTGCGCCTTGGCAAACACGGCCTGGAATGAAATCGGCACGTAGCTCAACATGTAGATCGGGAAGCTCAGCGCATAGGCGAACAGCTCCTTGTTCGTCGCGCCGATCTGCTTGCGTTCCACCACCATCGTGAGTTCGGCGAGCACCATCATGAACACGAGCGACGAGACGACGCCGAGCATCCAGTTGAACAGCGCGCTCATCTGGCTCTGCCAGGAGATGAAGCCGCATGCCGCGAAAATAGTGCCAAGTGCGATGCGCACAATCGCCAGCACGGTGAACGGGCACAGCAACAACGTGAAATCGATGGCCGAGAAATCGCGCTCCTGAATCGCGCGGCGAATAAGCGCCGGCCCATAGTAGCGGAACACCTGCAGGAAGCCCTTGCTCCAACGCAAGCGCTGACGCCAGCTTTGCGCGAAGGTCACCGGCTGCTCATCGTAGAGAATCGCCGAGCCGACGTAGCCGATGCGGTCGCCATGCAACACCGAGTCCATCGTGAATTCCAGGTCCTCGGTCAGCAGGTGGAACTTCCAACCCCTGTTGCGGCGCATGATCTCCTGCGAGAACATGAATCCTGTGCCGCCAACGTGGCAGCTGTTGCCCAGCCACATGCGCGAAGCACTCAGGAATCGCGATTCGCGGATGAACCACAACGCCGAGCCGGAGCTCACCCAGTTCTCCGAAAGATTCACCGAGTTGCGGTAGCTGGTCAGAATGCGGAAGCCTGACTGGAAGCCCTTGTTCATCTCTTCGAAGTAATGCTTGTCGAGACGATTGTCGGCGTCGAACACAAAGAACGCGTCATATTTATCGGAGGCCTTCGTGTCAATCATCGAGTTGAGCAGATACGTCAGCGCGTAGCCTTTGCCGACCTGCTCTTTGTTGAAGCGCTCGACAACGTGGCAGCCCAGGTCTCGGGCGAGCTGCGCCGTGTTGTCATCGCAGTTATCGGCGACCAGCCAAATGTCAATGAGCTTACTCGGGTAGCTTTGCGATTGGATATCTCGAATCAGGTTGCCGACGACGCCCTCCTCGTTGCGTGCAGAGATCAGCACCGCATAGTGCTTGTCCATCGGCGCGTCTGGGAAGCGGATCGGTTTGGCGAACAGTGAGATCAGGATGCAGAGCCCCTGATACGCCACGCTTGCGCCTCCCACAATAACCAGCAGCAGATCGAGAATATCGAGTATCGCCATTAGCTCCACTGACTCCTTGGATTCGTCGGCTTGCCGGACTTCTTGGCATTCTCGACGTTCTTCGCATTCTTCACGTCGCCAGTATTCGTTTCATCGGCAGACTTTCCGTCATCAGCAGCAGCACCGGAACCAGCGGAATGACTGTTCTGACGCAATCTGTCGAGTCCTTTGGCGGCGTTCTCGTCGAGCACATGCTTCGGAATGGCGACCGTCGGGGAATCCTCCGAATCGCCTTCATCGGCATCTCGAGGAATATCGTACACCTGCTGCTGCAGATAACGGATCTCGGCGTCCAACGGCACGTTCGCCGAAGAACCCTTGCTCTGCCGTGGCATATGCTCGTTCATCGGCTTGATCACATGCTGGTTCAACGCGTCGGCGGCTTCGGCCACCTTCGACTTCTTGCTTGGCACCGGATCGTTCATCAACGGCATGTCAACGAGATCGTAGCGCTTCGTCGACACCTGGAACAGCACTTGGATGCTTGCGGTGATAGGCAGCGCGAGGAACGCGCCGAGTGCGCCGAACAGCGCGCCGAACACGAGCACCGAGAGGAACGCGATGCACGGGTTGAGATCCATCGTGCGCTCGGAGATCTTCGGCGACAGCAGCAGATTCTCGATCTGCTGGTAGACGGTGATGAACACGACGACGGCCACCGCATACACCCAGCCGCGCTCGCCCCATGCGAAGAGCACCGGCAGCGCGCCGCCCAAATAGGTGCCGATCGTCGGCACGAACTGCGAGACGATGCCGCAGAACAGTGCGAGCGGCAACCAATACGGCACCTTGATGGCCATCAGGAAGATGCCGGTGCAGGCCGCATTGATGGCGGCGAGAATCGAGCGGGAGAACAGGAAGTTCGAAATCTGATCCTGCACAACCGTCCACACGAGCAGGAACTTGCGTTGCGAATTCGGCGCGAGCCACTGGCACAGGCTGCGACGCAGGCGCGGGCCCGCGATGGAAATATAGAACGCCACCATCAGCGCGGTGATCACGTTGAGCAGATTACCCAGCACGCCCATCGTCGTCGTGAACGCCTGCCCTGCGAAGTTCGTGACCCACGACGATTGCAGGTTCTTGAGAATCTCGCTACCGAGCGAATTGATCTCCGGCAGCTTGAAGTTCGCGCGTTCGTTGACGAACGTGGCGAACTGGTCATACAGTCCGGGCAGTCCCTTGATCATCGAGATCATCTGCTGCACGAACATGTTGCCGAACAAGGCGAGCAGCACGACGATGATGATGAGCAACGACACCAAACAGGTGACCGACGCCGCGCCACGCTTCCAACCATGCTTGATCAAGCGCAGCACCAACGGTTCCACCGCCAATGCGAGGAACATGGCTATCACCACATCGAGAACCACGTATGTGATCTTGAACCATGATGTATATACGAAAATGCCCACGAACACGGCGATGACCGCATACATCAACGCCCTGCCATACCATTCCGGAGGCCTGCGCGGATCGCCTTTCGACGGGAACACCGACGCGAGGTCGAGTTTCCTATTGCTCTGCTCGTTTTCTTGCTCAGTCATGGCACTCATTGTAACTACTGCCCCGTTCAACGTTGCGCTTGCCGCTGCACGATGTTCGACATGGCATTCGACCGTGTTTTCGGTGCAGGCGATTCTCCGCGATATTTGCGAATGTGAAGCTTGCGTGTACGGCCGGACTCATATTCTATAGGTATGCTGAAAGTCTCAATCATCATCCCAGCGTGGAATGAAGAGGAAAGAATCGTCGACTGCCTCGACAACGCGACTCGCCAGACGGTGATGCCGCACGAAGTGCTCGTCGTCGATAACCGCTCCACCGACCGCACCGTGGAGATTGTGGAGCAATACATCGCGGATCACCCCGACGTTCCCGTGAAGCTGCTTCACCAAGACGAGGAGCAGGGGCTCATTCCAACGCGTAACTATGGTCTCAACCATGCCACCGGCGATGTGCTCGGCCGCGTTGACGCGGACTGCATGCTCAAGCCGGACTGGGTTGAGGTGGTAGCCGGCATTTTCACCGAAGATGCCGAGGCGATGGGTGCCACTGGCCCGGTGACGTACTACGACATGCCTGCTCGCAGGATCTCATTGCTCGGCGATGACAGCGTTCGCCGGCATACGTATCGCGCCGATGGCGGTCAGGTGCTGCTGTTCGGCTCGAATATGGCGTTGCGCGCTTCCGCTTGGAAGCTCATTCACAACGAGGTGTGCCGCGATAAGGAAGATGTGATGCACGAAGACATCGACGTTTCGCTGCATCTGCTTGGCCGCGGCTTGAAAACGGTGTATTCCGAGCGCATGATCTGCGGCATTTCCGCACGTCGCATGGATACGTCGTTCAAATCGTTCCATAACTACATGCGCCGTTTCAAGAACACGTTTGCGGCGCATCCCGAGCACTGGCGCAAGCATAAGTCCGAGCGCACGCTGTATTTGATGTATCCGTGGCTGCACGTGCTGTTCCCGGTGTACCAGCAATATCTCGAGTCGAAAGACATCAATCCGGCTGTGCGCATCTGGTTCCGCGAGCAAGCGCAGCTCGCGCGCAAAGAGGGCGATTCGCTGGCTGATCTTCCGGGAATCGACAAGTTCGTGGATGAGGAGCCCACCGATATCCCCGGTCTTGAGGAAGTCGAGGATCTCGCGTTCGGTTCCGATGCTCAGCAATCTCAGCACAGCTCCGAAGAAACAAGCAAACAGTAAATAATAACTGTTATTATTTCGCGACTGAATATATTAGGCGTCGCTAAGCAGCTGCTTAGCGACGCCTAATATATTCAGTCGTTGTATTTCACGCAACGGTGAACGAAACCTGCTGCAGGTCTTCCAAACGGCTGGAATGACCGACGAGCAGTTTGAATTCACCGGGCTCGACGATGCGCTGCGCGTCGGCATCCACGATCGTGCAGTCCGCGACCGGCAGATCGAACGCCACCACCGCGCTCTCCCCCGGTTCGAGCGACACGCGTTGGAACGCTTTGAGTTCTCGCTCCGCCCACGTGTATGACGTCACGACGTCGCTGATATAGAGCTGCACGATTTCCGTACCCGCACGCTTGCCCGTGTTCGTGAGCGTGACCTCAGCATGTACGGTGTCGTTGATGCCGAAGCTCGCGTTCTCGCCGCCGTTCGTGATATGCAGGTCGGAATACGCGAAGGTCGTGTATGCGAGACCCTCGCCGAACGCAAACGCCGGATCTTGCGTCAGATCGGCGTAACGGTTGCCGTGCTGCCCGCGAATCTGGTTGTAATACACCGGCAGCTGACCCACGTGTCGAGGGAAGGTGATCGGCAGTCGACCAGTCGGCTCCGTTTCGCCGAGGATGATCTCCGCGATTGCACGGCCGCCTTCCATTCCTGGATTCGGAGCCCATAGGAACGCGGAGACTCCCTGTGTTGCTGCTTTGTCTACAATGACCCCGTTGGTGCCGATGATGCACGGCGGCAACACCTGCGGTTTGGAGCTCATCAATACGACGACGAGAGGTTTGCCAGTGCGCTCCGCGGATTGCGCGAGCAGTTCCAGCAGTTTGTTTTGACCGCCCTGCAGTTCCAACGTTGCGGTCGAGCAACCCTCGCCTACGAGTTCCACGACGTCGCCGACCACGGCCACCGTCAGATCCGCCTGTTCGCTTTGCGTGACCGCTTCGCTGAGCAGGTCGAAGTCGAAATCGGCGGAAACCGCGATCTTCGGGCGCGGCTGCCCGTCGGGGAAGAACGCGCCCTCTGGGTCATCCGCCAAATCGATGATGTTCGCACCACGCGCATAGGTAACTACGCAATCCTGCGGAGCGAGTTGGCGGAACGCGTCGAGCACGGTGGTGATGCGATCTCGCGGCTGCCCGTCTTTCATCCACGGCACTTGGCCGGAACTGCCGGCCCAATCTCCCAGCTGGTTCTGTGCGTCGTCGGCAAGAGGGCCGACCACGGCGATGCGATGCGCAGCGTTGACGTTGAACGGCAGCGCACCATTGTTTTTGAGTAGCGCAACTGATTCGCGCGCGATATCGAGGTTGATGCGGCGATGATCTTCGTTTCCGATGCTCGCCTTGATACGTGCTTCGTCTGGCAGACGTGGGTTCTCGAACAGTCCAAGTTGGAACTTCAGTGTGAGAATGCGTGCAACGGCTTCATCGAGCAGTTTTTCGTCGAGTAGACCGGAACGCACCGCTTCAATGGCGCCGTCGTAGAACTGTGGAGTCGTCATCACGAGATCGTTGCCTGCACGCACTGCGTCGGCTGAAGCGTGAGCGTAGTCAGGTTTCACATGCTGCTCCCATACCGAGCGCCCGACGTTGTCCCAATCAGTGATCAACGTGCCGGTGTAACCCCAATCGTGGCGCAGTTTTTGGTTGAGCAGCCAGTTGTTGAACGTGACGGGCACGCCGTCGATCGACTCGTAGCCGAGCATGAATGTGGCGCAGCCTTCGCGTGCCGCGCGTTCAAACGGCGGCAGGAACCATGAAGCGAGTTTGCGATGCGAGAGGTCGGCTTCCGAAGCGTCACGACCTCCCTGCGTCTCGCTGTACCCTGCGAAATGCTTGGCACAGGCGAGAATCGCGTCTTGGGCGAAGAGGTCTCCGGCTTTCGCGCCTTTTTGGTAGCCGGAGATCATCGCGGACGCCATCTCGCCGATCAGGTATGGGTCTTCACCGAACGTTTCGTCCACGCGCCCCCATCGCGTGTCACGCCCGATGCACAGCACCGGTGAGAACGTCCAGTGCACGCCGGTCGGCGCAACCTCTTCTGCTGTGGCGCGTGCGGCTTTGCGCACGAGCTGCGGATCCCAGCTGACGGCCATGCCCAGCTGCGAGGGAAAGATCGTGGCTCCCGGCCAGAACGAGTAGCCGTGAATGCAGTCATCACCGATCAGCAGAGGAATGTGCAGGCGCGTGTTGTTCTTCACCAAGTCCGCTGCGCGAATCAGATCCTCGGGAGCGGTGTGCAGAATCGAGCCGACATGCCGGTCGACGATCGTCGATTCGAGATCGCCGTCACGGGCGTCGAGCTGCATCATCTGGCCGACCTTCTCCTCCAACGTCATACGACCGACGAGATCGGCCACACGTTCGGGAA
>Tephra_p2__coassemble_3431_pt1 | contig 9259 bp, 8 predicted proteins | sample Tephra_p2__metabat2_low_PE_021 | metagenome-assembled genome bin Tephra_p2
GACCTCGACGATGCGCTCCCCTACTTGAATCCTGATTCGCTGATGCGTCATGTGGCAGATATTCCGCCGCTGTATCTGGTGACGAGCAGCGACGATTTCATTCAAGCGCAAACGTTGCAGTTGGCGACCGCGCTGGCGGTGCATGATCGTGATTTCGAACTGCACGATTTCACCGTGCCGAAGACGCAAACGCTCGGCCATGTGTTCTCGGTGGGCATGACGTGGCTGCCGGAAAGCCAGCGTGTGTTGCAGCAGATCCGCGATTTCTCATACAACATCGCCAGCTGATTACTGGAATCACTGCTTATGCGAAGAGCCGGCATATGTGAAACCATATATGCCGGCTCTTCGCATATTGACATGTGCTTCTAGTTGTTCTCGGCGTGCACGATCTGCATGGCGCGGCCGTCTTCCATCAGCGTGAATCCGAGACGCTGGTAGAACGGCGCGTTCTTGCTCTCCTCCGGCATCACTTCGAGGAACATGTAGTCACGGTATTTCGCCTTCATATGTTCCACCAGTTGCGCGCCGACGTGCCGGCCTCGATAGTCGGGGTCGACGATCACCCAGTGGATGTAGGCGAGCATCTCGCCGTCGTCGATCGCGCGCGCCAGACCAGCCAGCTGGTCGCCGTCCCATGCGCTCACCACGGTGTCGCTGCCCATCAGCGCGCGCCACACCCGTTCCGGGTAGCGTGCGGAATCCCAGCCGGCCGAAGCGAACAGCCGCTGCACCTGCTCCGGAGTGAATCGTTTGTCTTCCGTATATTCAATCGCCATACTGGGCATCATAAGTGCGTATGCAAAGCGGCGGCATGCACAGCTCACGTTATGAAAGTCGCATAATACCGCCGTTGCAGTCAATGCATTCAGCTCTTGCTGACGTCAGGCTTGAACTCAAGCACGTCTCCGGGCTGGCAGTCCAACACGTTGCAGATCGCGTCAAGCGTGGTGAATCGAATGGCCTTAGCCCGCCCGTTCTTAAGCACCGACACATTCGCGGGCGTAATGCCGATGGCATCCGCCAGCTCGTTAACGCTCATCTTTCTTTTGGCGAGCATGACATCGAGATTGACTTGGATGGCCATCAGATCACTCCCTCAAGTTCACGGCGTTGGCCGATGGCTTGCATCAGCAATGATCGCATAACCCACATCAGCAATACGAATGCGGCGATGAGCAACAATGCGACCACCAGCATCAGTTCGAGCATCGGCGCACCGAGCGCGGCCTGAACCACCTGCCCGTTCGGCTTGACATACGGAAGGCTGAGATTGGAGAACACCAAGACCGCAAGTACGAGGATACCCTCGGCAATCGCGCTTCCGATGATGAGATTGACCCAATGAATGGCTTTGCCGGAGAACACATCCTGACGGCCAGCCAATGTCAGTAACGGCCACACGGCGGCGAACGCCACTTCGAGACACGCAATGCCCAATGCTCCGGCGATGCGGTACGGCCACAATCCCGGCGTAGTTTCCGGAATTTCACTCACTATTTCGGTCGAAATCACAAACACAAACCATTGACCGAGCAGACACAACAACTCCCCCATCACAATCAGCACTTTAAGAACAACAAGGATTGCGGGGCGGGGGAATCTAGGATTCAAAGCATTCATGGTTCCGATCCTTTTATCTCGATATTCATCTTTGATCTATCGTATTTCAATAGTAATCTATCGTTATTCGATATGTCAAGATAGTCGTCGATGCACTAAAAATCCCGACCAGCCCCACGGCGGAACCGATGAACACAGTAATACTCATCTTTCATATGAAAAAATGGGGTCGCCCCTTGTTCGAAGGGGCGACCCCATGTCAAATTGGCCCACTATTTCTCGATGCAGAACCTAGACACAATCATGGTGTGCCTCGCGAAGAGTGCGTCGATGAAACAGCTACTGCCGTCAGGCTTTGCTGACGTTAAACTTGAACTCCACGATGTCGCCGTCCTGCATCACATAGTCCTTGCCTTCAAGGCGGAGCTTGCCCTCCTCCTTGATCTTGGCCATGGAGCCGTTGGCGTCGACGAAATCGTCGTAGGAGACGACTTCGGCTTTAATGAAGCCCTTTTCGAAGTCGGTGTGGATGACGCCTGCGGCTTGGGGAGCCGTCCAGCCCTTGTGGATCTGCCAGGCGCGCACTTCCTTCTCACCTGCGGTCAGGAAGGTCTGCAGGCCGAGGATGTCGAATCCGACGCGGGCGAGCTGGTCGAAGCCGGATTCCTCAAGACCGGCGTCCTGCAGCATTTCGCGGGCGTCTGCTTCGTCGAGTTCGGTCAGTTCGGATTCGAATTGCGCGTTGAGGAAGATGGCCGGTGCCGGCGCCACAGAGTCGGCGAGCTTCTTCTTGAGTTCGCTGTTCTGCAGTTCGGAATCGTCGACGTTGAAGACGTAGATGAATGGCTTGGCGGTCAGCAGGTGCAGGTCGTAGACGTCTTCCTTCTTGATTTCGCCGGCTTGGGCCGCCTGATCGATGGTGCGGCCGGATTCGAGGATCTGCTTGGCCTTGAGCACCGCGTCCATGTAGCTTTTTTCGATCTTCTTGCCGCGCAGGTCCTTCTCGAGCTTCGGCAGGGCGTTGTCGATGGTCTGCAGGTCGGCGAGGATGAGCTCGGTGTTGATCGTGTCGATGTCGTCCGCCGGGTCGACGCGGCCATTCACGTGGATGATGTCGTCGTCTTCGAACGCGCGCACCACTTCGCAGATGGCATCCGCCTCGCGAATGTTGGCGAGGAACTTGTTGCCCAGGCCTTCGCCTTCGGAGGCGCCTTTGACGATGCCTGCGATGTCGACGAACGTGACGGTGGCCGGCACGATCTTGTCGGTGTGCACGAGTTCGGCGAGCACCGGCAGGCGCTTGTCGGGCAGCGGCACAATGCCGGTGTTCGGCTCGATGGTGGCGAATGGGTAATTTTCCGCGAGCACGTTGTTTCGCGTGAGCGCGTTGAACATGGTGGACTTGCCGACGTTCGGCAGGCCGACGATTCCGATAGTAAGAGACATGATTCCTAGAGTACTTGTGCCGCATGTCATTTGCGGCTGGATTTGGATTATTCGCTGAACTGTGTCATTGCGCGGGCGCGCAGAGCGCTCACGCCTGTTGGATGGCGTCCACCGCGTCGATAACGGCACCGCGGAATGCGTGGCGTTCCAGTTCGGCCACGCCTTTGATGGTGGTGCCTCCCGGCGAGCAGACGGCGTCTTTCATGACGCCCGGGTGCGTACCGGTCTCCATGTAGAGCGCGCCGACGCCCTCGATCATCTTCGCCGCCAGACGGTAGGCGGTGGCGCGTTGCAGACCATGCTTGACGCCGGCGTCACCGAGCGCCTCCAAATACATGTCGGTGAACGCCGGTGCGCAACCGGCGATGCACATGGCGATGCCCATATGCTCGGTGTCGACTTCCTCGATCAAGCTGATCTGCGAGAACAGTTCGACGAATTGCCGGCACTGCTCGTCGGTCAACGTGTTCACGTTCTCGCAGATGAGCACGCCCTGCGCCACTTCCATCGGCGTATTCGGAATCGTGCACTGCACATGCACGCCGTCCATGGCTTCGCCGAACAATGCGCGGTATTTCGCCAGATCCCAGCCGGCGGCAATCGACACAACCATTTTGTTCTCATCGGCGAGGAAGTTCGCCAGCGGCCCGATAACAGGTTCGATCTGGTATGGTTTGATGGCGATGACCACCAGATCCGCCGCGTTGATCACCTCTTCGGGGCTGCGCATGGCATGCCCCCCTATGGCTTCGATGTTGCGGCTCAGCTTGTCGAAATGCGCGGCGCATGCATAAATATCAGTGCCTGCCACCGCCTGCTTGCGCACCAGTCCCTGTGCGATCGCTTGCGCCATATTGCCGTAACCGATAAAACCGATTTTCATACTACTCTTTTCAGTAAAAATTCTCAGTATTTATAATTTGCAAAATATAAATACTGAATGTATATGAATAATGTATTATTTGCTGCAATGTATCGCATATATTGTATCGCCTGCATTGAAACGCGCGATATGTGTATGCCGACATATGTCAGAACAGTTCGTGCAGATCTCCCCTGTTCAGCGCCTCGTCGAAGAGATGCTTGAACACGACGTCGCCATGCACGCCATCGTGTTCGAACTCGTTCGTCACCCAATAGTTCGAGTTGCCAATGCGAGAAAGCGTGTCGAGCTGCAGTCCGGAGTCCACATACATGTCATCGAAATACACGGCGGAGTTCAACGGCACCATATTGTTCTTCAACTGTTCGGCGTCGTAGATCTTGCCGAACCGCGTGCTGTTCATCAGCACGTCCATCGCCGGGCGGAACGGCTGCAACGCGCGCTCCTGCTCGAACATCCACGGGAAAATTGCCTCGCCGGTGAACAGCAGCGGGCGCGCGTTCGCCGAGAACTGTGGCAATGAACGGTACACCTGGTCGGCAGCCCACGCGATCGGCTCGTTGAGCTCGCCGTCCGCGTAGATGAACTCCTGCAACGGCCAATACAGCGGGTTCGAATAGGTGGCCGTCATCACTCCGAACAGGAATTCGTCGGTCAGCGGCGAGTGCTCGTCCACGCTGCCGTCACCGTTCGCGAACGCTTCGTCAAGCAGCCAATGCACACGCTCGAACGACGGCTTCATGCCGAAGCTGGAACCGAGCGTCTGCAGTCGTTGCACGGTGAACGGATCGGAGTTCGGCAGCGTGACCGTTTCACCAGCCAGTTTGTTCGCAATCGCGGCCACGCGTTGCTCTTCCAACGGGTAGCGCGCGTAGAATTGCTCGGTTTTCCGCTGCATGCGCGGGAACGTGTGCTCGTAGACTTCGCGCGCGTTCGCCGGCACGTGCGGGATGCCGCCCGTGGTGAAGCTGGCGATCAGCGCGTGCGGGAACAGCGACAGGTACGTCAATGTGAGGAACCCGCCATAGCTTTGGCCGAGCGACACCCAGCGCTCGCCGTTGAATTCGGTAAGTCGCAGGTGTTCGAAATCGCGGATGATCGAGTCGGCGAGGAAATGCTTGAGATAGTCCGCCGCCTGCGTGCCGCTCATTGCGGAAACGGTGTGCGAGTCGATGTGTGAGGAGCGTCCGGTGCCGCGTTGGTCGGGCAGCACGACGCGGAAGTGCTTGATCGCCTCGGCGATCCACCCGTCGGAGTTCGGACCCAATGGGCGTGGTGCAGCGCCGCCGGGCCCGCCTTGCAGGAACACAAGCAACGGCAGATGGTCGTTGATGTGTTCGGGTGCGCAGACCACGCGGTAGAACAGTCGAATGGTTTCGCCGTCGACGGTCTGCCCCGGTTTATTATTTGCCCAATCAACTGGAACGTCGATCGCATGTTCCGAAACGTGCAATCCGGGAACATAATATTCATTCAGCAGTGCCATTCGCTCACCTTTCGTCTCGATCCCATGGTGTGCAGATCTCGTGCATCATGTTCCACCGTTCCCGCATTTGCGCGCGCAGATATGCGTATCCGCGAATCATGCCTAGGAACGATGTGTCATACCGCACCCGACGCTATGCTAGCGCGTATGAAGGAACGCGCGCTGACTTGGTTTCGAGAACATCGCACCATTGTGATCGACGTATTGGTGACTGTGCTGATATGCGTTGTGATTCTGTTGTCTGACGCCTCGTTGTTCGAAGGCGATGGACTGCTGTTCTACTGGAGCGGCAACATTTCGAAACTGTGGTCGGTGATGCTGGCATTGCCGCTGGCGCTGCGGCGCACGCGGCCGCGTGTGAGTGCGTGGTGGTTCGTCGCCGTTGTGGTGGTGCAGCTTGTTTTCGGCCCTCCGTTTGTTATCGGCGACATGCTCTCCCTACCGATGTTCTATTCGGCGATTGTGTATGATTCACCGAAACGCACGAACCAGTATGTCATTGCCGCCGGCGTACTCGCAGTGGCGGCGGCTTTGGTGATTTCGTTCGGTGACGCTTACGGCCCGCTGCTGAGTTCACATGAGCCGAGCGGCACATCGTTCTGGGCCAATACGCTCATCGCCTCGGTCACCTTTCTGCTTATTCTGTTGACGACGCTCATCGCCGCATTCTGGCAGCGTGCGCGCAGGCAGACGATTCAACTGCTCAACGAGCGCAACGATGCGATCGTCGCGCGCGAGCAGGAGGAGAAACTCATCGCGGCTTCGGCGGAACGCGCGCGTATCGCACGAGACATGCACGACATCGTCGCGCATACGTTGTCGATCATCATTATTCAGTCTGACGGCGGAAGGTATGCGGCAACGCACGATGCCACACTGGCACGTTCCACGATGGTGACGATTCAGCATGAGGCGGAGCATGCGATGCACGATATGAAGCGTCTGCTTGGCGTGTTCGGCGGTTCTCCACATGCGGATTACCACGATATCAGCGCACTGATCAACCAGGCGACCAGCGTCTCCACCGACATGAGTTTGCGCCGCGAAACGGTCGGCACTCCTCAACCGAACAGATTGAGCGAGCAGGCAAGCATCGCCATGTATCACGTGGTGCAAGAGGCTTTGACGAACATTCGCAAATATGCAGGCCATAATGTGAACGTGGTCGTTCGTGAGGAATGGACCGACACCGACGTCACGTTCACGATCAGTGACGATGGGCGCGGGGCTTCCGCCGCTTTGGACGGGCATAAGGCTGGCTACGGTTTGATGGGCATGAGCGAGCGCATCACCGCGGTTCATGGCACGGTCGACGCGGGTCCCCGTTTGAACGGCGGATTCGAAGTGAAGGCGAGCGTTCCCCTCACGGCAAGCGCTTCGTTGCCGGCGGCAGCATATTCGCCATCTTCATCGCAAACGAGTGATGCATCTCCAGTATCGGCGCCGGCGCAATCTGCAGCCACTCTGCAATCTCCCGACACAGCTGTGACTCTTGCGGGATCGCATCCGAGCAATACGGGCTCCCCCTCAGACCGTGTTGCTTCCGCAGTACAAGACGATGCGGCGTCGCACGCCGAGTCCACTGGATCCACTGGCGACATGGGTGCGAGCGCACCATCGTCAGATAGCGGCACACGGGTCTTTTGGCCATCATTCCTGCGACTCGGCAAAATCCTTCGTTCCAGACCCATTGCCCAGGTTCATCAGAGTGGGCCCTCCAATTGGGTTGCGCGGTTGTCGCACTGGACGGAGCACCATTATGTGCTTACCGACACGATCATCGTCGCGATCATATTCGCGTTACTGGCGTCCACTGATGCGATGCAATTGGTTCTGCTGGGTCAATCAGCACAGAACAACTATCTGATCGATGTTATTGTGACGTTGATGCTGATGGGTCCATTGTGCTTGCGTCGACGTTTTCCTCGTGCCGTGGCCATCATATTCGCGTCCGTCGTGTTCGCGCAGCTGCTCTTCCTCTCCCCCTGCTATATGGCTGATCTTGCCGCGCCGTTCATAGCCTATGCCGCAATGCTGTACGGCAAACGAGGTACATGGAAGTGGCTCACACCGCTTATTGTGGTTGATGGCCTCTTCCTGGGACTTAAGGTGATGCTGCTCTCAGCCGGCTACCCGTCAACCTGGTATTGGCTCACACATGATGAGCCTGCGTACACACAGCAATTGTCGTCGGGCGCAGGCATCGAGTTCGCGATCATCGCAATCACGTTGTGCATCATGGGCATGTTCTTCGGCGCTTGGGTCAAGACGAGCGGTTCGAACCCGCAGGTGTTGCAGGCTCGCACCGAGGCATTGCGTGCCGAGCAGGAGAAAGCGCGCGTCAACGCCGCGAACCGTGAGCGTGACCGCATCAGCGCGAATATTCGTAGCGAGGTCAACGACACGTTGAGCAGTGTGATCGATGAGACGACGCAGGAGATCGCTACGATCGACGCACAAGTGGCTGCTGGCGAGGAGCCGAGCCCCGAATGGATTTCCGAGGCGTTCGGCGCCATTGGCACGCAGGGACGCACGGCATTGAAGCACATGCGTCAACTGCTGAGCGTGTTGCGCGAGACCGGCTTCAGCGACAAGAATGACGGCGAGCAGGCATCCGGCGAATTGAACCTGACCCCTGCGAAATCGCTGAACGAGCAGATGACGTCGATGGAGCATTCACAGTCAGCGAATGCGACTCACTGACTGCACGAGGCTGGTTTCACCTGTTCGATGTACGTGAATGACCATCGCGTGATTGACACAGCGCCGATGCGAGATGGGTTTCGGCTACAGTAGCTGGTATGGCGAATACTGACAGAATCCGTATTGTTATTGCTGATGACCAAGACCTCGTGCGGGCCGGCTTCACGATGGTCATCAACTCGCAACCCGACATACAGGTGGTCGGGCAGGCATCCGATGGAGCGCAGGCCGTGAAGATGGTCGAGCAGCTTCACCCCGACATCGTGTTGATGGACGTGCGCATGCCGGGCATGGATGGTCTTGCTGCAACGTCGCAGATCACTTCGCATATGCATGGTGAGCATCGCACCCGTGTAATCATTCTCACGACGTTCGATCTCGATGAATATGTGATGTCGGCGATCAATGCGGGAGCTTCCGGTTTTCTGCTCAAAGACACCGAGCCGGAGACGCTGCTCAATTCGATTCGCACCGTGTATCAGGGCAATGCGATCATCGCACCGACAGCCACCAAGCGTCTGATCGAGAAGATGATGGAAAACGGCATGACCGTGCAGTCTCCGGCACCACAGGAGGGTGCTGCAGATACCGCCTATGTGGATCCCGAGCTGTCGACCTTGACCGAGCGCGAACGCGAGGTGCTCATCGAGATCGCGCATGGTCTTTCGAATCAGGAGATCGCCGACAAACTGTTCATTTCGCTGCCCACTGTGAAAACTCATGTGGCGCATATTCTGCAGAAGATCAACGCACGTGACCGCGTGCAGGCAGTCGTGTTCGCCTATGAGAATCATCTCGTCGACTGAGTTCGATCTCTTATGTCGGTAAACATAATCCGTACGGAACACTGATATACGCATATACGTGAACGGGCGTGTGCGCCACCTGATTCGGTGGCGCACACGCCCGTTCATTGTATTTGTGTTATTTCATTGAGGTGAATACTGCATCAGGCTTCGGCGAGCGCCTCAACCGGCGGTGTCTTGACCGCGCGGCGTGCGGGGAACACGCTGGCGAGCAATGCGCAGACGATGGCGATTACGAGGATGATGCCGTAGGTCGACCAGTCGATCACGTAGACGACCGGCGCTATCGAGTTCATCACCAAGTAGATGCCAAGCCAGCCGAACAGTGTGCCCACCACCATGCCGACGACGCTGGTGACCACCGAGATGAGC
>Tephra_p2__coassemble_3456_pt1 | contig 9149 bp, 9 predicted proteins | sample Tephra_p2__metabat2_low_PE_021 | metagenome-assembled genome bin Tephra_p2
TCGCATACTGGCGTTGCGCGGCACTCGCCTCCGGCATCGGGGCGGCCGCCTGGTTGTTTTGCTCGCCGGCTGCCGTGCGTCCGGAGTCGTTCTGCCCGCTATTCGGCGTCTTCTCGTTCAAGGGCAGAGTCATGACGGCCAGTTCGGTGATGACCGGAGCGAGCATCGGACCTCCCGCCTTGGTCAGTGCGTGGATCCACTGCCCCGGCGACGTGGGTTCCTGCGGCAGACCTCCGATTGATTCGACCGCTTCGAACAGCGTTTGAAACACGGGGGTGGCGAAGCAGTGCACTGTCAGCGCATTGAACAGTTCGGTGTTGATGGCGCGCGGCATTTGCACGAGCACCGCCATGAACTGCATTTCGGTGATGAACACGCGGTCGTCAATGCGGAAGAAACTTTGTGATTGTGCGTTGTTGTGCTCGATCTGCCGGACTCGTGACTCGTCCATGCGTGGCTCCTCGGGAGCACGCTCATAGGTGCGCTGGCGAGACACATAGGCGTCTTCGCTGCGCACATGTTGGGCGCGGCGAGCGGATCGCACTTCACGCTGCATGATGTCGAGGTCGACGCCGATCTGCCGTGCCGCCTTACGCGAATAAATGTCGAGCAGACTCTCGTCTTTGATGCGCGCGATCAGCGGCGCAACCGCTTTGACGGCGCCCATCTGACCGGTGGTGTATGAGGTGTCGAACCGGCGTATGGCCACGTTGATCACGAAGTCGAACAATGGCACGGCGTTGGCGACGAGCGCACGCAACGCATCATCGCCGCGTTCGATGCGCAGATCGCATGGATCCAGGTTGTTGTCTGCCACTGCCACGAAGGTTTGCGTCTGGAACGACGAGTCGAGACCGAAAGCGTGCAGGGCGGCTTTCTGCCCTGCCGCATCGCCGTCGAACGTGAACACGATGCGCGAGCTCAACGGCTGGCCTTCCACATGCAATGGGCCGGTCAGGTTCACGGCTCCCAATGAGTCGTCGGCGATCAGGCGGCGCACGATCTTCGCGTGTTCCGCGCCGAATGCGGTGCCGCAGGTGGCGACGGCGGTGTCGACGCCGGCCAAATGCATGGCCATCACGTCGGTGTAACCCTCGACGATCACCACCTGACGTTTCTTGACGATCTGCGGTTTGGCCAGATCGATGCCGTAGAGCACTTGGTTCTTGTGGTAGAGCTGCGTGTCGGGCGTGTTGATGTATTTGGCGTTGATCGAATCGTCATCGTAGAGCTTGCGTGCGCCGAAGCCGAGCGTGCGGCCGGTTGAATCGCGGATGGGCCATGTGGCACGGCCGCGGAAGTAGTCGTAAACGCCGCGCGCACCTTGACGTGCAAGCCCGGCGTCGAGCATCTCCTGCTGGGTGAAGCCTTTGTCGGCTAGGTGGCGCACGAGGTTATCCCAGCCTTGCGGCGCGTAGCCGCAGCCGAAGTGTGCGCAATCCTGCTGCGAGAAGTTGCGGCCGGCGAGCAGTTTGCGTGCGGGCAGAGCCTCCTCGGTGAGGATCTGGCTTTCGAAGAAGCGCTGCGCCTCCTCGTTGGCTTCCAGCAAACGAGCGCGTTTCGTGCCCTTGTGCTGCTTGGAGTCATTGCCGTTGTTCTCGTAATGCAGCTCGATATGGTATTTGTCGGCAAGCAGTTCCACTGCCTCGCGGAAGTCGATGTTCTCCTCTTCCTCCACGAATTTGAACACGTCACCGCCGCGGCCGCAGCCGAAGCAGTGCCAGGAGCCGACGGAGGTGCGCACGTTGAAACTCGGCGTGCGCTCGTCATGGAATGGGCATAAACCCACGTATGCGCCTACGCCAGAAGGCTTGAGGGCGACTGTGGCGGAGACGATGTCATAGAGATCCGCTGCGTTTCGTACTCGTTCTATGTCTTCTTTCTTAATCATCCCGGCCATGAGCGGTATCTTATCAGCAGCGGTCGGTTTTGAATAGAGCGGTTGCGGGAAAATCCATGCATACGTTAGCGGCGCACGGCGATTCCCGCGCGCCGCCTCAGTCAGCTATGCAGCGTTGCTCTGTTGCGCGCCCGCTCACCGGTGACGAACCGTGCGGAAACGCACGAGTTTACAGCAGCGTGGATTGGTCGAGCTTGGCTATGTCTTCGTCGCTCAACGTCTCGTAGGCGTTGAGGTAGAGATGTGGGATGCGGTTGCGCAGGCAGGTGAAGATCTCATAGCTGATCGTGTCGGCGGCCTGAGCCCAGTCGTCGGCGTTCGGTTCCAAATAGTCGGCGCCGCGGCCCGGGCCGAACAGTTCCACCGTGTCGCCGATGTGCACGTTCAGCCGTTCGGCATCGTCGTGCAGGTCGATGATGAACTGGTCCATGCACACGCGTCCGCTCACGTGCATGATCTTCGCGCCGTCCGCGGTCATCACGCGAACCGGCCCGCCGAGCTTGTTCACGTGCTTGGCGCCGAGTTCGTTGAATCCGGAAGCGGAGCGGTGGATGCCGTCCGCGTAGCCGACCGGAATGATAGCCGCGCTCGTGCGCTTGTCGGTCACGTAGACGCGGCCGTATGAGAGCCCCTCGCCTGCATCGACTGTCTTCACCGAGCTCAACTGCGCCTGCAGCGTCATGGCCGGCTTGAGCTGGTATTGCGACGGCGTGCCCATCGCGGGGTCTGCTTCGTAGCCGTACAGCGCGACGCCGGGGCGCACCAAGTCATAGTGGATCTGCGGTCTGCTCAGTGTGGCAGCCGTGTTCGCCAAGTGGCGGATCTGCGGGGTGATGCCACGCGCGTTGAGCCGTTCGGTGAACTCTTCGAATGTGGCGATCTGGGTGTCGGTTTCGTCAACGAATTCGCTGACGTCGGGAGCGTCGGCGACGGCGAGATGGCTCCATTGGCCGACGATCTCGAACACGCCCTCCTGTGCCAGCGGAAGCAGGGCGTCGATGGCCTCGTCGATCTGCTCGAGTGTGAACCCGTTCCTGCCGAAGCCGGTGTCGACCTTGATGTGCACGCGAGCAGGCTTGCCCACTGCGCGGGCGGCCTGCTCAATGCGGTGCAATGCGGTCATCGTGGCAACCGACAGATCAACGTCCTGCTCAATAAGCTCTTCGTAGGGTGCGCGCAGAGGATTGTTCACCCATGTGAGAATGCGGGCGCGGTCGACGCCGATGCCCGCGGCGCGCAATGCGAGCGCCTCGCGAGCCTGAGCCACGCCAAGCCATGTGGCGCCACCGGCGAGAGCCGCCAACGCCGTTGGTATGAGTCCGTGCCCGTAGGCGTCCGCCTTCACCACGCCCATCACCTGAGTGGGGCCGCCCTCCTGATTCACCACGTTCACCAAGTGGCGCATGTTGTCTCGCAGCGTCGCCAAGTCCACGATGATCTGCGCGGGGTATTCGCGTAGCGCCTGAAGATAGTTTCGTTCGCCTTGTTCGGAAGAAAATTGCCACTGTGGCAGTGCACTCAAGCTCATGGCTCCATTGTGTACCGCTCGCATGACTTCATGGCGTCGCTTTCGTAGGTATGGGGGCTTGGATCCGGACTCAAATCACCATTCGTGACGCTGGTAGGCGATGCGCGTCGTGTCTGTGTCGCGGTCGAGCAGCTGAATGAGACCGCACCGTGCGAAACCGCAACTGGTGAGCACGTGTTGCATGGCCTTGTTGTTCGGGTGTGTGTCGACGCGCACGTTGCCGTAGTGTTTGAGCGCCCATTCGATGCATTCGCGTGCCGCGTGGCGCACCACGCCGGCGGACGCGATGCGGTGGATGGTCACATAGGCGTCATCGTCGAGCCACGCGCCCTCGATGTGCTTGTATGTGGGGTCTTCGCCTGGGCACAACGCGAATTGTGCCAGAATGCGCTCTTTGCCATTGGCTTTGTCGACGAGCAGCATCGCACGATGGTTCACGATGTCGTCTTTGACCACTTCGGGTCGAGGGAACGTGTGCCCCCACTGCGTGGGATTGCCATTGCGCGCCATGAGCTCACGTGCATGTTCATAGATGCGTTCCATTTGAGGGTAATCCCTCATCGTTGCATGGCGAAAACGCCTTCCGGCAGTTTCTTGCATCTTTGACTCCTCGACAATATGCGATGTTGCAGAATAAGTAATTCAATAAATAATTCGTGTACGTAACCAATTTGTCAGAATCTTTGCCAGAACGGCAAATCTATCTGACAAATCAGCAAAACCAATAGTAAAAACGGCAAATAAGCAGTAGTTTCGCCGCTTTGTCAGATTATTTTGCTGTTATTACTCATATAACAGGTGAAATATGTGATAAAACAGCAAATCTGTTGGTCAAAACGGCGAAACGGTATGCTCGCGAATACTCAGACCAGCTTACGCTCGAACGGGTCGGAGCTGATGCCCTTGGCAAGAATGTCTTTTGCCCATTCCTTCGCAGTGAACAGGCTGTGATCGCGGTAGTTGCCGCAGCTCTCGATCGTCGTGGCAGGAACGTCATCCCACGTCGCTTCATAAGCGATGAATTCCAAGGACTCCCTGAGTGCTTTCGCCACTTCTTCGGTGGAGTGCTCGCCCCAGGTCAGCAGGTGGAATCCGGTGCGGCAGCCGAACGGCGAGCAATCAATATAACCGGGGACGCGTTCGCGCAGCAACACGGCGATGGTATGTTCGATGGTGTGCAGGCCGCCGGTCGGGATCGCGTTCTCGTTCGGCTGCACAAGTCGCAGGTCATAGTTGGAGATCACGTCACCGTGAGGACCGGTCTCAGTGTCGATATAGCGAACGTAAGGCGCCTTTACCTTGGTGTGGTCGAGTTGGAAACTTTCAACGACTGGTTTGTTCTGCTGTTCTTCAGCCATGTGCTCTCCCCTTTCAGGCGGTGCATGCAATAGGCAATGTTCGCGCTGGTATGTTGCGCAGTACATAGTGTATCGCCGCGCCTGACGAGGAACGCGTTCACGCCTTCGTCTGCTGCTCCGCCATGTCGTTCATCATCGAGATCGTGGCAGCCGAGTTCATCGTGGTGACCGGCACGCCGGTGGCCGCGGAGTCGAAACCGAGGATCATCTTCAAGATACCCATTGTTATTCCTTTCATTCCAACGTTTTTTCGTTGCTTTCTTCTGATGGTTTTCAGATTACGAAGAAACGCCGGTGCTGCACATACGGCGTCGGAATGAATCTCTGAGTATTTCTTGAGTTGCCTCCACCCTGAGAATGAGTTTTTCTCTACTTCAAGAATGATCTGTTGGAATTGTCACGATGCAATATCCTCGGCATATCTGATATTGCTATCGGCCACGTGAACAACAGCGTTGTTGCCGCGCGGCTTGCCGATTACTTATTCGTCATGTTCGGGGAATTCCACCCACATCAACCAAACCTCATATAGCCGCAACTCAGAGGTTGTCATACACATCATCCTCGGGATCATCCCAGTCGGACGGCAAAATTATGCGACCAGTTTCAGGATTTCTAGGCATTTTCTTGACTGTCACGCTCTTCCCCGATGCATACACTGCATCAGCACGATACTTACCCACAGAAGGAGTAAATGGCATTCCTCCATCACGAATGGACTGTTTAAGAAACATGTTGACCGCAGAACTGAGACTCAACCCCATCTCTTCATACAGAGCAGATGCGCGCTTTTTAACGTCATCATCAACGTTTGCGACTACTTTCGCCATTCCATCCACCTTTCTCAATACACTAGATGCAACCTATTTGATATATGATTGTGACTATTTTATCACCAAAATGACATATTCCAATACTATAGGGTTTGATTTGTAGTCCCATCATTTTCCCGCCCCAGAGAAAACACTCACTGGCTGACATGATCAATCAAGTCTGCAATCGCGCACGACCCCGCCTCAGAGCAGCGGTTTATAATGCGTAGAGATTCACCGTTATTACAGATTGAGAGCTCACCCATGCCAGATCTTGAAATTCGCCGCGCAAATACTGATGATATTCCTGCCATTATGAAGTTGCTGCATCAGGTCAATGACGTGCACGCAGAGGGGCGCCCCGACCTCTTTATTGAAGGCAAGACCAAGTACACGCCGGAAGAACTCGAGCAGATCCTTGCTGATGGCGCGCGCCCCATCTTCGTTACCGCCGACTCTGACGGCACTGTGCTCGGCTATGCGTTCTGTGTGATCGAGGATCATGCCGGGAGCACCAATCTGCAGCCGATCACAACGCTGTACATCGACGACCTGTGCGTGGACGAGAACGCCCGCGGCAAGCACGTGGGCACCGCACTCTACCAGCATGTGATCGACTACGCCCGCGAGCGCGGCTGCCACAACGTGACGCTCAACGCCTGGGCCGCGAATCCGAAAGCCGTCAAGTTCTACGAGCATCTGGGACTGAGCGTGTACAAGTACGGGATGGAACAGATTCTGTAGTCTGCGTCTTTGAGAGGCACAATCAATGCGCATGATTCCCTACAACTCATTCAGCGATGAGCTCAACGATGTTCTTCGCCAAGTTCGAGAGTCCCACGAACCGTTACTGGTGACCTGCGAAGACAGCAGAGACAACATTGTTGTCATGAACCAATTTGATTACGACAGTCTCATGGAGACAGCGCGGATATACCGAAATCCTGTAATGCGTGAGAGGGGTCTACACGGCATGGAGCAATCGTAAAAAGTCATCGGCTTTGCAGTACACAGACCTCACAAAATACCAATTGATAGAAGCCAAACGATATTAGACAAACATTAAAGCAAACATGTCAAGATAAAGGAACATCCACCAGCATACTGACTGTATGATACTGCGCCACCCAATGAACCCATCACAGCGCTACGTTTCACACCTCTGCAGCGACAATCTTCGAAACTACATTTGACTAATAACTTGTGTAACCCATTTATGTGAATGGATTACACAAGTCTTCCTAGGTGATATTCAATTCAGCTAACCAAATGTCAAGCAATATTAGCAGCAACTGGAGCCTCTACGAGAATCAATTTGCGAGGATCAGAGTCTGGCGCGCAAACTAGAACCGGCAAATCTGCATCAGGAAAACCTCCAGCTAATAAATAAGCTTTTGCTGACTCGACAGCCGAATTGAGAGATTGGCCATTAGCTATAGTCGCGTAAAACCGTGCAGCGAAATTAATCGCATCAGAATCTCCGATCTCATCAAGCATACCAACCGCGAAAGGAATCTCCGGACCAACAAGATCGGTAAGCTGAGCAGCTGATTCGCAAGAATTCAGCACCACTACCTGAGGAGGCTTATCAGTTGCAAGGAGAGCGTGCTTAAGTGCACCGACCCATACTGGAAAACCATCATTTTTTCATCTTTATCTTGTTCAAGAAGAATAAGGGATTCATTTGAATGACCTGTAAAATGCACAATATGAGGGGAAAAAGAAGCAAGGCCGTCAAATAGATCATCCAGCGTAGCTGCTGGTCGAAATTGCATTTCGATCCAGTCACGATGAGTCGCATTTTGAACGGCTTGTTTGATCCGCTTCTGTTCCCTATCGACACGCAAATCCCCATATGGATTTGAAGTCAATACCAGAACTCGAAGTTTCTCTTGCTTAGGCTTCGGAAAAGCTCTCATAATAAATCCCACCTGTTGCTCGGCGTCATTGATTCTTGAATTGAGTTTCGACTGCGTTGCACGAAGATTACTTATTTCCTTTTGATACTCTCGTTGCCTTTGCTTCTCGACTTTGCTCATCTCCTCAGACTGAGCTTTTGAGAGCCTCTGCTGCAGTGTATTTTCTTTTTGAGAGTAAGAATTTACTTTCTTTTGCCATTCAATTGCCTTTTTCCCTGCACTTTGCGCTTCGGAAAGATGACGCTCTCGCTCTGCCTGTTTCCTTCTGCGAGTACTTTCACTAGAAGTTTTTAGAATGATAGTTGCAATTTTATCAGCTTCAGTCCGTTTCTTAGATTCTAACGCTCTGTATTCCCCCACCTTCTTTTCAGCGCCAACACGCTTAGAACGAATTTGCTCAAGCTCTCTTGAAATCTGGCTCACACTCAAAATTGCACACTCCTCTAATTCAACGACCGGCTCTTCCTCATTCGCGACCATTGCGCTAAAAAGAACACTGACGCCACACAATTGATCAATTTTTACGACAAATATATATTTTACATTCGCGAGGCTGCAAAGTGCCACAATTTGCCTGTAATACGTTAATCACCTTATAACTTGCGAGACAAATGAAAATATTGTATTAAAAAGAAGATAATTGAAGTCCCCATTAATCTACCCGACATCTTAGAAGCATGTCAGCAATCATATGGAGAGGAAAATGACAGCTACGTTAGACGACCTCATCAAACAATCCAATCGCACAACTAGCGAAATCGCCCAAATGGCATCCATGAGCACAATACGATTGCAGCAATACATAGATGGAGAAAAACTTATTTCTAATATGCAAGTAGCCAATGCATATAAACTCGCAAATGCCCTTGCTGTGACAATCGAGGAATTGATGCATGCTAATACGGGCACGAAATCAAAAGAAATCAGCATTACATCAGCCGACAGGCTATCCAACTTCATATCCTGCACGGATGAATATCGGCGCATAACACAAAAGAACAATGCCGACATCCAGCAAGATACAAAAGCAGTGCAGCCAGAGCTGAAACCAGAACCGAGACAAGGACCGTATCTTCAGCTTCCCGATAATACAAGTATCGGTGAATACTATCTAAAAGCATGTCTTTTAAGGAAATACTTCGTTAATGACGACGCAGCCATCCTTCCAGTGCTTCAAGCGTTTAAGAAATTACTCTCCGAAAAGAGCGTAAACGATTACGACGAAGATATTGTCCAGCTTGAAGAGCAGGCGCAGAGAATAATTGAAGGCACAAAAAAGAAAGACCCCAATGTTCGCACCCCGGAGTCGTTACTGAACGAAATCCTATATTCAACTTCTTTGCACGGCGACTTGAAGCGAGGACGTTTCATCCACCCTCTACCCCAGCAATTGATTGATTTTATTGTCGCTCAGCAGGTCGAACTTAGGGAGCATATTCTTCGCGGAACATATGCCAATATAATGGATGCATGCGAGAAAGGAATTATCGAAATTAAACTGACTAATAATAACAGTAATAGCAAATAATGAACTTGAAATATCTCATTATAAACTAAATTGATTTTTACTTCATTGCTCAATTTATTTCAATTTCATAAGTAAATCATAAATTCGGCATTTATGTGTAAGGG
>Tephra_p2__coassemble_3485_pt1 | contig 9009 bp, 9 predicted proteins | sample Tephra_p2__metabat2_low_PE_021 | metagenome-assembled genome bin Tephra_p2
CACCACCACCTGTGCGCCGCCGCGTGCGGCACGTGCCGCATATTCCAGTGTCTTGTCTGCATTGGCGGCCAAAGCGCCCACGCAGGTGTCTATTTGTGCAAGTGCGAATCGAAGCATAGTCATAAGCCCTTAGTGTAGGTATCGCGTGTCACAAAACCGTAGCCGGTGCGTTCACTGGCGAAGGTAGTCGAGCACCTCGAGCGCGGAGTTCGCGTAGAAGTCGGCGGCAGTCGGAATCTCTTCGTCAAGCCCTACGAATTTCGGTGAGTGCAGGTCAGCGCAACCCGGCTGTCCATTCGAACCGATGAATGCGAACAGCAGGCGCGTCTTCGTCTCGTATTCCGCGAAATCCTCGCCAGCCATCGATGGATGGATCGGTTCGAGTTGCGCGTAACTCGGCACATGCTTCATTGCGAGTCGCGCCAGATCGTGATCGGAAACGAGCGGACCCTGGAAGTCATCCCACACATAGTCCACGCCGATGCCATATGCTGCGGCGGTACTTTCGACGATCTGCTTGAAACGTTCCGCCGCCAAATCGCCGTCTTCGCGGTGGAAGTAGCGTGCGGTGCCTTGGAATCCAGCTTCGGCGGGCACCACGTTCCACACGTCGCCGCCGTGCACTTCGGTCACCGACACCACGAGCGGGTGGAATGGCGACACGTTGCGGCTCACAATCGTCTGCAATGCGAGAATCATCGTGGCCATCGCGCCCATCGGTCCAGTGCCGCGATGCGGGTAGCCTGCGTGCGTGCCCTGGGCGTGCAGATTCACTCGGAATCGCACGCAGCCGGCCATCATCGGTTCGAAACCCACGGCCACTTCGCCCGGCTTGTAGTCAGGATTGTTGTGCGTGCCGATCATCGCGTCCAATCCGTCGATGAGTCCTGCGTCGATCACCGCGCGCGCACCGCGCCCAAGCTCTTCAGCTGGTTGGAATATCAAGCGAATCGTACCGTGAATGCGGTCGCGGTGGTCTGCGAGCCAGAATGCGGCGCCCAGCAGACTCGTCATATGTAGGTCGTGCCCGCAGCCGTGCATCACTCCTTCGTTTTCGGAGGGGAACGGCAGACCACTGTCTTCGTGAATCGGCAGACCGTCGATGTCTGCGCGCAAGCCGATCTGCGGGCCGTCATGCGCACCTTCTATCTGCGCGACGAGGCCGGTTTCCATCGGGTCGGGCAGAATCGTGATGCCGTGCGCCTCCAGTATCGAGCGCAGATACTTGCTGGTGTTGAATTCTTTGAACGAACGTTCCGGATGACGGTGCAGCTCGCGGCGGATCGCGCGTAATTCGTCGGTCAGCTCGATATGCACGGCGTCAGTGTTCTGCTTGTTCTTTTGGTCGGCGGTCATGTTCCCTCCTGCCGCAGTCTCGGACGAGCAATACTCAGTAATGTTCACTATCTACCGATAGTAGTCGCCGGTAAACGAAAACATCCGCGTGACGAAACCCCTCGAAGTGTCCGTCACGCGGATGTCATGAGTCTTACGCGCATATGCACGTAAAAATCTACAGAATACTCAGCTGTTAACTGTGCGGCGCAGCAGATGCTTGGCGATCGCGTTGGCGATCGACTGCACGATCTGCACGAGCACGATCATGATGATCACGGCGGTCCACGTGACCGTCTGGTCGAACTTCTGGTAACCGTAGGCGATGGCGAAGTTACCCAAGCCGCCGCCGCCGATGTAGCCGGCCATCGCGGACATGTCGAGCACGCCGATGAACAGGAATGCGTACGCGAGAATCAGCGGAGCCAATGCCTCGGGAATGAGCACGGTGCGGATGATCGTGAACTTCGAAGCACCCATCGCGCGCGCCGCCTCGATCATGCCATGGTCGACCGGCACGAGATTCTGCTCGACCAAGCGGCCGGTGGCGAACGTGCACATCACGCACATCGGGAAGATCGCCGCAGCCGTGCCGATCGACGTGCCGATCACTTTGATCGTGAGCGGCTGCATTGCTGCGAGGAAGATGATGAACGGGATCGGGCGAATAATATTGACCAAAATGTCGAGCACGCGGTACACGTACCGATTCTCGAACAGATTGCCCGGGCGCGTGCCATAGAGGATGACGCCGAGGATGAGTCCCAGGAAACCGCCGACGACGATCGTGATGAGCACCATCTGCAACGTCTGCACGATCGACTGGCCGAGCAGAGGGCGCAACACACTCCAATCACTGCGCGAAGCAAGCGTGACCGTATGTTCCAATGTGAATGTGTGCATCACTTCTCCTCCGTGTTTTCAGTGCCGTCGACGCCGACCTCGCGTGGCGTCATCGTGACGACATCGTCCACCTGCTCAACTTGCTCGGCCTGCTCGTCGCGCGCAGCACCGTCTTCTTCCGTCAGCTCCACCGGCGAAGCGATGCCGGCGTGTTCTACAGCCTCGTTGTAGTCAACGGGATTCTTCGCGGTGCCGAAGTCTACGATGTCGCTGTTTCGTGCGAGTTCGTCGAGGAAATCATCGACTTCGCCATCCGCACCGTCGAACGAATAGGTGATCGCGCCGATCGCCACGCCCTGCACGGTGTCGATGCCGCCGAACACGAGATTGCTGTCGATCTGATGCTTGGAGATCAGTTCCGAGATGTTCTGGCCGGATGCGTTGATGCGCGTGTTCGTCACGGGATCGGTGATGTCGTGCTGTCGCACGATCACGGTGACCAATCGTCCCGGCCAATCCTCATGCATCTTCGCGACACGCGCTTCGTCCGGCAAGCCGGAGATGGCGGTCGCGATGAATCGCTTGGTCACGTCTTCGCGCGGCGCGGCGAAGATGCGGTAGACAGTGCCCTGCTCGACGATTCTGCCGGCTGACATGACCGCCACATGGTGCGCGATCTGCTGCACGACGTTCATCTGATGCGTGATCAGCACGATCGTCACACCGAGCTGCTCATTGATCTTCTTGAGCAGATCGAGCACTTCCGTAGTAGTCTCCGGGTCGAGTGCGCTCGTCGCTTCGTCGGCGAGCAGAATCTTCGGATTCGTCGCCAATGCGCGCGCGATGCCGACGCGCTGCTTCTGGCCACCGGAAAGTTGTGCCGGATATTTGTTTGCATGCTCGGCGAGTCCCACGAACTCGAGTAGTTCCTTGACGCGTTTGTCTTGGTAATCTTTGCGCCAGTGATCGAGCTGCAACGGATAGGCGACGTTCTGCGCAACCGTCTTCGTGGAGAACAAGTTGAACGACTGGAAGATCATGCCGATCTTCTGGCGCACCGGACGCAGTTTCGACTCGCTCATCGAGGAGACCTGCTGCCCCATCACCGTCACCGTGCCCGACGTGGGTTTTTCAAGTGCGTTGATCATGCGCACGAGCGTCGATTTGCCGGCGCCCGAATACCCGATGATGCCATAGATATCGCCTTCGCGAATCGTCAATGACACGTCGTCGACGGCGCGCGTCTGTTTTTTGCCACGACCCGAATACACCTTGCTGGCATGTTCGAATTCGATGATGGCGTTCTCCTCTTGCGTCATACCCGCCCTCGCTGTAGCTGTTGTGCACGATGTTCGGCGCAGCATCTGCTGTTCGCTGAACATCATGCTTGTTTTGTCACGTGTTCGCATCGCATGGCATATCGCCATGCACGTTGCCGCGTCCGTTGCACATCGTAGCGTAACCCGACGGCGTGAAAAACGGGGCAGGCCGATCGCATACGCCGTGCGCAGCTTCTGGCCTGCCCCGCCACTTTGTTACTTCGAGCTGTCTTTCACATCTTTCTCGATGTCGCTCAGGTAACTCTGCAACTGCTGCGTGGTGTAGTCGTTGGCGAGCACGACGGTGCCACCGGAGTTCTCCTGCAGCTTGTCGAGCACGGACTTCGACTGGAAGATCTGCACGCACTTCTTGTACACTTCGTTGTTCACGTCATCGGCGCGCACGGCGAAGATGTTGATGTACGGGCGGGATTCCTCGGATTTCGCGTCGTCCTGGTAGATCGCGTCGGTCGGCTTGAGACCCGCGTCGGCCACGTAGTCGTTATTGACGACGCCTGCCGACAGGTCATCGCCGCCCGCCTTGAGCGTGTTGGAGATCTGCTCGGCTTTCATCGGAACCACCTTGACCTTCGACTTCGCAGTGTCGATGTCCTGCGGAATCGTGAACGCCGTCCAATCGCCCTTGAGCGTCACCACGCCGGCCGCCTTGAGCACGCCGATGGCGCGCGCCTGGTTGGTCTCGTCGTTCGGGATGGCGACGGTGGAACCGGCCGGCAGATCAGAAATGCTCGTGTATTTCGGCTTGCCGTTCTCGAACGCCGAATAGACGCCGAGTGGGTAGACCGCCACGCCGCCGAGCGGCTGCAGGTTCTGCTTGTTCTGCACGTTGTAGTTGGCGAGGTAGAGCAGGTGCTGGAACTCGTTCATGTCAAGGCTTCCCTCGGCGAGTGCCGGGTTCTCAGACGTGTAGTCTTGGAAATCCTTGATCTGCACGTAGATACCCTGTGCTTTGGCCTGCTTGGTGAATTCCACCCACTGCGGGTCGGTGGCGCCGACTACGCCGATGACCACCGGGTTCGTCTCCGATCCTTTCGGGGCGGCGTTGTCTTTGTGCATGGCGCGATAGCCAAACACCGCGCCGATGATGATGGCCACCACGACCACGACGGCGATGATGATGTTGCGCGCGGTATGGTTGACGCGCACTGGCTCTTCCGGATCCGACAGTATTGGCTGCGTGTTGTTCGAAGTCATGCTTATTCTCTTCTTCCTCTTTCGTCTTCAAGAACATTGTCATGAATTGTTCAGGTTCTTTCTGGCAACGGGTCTTAGAATACGGCATGCTCGGCGCGATGGCACGCGTGTCGTTATCGGATCTGCTTATAGGCTCTTCTCAATCCGGCTTGTAGACTGGCTCTATGGCACATGAGATTGTTGCGGACGCGAATATTCGCGCCGCGTTCTTCGACATCGACGGCACGTTGACGAGTTTCACCTCGCACGAGGTTCCCTCTTCCACCGTTCGCGCATTGCAGGAACTGCGCGAACGCGGTGTGCTGTTGTTCATCTGCACCGGGCGCGCGCCGAGCCAGATGGGCGTCGTGCTGAACAAACTGCCGCTACACTTCGATGGCATCGTCGGCGCCAACGGGCAATACTGCTGGAACGACGACGGAATCATCGCAAGGAACCCGATCTCCCCCGACGACGTGCATATTATTCTCGACTGGCTTGACGCACACCCCGATGTGAGCGCCGCGTTCAGTGAGGCTGATTACAGTTATTTCAACCATGACTCGCCCACATTGCGCACTATGTGGGCATCACTCGGCAAAACGGCTCCGCGCATCGATTTTGCCGACCCGCGTACGCGCGACGCAGCCATCTATCAGATCAGCCCGTATATCGATCAGCGAACACAAGATGAGCTGACCTCGCTGTGCCGGAATGTACGCGGTGTTCGTTGGCACCCGGATTTCGTGGATCTGATCGTCGGCGACGGCGGCAAGAACCGCGGCATGGAACATATGCTGCAACATTACGGACTGCAGCGCGAGCAGTCGATCGCGTTCGGCGACGGCGGCAACGACATCGACATGTTGGAGTATGCGGGCATCGGTGTGGCCATGGGCAATGCAACGCCGCAGACGAAGGCCGCCGCCGACTATGTGACCGCCGATGTCGATGACGACGGCATCGCCAAGGCGCTCCGCCACTTCCGTATCATGTAAATCATCAATTTCAACGGAAAGGATCGTGTCACCTTTAAAGATTGCCTTATAATAACAAGTAAGGAATTTCTTACTTGTAAGGAGACTGCAATGACTACGGTACTCGATATGGCCAAAATAACTTCAAAAGGGCAAATCACCATCCCCGTCAGCATTCGTAAAGCAATCGGCGTGCACGAAGGCGACAAAGTGCTCTTCGTGCAGGAAAACGATGGCACCATCTCATTGCGCAGTTCCAATCTCGAGGCCTTTCATAAGGCTCAGTTGGCGTTTGATGGAGCAGCGCAAGAAGCTGGAATCAATGATTTGGATGATGTGGTCGACCTTATCCGTGACATGCGCGCAGATAAATCACACGAGAGTAAAACACCATGCGAGTGATGCTCGACACCAACGTGCTTCTTTCAGCACTTATTTTTCATTCGGCGACGTTGACTAGAACGATTGAGTTCGCGTCATCCAGAGGCAATCGTCTGCTGCTTTCCACGTATGTGATTGACGAAGCCCGTGAGGTTGTGTCTCGCAAATGGCCGACACGACTCCCGGCGCTCGATGATCTATTCCAAGAACTGGATTTTGAGACGATTAACACTCCCATAACCATGGATACAACTCTCTTTGAGATTCGCGACCCCATGGATTATCCAGTGCTGTATTCGGCCATCATCGGAAGCGCTGACATTTTTGTCACGGGAGACAAGGATTTTCTAGATGTCCATGTTCAGCATATACGAATTCTCACACCTTCCGAATACGTAGAGCTTTACACCAGCAATTTCTATGAGACATAATCACATCTCAATCAACGATGATTGAAACGCAGCGAACTGATATGCGCTGTGGGAATGGATGGAGAGTTGTGCGTGACGATATGCTAGCGTGGCAGGTATGACTACTATCATCATGCACACCTCCGAAGGTGACATGCGCATGATGCTTCTTCTCTGGGATGCGACACCAGGAAACAGATCACTGAAGATCGTTGAAATTCCAATCAAAACCACTCTGAACAATCCCGATTTCCCCGAAAAATAGAATCCCCGCGGCCGAAGGATAGCACCTTATTCAAAATCTCCGGCATAGGCAATTATTCTTTTTTTCTAATGGTTTCCAGGAAATAGAGAAAGACAAAATGACCGATGGCCAACGAGACAGGAAAAGACGAAAATGGGGATGCGTCGTCGCCTGCAAAGACGCAGACGGAAGGATCATCTCCTGGCAGGCCCGATACCAGAGTCCCGTCAATCCCAGGCAAAGAATCTACCGCCGATTCGGATTGGAATTCCTGACCGAGGCGTACCGCTGGCTCGACGAGGAGCACGCGCTCGTCATCGACCGTAAAAAGGGAATCCGCAGGTGGACGCATCCGTCGGCGAGGACGATGCACGGCAGGGTCCTGTTCTCCTCATACGCGACGCGTTTCGTCGCTGACCTGCGGAAGAAGGACGGGTCGGAGCTGAGCGGCAGAAGCAAGCGGATCCAGAAGGCGGCGTTGGACAAACTGCTCCCCTGGTTCGGTGAGACGCCCATGTGCGACATCACGGAGGAATTCGTCAACGAATGGTATGCGAAGGCGTGCGACGAGGTGCGTCCCTCCGCGCTTGAGCACGCGGTCTGGCTGCTCAAGCGCGTGATGAGGGCCGCGACCGAGAGGCAGCCGGACGGAGGTCCGCCGCTATTGTCCTCGAATCCATGCAATCTCGTCCCAAGGAAGAGACCGTCCAAAAGACGCGAGCAGGCGCCGATGACCAAACAGGAGATCGACACGCTGGTCGAGGGTTTCCCGGAATACTACCGCCTGTCGATCCATCTCGCGCTGCTGGTGGGCGGGCTGCGCATCGGAGAGGTCTGCGGACTGCAACTCAGGGACATCGACCTCGACCACAGGCTGCTGTACGTGCGGCATTCCGTGACGCAGGGTCCGGACGATCTGGGCGAATACCGGCTCGACGAGACGAAGACCCCGGAAAGCCACCGAGTCGTGCCCATCCCCGCACCGGTCTGCCGTCTCATCAGGGAACATATCGACAGGTTCTGTCCTGACAGGGATCCCGACACGATGCTCTTCCACGCGGTCAGGCACCCGGAACGGGTCCTGAACCCGACGACGATCCAACGGCAGTTCCGCACCGCGAGGAAAAGAATCAACCGCGAGGACGTGACGTTCCACTCCCTGCGCGCGACGCACGCGACGATGTTCATGATCCAGGGCGGCACGCTGCGCGAGACCATGGACGAGCTCGGCCATGTGGACGTCGACGTGGCCGTCCGATGCTACCAACGCGTGGTGCCGAGGCACAGGCGCGACGTCGCCGAGAGGCTGGCGCTCGAATACCTCCCCGCCGAGGACCCGGCCGGCATCAAGGCGCAGATAACCCAGAAGGAGGAGGAAATCGACCAGCTGCGGCAGACCGTCGCCGGACTCCGGAGAAGACTGGAAGAGCTCGAAGACGACGGAAGGGAACGAAACCAGGCCGGATAGGCATACCCAAAACCGAAAAACCGAAATAATGAAAAACCAAAACCGGTGGAGACCGGCATCAAACGGAACAGACCTCACGCGTCTAAGCGTTACAACATCCATAACGACAACACTTAGACGGGTGAGGATGGATATCGCGATACCGGAACCAGCGGAAACCGAAATACCGAAATATTGAAATATTGAATAACCAAAAACGATACAGACCGGAATACCGGAACCAATGAGCCATGCCACAGGCAATCCCATTTAAGCGTTGCGGCGCATATAACCACAACGCTTAAACACCGACCACAGCACAAGGCAACACCTTCAACCAGCTTGGTACCGAAACCGGTAAATACCGAAATACCGAAATAACGGAATCAGTTTCAACCCTCGGAATCCATTACCGTACGACCCTTGCCGAAGAGATGGTTGAACAGTTTCCCCCCTGCCTCATCCCGGTCGTACACCCCGCTCTCGTACATGTCTAGGATGAAGTCGGTCCTGGCGAATCTCGCCCTCACATCGTCGGGAAGCGGCAGCGCGTTCCCGGCTGCCACGCTCATGGTCACGTCATGGAACCGCACTTCACTCACGCCGGGCGCTTCGACGCCGGCCGGATCCAGGAGCATCGCCCACCGGTCGTCGTCACCTTTCGGGTCCGAGCCGGCGATACGAGCCCACACGCTGCCGTCGTCCATGGTCCGGACCTCGCCCGACTCGGGATCACCGTGATGGCTGAAGCTCACCCATCTGACCGCGCCCATGTAACCTGCATGTTCATCATCCATGACTCTCATCCTTTTCCCTTAAAGCGGCACCATCGTCGCCGACAACAGCTATTATAGAAGAC
>Tephra_p2__coassemble_3489_pt1 | contig 8971 bp, 4 predicted proteins | sample Tephra_p2__metabat2_low_PE_021 | metagenome-assembled genome bin Tephra_p2
CCTTTGCCGACGAGCTTGCCGTCGTCAAGCACGAGGATGCAGTCGGCGTCCATGATCGTGCCCACTCGCTGCGCGACGATCAGTTTCGTGGAGTTCTTCGCGTACGACTTCAACGCGTCGCGCACCACGCGGTCGGTCTTGAAGTCCAACGCGGAGAACGAGTCGTCGAAAATAAGAATCTCAGGATTGCGATACACGGCGCGCGCGATAGACAGTCGCTGCTTCTGACCGCCGGACACGTTCGTGCCGCCCTGCGCGATCTGCGCATCGAACTCACCCTGCATTTTGCGCACGAACTCGGTGGCCTGCGCCACATCGCATGCCTCTTCCACACGGTTCGCCTCCTGTGCGGTCAGCGCGCGCTCGGCGTCTGCCTTGAGCATTTCGGCTTCGGCTTTGCGGCCAGACATGCGCGAGACGTCGATCATCGGCACGTCCTCGGATTCGCCCGGCTTGTCTCCGTAGCTCACGTTCGATGCCACCGTTCCCTTGAACAGGAACGAGCGCTGCGGAACATAGCCGATTTTGTCACGCAGTGTTTTGAGGTCGTATTCGCGCACGTCAACGCCGTCCACAATCACTTCGCCGTCGGACGTGTCGTAAAAACGCGGCACCAGATTGATCAGAGAGGACTTGCCCGAACCGGTCGAGCCGATAATTGCAACAGTGTCACCCTGGTTCGCGGTGAAGCTGATGTGTTCGAGCATGGCTTCGCGCGAATCGGGGTATGTGAAGCTCACGTCACGGAATTCGATTTCACCAGCGAGCTCGTCGTCGTTCGCGTAATCGCTAGCATTGGCGGCGGTGATCACGCCCTGCTGCTTGGCTTCGGCGACGGTCAAGCCGCGTTCGCGTGTGCCGGACTTGACGAGCGGCTCGGTGTTGATCACTTCAAGCACGCGCTGTGCAGACACGTCCGCGCGCGGCCAGAGCACGAACACCATGCTCATCAGCAGGAAGCTCATGATCACCTGCATCGCGTAGCTGGAGAAGACGACCATGTTCGAGAACAGCGTGAGCTTGTCGACAGCGCCCGCGTCTTGAATCAGGTATGCACCGATCCAGTAGATCGCGAGCGAGAGGCCGTTCATGATCGTGCTCATCAGCGGCATCATCACCGCCATCGAACGGTTGGTGAACAGCTGCGTGTTCGTCAGGTCGGCGTTTGCCTTCTCGAACTTGTTCTCCTGATAGTCTTCGGCGTTGTAGGCGCGCACCACACGCATACCGGTGAGGTTCTCGCGCGCCACCAGGTTGATGTTGTCGGTGAGGCGCTGCATCGCCTTGAATTTCGGCATCACGAGCACCATGAGCACCACGATCGAAACGAGCAGGATCACCACGGCGATCGCGGTGGTGAGCGTCCACTCGAAGCCTTCGCCGGCGATCTTGCAGACCGCCCACACAGCCATGATCGGCGATTTAATGATCATCTGCAGACCCATCGTGATGAACATCTGGATCTGCGTGATGTCGTTCGTGGAGCGCGTGATCAAGCTCGCTGTGGAGAAGTGATGCATCTCCGATGGGCCGAACGACTCGACCTTGCGGAACTCCATCGAGCGCAACCGCTGGCCGAACGAGGCGGCGATGCGCGCGGCGAAGTAGCCGGTGACAACGGCGCAGGCGAACGAGCCCGCCGCCACCAGCAGCATCTTGCCGCCGGCGATCCAGATGTCGCGCATCTGGCTGTTCGGCGTCTCCACCAGCGTGGTGATCTCCGACATGTAGCTGGGCAGTTCAAGGTCGAAGTAGACCTGCCCCACGATGGTGATGAGCGAGATCACCAACTGCCCTATCTCCGTTTTGGAGAGGTATTTCATGATTCGTAGCATTACTGCATCTTTCTTGTACGTTTTGTATACGTTCTGTGGCGTCTATTCCGTCCGCTTGCCCCACCCAAACCACTCATTGTGCTGGCGGGGATATAAAACCCCCAACACCGCAAGTAGCCGCAACTCAAAAACCGCTATTTTCCAACGCTTTCTGTTTCGCTATACCGAGGCTTGCGCGCGTTTTATATCCCCACCAGCAAAATGGGGAGGCAAGATAGGCGAGAATCACTCGCGCTGGGGCGCATGAGGCGGGCGGCGGTGCACTTGCTCTGCGAACAGGCCGTCTTCGGCGATTTTCTTAGACAGCTTGACCATTCGCTCGTGCAGGCGGTCGCGCCGCTCAAAAGCCTGCGTCACCTGCTCCTGCGTGGGCTGCGGTCCCTCCGGCTGGCAAATCGACATGTAGACCATGAAGTCGGAGAACAGTTTGACGAATTCGCGCGTGCGCTCCTCGCCCATTTGCGAGAACACCCAACGCAGATCCGCAATGAGCTCCTCCCCCTGCTTTTTCGCCACTTCCCGACCTTCGTCGGTCAAGTCGACGAGCACGCTGCGGCGATCTCGCGGATCGTTCTCACGCTCAATCCACCCTTTGGCATACATGCCGGAGAGCAGTGACGAGATTCGCCCGGACGTCGCATTCATCGCCTCGGCGAGGCTCGACGGCGTGCACGGCCCGTGAAACATGAGCTCGCGCAACACGAACATCTCCCCTTGCGTGCCGCGCTCAAACGTGCGCACTGATTTCGACCGCGAGCTCCACATGGCAAACAGATACTCGTGAATCGCTTCCAACTGGTAATCCATAGTGCTTAAACTCACTTACCTTTGGGTGTAAGTTATTACTAGTGTAAAATATTATCACTGTAAGACAATTTCTGAGTACACTATGAGACTCGTCGGGGAGTCTACAGAGAAAACCGCAGAATACTGCGGAAATTATTTACTCAACATCACTGAGCTGGCGGATTGAGATTATCTACCGCCTCTTTGAGATCACGGTTCTGGAAGCGGTCGTGCAGCACGCAATACCCGCCGAACACAAGCAGCCACACCAGTCCGGCGATCGCCGGCCCGCGCGTATCTGCCCCCAGGAACAGCGTGCAGTAGATGAACACGAAGAATGCCGTGGTCAATGGGTTGAGCACTTTGTACGCCGGCATCAGGAACCCGTTTTCCATGAACTGCGCGGAGTTGCGGTATTTGTAGTGCGCGATCATCGTGAGAATGTAGATGAAGATGATCACCGCGGACGACGCCGATGAGAACATGACGAACGCGCCCGACACCTGCGGAATCAGTTCGATGAGCGGCGACAGCAGAATGAGGATTGCAGACACGACGATCGCCCTCGCCGGCACCTTCGTTTTCGACACGACGCCGAGTTTGCTGATGGTCGGCGACGGTGATTCCTCGGCGATTTCGAACAGGTGACGCCCTGCGGAATACAGCAGCGAGTTGAGTGACGAGGCCGCCGCCGTCACAACGACGAAGAACACGAGGGCCGCCGCCCAATTCGCGCCCGCGTATTCGAACACCATGATGAACGGTGAGGCGAAGGTGCCGTCTTTGTTCGGCGCGAAGTTGCGCCACGGCACGATGGTCATGATGGCGAGCAATGCACCGACGTAGAAGATCAGAATGCGCACGATGATGCCGTTGATCGCCTTCGGCAGCACTTTGCGCGGGTTCTTCGTTTCCGACACGGTGACGCCGATGAATTCGATCATCTCGTAGGCAAAGAACACCATCTGGAAGCTCATCAAAAACGCGAGCCAACCGTTCGGCGCAAGCGAGAATCCGTCGGTGAGATTGCGCAATGTCACACTGCCGGCAGGCGACACGTGGTCTTGGCCGGGCACTTGCACGGCGTTGTATTTGAAGCCGGTGATGAGCATGATGATCGCGGTGGCGATCATGGCCACGATCAGCGTGATCTTGATCATCGAGAACCAAAATTCGGCTTCTCCGAACGCTTTGACGGCTATCAGATTGATGAGCACGAGCACCACGAGGAACCCGAGTTCGATCACTCCCCTCCATGCCGAGACGTCGTACCCGAGCGTCGCGAAGAAAGTGACGCAATACTGCCCGACCGCCGTGATCTCGGTCATGCCCACCAGAATGAGCACGATCCAATACGACCACAGCGCGAACGTTCCCCAGCCGTTGCCCAAATACATCTTGATGAAATTGATGAACGTGTGTTGGCTCGGATCTCGGTACATGAGCTCGCCGATCGCACGCATCATCAGGAACATGATGCCGCCGATGAGAATGTAGACGAAGATGATGCTCGGACCGGCGAGGTTGATGGACTTGCCGGAACCGAGGAACAGGCCGGTGCCGATCGCCCCGCCGATTGCGATGAACTGCACGTGGCGGTTGGTCAGGCCACGTTCCATTTCGTTGTCTTTGTCGAGCGTCTCCAGCGAGGCGTTCACTTCCTCTTCGTGAATCTGTTCAGAGGATTCCGATGATTGATGCACGTCAGACATAATGAATTTGACTTTAGCAGTATGGGGTTGCCAACAGTTTTCACACTATGCACAAGATTTCTGACAGCTTATTGCACAGCGCGCACTGGCACGCTATTCGACGGATTTGAGCGAACTCACCGGATCGATGCGGTCGAGCACGGGGTTGACGAACAGTCGCACGAGCCAAGCGAACGCAAGCGTCGCCACAACGGTGATCAGATAGCTGTACCAAGCGATCGACACTTCGAAGTAGAGCCCCGGCATATTGAGTGCTCCGGTGAGCAGCCCCGAAATCCATCTGCCGAGTGGCAGCCCGATGATGATGCCGATGATGGTGAGCACCATCATCTCGCGGTTCACGTAGTGATGCACTTCGCGGTCGTAGAATCCGAGGACTTTCAACGTCGCCATTTCGCGCAGACGCTCCGACACGTTGGTGTGCGCCAATGTGAACAGCACGACGAGCGCAAGGCTGCCGGCGAGCGCGACGATCAGCGCGACCACCGCTCCCATCAGGTCAAAGGAGAAGTCTTCGGCTTGTTTCGCGCTTGACGTGGCGCTCATCACAGCGGCATCATCTTCGAGCTGATTCACGTAGTCGATCTGCTCTTGGCCGCTGCCCTTGAGTTTCGCGTAGACGGCGTTCCACACCGTTTCCGAAGTATCGTTTGATTGCGATTGCTTAGACTGGCTTGCCGTTTGACTTGTGGATGCGGGGAAGATCTGATGGTAGAGATCTTCACTGATGAAGACTTCGGCCCCGATGAGACTGCGCGTGACTGCGGCGACTTTCACCTTATGCGGCTGTGTGCCGTCGCCGCGCAACGACACTTCATCTCCGGCTTTCACGTTCAACGATTGCGCGGCGGATTGCGCTACGATCACACCGCTGTTATTGAGCGTCACCGTGCTGTTGCCGTTGGATTTGTGCATCCACCCGAACAGCGAATCGTTGCGCGCTGGCTGCAGGTCGAACATTGTGTTGAGTTCGCGCAGTTGGTTCTGCGGTATGACGGTGAGTTGCACGCTGGTGCCGTGGTCGGCCGTGTTGGTCAGTTCTCCGCTTTCGATGCGGGCGTCCAGCATGTCGGTCGTTTTGCCATCTGACTTCAATTGCTTGCGCATGGCGTCTTCATCGCCGGTGTTGGCCATCACGAGCGTGTCGTATTGATCGACGCCGCGGTATTGGTTCGGGCCGAGCGCAGCCACCGTGTCGTTGATCGCCAAGCCGCACAGGATCAGCGCTGTGCAGCCTGCCACACCGCCCACCGTCATGATCAGGCGCGACTTGAAGCGAAAGATGTTGCGTGCCGTGACCTTGTTGAGGAAGCTCATGCGCTTCCAGATCGGCGTGATGTGTTCGAGCAGAATGCGCGAACCGGCTTTCGGCGCTTTCGGGCGCATGAGCGTGGCCGGCATCTGCCGCATTTCGCGAATCGAAGCGAACAGTGCGGCTCCGAGCACGCCGACGACGAATAGCGCAATGCCGATGGAACCATACGCCCAGTCGTATTCCAGCCGCATGTCAGGTATCGCATACAGCCCGCGAATCACCACGAGCAGGAACGCCGGAATGCCCAGGAAGCCGATCAGCAATCCCAACCCGCCACCGATCAGGCAGGCGAGCAGGGCGAACAGCGCATATCGCATTGTGATGGCGATGCGTCCATAGCCGAGCCCTAGGTATGTGCCGACAAGCCCGCGATCTTCTTCCACGAGTCGGCTCATCGTGGTCAGGCTCATCATAACGGCCACGATGAGGAACACGATCGGGAACGCCTTGCCAAGCGATTCGATCGAACTGATGTCGGATTTGAGCGAACTGAATCCCGACAACGCCGAACGCGATTGCACATACCAGCGTGGCGTCTCGATATCGTCTATCTTCTGCTGTTCCGAAGCGAACGTATTCTCCAGCTTGGCACGCTGCGAGTCAAGGTCGCGCTGTGCCGCGGTAAGTTTCGCTTCACCAGACGCCAATTGCTCCTGTGAGGCGCTCAACTGCGCAGGCATTTGCATGCCGGCGGGAATCTGCGAGGTCTGCGCTTCGAGCTGGCTGCGTTGCTCGCCCAGCTGGGAGCGCTGTGCATTGAGTTGTTGCTGTGCGTTGTCAAGCTTGGCGTAGGCGGCGTTCTTCGCATCATCGAGTTGCTTCTGGGCGTCATCCACCAACGCCTTTTTGCGCGCCTGCTCGCGTGTGCCCTGCACGTTCTGCTCGATGTCGTGCACCGCCGATGATGTCAACGAATCGTAAGCGTCGCTGAACGCATCTTTCTGCGCGGCTCCGGCAATGCGCAGCACGATCGCCCCATACACGTCAGGGTCGTAACCGTCATCGCCGAACAGTTGCTCCAACGCTCCGTTGGCCATGTAGAAGCTGTAGTCGTTCGCTATCGAGGAGCGGAACGTGGAATCCGAGTAGCCGTCTGGATTCGTCAGATCGGCAGGATCGGTGACGATGCCGACGATCTTCAGCGCATGGCTCTTCGCTTTGTCTGCCGAATCAGCGGAATCCGCAGAATCATTGGAATCCGTAGACGTTGAAGCGGCTCGCACGTCAATCGTGTCGCCGAGTTTGAGGTGCACGTCGTGCACGAACTGCTCGGTTACGGCAATTTCGCCGTCGTTCTGCGGCAAATGCCCCTGCAACACGTATGGCTCATCCAGCGACTTTGAGCCGACCTTGCCCAATTCGCGTATCGTCGCCGCCTTTTGCCCATCGTCTGTACTCACATCGATGCGTTCCATCCGCACACCTTGCGTCTGCTCCACATCACTCTGCGCGCTCAGCGCCTTCACGTCATCGTCGGTTAGTCCCATCGTCGAAACGACTTGCACGTCGTGCAACCCTTGCTGGCGGTAAAAACGGTTGGCGGCGTTGAATGTGTCTTCGCAGCCTGCGTAGATGCCGGTGAGCACAGCCACTCCCAGCATCGTGATGATCAGAATCGAGAGGAACGGTTTCCATGCGCGCAGCCAGCAGCGAAGCGTGTCGAGCACGAAAGCCGCGCCGACGCCATGCGCCCGCGGCTTCGCGTTCTTGCTCATGTCACACCTCCACTAGCTTCCCAAATTCACCCATTACCATTCGATATTTGCGATCGGCGTCGGATTCGCGTTCTCCTCCTGAGCCGTCACCGTTCCCGACCTGAAGCGAATGATCTTATGCGCCATCGGCGCGAGAGCCGAATTGTGCGTGATGATCAGCACCGTCATGTTCTCTTCCGCGCAGATCTGCTGCAGCAATTCCAGTACCTCTTTGCCCGTCTCATAGTCGAGAGCACCGGTCGGCTCGTCGCACAGCAGCAGTTTCGGTTTCTTCGCGATCGCACGCGCAATCGACACGCGCTGTTGCTCGCCACCGGAAAGCTGGGCGGGGAAATTGCCCAAGCGATCGCCTAATCCCACGCGCTTGAGCACGTCAGCCGGGTCGAAATGGTCGGGGCAGATCTGCGAAGCGAGCTCAACGTTCTCCAACGCCGTCAAATTGGGAATCAGGTTGTAGAACTGGAACACAAAGCCGATGTCGTTGCGCCGGTACGTCACCAGATCGTGATGGTTGAGATTCGTGATGTTGTTTCCACCGACGATCACCGTGCCACTCGTCGCGGTATCCATGCCTCCCAAAATGTTCAGCGCAGTCGTCTTGCCAGCACCGGATTGCCCCAAAATAACAGTCAGTTTGCCTTGATCGGCGGTGAACGAGGCATCGTCGAGCGCGCGGATGGTCGACGACCCCGCCGGGTACTCCTTGACTACGTTGTCAAACTCTATGTATGCCATCATTTCATTCTATGCGCTTAATTTGGCACTTCAAGAGTCCACTTAAGCGCGTCGCCACACCACATCTCGCGAACATCTCAGCATCCTTCAAATTTCATCGTTTCAACATGTGCGTCTCTTTTGCCTAACGGTGTTCAACGCGTCGCATCTTCTGCGCACAATGAGCAACATCACACGAATACTTCGCTACTCCGCACTGGTCGCCGCATTCATCAAACCGATCGTTGCGCTCTTCCTGATTGCCGGTATCGATATCGTCTGCCTGATCATTCTCGGTACGCAGCACAGCTGATGCGTCCGCCAGCACAACGCACTATCTATAGAACGTATCTGCTGAATATGGGTGAGGCTCGGGAACGCGCAGTTTCCGAGCCTCACCCATATTCATATTCAGCAGAAATCTAATCTGTATTTCTATTTCGCTTCAGCCGATTCGAGCCGCGTGTGCACGCGCTCGCGCAGTGCATACGCGTTGAACAGCACGGCGAGCCAGATCACGCCGGCGATCAACGCGATGCGGTAGCTCGCGGAGAAGCACATGAGCACCGCCACCATCAGCAGGAACGCGATGATCACGTACGGCGTCCAGTTCCAGCCGGGCAGTTTGAACTGAATCTTGTTCAACGCAGCTTTGCCGGTCAATCCGTGCAATTCGCCGGGGCCTTCGCCAGCAGCCACTTTGCGGCGGAACAGCATCTCGGTGATCATGATCATCGTCCAGTTGATAATAGCGGCGATCGTGGCGATCGACATCAAATAATTGAACGCAAACTCCGGCCACAGGAACACCACGACGACGGCGACGATCGTCACGGCGGCGCTCGTGAGCACGCCGGCCACCGGCACGCCGCGCTTGTTCACGCGGCCCAGGTA
>Tephra_p2__coassemble_3493_pt1 | contig 8950 bp, 6 predicted proteins | sample Tephra_p2__metabat2_low_PE_021 | metagenome-assembled genome bin Tephra_p2
GGTCTCGACCTTGGCAAGGTCGCGCTTTACCAACTAAGCTATGTCCGCATGTGTTCTCGCAGATTTCCTCTGCCTGAGCACGAGTATCTACTATAGCGTGATTGTTGAAGTTCGCAACTTCGGCGTGTCGCCGATGTGTCTTTCTCTCGACTGCTTTCGAGTATTTCCATTTATTTGTGATTGCTGTCATTGATATTGGAAACCGTGGAATTGACGCTGGCGGCGGGTAGTTTTGTGAACGAATATTCACACTCTTCACTCAGGGACTACCTTCACAGAATGCACGCTTTTCAAGGGTTACAGTTGTAAACATGAATGAACAAGGAATCAGAACCAGATACGTCATGGTTGCGGCGTTTGACGGTTGGAACGATGCATGCCAGAGCGCGACCAACGTGATCCGGCATCTTGTGTCGAGGTGCAGGTCCCTTGAGGTTGGTCATATCAACAAAGACGGTTTTTACGATTATCAGACTGCACGACCGATGCAGTGCACCGTGCAGGGGTCGCGATGCATTCTGTGGCCACAGACGGCGTTCTACGATATCGAGGTGAACGAGAACCTGCATATTCTCGCACAACTCGGCCCTGAACCGAACTATCTGTGGCTTGAATACTGCAAGGAGAGCCTTCGTTTCGCGGAGCAATATGACGTCGAACGCATCATCACGCTCGGTTCGATGCTCGCCGAATGCCCGCACACCCGTTCGCTTCCCGTCGACATCTCCAACAGCGGTGTGGCACAGGATCCGGATTCCGCATACAACGGACCCATCGGCATCACGCACGCACTCGATGCGATGGCCGTCGAACAGGGATTCGACACGACATCACTATGGGTGTCGGTGCCGCAATACCTCGGTTCGAACGACCCATGTCCGCAGGCGACGTTGACACTGCTGGAAAAGCTCGGTGAGACGCTTGGCGTGAACCCTCCGACCGGCACTCTTGAGAACAAGGCCGAACAGTGGCGTTCTCGTTGCGACATCATCGTGCGCAATAACGCCGATCTCGGGCGCTTCCTCGTTCAGCTGGAGCATGAGCATGACATGCATGAGCAAGCCAAGGAACTGTCGTCTTCCGGCGCTCCTATGGCCGAACAACTGGTGCAGGAGGCGGAAGCGTTCCTGAGAGATCAGGATTAGAACGACCGGAACAAGGAGCGCGGCGAAACGAGAAAGCTCCATCAATGCAGTTGGCCCCTTCCCTACTACGGGAAGGGGCCAACTGCATTGATGCGAAGCTAGGTCAGACCATCAGGCGTTGCCGGCGACCGGAATGCCCTCCATTGGCGACAGCACGCCGCACAGCAACAGAATCGCCACAATGACGGCAAGGGCGATGCGGTAGATCGCGAAAGCCTTGTAGGAGTAAGTCGATACGAACTTGAGGAAACCGATGATCACGATGTAGCCGACGACGAAGGCAACCACCGTGGCCGCGATCGTCGCTCCCCAACCAGGGAACATCGCATCGGCGTTGACGTCTTTGATGGCTTTGACGGCTTCAAGAATGCCGGCGCCGAACACGGCGGGAATGGCCATCAGGAATGCGGCACGCACGGCGGCGTCGCGGCGGTAGCCCATGGCACGGCCGAAGGTGATGGTGCCGCCGGAGCGCGAGACGCCCGGAATCAACGCGAGCATCTGGCCGATGCCGAACCAGATGGCGTCTTTGGTGTTGATGTCGTCCAACGTCTTGACTTGACGCGATTTGTCGTCGACGATCCACAGGATGATGCCGAAGATGAACAGCATGGCAACCGTGATCCACAGGTTGCGCAATGTGGTTTCGATGACGCTCTGGAACAGCACGCCTGCGATCAGGATCGGGATGGTGGCGATGATGATGTACCAGCCGAGACGAGCGTCTTTGTTGTGGGCGCCGAATCGCGAAGCGCGGTCCTTGCCTTCCTTGCCGGCAAGGCACAGGCACCACGACTTGAGAATGTTCCAGATGTCATGGCGGAAATACAGTAGCACGGCGAGCTCGGTGCCGATCTGGATGATGGCGGTGAACGCGGCGCCGGGATCCCCTCCCAGCATGAGGTCACCGACGATGCGTATGTGGGCGCTCGACGAAACCGGCAGATATTCGGTAAGCGCTTGCACCAATCCAAGGAATATGGCTTGGAAGAAATTCATGAACCCTCTTTACATGTGGTTTGCTTGTGAATTGCTTGTCGCGTCTCTCACTGTAGCGGGTGGCTTCCCCGCGGAAGCGCGTCAAGGCTTTTTCACGATGGGGTGATGCTGGTAGAACATTGATAGAGAACATTTCCGGACGTGATGGAGGCACACGATGGCGCAGTTGCCGAAGTGCATACAGATCCGTGGCGCGAGAGTGCATAATCTCAAGAACGTCGATGTCGATGTGCCGCTGCATGCGCTGGTGGGCGTGTGCGGACTCTCGGGGTCGGGTAAATCGTCGTTGGCGTTGGGAGTGCTGTATGCCGAAGGGTCGCGCCGGTATTTGGAGGCGTTGTCGGCATATACGCGCCGCAGGCTCACACAGGCCAGTGAAGCGGACGTCGACAGCATCGAGCATATTCCGGCTGCGCTGGCATTGCACCAGCGACCCGCCGTTCCCGGCGTGCGCAGCACATTCGGCACGATGAGCGAGCTGCTCAACGTGTTGAGGCTGATGATGAGCAGATTGGCGAGCCATGCCTGCCCGAATGGTCATTTGGTGCCGCCCAGCACGAACGTGGCACTCGACAAGGAACTCACCTGCCCGGTTTGCGGCGCAACGTTCATACCACCGGCCGCGCAGGACTTCTCGTTCAACTCGACGGGCGCATGCCCCTCATGTGACGGAACCGGCGTGGTGCGCACGGTGAATCAAGCATCACTGGTGCCCGATCCGTCGTTGACGATCGACGAGGGTGCCGTTGCCCCATGGAACACGCTGATGTGGTCGATCATGAAAGACGTGTGCCGTGCGATGGGCGTGCGCACCGATGTGCCATTCAACCAGCTGACTGAGCATGAGAAGAACATCGTGTTGCACGGGCCGGCCGAGAAGAAGCATATTCTCTACACGTCGGAGAAACGCAGCCAGGTCACCGAGCTGAACTTCACGTTCTACAACGCCAACGCCACCGTCGAGAACGCACTCGAAAAAGTCAAAGACGAACGCGGCATGAAACGAGTGGAACGATTCCTCACCGAAGGGCCATGCCCGGACTGCCACGGCACGAGACTCAATGCGCGGGCGCGAGCTTCGGTGCTGAACGGCAAAACGCTGCCGCAGATCTGCGAGATGACGCTCAGCGCATTGCAGCCGTGGGTGCAGCATCTGCCGCAGACGATGCCGCAGGATATGCAAACGATGGCGAAAGCATTGTGCGAACAGTTTGCGTTGACGTCACGGCGATTGCTTGAACTCGGGCTTGGATACTTGGCGATCGACCGTCGCGGCTCAACGCTGTCTACAGGAGAACGTCAACGCGTGCAACTGGCGCGCGCTGTGCGCGACATGACCACCGGGGTGCTGTATGTGCTCGATGAGCCATCCATTGGTCTTCATCCGGCCAATGTAGACGGGCTGCTGCATGTGGTGCGTGACTTGGTGGACGAAGGCAACTCCGTGGTGCTCGTCGACCATGACACCCAAGTGTTGCGCGAAGCGGATTCGCTGATAGAGATGGGCCCCGAGGCCGGGGCGAACGGCGGCCGCGTGCTGGCACAAGGCAGTGCAAGCGTTCTCGAACAAGATCCTGATTCGAAGATCGGACGGTTCCTCTCCGGAGAATACGAAGTGCGCGTACGACCACAGGTTGAGGCGGCGCACGTGTTCGACGATGGGGCGTTCGCCTTGCAGACCGCTCCCCTGCACACGGTGCATGCACTCGACGTTCGATTCCCGAAGGAGCGACTGGTGGCGGTGACCGGCGTTTCGGGCTCCGGCAAGACGACGATGGTGCTGGAAAGTTTGGTGCCCGCATTGCAGGCCGAAATTGAGCGTGCGGCGCTGCCGGAGCATGTGAAGCATCTCGAAGCTGGCGGCATCGACACAGTGCATATGATCGACGCGACGCCCATCGGAGCGAATGTACGCTCCACGGTGGCCACCTATTGCGGCGTGATGGACGTGCTGCGCAAACTGTTCGCAAAAACCGATGACGCCAAACGACTCAAACTCGGTGCTGGTGACTTCTCGTACAACACCGGTTCGCTGCGTTGCCCGACCTGCGATGGCACCGGCACGATCGTGCTCGACGTGCAGTTCCTGCCCGACGTGCAGATCGTGTGCCCCGACTGCCGTGGCAGTCGTTACGGCAAACAGGCGGACGCCATACGCTGGCATGCGCATAAAGGCAATGCAAGCTGCACGCTGCCCGAGCTTATGGCGATGAGCGTCGACGACGCCATGAAGACGATGCATTCGCTGCCGTCAGTACGCAACCGTTTGAAGACGCTCTCAGACTTGGGATTGGGGTATCTGACCGTGGGCGAGGCCACCCCTGCGCTCTCCGGCGGTGAGGCGCAGCGGCTCAAACTCGCCTCACAGATGGGCAGAAGCCAGAAGAACGCGTTGTTCGTGTTCGACGAGCCGACGATCGGCCTGCACCCGCTCGATGTGCGCACACTGATCGGCGTGTTCCAGCAACTGATCGACGCGCAGGCGAGCGTGATCGTCATCGAACACGACCTCGACCTGATTGCCAACGCCGACTATGTGATCGACATGGGGCCAGGCGGAGGCGAGGAAGGTGGCCGCATCGTCGCAACAGGCACGCCACGCCAGATCGCGGGCGACAAGCACAGTTTGACCGGCACATATCTCGCACAGACCTTGGCTCACACGCAGGCCGAGAAGGAGCGACGCAACGTGAAATAACACGATGCGCATACGATGAATGTGATCGGCAACGGCGAACACAAAGGAGCACCATGAACAACGCAACCACATACAGAAAAACACGCAGATTCGCCCCGAAGGGTTTCTTCGAATGTGAAGGCAAAGGACTCGAATGGCTCGGCGAAGCCCACGCGCAAGGCGGTCCGCGAGTGGTCAAAGTCTTCGACTGGGGTGATGACTACCTAGACATCGAACGCGTGAATCCGGCGATGCCTACAGCGAAGGCGGCATATGATTTCGGCGCCGCGCTCGCTCGCATGCACGATGCAGGCGCCCCGTATTTCGGCTCTGCGCCCAAAGACTACGATGGCACCTGCTATTTCGGCCCCTTGCAGGATCCGGTGCCGATGGACACGGGTACGTGGACCGATCCGGCTACATATTTGGCTGAAGGGCGCCTGCGTCCGATGGTGCAGATGGGCATAGAACGTGGCTCGCTGCGTGAATCCGACATGGATCTGACCAATGAGGTCATCGACGCCCTGCCTCAGCTTCTCGGGCGTGCCGCCGAAGACAAGCCGGCTCGTGTGCATGGCGATCTGTGGAGCGGCAATGTGATGTGGACAGCCGATTCCGGTGAGACCGAAGCCGTGCTCATCGATCCGGCCGCGCATGGCGGGCATCGTGAGGAGGATCTCGCGATGCTGCACCTGTTCGGTATGAGCTACCTGACCGAAATCACCGACGGATACATGTCGGTACACCCATTGAAGGCTGGCTGGCAGGAACGCATCACGCTATGGCAGCTCTACCCCATCGCAGGGCACTGTGTGTTCTTCGGCGGCGGTTACGTGAGTGAATACCGTGAGATGTGCCGCTCGCTGCTGCACTGACAGACAGTTGTAGATATTGCACTGCAAAAATCAAATCAGGGTGGTGTCTGCGGAGATAATCCGCAGACACCACCCTGATTTCGTTGTGAATACCTTAAACTCTACCGGCGAGCGGCTCTTCAGCCCAAGGCATCCTTGATCTTGCTGAAGAATCCCTTCTTCTGCGGTGTGGCAGGACGCGAGGATTGCTGCACCGGCTGCTCGTTCGCGTCGTTCTGCTGCTGTGCGAACTCCTCGACCAGCTGACGCTCCTTGTCGTTGAGCTTCGTCGGGATCTGCACGTTGATATGCACCACGAGATTGCCGCGCTGCTCCTTGTCGTTGAGCTTCGTCAAACCGAGGTTCTTCAGTTCGATCGTCTGCTCAGGCTGCGTGCCAGCCGGAATCTCAAGCGTCTGCTCGCCATCGAAGGAATCGATCGTCGTCGTATGGCCAAGCACGGCCCACGTCATCGGAATGCGGATCCAGCAGTGCAGGTCATTGCCATCGCGAGTGAACTGCTTGTCTTTCTTCACCGTGATGTCGACGTAGAGGTCGCCCGGCTGGCCATTGCACTCGCCAGCCTCGCCCTGACCCGGCACGCGCAGCCGCGAATCGGTCTGCACGCCACCCGGAATCGGTATCACCACATCGCGTTCGGTGCGAATGCGACCGGTGCCTTGGCATTCCTGGCATGGATGTTCGAACACATTGCCATGCCCCTGGCAGGTTTCGCACGGTACCGAGGTCATCATCTGCCCCAGCAGTGTGCGCACTACCTTCTGCGTATAGCCGGCACCATGGCACGTCGGGCAGGTCACCGGCGGCTCCTCATGCTCGGAGCCGGTTCCCTTGCACGCCTGACATGTGCCAAAAGTGGAGAACTTCAAATGCTGCTGTGCGCCGAAGACCGCGGTCTTCAAGTCGACGCTCAACTCTTCGAGCTGATCACGCCCTGGCTGGCTGCGTGGAATCGGGCCATTGCCGGTGCCACCACCGAAGGCGTCGAAGAACTGGCCAAACACATCACCCATATCGAAGCCAGAGAACGACTGGCCATTACCGTAGCCGGCCGAGCCTCTTGGATCGTTCGGGTCGACGCCCATGTCGAACATGCGGCGCTTTTCCGGGTCGGAGAGCACCTCGTAGGCGGTGTTCACCTCCTTGAACTTCTCCTCGAATTCGGGACCCGCCAGATCAGGATGGTATTTGCGGCTCATCTTGCGATATGCACGCTTGATATCCTCTTCGGTCGCGTCGTGTTCAACACCCAAAACCTTGTAATAGTCAGCCACTGCCATTCTTTCCGTTATGGTTACGTTGTCTGTATAGTGCTACTCGAAAGCGTTGATGGTTATTCCTGCGTCCCATTATGGTCGTGGCGCAGGAATTCCGTCAGATACCGGGCGACCGCATGCACCGCGGCCATGGTCACCGCATAGTTCATATGCGTAGGGCCGATCGACCCCACGACGGCTATGGGCATCTGCTCCTCGTCGGAATTCGCATTCGCATCCTCTTCATCTGTGTGAGGCGTCGAACTGCGCCCGTACCCGCTACTCACCACGGAGGCGTGCAACAGGCCGGGAGTGTGCGTCTCCGAGCCGATGGCGACGCCGACGCCGCCTTGATCGGGGTGGATGGTCAGGTCATACATGAGTCGCATCAGCACGACCTGCTCCTCCAACGCGTCGAACAGCGGCGCCAGGTTCTCGGCGTCGATATGCTGATGCGTCAAGCTTGATGCGCCCGACGTGAACAGCTCGTTGGTGCGTTCCTCGTTCTCCAAGCCGGTGAACGCCTTGGCTATCGCATTGCGCAATGGCGCGTGCAGGTCCTCGTTCGTTGGCAATGCGCGTATTCTGGCAGCACACTGCCTGAACGTGAGCATGTGGCACTCCCGGTTGATCTCGTCACTGATGCGTTGCGACTGCTCGAGATCTGGCATGTGCGCAGCGTGAACGATGCGCTGCACGACCCTACCGGTTTCGGTGATGACGACGAGCAGCAGAGAATCGGTGGAAACGGGCAGGATCTCCACATGCCTCATCAGCGAACGAGACAGCGAAGGAGCCGAGACGACGGCGAACTGCCCGGTGATCGTCGCGAGAATGCGGGCGGCGCGTTGCAGCGTGTCTTGCAAGCTCACCGAATCACTCAGGAAACTCGTCACAGAACGGCGTTGCTCAGCGGTTAACGGCATGAGCGACGCCTGGGAATCGACGAAATAGCGATACCCCTTCTCCGTGGGAATGCGCCCTGCGGAAGTGTGGGGCTGTACAAGATACCCCTCCTCCTCAAGTGCCGCCATATCGTTTCGAATGGTTGCCGGACTGACACCAAGATTGTGCTTAGCCGCCAATGCACTGGATCCAACTGGCTCCTGCTGCCGTATATAGTCTTCTACGACGGCGCGCAACACCAGCATGCGACGTGTCTGACTCATATATCTCCCTCAAGCCTTTCGTATCCATTGTATTAGCACTCATGATATTGGAGTGCTAATTTTGCGGCTTGTAGAGAAAGCGTCATGAACACGCCATCGGCTCGAAACCTCGTCGGTTATTGCGGTTACTATGTAAATGCAATGTGAAGAGCTGGGCGTTCGGCACAAGCCGAAGCGCCGATGCTCGAAATATTGGAAGGAAAGTAGATCACTTATGACCGATAACACCTGGTCTGAATTGGATGAGCGCGCCATCAAGATGGCGAAGGCCCTCTCCGCCGATGCAGTGCAGAAGGCGGGCCACGGCCATCCGGGCTCCCCAATCTCTCTGGCTCCTATTGCCTACACGCTGTATCAGCGTTTCATCAAGCATGATCCGAACGACCCGAACTGGGCCGGCCGTGATCGCTTCATTCTTTCCGGCGGCCATGCATCGCTCACGCAGTACGTGCAGCTGTATTTCTCCGGTTATGGTCTGACCCTCGACGACCTCAAGTACTTCCGCGGCGGTGCCGACACCCGCACCCCAGGCCATCCTGAATACGGCCTGACCCCGGGCATCGAAATGACCACCGGTCCTCTGGGCCAGGGCGTCGCCTCCGCAGTCGGTTTCGCTTACGGCCAGCGCTACGAGCGTGGCCTGCTCGATCCGGAAGCACCAGAAGGCAAGTCCCCGTTCGACCACAAGGTGTGGGTCATCTGCGGTGAAGGCGACATCGAGGAAGGCGTCTCCGGCGAAGCCTCCTCGCTTGCCGGCAATGAGCAGCTCGGCAACCTGTTCGTCTTCTTCGACGCCAACCACATCCAGATCGAAGGCGAGACCAAGATC
>Tephra_p2__coassemble_3505_pt1 | contig 8906 bp, 6 predicted proteins | sample Tephra_p2__metabat2_low_PE_021 | metagenome-assembled genome bin Tephra_p2
TCGCTGGCTCCGACGTAGTTGTTCGAAATCGTCTGCTGCAGCGACGCGACCACGCTGTTCGCGGTGAGCGCGGTGCCATCGGAGAATGTCACGCCGTCGCGCAGCTGGAACGTGTAGCGCAGGCCATCGGTCGATTGAGTCCAGCGCGCGGCGATATTCGCGCTGATCGCGCGCTCGCTGTTGAACGTGACGAGTGTTTGGTAGACGTTGCCGACGAGCGCCTGTTCCACCGCGCGCTCCGAATTGGTGCGCACGTCGATGCTCGTGGGCTCGTTGAGCAGTCCGACGGAATAGTTCTTGCCGCCGCGCAGTTCCTCGATGAAGCCGCCGTCGTTGCGTAGGAACGCCCACCCCGCGCCGGCCGCGGTTGCGAGCACGGCGACGATGACGAGAAAGACGATCCACGGGCGCGCAGGATGCTTGCTCTGCGAGCCGCCGCTGTTCCGTGTGCTGTGTTCTGCCATGCTCCCCACAATATCCTGAGCTCTACTTAGCAGCTTGCTAATCGCGTGCTGAATGGTGGTGTGGGGTATTTCGCTTACGAGGCGACATTACTGAACATATACGTGCATATCGGTGACGGTTTTCCAACGATTTCCGGCGATCGTACTTACCGGACTAGCTCTTAATGTCGCCTCGTAAGCGAAAATGCCTTGCGCCAACGTTTGCAATGCAAAATGGTCGCAAAGAAGGCGCGGATCACTTGCGCGCCGAGCTGGTCCTGCGTTTGCGCGCACGCTCCGCCTGCTTGTCAGCTGCGCGTTGCAAGAAGAAGTCGGCGCTCGGGCAGTCGTCTTTCAGCGGGCAGTTCTCGCACTCGGGGTCGCGTGCACGGCACACGTTGCGCCCGAAAATGATGAGTCGGTGCGACAAGTCGGTCCACTCGCTTTTCGGGAAGCAGGCGGTGATGTCTTTCTCGATTTTCTCGGGCGACGCATCGGGTTTCATCCAATCATCGCGCCAGTGCAGTCGCGCGGTCACGCGAATCACATGCGTGTCTACGGGGAATCCGGGCACGCCGAACGCGTTGCCGAGCACCACGTTCGCGGTTTTGCGCCCCACCCCAGGCAGGGAGGTCAAATCTTTCATATCATTCGGCACCGTACCGCCGAACCGCTCCATCAACTGCTGCGACACAGAGATAATATGCTCGGCTTTCACATGGTAGAAGCCGAGCGGGCGAATAATACTCTCCACATCTTCGAGCCGCGCATCTGCGAGCTTTTCAGGCGTGCCGTATTCGTCGAACAGTTCGGGCGTGATCGAATTGACGCGTTTATCGGTGGTCTGCGCGCTCAGGATCGTCGCGATCAGCAGTTCGAACGGCGTCGAAAAATTGAGCTGACACTTCACGGTGGGAATGAACGTGCACAGTTTGGCATATTCCCTATGCATGCGCTTGACGCGCGCAGTGTTGCTTTCGGCGGTCATGATCCTCCCTCGTTCCGATGCCGACGATACACGGTGAACTCGGGAGCGCAAAGTATTTCTCTGCCGGCTATTTCCGCCAGTTACTTTTCTGCCGCGCCGCGCGCATTGTGCTCGTCGTCTTCGGCGGCTTCGCGCGCGGAATGCTCTGCCTCGTCTTCCTCGGGCGGGTCGAAGCGGTAGCCGACGTTGCGCACAGTGCCGATCAGATGCTCGTATTCTCCGCCGAGTTTCGCGCGTAGGCGACGCACGTGCACGTCCACCGTGCGCGTGCCGCCGTAATAGTCGTATCCCCACACCTCTTGCAGCAGCTGCGCGCGCGTGAACACGCGGCCAGGATGCTGCACCAGGTATTTGAGCAGTTCGAACTCCTTGTATGCCAAGTCGATCGGCACGCCACGCAAACTCGCCGTATACCCGTTCGTATCAACCACGAGATCGCCGGAACGAATGAGCCCGTCCTCATCTTCGGCACCTTGGCTCGGTGCGGAGTTCGGCGCCGCGTTATATGTGATCACTCGCTCGGTGACCAGTTTCAAACGCCCCTCAACCTCGGCAGGGGAGGCGGTGTTGACGATCACATCGCTGACCCCCCACTCGCCGTTGACCACGGTGAACCCACCCTCGGTGAGAATCAGCACGATCGGAGTCGACAGTCCCGACGCATGCAGCAGGCGGCACAGCGTTTTCGCGGAGGCGAGATCATCGCGCGCATCAAGCAGAAGTATTGTATTTTCGGGCATGCGCACCAAACTCGACGCATCCATCGGCAGTACGCGCACACGGTGGGAGAGCAGGGTGAGCGAAGGCAGCACAGTGGTCGGGTCAGTGGAGAATGTCATCAAAGTCAGATCCGTCACGTTCCCGTTCCTCTCCTATGGACTGCCTGCCTCCGTCGGCGCTGTTCAACCGAGATCGCGACCGAGACACAAGGCAAACAAACACGGTTTAGCTGTCAGTGTAGCCGAACGAGAGAAGAAACGAGACCCGCGTTCCGCGATGAGAAACCGATTATGGAACTCGCGCAAAGATCGTGCGCGGAAAGCGCGGCAGATTTGATCGGTGGCAGATGCTGCGATTACTATATTATGCGGGTATTGCTATTGCTCAGATAGCGCTCAGGGTGAGTGCTCGATATCGAGGATTATTGATGCTTTGCCGCTCGCGCACAGTGCGCGCGAGATGTGAGGCGTGTGCGATGATCGCGCGGATCGACGAGTGAAGGATGAGAGTATGGGTGACACGATGCAGCATGACGCAGGCGGCTCGATGAACGCTCCCGCGCAGGGCGCGCAGAGTGTGCAGGGCGCACAGTCCGCGCAAACTACGCAGACTGAAGTGGTCACGCAGGGTTTGGACTACAGGCGTGTGGCACCGGTCATCCCGTTCTCGCGCGCGGGCTGGGCGCAGGTCGGCATGTATGCGATTCTGGTGGCGCTCGCCTGCATCCCCGGCAGCAACGCCGCATCATCGGCGACGTCTTCGCTGATGAGCTTCGCCGTCGGGCTGCTCGTGATGCTGTTCGCGTTCTTCACACCGCTTCGCGACGGGATTCCAGGGCGCGTGATTGGCGTGATTCTGGGACTTCTGGGCATGATCTTCGCATCGACTCCGCTGTTGGGCGAGCTGGTGTTCGGCATGGCTCCGCCGAAAGAGGCGATCGTCGCCTCACCGGGCACGCTTGCCGTGAGCGCTTGGTTCGCCGGCGCGGGTGCGCTGCTGGTGACTCTTGTGGTTGTGTCGTTCGGACGCCAGATGGCTCGCCTCGATAGAAGCAACCTGATTGTGCAACTTTCACACATGATTATGGATGGCGCTTGCACGGTGCTGTGCAGCGGCTGGTGCTTCCTGCCGATGCTGCTTCAAGGCTTCAATGTGAGCAAGACCGAGAACGCGAACGGGCAGCTGTGGGTGTGGCTGCTGTGCGTGATCGCCGTGGTTGCGTTCGCCGTGGTGCTGGGCTTCATGGATCGCCTGTGGTACCGCGATGCGCAGCCGCTCGAGGGTGCGCAGGCTCCATGGTTCGGTTTTGCGATGATGCCGGTTATGATCACCGGCGGGCTTGTGGCGCTCGCCACGCTGATCGTGCAGATGACCCTCACCGTCTGAAGCTTCCCGCTCGACGGTTTTCCGCCGCCTACTGTTTCCGTTATCCAGCCGTTTGTGTGGTCTCTCCTTCGTCGTTCTTATTTTGCTGGTGGGGATATAAAACTCGTGTACCCGCTTGTATGCCGTTTTGGAAAACCGCTATTTTTCAACGAAAATGGGTTGTGACTATTCGAGGCTGGAAGGGTTTCATATCCCCACCAGCAAAATAACAGAGCAAAAGAAAGGGTGTTGGGTGCCTGTGGTTCAGGCGCCCAACACCCTAACGGCTATATGTTGGGAAATCCTCTAGCGGATTTCCCAACGTCGCATCACTTGGAGTTGGCGAGACGCTCGACGGATTCCTTGATCTCCTTTTCGGCGGTCGCGGCATCGGCGAAGAAGTCACCTGGCATGACTTCCTTGCCCGGCTCCAGAGCCTTGTATTGCTCGAAGAAGTGCTTGATTTCCGCCTTGTGGTACTTGGAGACGTCATCGATATCCTTGATGTCGTCATAGCGAACGTCGTCCGGCACGCACAGCACCTTGTCGTCGCCGCCCTCTTCGTCGACCATGTGATACAGGCCGACTGCGCGGCACTTGACGACGCAGCCCGGGAACACGGAGTCGGTCAGCATCACGAGCGCGTCAAGCGGATCGCCGTCTTCGCCGAGCGTGCCATCGATGTAGCCGTAGTCATCCGGGTAACCCATTGCGGTGAACAGCGTGCGGTCGAGGAAGACGCGGCCGGTCTCCTGATCCACTTCATACTTGTTCTTGGAACCGCGCGGGATTTCCACGACGACGTTGAAGGTTTCTGCCATGGTTATTCTCCTTTTGTTGAAAATATATGAATATCTATCGAATACACCATACCGCTTTCCATGCATGTGAGCGGCGCAACTCGCTGTGTGGACTTGCCGGCTTCACCGCCCACATGCACGGAACATATGCGGTATTGACGTGAGGTATTACTCGTTCGCCTCGTCGCTGTCAGCGTCGGCATCGTCATCGAGTTCCACGTGGAACACGTGTGCGACATCGGCCCATGGTGCGAGCGACACGAAGTTGTCCCAGCTCCAATCGTATTCGCGGCCGGTCAGCTGATCCTTGACGTGGTACGGGTGGTCGGTCGGCAGACCAAGTGCTTCCGCATCGACGTGAATCGACGACTGCTGCTGATTGAACGGATCGAGGTTGACGACGACGATGAGCGTGTCGGTCTTCCCATCAGGGGTGAACTGCGCATCGGTCTGACGGGCGAACGCGAGCACGTTGCCGTTGGCGCTCGGCAGGATGGTCAGATTGTGATAGCTGGTGGTCGCTACATGCTTCGAACGGATGTCGTTGAGCGAGGTGAGCAGTTCTGAGATGCCGATCTTGTCGGCAGCGCTCCAATCACGCACCTTGATCTCGAACTTCTCGTTCTGCGACTGCTCTTCGGCGTCGCTGCGCTGGCTGTTCTCGATGAGCTCGTAGCCGTTGTAGATGCCCCAGCTCGGGGAGCCGAGTGCGGCGAGCACAGCGCGAATGGCGTGCGCGGCAACGCCGCCGTCACGCACATAGGCCGTCAGAATATCCGGCGTGGTTGGCCAGAACGTGTTGTGCTGGTAGAAGCCGCCTTCGCCGTTCGTCTCCTGCAGGAACTGCTCGAGCTCCTCCTTCGTGTTGCGCCACGGGAAGTAGCAGTGCGACTGCGTGAAACCGGCATAGCTCAGGGCGCGCACCATGGCTGGGCGCGTGAACGCCTCGGCGAGGAAGAGCACTTCCGGGTGCTTCTTCGTGACGGCGGCGAGCACGTCTTGCCAGAAGCGAACCGGCTTGGTGTGCGGGTTGTCGACGCGGAAGATCGTGACGCCCGCATCGATCCACAGGTTCATGATGCGTTCGACTTCATGCTCGATGCCTTCGAGATCGTTGTCGAAGTCGATCGGGTAGATGTCTTGATACTTCTTCGGCGGGTTCTCGGCATAGGCGATCGACCCGTCGGGCTTCGTGCGGAACCAGTTCGGATGCTCCTTGACCCACGGGTGGTCGGGGGAGCACTGCAACGCGAAGTCGAGCGCCACTTCAAGCCCAAGCTCATGTGCGCGCTGGCAGAACGCCTTGAAATCGTCCATCGTGCCGAGCAGCGGATCAACGGTGTCGTGGCCGCCAAGCTCGCTGCCGATGCCGAACGGCGAACCCGGGTCGTCAGGGCCTGCGTGCAACGCACCGTCAGGGCCCTTGCGGTTCGTCACGCCGATCGGGAAGATCGGTGGCAGGTACACGATGTTGAAGCCTTCGGCCTTCGCGCGCTCCAAGCCGCTGACGGCGGTGTGGAAGTTGCCCTGCACCTTTTTGCCGTTCTCGTCGATGTATGCGCCTTCGGAGCGTGGGAAGAACTGATACCATGCAGCGAAGCTCGACTTCGGGCGCTCCACGTGGAACACGTGGTCGGCGCTCTGCGTGAGGCCATCGCGCAGCGGGTTCGATTCATGCAGCGCCTCGATCTCGGCGTTGTCGGCAAAGCCCAAGCGCGTCTTGGCGTCGAGCGTGGTGTCCATCATCTGCTTCGCGGCATCGCGCAGCGTCTTGCGCTGGGCGGCGTCCAGATTCGAGTCGCGAGTGCCGGCCCAACGCCCGAGCATCTCCGCGCCGCTGGTCAGCGTGTTCTCCACGTCGGAATCCACATCGACCTTGATGCGTGCGTCGTGCAGCCATGCGCCGTAGGAATCTTCCCAGCCCTCAATGGCCACCTTCCAGTTGCCGAGCTGCTTCTTCACGTCGTCGAAGCCCTCATCCCACGGAGCCAGTGTGGAATGCTCGCCGGCCTGCAGGTTCACCGTGTAAAGGTCGAGTCCGGCGTTCTCCACCTGCATCGGCACGCGTGCCATGATGCGTCCGCGTGGATTCTTGAGAACGGCGGTCGCCCCGACCTTCGCGCGCCCTTCCATGAACATCTGCGCGGAGACGGTGAACTGCTCGCCGATTTCCACGCGCGCCGCATACACGCCGTCTTCGGCGGTCGGCTTGAAATTCAGAATATTGATGCGTCCGAATTGACCGGCTTCCTTCACCGGAATCGGCGTTGCGGGGGCTTCACCCACGAACGTGGGGAGCTTGGAGGTTTGCCTGGCGGTGCGAGGCTTGCGCGTACGCGTCGCCTTTTTTGCGGTATTTTCTTTCTGTTGTGCTTCCATACCTGTTCATTGTATGGAATTTTTCGTCGCTCACGTTACGGCATCGCGCATAGGCCAAAAATGTTCGCATATTCGTCCACATCGTGGATCTGTTGCTGAATTATTCAACACAAAACGACCCAAGTTTTCCACAGTGACGCGTTTTTCATTCGTCCTCCGACCACAGTGCCCGATTTCGCTGGCTCGCACGCTGCCGATATGCGAAGCTGACCAAACCGCACAGGGGCGGTCGTCGCTTCGCGGTGAGCATCACTGCGAAGCACCCGGCAGAAAGGGCAATATATGAAGAGAACCACTCGGAAAACCAGCACTGAGAAAACCGCACGCAAAACATCAGTGCGCGCAATACTGCAACGCACACAAACATGCCGCATACTAGCGCGTCGCATCGCGCGCATAATACTCAGCATGTTCGCCGCGCTCGCGCTGATATGCGCGCCCGCGCCGGCGATGGCTGCAGAAGACGCGTATATCACTGAGCCGCCGGGCATAGACGTAGTTCATTTTTTGCACATCGATAAATTTATGGAGTTCGGGCCGGTGGGCTACGACAGTCAGGGGCGAAGATATTACTGCATCGAGCAGAATATCGCTACGGACTACAGCATTCGGTCGGTCGAAGCGATGCCCGACAGCGTGCTGACGCGCACGCTCGGAGAACTGCTGCGCCAATACCAATACACGAGCAATCTCGAATATATGCAGCCGGCGCTCGCATACATCGTGCACGAGGCGCTCGACACGAGCGACGGCGAATACGGCTGGTCGTCGGTGCGCGACTCCGTGCAGAGGTTCTACCCGGCGGCGATCACCAAGGCAGAAGAACTCTACACCCTTGCACGCGCAGCCGTTCCCACCGATATCGCGACGCGCATCACATACACGGATGGCAAGCGCGCCGGAATCGTGCACCTCGACATCACGAACATCGACGGCGCTCCGACGAGCGGCACCGAATACGAACTCGAACTCGAAGGCGACGCCGTATTCACCGACGGTACGCAACGCAAAACCGGCGTCACCGATGGCACGGCGCTCGAATTCGGCTGGCGCGCGACAGACGAGGGCAATGTGCGCGTGCGCGCCGCGATGCAGGTGCAAGGGTTGGATCACGTGACCAGTGCGCAGGATTTCATACGCTTGTCTGAACCGATCACCGTGGAAAGCGAGCTCGAGCAGTTCGACGTGCATACGCTGTTCTCACCGTCGCTGGTGACGCAAACAGTGCCGGAAATAGTGAATATTGGAGACACCGTGACCGACGACGTGACGGTGCTCACCGAAGGGGAGAACAATTATTGGCCGAACAACGCCAATGTTCACGCAACCGGCTGGTATTTCGCCGACATACCGAACGCGATGCTCGACTCGCGCATCACTGCTGAAACCGGCGAGCTGGCGCGCGATTTCATCGCGAGATTGCAACGCTGGGGATTCACCCCGCACGCATTCGCCACAGCCACGTTCTCGCACAGCGGCCAACAGCAACGGGTGCAGGCGAGGAACGCGGACGGCACGCCGTACCGAGTGCCGGAAACGACTGCCGAAGGTCGCGAACTCGGTACATGGGTGTGGGCGGTGGAGCGGAGCGACCAATCGCCTTCTGTGCAACAGCTGATGCTGGGCGACTGGGTGAGTGATTTTCTCGAGCCCACGGAAACGCATACGGTACGCCTGCCGGAGCTCGACGAAGAACCCGAGCAGCCCACTGACGAAAACACTGACGAAGACACTGCGGAAGATGACGAGATAGGCACTGAGGACACTGCTGAAATTACACCGTCTCCAGACTCTCACGACGATGAGGGCAACGCTGCCGCGGTAGTCGTGTCACCGCCGCGCGCACACTCGCTCGCCCGCACGGGCGTCGGCATCGCAGCCGCTGCGCTGGCGTGCACTGTGATCTTTGCGCTCGGCGTCGCATTGCTGGGTCGCCGGTGCCGCGCTGCGCAATATGTGACTGAACTTTCTGCGCCGAATACCTCTGAAACGCATGTCAATACAACGGATTTCACCGATAATCCCCATATGTGAAAGGCTTATGATGACTGGCACAACTGACTCACATTCGACCTTCTCTTCGACGATACGCGGGCATATTGCTCGTGCTGCGCGCGTAGGCAGAACCACAGTCGCTGCGTGTGTTGCGATTGGACTGGAGCCAAAGGGGAAGACGTCGAACTCGGCGGCCTCCCCTTTAACAAAAGGGTC
>Tephra_p2__coassemble_3517_pt1 | contig 8865 bp, 6 predicted proteins | sample Tephra_p2__metabat2_low_PE_021 | metagenome-assembled genome bin Tephra_p2
ATACCTCTTCCCCATGCAGGCGCGGTTCGCCAACCCGATCGGCCGCCAGTGGAAGCTCGCCGCCATGTTCCCGTGGCGTGCGTTCGGCTGCACGATGGCGCTCGTCGTCGTTGACCTGCTTGCGCTTTCGCTCGCCTATTTCGTGCCGTTCGTGCGCGCGCTCATGATCATCTTCGGCATGAGCTGGCTCGCCTACGCGAAGTCACTCATTCTGCTGTGGGGCTTCAAGAAATACGGTCAGTACGGCGAAATCGAGCCGCAGACCTACGTCAACGCGAACAGCGGCCTGTAAACAAAGACTTACCATCCTCCTCTTTCCTCAACACGGGGCGGCTCCTATCTGGAGTCACCCCGATTTCTTTGCCCGCGCAGAGTACAGTTTGCTGAGATTGCGTACTGTGAACTTGCATACTGCGTTATGTATTTGAGTAATTCGAATAGTGAACTGTCGGCGCACAACAACGTGCACGAGTAAGAGATAGCGGCGTAACGGTCGGTGCGGTTCCACTCGTATGCTATGAATACCCATAGGGAATTCGCCCTACAACGGATCAACACCTGATTCGCTTAGTGCTAAGGAAATTGAATATGGGATTCATCCAGTTCATTGCCAATCTGCTCAGAGATCCACGTGCAGCCATCGCCAGCTGGATCGCGATGGGCGTGGCACCAACGCTCGGTTTCATCTTCCTGATCGTTTTCGTGGAAACGGGTGTGGTGTTCTTCCCGTTCCTGCCTGGCGACTCGCTGCTGTTCGCCGCCGGCTTCTTCGCCGCACCCGACGCGGTGACCGGCAAATCAGCGCTTCCGCTCGCGGCACTGCTGCCGGTGGTATGGATCGCCCCGATTCTGGGCGACCAGTGCAACTACTTCATCGGCCACTTCTTCGGCCGGCGCATCATTGAATCCGGGCGCGTCAAGGCCATGACCCCTGAGCGCATCGCGAAGACTGAGAAAATGATCGACCGCTGGGGCCCGCTCGCCGTGTTCCTCGGTCGTTTCTTCCCGTTCATCCGCACGTTCATGCCGTTCATTTCCGGCATCTCTGGCATGCGTTGGAGCCGCTTCACCCCGTTCTCGGTGCTCGGCGGACTCACTTGGTCGTCGTTGTTCACACTGCTCGGCTACTTCTTCGGCGGCATTCCGGTGGTGCAAGATAATTTCGAACTGGTGATCGTCGCCATCTTGGTGATCTCGCTGATCCCGACCATCGTCGGCCTGATCAAAGCGAAGTTCGGCAAGAAGAAGGAGCCGCTCACCGAAGTCGCGGAAGAAGAGGCGACTCCGCACGTCGAAGAGTTCAAGTAAATCAGATTGCAAATTATTAAACTGAATATCTAACTGTTTTCTGCTGCTCTGCACACAGATAAGTAAAGGTGTTGTGCCGCGAAGTAATATTCGCGGCACAACACCTTTTATTTATACTTACTGATTATTATTTCTCGCGTATTCAGCGGGTATCTGAACGCGTGAGTTCCACGCCATCATCTGTGCGGCGAGTGCGGAATTCCACCGTTGAACCGTCGAGTCGAGTCACCGTGGCCGACGCTTCGTGTACATCGTCGAGGAACGCGCGCACTTGCACATCTTCGGCGTAATCGTATTCCGGTGACGTCGCCTCCGGATTCGTCACGATAACCGAACCGTCGCGAATCCACAGCGGAATCGAATCGAATCCGTGCTGTTCGTGGCGCCAAACGCCGTGCTCGGAACGCACGATTCCGCCGGTGAACCAGTTCTGCCACGAACCACGAGGCAAGTAATATTCAACCTCTCCCGAATATGAGAACACGGGTGCTACCAGCAGATCAGGGCCGAGCATGTATTGCTTGTCGAGCGCGCGGCAGGCTGGATCGTCGGGGAATTCTACGAACATCGAGCGCATGAGTGGCGTGCCGTTAAGATGCGGTTGGAGTCCCTGCTGGTAGAGGTATGGCATCAGGCTGAGTTTCAGCAGTGTGAATTGGCGGAGCACATCGACGGCGGTCTGCCCAGGCGCATTGATGACGCCGTTCTTCTCGTCTGCCTCGTCAAACAGCCATGGCACGCGGTAGACCGTCGAACCGTGCAGGCGCGAATGCGAGCTCAACATGCCAAATGCCACCCAACGCTTGTACACCGCCGGATCGGGGAATGCGCCTTCGAAGCCGCCGATGTCGTGGCTCCAGAAACCGAAACCGCTTGATGTGAGCGACAACCCGGCGCGCAACGTCTGTGCCATGCCGTTAAACGTGGATTCGCAATCGCCGCCCCAATGCACCGGGTATTGCTGACCGCCCACCGTTGCAGAACGTGCGAACAGGCATGCGTTGCCTTGCCCGTAGGTTTCTTCGATTGCCTCGAACACCGTCTGGTTGTAGAGCTCGGTGTACCAGTTGTGCATGGAGAGCTTCGGCGCATCATCGAACCACACCACATCGCGCGGAATGCGCTCACCGAAGTCGGTTTTGATGGCGTCGATGCCTTGGGCGAGCAGTTTCTTGACTTTACCTTTGAACCATTCGCGGGCGGCTGGGTTCGTGAAATCCACCAACGCCATGCCAGCCTGCCAGTTGTCGGTCTGCCAGATGGTGCCATCCGGGTTCTTCACCAAATAGCCGAGTTTCCTACCCTCGTCGAACATCGTGCCGTTTTGCCCAAGATACGGGTTGATCCATGCGCACAGATGCAGTCCTTTGTCGGTGTGCAGTCTGCGCAGGGTCGCTTCGATGTCGCCGAAATAACGGCGATCCCATTCGAAATCCGTCCAATGGAATTCGCGCATCCAATAGCAGTCGTAGTGGAATGCGCTCAGCGGAATGCCTCGGTCGGCCATGCCGTCGATGAACGAGTTGATCGTTTGCTCGTCGTAGGTGGTAGTGAACGACGTGGTGAGCCACAATCCGTAGCTCCACGCCGGAACGTTGGCAGGGCGGCCGACCAGTTTTGTATAGCGGTCAAGAATCTGCTTTGGCGTCGGGCCGTAGATGATGCAGAAATCGATGGATTCACCTGGAACCGAGCACTGCACGGCTTCGGTGTTCACCGTGCCGATTTCGAAGGAGACGTGCCCGCGATCGTTGATGAGCACGCCGTAGCCGTTGCTCGTCATGTAGAACGGGATGTTCTTGTAGCCCTGCTCTGATGCGGTGCCACCGTCTTCGTTCCATATGTCGATGCTCTGACCGTTTTTGACGAACGAGCCGAACCGTTCGCCAAGGCCATACACGCTTTCACCCACGCCGAGCGCGAGTTGCACAGACGTGAACGTCTTCGATTCGTCTTTTGCCAATCCGGTTGGCGTGACGCCGAACTCTCCCACCGGCTCGGCTGAAACGTTGGCTAGGTCGGTCAGTGAGAAATGCGCGAGCGATTTTCCTTCCGATTTCGTCAATGTCGTGCCATCTGCCGTGAACACGAGACTCCACGGCCCTTTGGTCACGGTGGCTTCGAGCGCACCTGACTTCAATGTGGCAGTCGCACCCTGTTCACCGGCTTCTCCGTCGCCGTTGAGGTGCTGGCTGACCGACACGTAGTCTCGTGGGGATTCGTCTTCGTTGAGCGGGAAACCAATGCCCTGCGCTCCGCCCCTCCAATGGGTTGCGCGCACGCGGATCACACCTTCGCTCGGCGCGGTGATCTCAACGTTGAACGCCGGCTGGTTGAGCGTGTTCGCACGCTCGTGGATCATGCTGGTGGGTGCGAGCACAGACAGTGCCTTGCGCTGTTCGTCGACATGCAATTCGTATGCGTCGCGTGCGAACAGTGCTTGCACGCCGTCGCGCATCAGCCAATACCCGTTGTTGAATTTCATAAGAGAACTCCTTTGTTCTGCCGTTCAAAACGCACTATTGCCCGGGTAGCGTGTGCGTTTCTTGGATTATGCCGGTTACGGCGTTGCCGTTGAATCGCACGCACCACCCGGGCAATACTGTGCGCGGATGTGTTACTTGACAGCTCCGGCGGTGATGCCGCGAGACAGCGTGCGCTGGAAGATCAAGTAGAAGATGAGCGTCGGCACGATGCTGATAAGCGATGCAGCCGCAGTCGTTGTCACATCCATCAGACGGTCGCCGGTCAGCGAGCTGATGGCGATAGGCACGGTCTGCGATGAATTATCGACGAGGAATGCCAGCGGAATCATGTATTCGTTCCAGGTCCAGATGAAGAAGAAGACGAGGAGCACGCTCAGCGTCGGCTTGGAGATCGGGAACACGATTTCGCGGAAGATGCGCCAACGGCTTGCACCGTCGATTACGGCTGCTTCGAGAATGGACTTCGGGAACGTGCCGTAGACCGACGAAAGCAGGTATGTGCCGAATGCGCTTTGTATGACGGTGAATATGATGACTATCGCCCACGGGTTGTTGTAGAGGCCGATGGCCTTGAACATCGTGTAGAGCGGGTAGAGCATCGCTTCCTGCGGCAGCATGTTCGCGAGCATGATGAGCAGGATGATCCACTTGCGGCCTTTGACGCGGCCGATGCCCAATGCGAACGCGTTGAACATGGAGAGGATGACTGCGAACAGCGCAACGAGTCCTGACGTCCAGATGCTGTTCCACACCTTCTGCGGGAAGTTCACGCGGTTCCAGAAGGTCTGCAAACCGGTGAAACTCAGCTCCTTAGGCCACGAAAGAGGGCCAGAGGCGTTGTAGTCCGCCGACGTTTTGAACGCGTTGAGTAGCAGCACGATGAACGGGAACAGCATGATCAGACCGCCGATAATCAGCAGGATCAGCGCCACCCAGTCGCCTGCAGTGCGGTTCTTCTTGACGTGTGAGATGGCTTTGAGCTCTTCCGGCGACATTTTGACGTGCTGATCCGGGCTGAGCACTTCGAGATCTTGCTCTGGGGAAACCAATGTTGAGGTCATGGCAATCACTCCTCATCCTCTTTGGCAACCTTGTCTTGAAGGTTGGTGAATATGACGGCTACGACGATGATGACCAGCGTCAATGCTGTGGAGATCGCCGCACCGTAACCGACTTGCTGCGACTGGAAGAACTGAACGTATGAGTAGTACGACGGAACGATCGTGCTGGTTCCAGGGCCGCCGCGCGTCAGCATGTAGACGGGGCCGAACACCTTGAGCGCGGCGATCGTGCAGGTCAGGGCGACCACGAAGATCTCCGGCTTGATCGATGGCAGTGTGATGGCGCGGAAACGCTGCCACCAGTTTGCACCGTCAAGGCTTGCCGCTTCGTAGAGCTCTGGGTCAACGCGCTGCAGACCAGACATGAAGACCACCAGCGGGTAGCCAAGCTGAATCCAGATCATGATGAGCATCAGGAAGATCAGCGCCGTGTCGGGCTTGCCGAGCCAATCGTGTTGTAGGCTGCCTAACCCTATCGCTTTGAGCAATGCGTTGAATGCGCCGTTCTCCGGGCGGAAGATCCAGCCCATGACCAACGAGGCGACTGCGATTGGGAGCAGCTGCGGGAAGTAATACACCGCGCGCATCGTCGACGCGGTTTTCGGGCCGAATTTCTTCTGCACCACGTCGAACAGCAGTGAGGAGAGAATCAAGCCGAGCAGAATAGGGATGATCACCATGGCGAGAATCATCCAAATGGAGTTGCGGAACGACACCCAGAACGTCGTGTCTTTCATCAGTCGAGCCCAATTCTTCATGCCAGCCCACACCGGTGGCTTGATGCCACGGTAGTTGGTGAAGCTCAGGTAGATGTTCCACACGGCGGGAATCACGATGATCCACAGCAGCATGACGAATCCGGGAATCAGGTATACCCAGAAGCGACGCGAGGGGCTGCCGGGGATGCGAGACATTCCCTTCTCGCGCGCCGTCTGGCCCTGCGTATGCGTTTTCTTTACCGAAGTCATTTCAAGTCACTTTCCGAAAGCCCAGAAACCATGCGCCGTCTTTTGTTCGAACGCATTCGGTCACTCGTGTGTGCGAAACACTCTTAAACACAGCGCTGTGTTCGTTGCACTCATTCGGGTGCGGTTCACTGGGAAGCTATATGAGCGAAGTTGAGGAAGAGAAAAGGGGCGGCCGGCTCAGCCGCCCCTTCGAATATGCGATATTCGCGAGATCGTTGAGCAGTCGTCAGTCCTTGACGCCAGCAGCCTCAACGCCCTTGTCGTAATCTGCCTTCATCTTGGCGAGCGCGCCCTTTACGTCCATGGTGCCGTTGACCAGCTCCTGCAGCGAAGCGTTCAACTCATCGTAGAACGTTGAGGTCGGCCAATCCGGGTAGAAGCCCAACGCGTTGTCTTTGAGCACCTGGTTGAAGGATTCGATCAGTTCCTTCGTGGCCTTGTCGGTGATCTTCGACGGTTCTGCGGCGATTGGAAGGCCGCCGGAGTTGCCCATCAGATCCTGCACTTCAGGGCTCAGCGTGATGTTGATGAACTCGGCGGCGAGGTCTTGGTGCTTCGACTTTTCAGGGATGACCCACAGGTTGCCGGAAGAGCCGACGACCTTCTTGCTGCCCGGGAACGTCGAGAAGGTGATGTTCTTGCCCTTCATGTCGTTCTGGAAGCGGCCGAACCACCATGTGCCCGAGAAGAACATCGGGTAGGTGCCGTTGATGAAGCCCTGACCGGCGTCTTCTGCCTTCAAACCGGTGCAGTCCTTGGAGATGTAGCCCTTGTCGGTCCAATCCTTGATCGTCTGGGTGGCGTAGGTCAGTGCTTCGTTGTTCCAGTCGACATCGCCGTCATACATCTCGTAGGCCTTGATGAACGAGTCATCGGCCTTCGAGAGCACCAGCTGCCACCACAGGTGCTGGAGCGGGTATTCAGCAGCGCCTTCGGAAAGTGGCGTGATGCCCTTGTCTTTGAACTGCTGCATCGCGTCCACGAGTTCGTCGTAGGTCTTCGGAATCGCGATGCCGTTCTTCTCGAACATGTCTTTGTTGTAATACATCACAACGTCTTCGCCGTAATTGGTGATGCCATACCAATTACCGGAGCCCATGACGCCCTTGTCGTTGTATTTGCCGGTGTCTGCGAGCGAGCCGGTGACCTTCTCATCCCACTTGTATTGCGAAACGTAGTCATCGAGGCTGTGCAGCAGCCCCTGGCTGGCGAGCAGGCCAGCAGTTGCGTTGCCCTTGTTGTATTCCATCACGTCGGGAGCATCGTCGGAGTTGAGAATCTGCGAGGCGTTCTGGCGAATCTGCTCAAACGACTTCTTTTCGAACTCGACCTTGACGCCAGTCTCCTTCTCGAAGATCTCCATCGCCTTCTTCCAGGCGATGCCCATTGCGCCGTTGTCTTCCTCGTAGTGCCACACCTTGATCGATGTGGGGTTCTCTTCCTGCGCAGTGCCGCTACCGCAGCCCGCCAAGCCGAGCATTCCCACTGCCGTAACTGCCGCGAGTCCGGTCGCGATCAATTTTTTAAACTTCATATCAATCCCTCTCTCTAGTCAGCGCCATTACTGATAGATCGTCGGAACTCGTCTGTGAATTCCGTTGAGAAAATTAAATCATCGAAGTAATTTATTGAGAAATCATTTCGATCGTTTTCGACAAAGTGGTCAAAAATTAGTTGCGCGTAGGCAACTTGCGCGCAATCATCGTGCCGCGCGCATGGTATTCGGCAGGCAGCAACTCCACATAGCCCACGTCGTGCCGCTCCCCGCGCAATGCGGCGATCATGATCTCCACCGCGCGCTCGCACACCGCGTTCGGGTTCATCGGCAACTCGTCTGCCAAGCGAGACGATGAGCCGCCCACGCAAGCCGCCATCAGTGAAATATCTTCCGGCACACGCAGTCCGCGCCTGTTCAGAGACGCGATAATCGCGCCAACGGAAACGCTTTCCTCACAGATGATCGCGCTGATCTGAGGGTCTTCACCGAACGCTTCGTCAATCGTCAAGTTGACGTCATCGATCGTCTTGCCAGGCGCGAATTTGCGCGTCACCGTGACGCCCAGCTCCTCCGCGCGCTGCATCGCGGCGTCGGTGAAGCGCACCAGGAAGTTGGATCCTTCGATGAACGCATGACGCCCCGGGCAATACAGCATGATATGCCGATGCCCCAGCAAATATGCCTTTTCTATCGCCTCGCGCCCCATGCCGGCGAAATCCAGATCGACTGAATACACCGCCGACGTGTTGTTCGCGCAGCCTATGCTCACCACTGGAATGTTCAGCGACGCAGCGATTTCCGTGCGCGAATCACTCAGCAGCACGTCGAGCAGAAAAATCCCGTCTACTATGCGGTCTTCGGCGACACGTTGCATCTCATGATCGCCCGCCTCGTGCATCAAGAGCAGCAAATCATAGCCATATTTCTTGGCTGCCGTGGCGAGCGCGAAGAAGAACGCGGCGTAATTCGAAACGTCGGTGTATGGGCGCAGCGGCGAGCTCACAGCCAGCACATGCGTGCAATGCTTCGACTCGTTCACCGCGTTGACAACCGGCGCATACCCGAGTTCCAGAGCAGCCTGATAGATGCGCTCGCGCGTCTCGTCTTTGATCTTGCGCTTGCCGCTCACCACATACGACACCGTGCTGATTGACACACCAGCGCGTGCGGCAACATCTTTGATACCAGCCACTCCCACCTCGATTCCGTCATTGCTCGCGCTCAAGTGGGTGAGTGTGAGCGTCTCAAGCTTATCGAGATTGCAACACGCGCGCCACATCTATCGAAATCTGTCGAAATATTCGATAAATATTGGCAAATATAGTACTCAGCTGCGCGGTAACTCAGTAGTCGCCTCTGCAGTAAAAGCGCGCATATTTTAAGTACACAATTAGGTACACAAGGCAGTGGCGCGCGAATTTGCATTTGGGAGGGGGTTGCACTAAACTTGGCTGAGTTGTCGCAAGACACGGGGCTGTAGCTCAGTTGGTAGAGCGCTTCGTTCGCATCGAAGAGGTCGTGGTTTCGATTACCATCAGCTCCAC
>Tephra_p2__coassemble_3572_pt1 | contig 8660 bp, 7 predicted proteins | sample Tephra_p2__metabat2_low_PE_021 | metagenome-assembled genome bin Tephra_p2
GGCCAGATCGTCGTCGGCTAGTGTCACCGCATTCCCGTCACGCACGATAAGTGCCATGCATTGCCCCTCACAAGAGGAATATCTTCGTATGCCCAGCTATAGTGAATGGTTGGAAGAAAGGAAACGTCATGCCTGAGAGTCGTAGCGTGCTGGTCGTCGGTCTGGGACGATTCGGTAGCGCCGTCGCCACCACATTGGATGCATTGGGGCAGGATGTGCTCGCCGTCGACAAGGATCCCGAACTGGTGAACCGCTGGTCGTCCCAGATCCCCACCGTGCAGGCCGACATGACCGATGTGCTCGCGATCGAACAGTTGAACGCCTCCGACTTCGATATCGCGGTCGTGGCGATCGGCGACAGCGTCGAAGCGTCCGTCATCACCGCCGGCAACCTATTGGATGCCGGCATCTCCGACATCTGGGCGAAATCGGTGTCGAAGGAGCATGCCCGCATTCTTCAGCGCATCGGCGCACGACACATCATCAACGCGGAAACCGACGCAGGTAAACGCGTCGGGCATCTTGTGTCGGGCAACTACCTGGACTACATCGAACTGGAAGGCGCATACAGCGTCGTCAAGATCCACACTCCCCCGCAATTCGTCGGCTATACGATCGGCGAAGCCAAAATCCACGACCGTTATGGCGTGACCATCGTCGGCGTCAAATCTCCCGGTCATGAATTCCAATACGCGTCGAACGATCTTCCTCTTCGTCGCAACGATGAATTGATTATTCTGGGCAAGCAGGATCAGATAGACCACTTCATTCGCGGCTGACGTATGGTTCAGCTACGCAAATAGAGCAGATACTCGTGGTTGCCGTGCATGCCTTCGATCGGTGAAGGCGCATGTGCGACAACGTGCAATCCCTGTTCCGTAGCGGAATCGATGACCGTGCGCAACGCCTGTTCCCTCAATTGTGGGTCTGTGACGATGCCATGCTTACCCAGATTGGTGCGCCCCACTTCGAACTGTGGTTTGACCAATAGCACTATCTGCGCGTCGTGCGCTGCGATGCGTGCGATAACCGGCAGCACATAGGTCAGCGAGATGAATGAGACATCCGAGACGATCATCTGGGGTGCGTATGGCAGATCTTCGGAATGTACGTCGCGAATATTGACGCCGCTCATTTCGATGATGCGAGGATCTTGCGCGATCCGCGGATCCAATTGGCCGTGCCCAACGTCGAGAGCGATCACATGTGCCGCTCCCCTGCGCAGCAGCACTTCGCAGAAGCCTCCGGTCGAAGCCCCTATATCAAGGCAGTCCAATCCATGTGGTTCCCCAAGACCGTGATCTGCGAACGCATCGAATGCGCCGATGAGCTTGTATGCGCCTCGTGACACATATTCGTCGCCTAAGTGCAGCACTTGGATTCGTGAACCGGGCACCACTTTCATGGATGGTTTCGTCGCTGGCGTGCCGTTGACCTGCACGTTGCCTTCCCGAATGAGCCGTTGCGCTTTGGAACGTGTCATCTCCGCCAACGTTCCGACTACAACGTCGAGCCGTTCGGCACGCGCATCCTTATAGACGTATGTGCCGAACGGCTGGGCATCATCGCGGTCATTCATCGCAAGAGTTGTGTCAGCCATATGCAAGCGATCTTTTATCTGCTGGTGATGGTGAAGTCCGGCAGGCCAATGGAGCCGATATCGGTGCCGGCGTCGATCAGATGCCAGCACAATGCGCAGGCCGCGCGCAATGCGTTGATGTCGGTGGAATCGTTGACGATGACCGCGGATTCGTTGAAACGAGCCCAAGCATCACCACATGTTGCAGACTCGCCGGTGACGAGAACCTGCGGATATGGTTCGTTCAATCCGCGCAGATCCGGCGTGATGTAAGTCGGACGCAGATGCGCCGGCGCACACATGAGCTCGGTCGGATTGGTCACGCCGGTGAGAACGGCCAAGGAGTCATAGCCGCCACGGTTGCCCGCCTCGATGTCGGTGTCGAGACGGTCGCCGATCGCCAGGCATTGCTCTTTGGCAATGGGTTCGCGTTCACCATGCGCGGCCAGCAGTCTGGCTTCGTCATACATCGCCGATTCGGGTTTGCCAGCAGAAGCGATTGGCTGCACGCCAGTCGCATTGATGACCGCCTGGATCATCGAACCGCATCCGGGAGCGATGCCGGCCTCACGTGGAATGGTCAGATCCCTGTTCGTCACGAAATACTGTGCGCCGTCTTCCACGGCATAGGCAGCCTGTGCCATTTGCTCCCACGTCATTTGCGGGAACCATCCTTGGATGACGGCAACCGGATGATCGCTCGCATAGTCGACCGGCACCAAGGATTGCTTCGACACCTCGTCACGCAGATGCTCGGCACCCACGACGAGTACCGCAGCGCCTTCAGGCACATGGCGTGCCACCATGCGTGCCGCCACTACGGACGAGGTGATGATCTGCCATGGTTCCACGTCAAGGCCAAAACCACGCAGCTGGTCGGCGACTACGCTCTGCATGCGAGATGAATTGTTCGTGGTGTATTCGATCGTCATGCCGAGCCGTTGCGCCTGCATGATGCTTGAAGAGGCGAAAGCCACCGGATCCTTGCCTCGATAGACGACGCCATCGAGGTCGAGAAGAGCCAGAGCGTATTGCTCGCTCAAAGTTTGTTCGGCGGCTTTGCGCAACGTCACTTGGTCACTCCGTTTCGTCTTCGATTTCCTCTTCGCTGTCTCCGATCTGCGCATCTTCTTCGTCGACGTCATTCGCTGCATCGGTCAGATCGGGATCACCCATCTCGCCTTCTTCATCACGACGGGTGTTGCGTTCCTCCATCTGCGCTGGCTCGATATCCATCTCGGCACCGGAACGCTGCTCTTCCTCTGGAATGCGCGTCTCGTCGTCCATGTTGACGCCATCTTCGCCGTCAAACGGCGCATACTGGGCGTCATCGGGCGTCACACCGAGTTTGGCCTGCAGGTCTTCCGGAAGATCTTCGACGTCGTAGTCGACGACGAAATCGTCGCTCGTCTCGTCTTCGTCGGCATCCGCATACCTGTCTTCCAGATCGTCGATGAGCTCATCCATGGCGACTGCGTCATCGCTGCGTCCGGCCTCCTCAAGGAAGTATTGCTCCGCTTGGGCCGCACGCATACGATATTCGCCGGCCAATCCTTTGGCATGCACGAGTTTCGACACGACCTCGATGGCCTGATCCCACAGTTTAAGGTCGGCCAATGCGCCGGCATAGACGAGGAACATCTCCGCCTTCGCTTCACCGGTCAGCTGCTTGGCGTTGTCAGACAAGCACAATTCAATGGCTTTCTTCGGCTTGCCGAGGCCACGTTCGCAATCCGCCATGAACGGCAGATAGTCCAGATACCCGTTCATACGGAATGCGGTCTGGAATTCGCGCAGAGCAAGCTTGTAGTCGCCTTGACGATACGCGACCATAGCCAGTGTTTCGCGAGCGATATCGACGCGGGATGCCTGCTTCGCGGCCCATTGCGCGTGAGCCAGCGCCGCCTGCGGATCATTGGCCTCCAAAGTGTAGGCGGCCAGAATATGCAGGCCGATGTTCTCGGCATGCTCCTTCGACAGGCCACGCAGACGTTCACGCTCGTCTTTGCTCAGCATGCTCCATTCGAGGCCCTTCGGCAGCTTCGGCTCGCCGGGGCGCAAACGCTCATACGGGTTCTGCGAGGGGAAGCTGACCGTGCCATCGGAGTTCTTGCGAGACTTCGACATGTATTCGTCGCGCTTGCGATCACGGTATGCCTGACGCTCCTCACGGTTGAAATCGCGACGATCGTCATTACGGTCATCACGGCGATACCTGGGATTGCCTCCATTGCCGTGGCGATCATTGCGCTTGAAATCACGGCGATCATCATTACGCCTGTTATCACGCTTGAAATCACGACGATCATCGTCACGATGGTTGCCGCGATTGAAGTCACGACGATCATCTCGATTGTTGCGACGGTCATCGCGGTAGTCGCGGTCTCGGCGATCATCGTTACGACGATATCCGCGATCCTGACGGTCGTCCCTGCGACGGTAGTCACGGCGATCGTCATCGTGGCGGAATCCACGGCGCTCACCGTTGTTACGGCGATCGCCGTTGTGATGGAAGCCACCGTTACCGCGACGATCGTTGTCACGGTGGAAGTCGCGGCGATGATCGTTGTCGCGGAAACGACGTTCGCCGTCACCGCTCCTGCGATACTCGCCATCGCCTTCATGACGGTATCCGCGATCATCGCGGTTATGGGAATTGTAGCGACGTGAGGAGGAGTTGCCTGAACGGTGGAATCCGCCGCCGTTGCCATGTCCGCGGAATCCGGAACCCGATCGTCCGTTTCTGCCGTTACCGTTGCCGCCGCGGCTTGAACCGTAGGAGCGACCACGTGATGAACCATTGTTACGATGGGATGCCCGTTCGTCTGCCATGTTAACCTCGCAATTAAGAGGCGGGCCGAAGCCCGCCTTATCTGTACTGTTTCTAGTCTACTGGATATGTTCCCGTCAAGGGTGTTGCTTCGCTACTGCTTGAATCAGCCGCGAACGAGAGCGCCAAGGGCCTTCTTGCCACCGCGCAGCACCACGAAACGCCCTTTGAGGAAGTCCGGATCCGCCAACAACTGTTCGTCGTCTTCAACTCGGATGTTGTTGATATACACGCCACCGGATTTGATGGTCTTACGAGCTTCGGAAATGGATTTGAAGAGTCCCGCACGAACGCCCGCCTCGCTGATGCGGTCGCCCGGAACGGCGACTGCGAACACCTTGTTGCCGTTCTCGTCTTCTATTTTGAGCCCGTCAAGAGCGGCTTCAAGCGTATCGATGTCGATATCAGCCAATTCGCCGCCACGACCGAACAACGATGCCGAGGCATCGATCGCCTTGCGTGTGGCGTCGTCACCGTGCACGAGGCTCGTGACCTCCCATGCGAGCACACGCTGGGCCTCGCGAGCACCTGGATTTGTGTCGGTGGCATCGATCAGTCGTTCGATCTCGGCCTTCGGCAGGAACGTGAACGCCTTGAGCAGGCTTGCCATCTCCACATCAGGGCGATTGAGCCAGAACTGGTAGAACTTGTAGACGGACAGCATGTTGGGGTCGAGCCACACGGCGTTGCCTTCGGATTTGCCGAACTTCTTGCCATTGGCATCGGTGATGATGGGGCTTGCCATCACGTTCACGTTGACGCCGCGCACCTTGTGAATCAGGTCGAGTCCGGAAGTCAGGTTGCCCCACTGATCCGAGCCACCCAATTCGAGCACGCAGTTGAAGTGGTCATACAGATGCAGGTAGTCGTTGCCTTGCAGCACCTGATAGCTGAATTCGGTGAACGAAATGCCTTCCTCGGAGTTGAGGCGGCGAGCCACGATGTCTTTGGAGATCATCGTACCGACTCGGAAATTCTTGCCGACGTCGCGCAGGAAGTCGAGTACGTTCATCGTTGCGGTCCAGTCGTAGTTCGAAACGAATGTGACCGGATTTTCGCCCTCTTGCACGAGAATGTCACCGATTTGGATGCGCAGGCGTTCGCACCACTGTTCCACCACGTCTTTGGGGTTGAGGATGCGTTCTCCGGATTGGCGCGGGTCGCCGATCAGACCGGTGGCTCCGCCGACCAGTGCGATCGGATGGTGACCGGCCTCCTGAAGGTGTCGCATGATGATGAGCTGCACCAGATTGCCGATGTGCAGCGATGGGGCCGTGGGGTCGAATCCGCAGTAATAATAGATCGGATCTCCGCTCAAAGTCTGCGCGAGCCGATCCCTATCTGTGGACTGAGAGATCAAGCCGCGCCATTCCAGTTCATCGAGCACGGAATCGAATCCGGCGTCCTTGAAATCGATGACGTGAGCCATGCCAATATCTCCTCGTGTGTATCGAATATGCCCGCCGGTGGCGGGCAGTCTCAGTGTGTCATACATTGGCGACACAAAACCGCGTTTTTTCTAGTTTCTCGAGCCGAGCGTCTCTTTGATCGCGCACACAGTATCGGCGATGTTGACTATGGCGCCTTCCAAATATTTCGGCGGAATAGGCGTCAATGGGAACATATGCGTACGAATGCTGTTCGAAACGATGTCGTCGAGCTCAAAGTCGGCGCGCGCATTGCGCTCCGCCGTGTATGGATGTCGGAAACCATGCAGTCGGTGCGTGCCACCGTCGTATTCGTGCCAGTCATACAGAAAATAATCATGCAGCAATGCGGCACGCACGAGTGCGCGCAGATTCACATGCTCCCATAGGCGTAAGCGATCCGCGATGCGCACACTCATGCATGCCACAAGAACCGAGTGTTCGAAAGTGGTCACACTGCCGTGTTGCAACGCGCGTTTCTCTATCTGCATATGTTCATGCGAGAGAATGTCCGCGCCGAAATGTTCGACTATCGATCTGATCCGATCATCGTTGAGCATCGTAAAGCCCCTGCTCAGTCCTTGCTGAGCGAACCCGGTGCTTTGTAGGCGATGCCATCGCTCTTGGCCTGGAATACGGAACGCAACTGTTCGATCAGCGTTTTCGCGCTCATGATCTGTTCGCGTACGCGGTTCGGCGCCGTGCCTCCCTTGCCTGCGCGTGCGGCGACCGAACCTTCAGTCGATAGCACTTCGCGCACATTGACGGCGACATCCGGTTCGACGAAGCCACGGAAAATCTCGATGAAATCGTCGTCGGTCAGATCCCAGAGCTCAACGCCACGGCTTTCCGCAGCCTTCACGCATGCTCCCGAGAGTTCATGTGCATGGCGGAATGGAACGCCGTTCTTCACCAACCATTCAGCGATGTCGGTGGCAAGGGCGAAACCGGTGGGAGCCTGCTGTTCAAGTCGCTCCGTGTTGAACGTCATCGTGCGAATCATGCCGGTGAACGCGGGCAGAAGAACCTCGAGCGTGTCAACCTGGTCGAACACCGCCTCCTTGTCTTCCTGCAGGTCACGCGCATATGCCGTCGGAAGTCCTTTGAGCGTGGCGAGCAGTCCGGTCAGATCGCCGATGAGACGACCTGCTTTACCGCGAGCCAGCTCCGCGATGTCGGGGTTCTTCTTCTGCGGCATGATCGAGGAACCGGTCGAATATGCGTCATCGAGGCGAACGAAACCGAATTCCTGCGTGTTCCAGATGATGATCTCTTCGGAAAGACGGGAGATGTCAACTCCTGCCATGGCCATGATGAACGAGAATTCAGCGACGAGATCGCGACTGGCTGTGCCGTCGATCGAATTCTCGGTGACGTTCGTGAACCCGAGCTCGCGTGCCACGGCGACCGGCTCCAGACCAAGTGTATTGCCTGCAAGCGCACCGGAGCCATATGGGCTGGCATCCACGCGCTTGTCCCAGTCCCTCAATCGTTCGACATCGCGCAGCAGCGGCCAGACGTGAGCCATGAGCTGGTGCGCGAGCAACACCGGTTGGGCGTGCTGCATATGCGTGCGACCGGGCATCACGGTGTGTCCGGCTTCCTTCGCCTGCACGAGCAGTGCGTCGGCTAGGTTCAGCAACTGATTGGCCACCACGCGTGCATGGCGGCGCATCCACATGCGGATCAGCGTGGCGATCTGGTCGTTGCGCGAACGGCCTGCGCGCAGCTTACCGCCCAGCTCGTCGCCGGCGATCTCCAATAGGCCACGTTCCAATGCGGTGGCTTCGTCTTCATCGTCTTCGATGGGTGTGAACTCTCCGGAGTCCACGCGACGCTGCAGTTCGTCGAGAGCAGCTTCCATGCGCTGCAGTTCGTCAGCGGTCAGCAGCCCTGCTCGACCAAGGGCACGCGCATGGGCTCGTGATCCTGCGATGTCGTCATCGGCAAGTCGCCAATCGAACTGCGTCGATTTGCTGAGTCGGGCGAGTTCCGGCGATGGGCCGGATGAGAATCGACCTCCCCACAATGCCAGATGCTCTTCGCCTTGATGCTGCTGTTCGTCAGTCATGCTGTCCTCTCTTTCGCGGCCATCGGCTCGCGTTCGCGGCTGAGGTGTGGCCCCGTTAAGCGAATGAAGGAGGCGTGTTGACGCCTCCTTCATTCCATGCCACAGACTATCTGTTCCTATCTGCTGCCTATTCTACGGTGTTGTTCGAAACTTCGATGCCGTTGCCGAACTTCACGTCGCGAGCAGCAGCGACCTTGGTGGGCAGGCCGTAGATCTCGATGAAGCCGTTGGATGCACCCTGATCGAACGAGTCACCCGATTCATAGGTCGCCAGATTGTAGTCATAGAGCGAGCTGTCGGAGCGACGGCCGACGACGACGGCACGCCCGCCGTGCATGATCATGCGAATCTCACCGGAGACGTATTGCTGGGTGTCGTTGATGAATGCGTTGAGCGACTTGACCGCCGGGGAGAACCATTGCGCATCGTAGACGAGTTCGGCCCAACGCTTGTCGATGTCGCGCTTGATGCGGTGCTGTTCACGCTCCAGGCACATGTTCTCCAGTTCCTGATGCGCGGTGATCAGTGCGATGGCGCCCGGCGCCTCGTAGAGTTCACGAGACTTGATGCCGACGAGACGATCTTCGATCAGGTCGACACGGCCGATGCCCTGCGCGCCTGCACGACGGTTCATCTCTTCGATGGCCTGCAGCGGCGTGACGTCTCGTCCGTCGATCTTGACGGGTACGCCCTGCTTGAATTCAATGACGACCTCATCTTCGACGGGCGGGAAGTCGGGATCGTCGGTGTACG
>Tephra_p2__coassemble_3581_pt1 | contig 8621 bp, 8 predicted proteins | sample Tephra_p2__metabat2_low_PE_021 | metagenome-assembled genome bin Tephra_p2
GGACTCGCCGCAACGATGCCGTCGGTGTTGTCGCTGCTGTTCACGCTCGGTAGGTTCATCACCACGCCACTGATGACGAAATTCGATCCAGCAAAGATCCTCGGCGTTTACATGACCATCTCCGCTGTGCTGATGTTCATCGTGTTCCTGGGACTCGGCAAGTTCTCGGTCATCGCGTTCATGGTCGCCTACCTGTTCATCTCGATCGGCTACCCGACCATCTTCTCGCTCACACTCAAGGGCATCAAGGGCTCGGGCGCGAAGACCGGATCGTCCGCACTCGTCATGAGCATCGTCGGCGCAGCGCTCATTCCACTGCTGCTCGGTGTGATCCAGGATGCGGCAGGCATCGAAATCGCAGTGCTCGTCATGGTTCCGTTCTTCCTCTTCATTGCTTGGTATGCATTCTGGGGTTCGAAGATCGGTCTCAAAGAGGGAAAGTGATCTGATATGACACTCAAAGTAATCGATTCTCATTTTCACATGTGGGATCCGCAAGTGCAGGATCTCCCATGGCTCGCTGATCTGCCGAAGCTCCAGCACAAATACACAATCGAAGATCTGACCGCGGAATATGCGAAGTTCGACGTGGACTTCCTCGGCGGCGTGTATGTCGAAGTCGATGCGGCAGACCACGAACTTGAAGACAAGCTGGTCTACTACAACAGGAATCCGAAGATCCTCCGTCGAATCATGCGCAGCCGCGTCAGCCCATACATGCGCATACCAGTGTTCGCGGACGGCATTCGCGAGCCGCTGCACACGCCATCCGAGCCTCGCGGACGCGTGTTGGAGCCGGAGTTTCTGGAAGGCTTGCGCACATTGGCCGAGCTGCATCTCCCATTTGAACTGTGCAACAGGGGAGAGGAACTGCCCGACATGGCGAAAGCCCTCAAGCAGGTGCCGGAAGAGACGGTCATCATCGATCATCTGGGCAACATGCCAGGACTCGACTCCGATTCTCGCAAAGCCATCACCGAGCTGGGCGCATTGCCAAACACCTATATCAAGGTTTCCGGAGATAATCCAGTCGACCCGGAGATCGTGAAATTCGTGGCCGGCGCATTCGGCCCGACCAAGCTGCTGTACAGCTCCAATTGGCCGGTCGTTGAACTCAACTCGTCGTTCGACAAGCATTTCGAACTGATGCTCAAGTTGTTCGGCGAAGACGAGAACTTCTTCATGAACAACGCCAAGCGAGCATACAGCATCGAGATCTAGCGCTCATAAGCGTTTTGCGTACCGCCGTGCGGCATCTGCTGCGTGGCGGTACGCTTTCACATAGTTGAAAACATAGTTGCGAAAGGTTTTCATGGTTTTCAATCCAAGGTTTTCGGGCGTGGTCTGCCCGTCAATCACCGTCACGCATGACGATGGCACGATAGACTATGAGCGTTGGGGCAAACACCTCGACCATCTCATCGACGCCGGCATCGACGGCGTGCTGATCTTCGGCAGCATAGGCGAATTCTATGCGTTCGATTTGCAGACAAAAGAGCAGGTCGTCGATTTCGTAGTCAAGCATGTGAACGGGCGTATGAAAGTGTTCGCCGGCATCGGCGACACCGACATAGACCGTGTGCTCGAGTTCGCAAAATCCGCCGAGAAGAGCGGAGTCGATGCCGTGGTCGCAGTCTCTCCGTATTACTTCGGCCCCTCGCCAGATGCAGCGCGCGTATACTTCGGCAAAATCGCGGACACCGTGTCGATTCCAGTCATTCTCTACAATTTCCCGGCACGTACCGGCTCGGATCTGACACCCGAACTTGTAGCTGATCTCACAAAGAATCATCCGAACATCGTCGGCATGAAAGACACCGTCGATACGATCAGTCACACGCGCAAGGTCATCCGCGCAGCACGCGCTGTGAACCCTGATTTTGCCGTGTTCTCTGGATTCGATGAGTATTATCTGGTCAACCGCGTCTCCGGAGGAGTGGGCGTGATCAGCGGACTGACCAACGTGGAGCCTGAGACATTCGTCACATTGCGCAACGCATACGACTCCGGTGACATGGCGACGACACTCACGGCAGCGGCACGCATCAGCACACTCATGGCGGTATATGACCAGGCGGATCTGTTCATCTCCGCTATAAAAGGTGCGGTGAAAGCCAAAGGACTTGATATTTCCACGCTTATTCGCGAGCCCGCGGCGCAGCTCACCGACGAGCAATACCGCAAGATCGTGCAGATTCTCAGCTGACAATTGCTGTCGGATATTGTGACGGTACATTTGTGACATTCGCGCGGAGACGTTGTATTCGTCTCCGCGCGTATTTTCTTCGGTCCTGAAACTCTGGCGTGTTTGCAGGGTGTCTGCTACCGTGGAGCAAGACATTGACAAACATGGGAGGTGGCGACGAGTGGCAGAAGATCACATGCCCCATGCCGCATCTGACGTGGAGATGAATCAGTACGTCGCTGATCGAGCTCGCGTCAACGAGGAGAAAATCAAACAGGATGACGAGATCATCGAGCAATTCGGTGAATACTCGTATGGCTGGCACGATTCCGACGCAGCGGGCGAAGCAGCCAAAAAAGGCATCGACGAACAGGTCGTTCGAGATATTTCGGCAGATAAGCACGAACCGCAGTGGATGCTTGACATGCGTCTGCGCGGATACAAGGCGTTCATCGAACAGCCGATGCCGAAGTGGGGAGTCGATCTCTCCGGCTTCCACGCACAGGATTTCAAATACTATGTCAAGCCGGTTGGCAAGCAGGCTGCGCACTGGGAAGATCTTCCCGACGACATTCGCAATACATACGACAAGCTCGGCATTCCGGAAGCTGAGAAGAGCAGGCTCGTCTCCGGTGTCGCAGCGCAATATGAATCCGAAGTCATCTACAACTCGATCCAGGAAGACCTCGCCAAGCAGGGCGTGATCTTCGTCGACACTGATACCGCAGTGCGTGAATACCCGGAGCTTGTGAAGAAGTACTTCGGCACGGTCGTTCCTCCTGAAGACAACAAGTTCGGTGCGCTGAACACCGCTGCATGGTCGGGTGGCTCGTTCGTCTATGTGCCGAAGGGCGTGCACGTGGATATTCCATTGCAGGCGTATTTCCGCATCAACACCCCGAACATGGGTCAGTTCGAGCGCACGCTCATCATCGCAGACGAAGGTTCGTACGTGCACTATGTGGAAGGATGCACTGCACCTATCTACTCGACCGACTCACTGCATGCCGCCATCGTCGAGATCATCGTCGAGAAGAACGCACGAGTGCGCTACACGACGGTGCAGAATTGGTCGAACAACGTCTACAATCTCGTGACGCAGCGCGCATATGTGCGTGAAGGCGGCACGATGGAATGGGTCGACGGCAACATCGGTTCGAAGGCCACGATGAAATACCCGGCCTGCATTCTCGCCGAGCCATATGCCAGCGCCTCCACGATGTCGCTTGGATTCGCCGGCAAAGGCCAGTATCAAGACACGGGTGCGAAGATGATTCACTTGGCACCGCACACGTCTTCCACCATTGTGGCAAAGTCGATTTCGCGCGGCGGCGGGCGTTCCGCATACCGCGGACTCGTCAAGATCGTCGACGGAGCGGAAGGTTCCAGTTCGAACGTCGTCTGCGACGCATTGCTCGTCGACGACTTCTCACGCTCCGACACCTACCCGCATGTTGACGTGCGAGAAGATGACGTGTCTATGGCGCATGAAGCCACGGTGTCGAAGGTCTCCGAAGACCAATTGTTCTACCTGATGAGCCGTGGCATCGAAGAGAAGGAGGCCATGGCGATGATCGTGCGCGGCTTCGTCGAGCCGATCAGCCGAGAGCTTCCGATGGAATACGCTCTGGAACTCAATCGTCTGGTGGAACTGCAGATGGAAGGATCGGTTGGCTGATATGGCAGACCAAAAGGAAATTTCGATTCCGGTTGCGGATCCGAACGATCCGTATGCCGTTCCGGCGGCCATGCCGTCAAGCGCCGACAACGCTCCGCGCTCCTTTGCTGTGGATGATTTCGCCGTCCCCACGCGCAAGCAGGAGGATTGGCGTTTTACCCCAATCGAACGCATGAGTGAATTCTTCGACGTGTTCGAGCCAAGCGGATTGACGCAAGTGTCGATCAGCATGATCGACGGCTCGCCGGTTGACACGAGCAGTGTGGACATTCGCACGGTGAAGATCGGTGATGATCTCAGCGGTACGGTGAGCAAGCCGAACGACCGTGTGTCGGCAGTCGAATGGAACAGTGAGAACTCGGCGACGATCATCGAGATCAAGCGCAGCCTCGACCACCCGCTGTTGATCAAGGTGCTCGGCACCGATGAGCGTCTCGATGCGTTGCATCTGGTCATCGCCGCTGATTCACAGGTGCATGCCGACGTGGTGGTCGAACACTACGGTGATGCGAAACTCGCAGAAGGCATCGAAATCACCACCGGCGATGACGCGCACATCTCCACGACGTTCATTCAGGAATGGGATCGCGGTTCCAAGCATGTTGGCAATCATCGCATCCACGTGGGCAAGGATTCGTCCATTCGCCACTCGGTCGTCACGCTGGGCGGCGACGTGGTGCGCATCCGCATGGATCAGGATTTCGGCGGCGAACACGGCGAGATCAACATGCTCGGCATCTACTTTGTGGATCCAGGCGAGCATATCGAACATCGTACGATGGTGGTGCACAATGCTCCGGAATGCCGCTCCCGCGTGGTCTACAAGGGCGCGCTCAATGGCAAGGGAGCACATTCCACATGGGTGGGCAATGCGTTGATTGAGCCGACCGCCCCTGGAACCGATTCGTACGAGCTCAACAGGAATCTGGTGCTCACACCGGGTGCGATCGCGGATTCCGAGCCGAATCTTGAGATCGAGAACGGCAACATCGTCGGTGCAGGCCATGCCAGCTCGGTCGGACGTTTCGACGATGAGGAGCTGTTCTACCTGCAGTCGCGCGGTATTCCGGAGAAGGAAGCGCGCAAACTCGTGGTACGTGGCTTCTTCGGTGAATTGGTTGAAGAGATCGGCATCGAAGAGATCGCAACGCACCTGATGCAGGCCATAGACCGTCGTCTCGCTCGCGGTGAGAGCGAAGAAATGAAGAACGTTTTGGAGGAGAAATAACAATGTCGACGTTGGAAATCAAAGATCTCTACGCATCGGTGGAGACGAAGGAAGGCCGCAAGCAGATTCTCAAAGGCGTCAACCTGACCGTTAATTCGGGGGAGACGCATGCCATCATGGGTCCCAACGGTTCGGGCAAATCCACCCTTGCCTACACGCTTGCCGGACACCCGAAATACGAGGTCGACAGCGGTCAGGTGCTGCTCGACGGCGTTGACATTCTGCAGATGACCCCGGACGAGCGCGCAAAGGCGGGCATCTTCCTCGCCATGCAGTACCCGGTTGAAGTGCCGGGTGTGTCGATGACGAACTTCCTGCGCACTGCGGTGACCGAGGTCTCAGGTAAGGCGCCGGCCATTCGCACGTGGACCAAAGAGCTCACCACTGCGATGAAGGAGCTCAAGATGGATCCGAAGTTCGCCGGTCGCTCCGTGAACGAAGGCTTCTCCGGCGGTGAGAAGAAGCGTGCCGAAGTGTTGCAGCTCGAAATGCTCAAGCCGAAGTTCGCCATTCTCGATGAAACCGACTCCGGGCTCGATGTTGATGCATTGCGCGTCGTCTCGGAAGGTGTGAACCGTGCGAAGGCGAAGAACGATTTCGGCATTCTGATGGTGACGCACTACACGCGCATCCTCAAATACATCAAGCCGGACGTCGTGCATGTGTTCGCCCAAGGCCATTTCGTGAAGAGCGGTGGCCCGGAACTCGCCGATGAACTCGAGGAGACCGGTTACGACATGTATCTGCCGGAGGGCGCGGACTCCGAATCCGCTCTTGCCTGAATATCGCTTATACATAACGAAAGAAGACGATCGATGACGGATTTTGATGCGATTCGCTCGCAGTTCCCCATTCTGCGCCAACAGGTGAATGGGCATCCTCTGATATATCTCGACAGCGGTGCCACGGCTCAGAAACCGCAATCTGTCATCGATGCGGAATCAAAGTTCTACGAAACGATCAATGCGGGCGTGCATCGTGGAGCGCATACACTTGCCGGGCGTTCCACGGTGGCGTTCGAAGAAGCCCGTGCACAGGTTGCAAAGCTCGTCGGGGCGTCATATGAAGAGGGCAACGAGGAGCTCGTCGTGACGATGGGCGCGACCGATGGGTTGAACACCCTTGCCACAGCGTTCGGCAATGCCAGCCTCGGGAGAGGTGGCAAATCGGCACAACGTTTCGCACTGAAACCCGGTGATGAGATTGTGGTGTCGAGAGCCGAACACCATTCGGTGCTGCTGCCATTCCAAGAGCTTGCCACACGCACCGGTGCCACATTCAAATACTTCGATCTTGACGACGACGGGCGTATCCTCGCTGACACCGCCGACGAAGTGATCACCGAACACACGAAGATCGTGGCGATCACCCACATCAGCAATGTCACCGGCGCGATCACCAATATCGCGCCGATTGTCAGGCGCGCACACGAAGTGGGAGCGTTGTTCATTCTGGACGCCTGCCAGTCCGTGCCCCACATTCCAGTCGATTTTCATGCACTCGACGTGGATTTTGCCGCATTCAGCGCGCATAAGATGTATGGTCCGACAGGCGTGGGCTTCCTGTATGGCAAGCGAGAGTTGCTGGAGGCGTTGCCACCGGCGAAGTTTGGTGGATCGATGGTCGAGTTGGCGTTCATGGACAAGCCGGCTCAATACATGGAGCCGCCAGCACGATTCGAGGCTGGCACACAGCCTGTTGCACAAGTTGTCGCAGCCGGCGTTGCAGCGCAATGGATGATGAGCATCGGCATGGATGCCATCGCACAGCATGAGCGCACGATAACCGATGAACTGCTGAAGCTGGCCGACGTCGATGGCGTACGCATCCTCGGGCCGGCGAACAACGTCGATCGCATCGGCACCGTCGCATTCGAGGTTGACGGCGTGCATCCGCACGACGTGGGGCAATATATCGACGCACAGGGAATCGCCATCCGCGTCGGCCACCATTGCGCACAGCCGATTCACAGGCATTTCGGGGTGTTTGCTTCGAACAGGGCTTCAACAGGCGTCTATAACACGCCTCAAGACGCTCAGGCACTCGTGGAAGCCGTTCAAGGGGTTCGCAAGTTCTTCATCGCATAGCATCCAATGTGGTTGCATGATGGGAAACCATGGAAGAACGCTTGCGGTCGGGAATACGATCGCCGCATATATGTTACTCAGATAGATAGTGGGATTGACGGCAGTCGACGGAAAGGAATGCGATGACCAACATCGGAAATCAGGAATTGGAGCAGATGTATCAGGAAGTGATTCTTGACGCATCCCGCCATCCTCATGGCAAGGGAACGCTTCCCGATGGTGTGTCATCAGATACCGATGATGGTCAGGCGACCGTCTCCGCGATGCATGAATCATGTGCGGCGGCGCAGTCGCACCAGTTCAACCCCACATGCGGCGATGAAGTCACTGTGCACGTCGAAATCAGCAAAGACGAGCCTCACCGCATCGAAAGCATCGTGTGGGATGGTCAGGGTTGCTCGATCTCACAAGCCAGCCTCTCGATCATGGTTGATCTGGTCGAGGGAAAAACGGTTGATGAAGCGATGAAACTGTTCAACGAGTTCCATACGCTTATGCAATCGCGCGGTGCCGGCGTAGACGACGAGCAGATTGAAGACGATCTTGAAGATGCACTTGTGTTCCAAGGCGTTTCCAAATACCCGATGCGCATCAAATGCGCATTGCTCGGTTGGGAAGGACTGAAGGACTCGATGGCCAAAGCACTGGCTTCACAACAATAATTATTCTTACGAGCACATAGAAAAGCGAGGATGGCAATGAGCAGTAATCTGGTTCCAGAGCCGGAAAGCACTATTTTCGACGCGGTGAACACCGTGGCGGGTGATGAAGATACCGCTCGAGCAGTCATGGCGAATCCCGCCTTGGCCAAGACGATCGGCGTCAACGCGCAGGATTCAGCCGAACAGGATGCGAAGACCGATTGCTGTGGTGGGCATGGAGATGGCGATCATGACTGCCAATGCAAGGAAGACACAGTTGACGGCATCGAGCTCAAAGGCGTGGATGATATTGGCCGTGCCACTGCGCAAGATGTCAAAGAGGCGTTGCATCAGGTCATCGACCCCGAGCTCGGCATCGACGTGATCGACTTGGGATTGGTGTATGGCATCGAAATCGATGAACTTGGTCGAGCCATCATCACGATGACGTTGACGACGCCAGCATGCCCATTGACTGATCTTATCGAAGACGAGTGTGCCAGCACATTGGCCGGATTGGTCGAGGAGTTCCGCATCGATTGGACATGGACGCCACGTTGGACGGTCGAGAAGATCACGCCGGAAGGCGCGGAACAGCTTGCTGCTCTTGGATTCAACCTTGACAATATGCCGAGATACTAAAAGCCTGGTACCTGGCACAAACGTTGCTGCACGGCCGAGAGTGCTTACGCATACTATATATTTTCCGGTATAGAAATTGGCCGGTCGCCTCAACAATTCGAGACGACCGGCCAATTTCTATAGTCAGCGGATTTGAAACGCTACATCAGCCGTCAACGAT
>Tephra_p2__coassemble_3598_pt1 | contig 8562 bp, 7 predicted proteins | sample Tephra_p2__metabat2_low_PE_021 | metagenome-assembled genome bin Tephra_p2
TGCACGTTCGGAGAGACGACGGAATGATGCACTTCGCCACCAGACGATGACACCGGGGGAGACAATCGAATCAGTCGCGTGGCCGACGCGATCACCTGCGGCATGCACGAACTTCGCCGGCGGAAGATTGCCGGAATTCGTGTAGATAGGCCACTCCATATTGTAGAGATTGAACTCCGGCACATACGAGATCAGATCCATATGCGCGTCATAGAACTGGGTGATCGTGCCCACATCGCGCCAATATGCGTGGTCGGTCGGCGTGGAGCCGGGGATCTCGTTCTTGCTGAAGTCATACACGCCGGCTTCGTTACGTGCCGCGAAGAACGGCGCGATGTCTCCACCCATATCGTGCTTCGTGTTCTCTGCCTTGCTGTCGATCGACAATGCGTTGAACAGCGCATCGGTGTTGGCCACATAGTTACCCATCGAGGCGAGGATCTCGTTCGGGTTGTCGGGCAGACCAGTGGTCTCTTTCGGCTTCTCCTGGAACTGATGGATCATGTTCGGATGATCGTGATCCACCTGGATGACTCCGAACTGGTTCGCCTGTTCGATCGGCTGGCGGATGCCTGCCACAGTGAACTCGGCTCCCGACTCGATGTGCTGACGCACCATCTGTTCGAAATCCATGCGATACACGTGATCGGCGCCGACGATCACGACGATGTCGGGCTGCACGTCTTCGATGATGTTGATGGTCTGATACACCGCGTCGGCAGAACCCAAGTACCAATGCTTGCCAAGACGCTGTTGTGCTGGAACAGGGGAGACATAGCTGCCGAGCAAAGTCGAGAAGCGCCACAATTGGGAAATATGACGGTCAAGCGAATGCGACTTGTATTGGGTCAATACGATTATTTGGCTGTACCCCGAATTGACCAGATTGCTCAACGGGAAATCGATGAGGCGGTATACGCCACCAAATGGTACGGCCGGCTTAGCGCGATCTCGTGTCAGAGGCATGAGACGGGTTCCTTCGCCGCCTGCGAGAACGATGGAAAGAATCTTGGGGTTCTTCTTCGCCATAGCAGCTCCTTCCTGCGGACTTACAGAACTGAATCTGTGAAGTGGTGTTCATCATTGAAGACACCTCAATAATTGCATACATTCGCTCAATGGCAAAGCCAAAATGCCTGTTTTACGGCGTGTTCTTTCAAGAAATACCAAAATCGTTTCACATTTCGAACCAAAATGGGTTCTTATTGTGATATTCCCTGTGCTTAAGTGAGCTTTATACGTTACGCGTGCTGTAAAAGGCTACGGCACTCGATGCGGCGACGTTGAGTGAATCGACCCCATGACTCATCGGTATTTTCACAGTGAGATCGGCGTTGGCGATCGTATGTTTGGTCAGTCCGTCTCCTTCGGTTCCGAATATCAATGCGAGCTTCTCGATATGTTGATCTCCGTCAGTGTGGAGTCTGTCGACGAGGGCGTCCAGCGATATGGAATCGTCAGAGAGCGCCATGGCCGCCGTGGTGAAGCCAAGTTCATGAAGCTCCTTCAACCCTTGCCACGGCCAGTAATGCACGTCATCGCCCCCGATGCGTGTCCATGGAATCTGGAACACCGTTCCCATGGAGACGCGAATGGAACGGCGATACAGCGGGTCTGCGCAAGATGGTGTGACTAGCACGGCGTCCACGTCAAGCGCCGCAGCCGAGCGAATGATGGCACCCACATTCGTATGATCGACGATGTTCTCAAGCACTGCGATGCGTGTGGCGCCTGCGCACACCTGTGCAACACTGGGCAATTCCCAACGGCGCATGGCTGCCAGAGCTCCGCGGTGCAACCTGTAGCCGGTGAGTTGCTTGAGCTGTTCGGGGGAGGCTACGAACACTGGAACGGAGTCTCCCCAGTGCTCGTCAATATATTCGAACGTCTGCTTCATGCCTTCGAGCCAAGGTTCCTCCACGAGCAGAGATATCGGTTCACGGCCCGCTTCAAGTGCGCGGGTGATGACCTTCGGCGATTCCGCTATGAACAGGCCCTGAGATGGTTCCAAGCGGTTGCGCAGTTGCAGCTCGGTCAGATTCGTGTATGCCTCCACCTGCGGGTCATCAATCGATTCGAGCCGTACTAGTCGCATGCATCCTCCGTTCGCTGCTCTGCCATTCGGGTAGTCGTCTTGGAAAACAAAAAACCGGTTCCGAAGGGAACCGGTTTTGCTGGTGTCCGGAGCGGGACTTGAACCCGCACGCCTGTATAAAATAGGCACTAGCACCTCAAGCTAGCGCGTCTACCATTCCGCCACCCGGACAGGTGTCGTTGCCGCGCAACAGAAAAAAAATATACGCGAACATGAGTTCGAGCGCAAGTTCGGCGTGTCGCATGTGAACAGGGTTGTTCACGCAGTCGTTCGTGTACGCCGGTGTGTAGCCTACGAAATATGACTGATGCGTTGTTTTTGGTGGATACGAGTAGCGATGATGCGCCGTTGCGGTGCGACGAACTGTCGGCTGGCTGGAAAATAACTTTGCCGCAGAGCGTGAAAAGACATGCGATCGGTTCGATGAGGTTGGCCGAAGGCGACGAACTCCAATTGTCTGATGGCAATGGGCTACGCATTCAGGTAGTGGTGGATGATGCGCAAAACGGCGTGGTGCAGGTGCTGGGTTTCGAGAGGGAAGACAAGCCGACTGTGCGACTCGGTCTCATTCAGGCTTTGGCGAAGAACGGCCATGACGAACAGGCCATCGATGTGGCCACTCAAATAGGCGTTGACGAAGTGACGCCATGGCAGGCCGATCGTTCCATCGCGCGGTTCAAAGCAGGGCGAACCGATCGCAAATGGATGCAAACACTGCGTGCGGCAACCGAACAATCTCGACGGGCTTTTGTGCCCGAGCTGCGCGAGGCGATGAGCAGCAAACAACTGTTGGCGCAGATTCGGCGTGATATGGTGCACGGGAACCTCGTCATCGTGTTGCATCAAGACGCCAATGCTTCCTGGTCGCAGGTGGAGGAGGCCGTCGATGCGCTGACCTCGCGCTGTTTGGAAGATGGCAAACCAAGAACCATCAGCGTGGTCGTCGGCCCGGAGGGCGGCATCAGCGAGCAGGAGGTCGACGCATTCCGCACAGCCGGCGCTCTGGTGTGCGTGCTGGGATCGAACATCCTGCGCGCATCTGCGGCGGGACCTGTGGCACTGAGCCTGTTGAGCCGTGCTGTGGGACGCTATCGCTGAACAGGGTTCGCGGAATGAATATGCGATGGAATTGGTAGAATCAAACAGTGCTGGCATATCCGTTCATTGGAAATGAGGAATAGATGAAAGACCCGAACTGCCTGTTCTGCAAGATCATCGACTGTGAAGTGCCGAGCGAGAAGGTGTTCGAAGACGCCCAAGTGTATGCGTTCAAAGACATCAACCCGAAAGCCAAGGTGCATGTGCTCGTTGTGCCACGACAGCATTACCGCAACGTCGATGAATTGGCGAAGGCAGACCCATCTCTGCTGGCGCACATGGTCGAAGTCGCGCAAACCATTGCTGATGAGGCCTATAACGGTTCGTTCCGCCTGATCTTCAACACGGGCGAAGACGCCGGCCAAACGGTGTTCCATGTGCACGCGCACGTGCTCACCGGTGAACCGATGGACGAATAACGCAACATACATTCAAAGTCAAGTAAGTCAAAGAGGAGCATTTGGCGACTACAACACGAACAGTGCAGATCCCGGAACAACTCGATGCCGTCAAGGTGTTTGGGGCCTACGATGAGGTGATACGCGAGATCGAACGCGAATATCGAGATATCACCATACATATTCGAGGCAACCGCGTTACGATCACGTCTACGACGAAGGCGGGGGAGAGCGAGGCGTCGGCGGCGCAGGATCTGATTCACACGCTTATCGATGCGGCCTACACGAATCCCTTGGACGCGGCTACGGTGAAGCGCATGCTCGAACAGCAGGTGTTGGCGAACGACATACGTGAAGAAGTGCCTGGTCACGGCAGAGAAGTCGAGGCATTGCGTCGTGTGAAGAAACAGGAGCGAGACAACGCAAGGCAGGCGCATGCCCGCTATCGCAAGCCGAGCATTCCCGGAACAATCGCGTACGCCGCCGGATATCCGGTTCGGCCGAAAACCGCGGGCCAGGTCGATTATGTGAACGCGATCGAAGCAAATACGATCACATTCGGCATAGGCCCCGCCGGCACCGGTAAGACCTATCTTGCTGTGGCGAAAGCGGTGCAGGCTTTCGAAGACGGCGCGGTTCGCCGCATCATTCTGACGCGCCCAGCCGTGGAAGCCGGGGAGAATCTCGGTTTCCTGCCAGGCACGTTGAACGAGAAGGTCGACCCGTATTTGCGTCCGCTGTATGACGCGCTCTCCGACATGCTGGGAGCAGACCAGTTGAAGCGCTGCCTTGATGATGGCTCAATAGAAGTGGCGCCATTGGCGTATATGCGTGGACGTACGCTGAACGACGCGTTCGTCATTCTCGACGAGGCGCAGAACACGACGAATCAGCAGATGAAGATGTTCCTCACGCGTCTTGGATTCAACACGAAGATGGTGATCACCGGCGACATCACTCAGGTTGATCTTGATGTGCCACGTTCGGGATTGGGGTCAATCGAATCGATTCTGCACGGCATTGACGATATCGCGTTCGTGCATCTCAACGCTGAAGATGTGGTGCGCCATGCGCTTGTCGGCAGAATAGTCGCCGCCTATGAATCGCACGACGAAGCTGCTCGCAAGGGTGAGGCCGCCCGCCGTCATGCTCAATCACAGCGGTCGAACGCCGCTGCTGCGCGAAAGGAAGAACATGAGCGTTGAAGTTGCCAACGAAACGCAGTGGCAGCTCGATCCGAAGATCTTCTCGGAACTCGGCATCTGGGTCATGCATCAGATGCGCGTGAGCACGCAATCCGAACTGACGATCACTTTCGTGGACCCGGAGCCGATCGCCGAGCTGCACGAACGCTGGATGAATCTGCAAGGGCCGACCGACGTGATGAGCTTCCCGATGGATGAACTTCGCCCCGGTGACGATCGCAATGAACCGGAAGGCATGCTCGGCGACATCGTGATATGCCCGTGGGTGGCTCAGCAGCAGGCTGCGGCGGCGGGACACAGCACGATGGAAGAGATGATGCTGCTGACCATTCATGGTGTGCTCCATTTGCTCGGTTACGATCACCACACCAAAGAGCAGGAACGGCAGATGTTCGGTCTACAGCGTCAGCTGCTGCTCACCTTCTTCGCGCTGCATCGCTCAACACCATGGGTAGCGCAGCTGCCCGAGGGAAGCGTCAATGAACTGGAAGTCTATGAGCGCAAGCATGGCGCGGACCGGCAACTCGGTCACTAGAAGTGCATGAGGAGTATGCGATGAATGAGATGACGATCATCACCGTCGTTGTTCTTGCCGTGGTTGCCTGTTTGTTGTTCTGGCAGTCGCTTCTGTTGGCGTCGTTGGAAAGCGCTGTTGTTCGCGTGACCCGCGCGAATCTCAACAATCTGATGATCGAAACGCAGACCGATTCGGAACTCAGCCAGTTCACGCGTCAGAAGAAGATCGATAAGATACACAGGCTGCAGCGGCTCATTGCGAATCGACATGCCACATCTTCGGCGTGTGCGTTCCAGCGCATCGTCAGTAACGTGCTATTGGGAGCGATCGCCGTGTGCATCGCCGCGATATTCGGTTGCGCGGTATGGTTGCAGCTGATCATAGGCGTCGTCGTGGCGTTGGTTGTGGCTTTCGTGTCGGTTTTGGTACGTCCTCGTTCCGTTGGCTCGGATCGACCGTTGGAGATTCTGCTTTCCCACACGAGACTGGCTTCATTCGCCTATGCGTGCGCGCCGTTCCTGCATCGGCACAAGTCGAAGACGGCGCAGAACAAAGCGGAGCTTTCCGAAAACGAAGAACTCGAGGAAATTCACCTTGAGCAGGGGCGCGCTGCGATCAACCGTGTTCTGGAAACGAATCGTTTCGACCCTGAAACCTCCGAAATGCTGCACAACGTATTGGAGCTTTCGGATTCGCTGACACGCGAGATCATGGTGCCGCGCACCGATATGATCTGCATCGAAAAAGACGCCTCCCTCGAAGACTTCCTGAAACTGTGCTCGCGTTCGGGCTATTCGCGTATTCCAGTCATCGGCAACGACATCGACGATCTGCTGGGCATCGCGTATATGAAGGATGCCGTGCGCGCCTCGATTTTCAACAATGCGGCGTTGAGCCGTCCCATTGCGTCCATAATGCGTGATCCGATGTTGGTGCCCGAGCTCAAGCCGGCAGACGACCTCTTCCACGAGATGCAGCAGACCTGCCACCATGTGGCGATCGTCGTCGATGAATACGGCGGCATCGCAGGCATGGTGACCATCGAAGATGCGCTGGAGCAGATCGTCGGCGAATTGCAGGATGAGCATGATCATGCTCAGCATGGAGAGCCACAGCAAATAGGCGAAAGCAAATGGAGCATGCCTGCACGTACGCCGATCGCGGATCTTGAAGACATCTTCGAAGTTGATCTTGACGAGGACGATGTAGATACCGTCTATGGGTTGCTGACCAAACTGCTCGGCCGCGTGCCGATCGTCGGTTCCAGCGCCACCACCCACGGCTTGCGTTTGACCGCCGTCGATTCGGCCGGAAGGCGCAAGAAGGTGTCGACGATCGTCGTCGAACCTCAGAGCGAAGCGGAGCAGACCGAAACGGAAGAATCGTCTCAAGACGATGAAGCAACCCCAACCACCACCACACAGGAGTCCAATGACCATGAGTGAACAATCCAACGCTGCGTCGCAGCCCGCAACCCCGTATCGATCTGGCTTCGTGGCCGTGGTGGGCCGCCCCAATGTCGGTAAATCCACGTTGATCAACGCGTTGATCGGCATGCAGATCGCCATTGCGTCATCTCGGCCGGAAACGACGCGTAAGGCCATTCGAGGCGTGCTCACCACCGACCACGCCCAGATCGTGCTCGTCGACACCCCAGGCATCCATCGTCCTCGCACTCTTCTGGGTCAGCGACTCAACGATGTTGTCGACGAATCTTTGGCAGACAGCGACGAGATAGCCTTCCTGCTGCCGGCAGATCAGGAGATCGGGCCGGGGGACCGCAGGATCTTGAGTAGGCTTCGCTCTCAATTCGCCACGAAAAACGACGATGGCACGTTCAAATGGAAGGTGCCGCTGATCGCGATCGTGACGAAAATCGATCAGCTTGACCGCAATGCATTGGTGAACAAGCTGATCGAAATCAACGAATTCGCTGATTTCGCGGATATCGTGCCGGTAAGCGCATTGGAAGACGACAATCTGCAGGAAGTACGCAACGTGCTGATTGACCATCTTCCCGAAGGGCCACAGATGTATCCGACCGATCAGGTCACCGAAGAGCGTCCTGAAGATGCCATCGCAGAGCTCATCCGTGGTGTGCTGCTTGAAGAACTCGATGATGAGCTGCCTCATTCATTGGCCGTTGTCGTCGACTCGATCGACTACCCAGAGAACATGGACGAGGAAGATGCCGAAATGATGCACGGCAAAGCTCGCGTGATGGTCTCCATCTACGTTGAACGAGACTCACAGAAGCCGATCATCATCGGCAAGGGAGCGTCGCATCTGGTGCATATCAAGAAGAAACTGCGTACGCCGGTGAATCGTCTGGTCGGTCGTAAAGCGAATCTCGATATGCAGGTCAAAGTCGCGAAGAACTGGCAGTCCGACCCGAAGAAACTCGATCGTCTGGGCTTCTGACTTCTCATAGGACCTTTTGCGCACGTAGTGCGCATATGAGTTGGGCCCCACCGAGATTATCGGTGGGGCCCAACTCATATGCGATGCTGATGTAGGTCAGCCGTTGTTCTGCGCGTCCGGATTCGGCTTGCGCTTCGTGTACATCTGCGTGTTGAGCAGTGTGTTGTAGCGCTTGAGCACACGCGGGCGAATGATCTTCATCGACGCTGTCATCAATCCGTTATCCTGACTGAACTCCTCAGGCAGAATGATGAACTTGCGAACGGATTCGGCACGGGAAACACCCTCGTTCGCCTGATCCACCCACTTCTGCACCTCGGCACGCACCGCAGCGTTCTGAGCAGCCTCTTCCATCGTCATGCCGGTGTCAAGACCATGCTTCGACAGCCACGGGCGCAACGCATCCTCATCCAAGGTGATCAATGCGGAGATGAACGAACGCTTGTCACCGACCACCAATGCCTGAGACACGAACGGGCAACGCTTGATGACATCTTCCATCGGGCCCGGGGAGACGTTCTTACCGCCTGCGGTGATGATCAGATCCTTCTTACGGCCGATGATATAGAGGAAGCCATCATCGTCGAGACGCCCCAGATCGCCGGTCTTGTACCAGCCATCTTCGGTGAAGCTCAGCTCGGTTTCCTCTTCGTTCTTGTGGTACCCCTTGAACACCGGAACGCCTTTGACCTGAATCTCGTTGCCTTCGCCGATGCGCAGCTGGAATCCCGGGAACGGGATGCCGACGGAACCCTGATGGTAGGGCACCGTCAACGGATTGAACGCGCATGGCGCCGTGGTCTCGGTCAGGCCATAGCCCTCATACAC